>Ga0209256_1002880_pt1 | contig 13044 bp, 13 predicted proteins | sample AraplaCol_mCL_r2_2_FD_184270 | JGI IMG/M metagenome (GOLD analysis project Ga0209256, IMG submission 184270) | Arabidopsis root microbial communities from North Carolina, USA - plate scrape MF_Col_mCL_r2 (SPAdes) (version 3) | ecosystem: Host-associated > Plants > Roots > Endosphere | place...
CGTCCAGCCGGGCCAGGCCCCGGCTTCGGTGGCGGGCGAGCCGCTGTTCGCCGACATCGTCAAAAGGGCCGGCGCGCTGAAGGGCCAGACCGAGGCCTATCGCCAGGGCCTGCCGAAGGACGCCGCCGCGGCGGCCGTCCCGCTTTCCGGCTTCACCGCCTTCAAGGCCGAGATCGAGGCCCTGTCGGCGCTGGACATGAAGGGCCACGTGACCCTGAAGGAGCGCGGCGCGGTCGACGACCTCAAATGCATCCTGCGCGGCATCAGCCAGGACCTGCCCGAGAAGCTGTCGGCCATGTCGGCCGCCAAGACCGTCAAGGAGCAGGATCTCGCCCTGCGCGACATGGTCTATCTGCTGAACGACAACGTCGAGGTCATCACGGCGCCGCCGCAGCCGGCGGCTTGAGCTTTCCCTCTACCCTACCAAGCCCGTCATCCCGGAAAGCGCGCAGCGCTTATCCGGGACCCAGGGGCCGCCGCACTACGCCGGCCGCCGCGCGAGCGCCCAGCCTGGACGCGGCGCCCAGTCCCCTGGGTCCCGGCTCTTCGCTACGCTTCGGCCGGGATGACGAGGAAGGGGCGCGGGAGAGGTTTCCCGTTCAAGCGTCCTTGTACTTCACCGCGCAGCCATACGGCTGGCTGGCCGGCACGGCGACCTTGCGGCCGGCCTTGAGGTCGGCGAGCGCGGCGGCGACGTAGTTCTTGGCGCCGGCGATATCCTCGACCTTGTTGCTGGGCTTGTCGTCGATGGCGCCCTGGTAGACGACCTGCCCGGCCGGATCGATGACGAACATGTGCGGGGTGGTCTTGGCCTTGTAGGCGGTGGCGACCACGCCTTCGGAGTCGAGCAGCAGGGTGGTCGGCTTGGCGCCCTTGGCGCTCATCCAGGTCCTGGCCTGGGCGCCGTCGGCGAAATAGCCCTGCTTGCCGGGGGCCGAGGAGGCGACGCTGAGCCAGACCACGCCGTCGGCCGTGGCGGCCTGCTGCAGGCCCTGCATGTTCCCGGAGTAGTGCTTCTTCACATAGGGGCAGCCCTCGTTGACCCATTCGAGCACGACGGTCTTGCCCTTGAACTCGGCCAGCGAGCGGGTCTTGCCGTCGATGTCCCTGGCGGTGAAGCCCGGGGCCGGCGCGGCCAAGGCGAGACTGGGGGCCAGAGAGGGGGCGAGCACGACCAGCGGGGCGCTGGCGACGATCAGGCGACGGGTGATCATAGGGAACCTCCGAGGGAGCGACTGTCGGCGTTGCGAGACATTCTCACGGATCGTCCTGCGGTGGAACAGCGCACCGGACGCGCAATCTTTTGTCGCGAACGGTCAAGCTTGCCCAAGACCGCTTGATCCGCCGCATTTCGGCCGCCAGAAGACGGCATCGCTCGCCCCGTTTCTCCCCGAACGCCACGATCATGACGCTCCGCTCCAAGCTTTCCATCGTCGCCGCTCTGACCGCCGGCCTCGCCCTGGCCGCCTGCACGACGACCAAGGAGACCACCGTCTTCGTGCCGGTGGTGGCGCCGACGCCGCCCAGCTCGCTGACGCCACAGCCGATCATGCTGTTCAACCAGGCCAAGGAGGGGCGCAAGCTCTTCACCCTGGAGGCCGAGTTCCCCTATTGCGACGTCGAGACCGGCAAGGTGATCGTCGTGCCGCGCTGGTACGTCACCGACTTCGCCAGCGTGCCCTGGTACGGCCAGGGCTTCATCGACCCGCAGGGACCGACGGCGCGCGCCGCCATCGTCCACGACTGGCTCTACGCGGTGGGCGAGCCGGGCAAGCGGGCCGAGGCCGACGCCATCTTCCTGCGCGCCATGCTGAAGTACGGGGTCAAGCCGTTCCAGGCCAACCTCGCCTACCAGGCCGTCAAGACCGGCGGCGAGCGGGGCTACGCCCTGCCCGGCGACTGGATGTTCATCGACCCGCGCCGCCAGGACGTGCGCCAGCCGCCGCCCTTCGCCCGGCCCAAGACCGGCGCGGTGCGGATCATGCCGCGCTGCCAGGGCTTCGAGGCGCTGATCCAGACCGGCTGGCGGGCCTATCCCCTGCCCCGGCCGGTGATCGCCGCGCCGCCGCCGGTGACGACCACGCGCACGCCGATCGACGACGTGAAGGCGCGCCTGCCCTGGGGCGGCGACAAGAAGAAGTAGAGGCTGGGTCGGCCTCGCAGGCCATTGCCCAGCTTGACCTTCGGTCGTACGGCTAGGCCATGCTCGACTTCCTGTGGACCCTGAAGGGCTCGATCCCGCTGGACCCGACGACCGCCTATGGGGGCGTTCTCGACCGCGTGGCGACCCTGCTCGAGCAGCAGAACAAACCGCCCCGGCGCGCCGAGGCCAATGTCGTGACGTTCAAGACGCCGTTCTCGTCCTTTCGGCGCAGCTGGAAGGCCCTGCAGATCTACAACGAAGGCCGGTTCTGGACCGAGCACGGCCTGGACGGGCGGGTGCTGCGCTATCAGCTGAACTGCCTGCACCTGCTGCTGGTCTGCGTGCTGTTCGCCGTGTTCTTCGCCTTCATCGCCTTCAAGGCCGGGCCGGGCGGAGACGACGTCACCCTGCACGGCGCCTACCTGCTCGCCGCGGTCTACGCCGTGAACATGCTGGTGGGCTGGCTGCGCGCCACACGGGTGATCCGCGAGGCCGTGCGCGGTCGCTAGGGCTTCCTGGCGAGCCCGCGCAGCCGGGCCTTGTCGAGGCTCAGCGCCAGGCCGGCGTTGCGGCCGGCCAGGGTCGCCACCCGGTACTCGGCCGCGCCGCCGAGGATCAGCGAGGCCTCGGAGGGGTTGAGGCCATAGTCCTGCTCCAGCCACTGGATCATCGCCCCGGTCGCCGCCCGCGCCGCCTCGTCCAGCGACGAGGCCTGGCCCAGCACGGTGATCCGGTCGGCGGTCTCGATGCGCGGCGCGGCCAGCGGCCGTGACGGCAGCAGCTCGACGCTGAACTCGACGTCCAGCGAAGTCTCCAGCGCCCACTGGGTGGTCTCGCCGTCGCCTTGCAGGGCGTGGCCGTCGCCGAGAAACAGCATGGCCCCGGGCTGGAACACCGGCAGGTAGACGGTGGCCCCCTCGCCGATCTCGTTGAAGTCCATGTTGCCGCCCCAGCGGCCGCTGTCGCCCGCCGACTGCGGGGGAAAGCCGAAGTCCGGCGCCACGCCCAGGCCGCCCAGCATCGGCCGGAGGGGGACGGCATAGTCCTTCAGCCGCTCGGGCGGATCCTCCAGGCGCGCCAGCCCGGCCGCGCGGTCCAGCCGCCAGCGGACCTGCTTGCCCAGCCCCGCCGAGCGCGCGGCCAGGCCCAGCGACATGGCCCGGCCGGCCACCCCGTCCAGGCTGTCGGCATAGTCGCGATTGAGCGTCAGCTTGCGGATGTGGATCGCCAGCACGTCGCCGGCCTTGGCGCCGGCCACGAAGAACGGCCCGGTCTGGGGATTGCCGTAGAGCGCCGCGACCTTGCCCTGCTCGTCGACGCCGCCGGAATCGATCGTGCGGGTCGCCACGACGTCGCCGGGCCGGATCACCAGGGCCGGCGGCAGGTCGGCGGTGAAGGTGTTGGAGAAGCTGACGGGTGAATAGGTCACCCGCGCCGGCGGCCCCGTCGGGATCTCCAGCCGAAGGGCGGTGAAGGCGTGGCGGGCGCGGGCCTTGTTGCTGGTGTCGGGATAGTCGGCCCAGCCGGTCAGGACGCCGTCGCGCTGCGTGGCTTCATAGCGATGCGGAACGCCGTGGCTGTCGATGGCGACGAAGCTGAGCTTGTCGCCCCGGCGGCTGCCGGTCAGGGCCCAGTCGTCGACCGCGCCCGACAGAGCCCCGTCCTTGGCGTTCTTGGGGTCCTTGGCGTCCAGCGTCAGCACCGAATGCTCGGCGTTGCCCCACCGGTCGACCGACATCAGCCAGGTCTGCGGCGCGGCCGCCGCCGGTCCCGCCAGCGCCAGGATCGTTCCGAAAACCGCCCCGAAAACCGCCCAAGCCCGCATCTCGCCCTCCGCCCCGCTATGCGGAACCCGACCCTAGAGACCGGCGGCGGAGAGACAAATGAAGGTTGTGACAGGTTTGGGGCTCAGCCCTTGGCCGCCTTCTCCACCGCCTCGATCACCAGGCCTTCGGTCAGCAGCTGGGGCAGGATGGCGGGCGCGCCGCCGCCCTTGGGATAGACGAGATAGAGCGGCACGCCGGCCCGGCCCTGCTCGGCCAGGGCCTTGGCGATCGTGGCGTCGCGCTTGGTCCAGTCGGCCTTCAGCAGGACGGCGTTCTGGGCCTTGAAGGCGTCGGCCAGGCGCGCCCCCGACAGGGCGGTCCGCTCGTTGACCTTGCAGGTCACGCACCAGTCGGCGGTGAAGTCGACCATCACCACCTTGCCCTCGGCTTGCAGGGCGGCGACGCGCTCGGGGCTCCAGGGCTCGGACGAGAGGCCCGGGCCGGCGACCTGCGCCGCCTGCGAAACCGAGGCGGCGGCCGGGGCCGGGACCTGCAGCGCGCCGACGGTCAGGGCGATCCCGCCGGCGAGGCCGGCCAGGGCGAAGCCGAAGGCGACCAGCGGGGTCTTGCCGGCGAAGCGGCGGGTCTCGCCCAGGCCATAGGCCCAGGCGGCGAAGGCGACCAGCACGGCGGCGGCCAGCAGCAGGGCCAGGGCGATCCCGCCGGCCTGCTGGCTGAACACCCAGACCAGCCAGGCGGCCGCGCCGTACATCGGGAAGGCCAGGGCGTGCTTGAGCACGTCCATCCACGGACCGGGTCGGGGCAGCTTGCGCAGCAGGCCCGGAACGAAGGCCAGGATGACGAAGGGCGCGGCGAAACCCAGGGCCAGGGCCAGGAACACCAGCAGGGCGAAGGCCGGCGGCTGGGTCAAGGCAAAGCCGAGGGCTCCGGCCATGAACGGCGCGGTGCAGGGGGCGGCGACGATCACCGCCAGGGCGCCGGTCAGGAAGGCTCCAGCCAGGCCCGAACCGCCCGAGACGCGGCCGGCCGCCCCTTGCGCGGCGGCGCCGACTTCAAAGACGCCCGACAGGTTCAGGGCCACCAGCAGCATCAGCAGCGACAGCACCGCCACCACGGCCGGCGATTGCAGCTGGAAGCCCCAGCCCACCGCCTCGCCGCCGGCCCGGACGGCGATCAGCAGCCCGGCCAGCGCCAGGAAGGTCACCACCACGCCGCCCAGGAAGGCCAGGCCCTGCACGCGGGTCTTGCCGGCGTCGTGGGCGTGGGCGGCCAGGCTCGCGGCCTTCATCGACAGCACCGGGAAGACGCAGGGCATCAGGTTGAGGATCAGGCCGCCAAGAAAGGCGAACAGCAAGGCGACCGGCAGGCCGCCCGCGAGGCTGGAAGCGACCGTGTCGCCGCCGGCCTGCGAAGAACCACCGGTCGAACCGGCGCCGGCCGCGGGCAGAGAGCCTAGCCCTACGGAGCCCGGAAGGGGCGCTCCCTCGACGGCGGTGACTTCATAGGCGCCGCCCTTGGTGGCCACGACGCCGACCAGTTCCTTCACCGGTTCGGTGGCCTCGGGGCCGAAGGCGAAGCCGGGGGCCAGGGTCAGGGTCAGGCCGTCGGGCCCGCGCTCGATGGCCTGGGGCGCGGCATGGTCGATGACCTGGCCGGAATAGGGGAAGAAATAGGCGTCGGCGAAGTCGCCGCCCTTCAGGGCCGCGCCGGTGACCGACAGCTTCACGGCCTGGCCGTCGCGGGTCCACACGGCCTTGAGGCCGGCCGGCTTGGGGGCCTTGGCCAGCACGGTCGCGACCACCTCGCCCCACTTGGGATCCGGCTTGGCCGGGCCGGCGACCACCGGCAGCGTCAGGGTGACCACCGCGTCCTCGGGAACGCAGATCTCCTCGCAGACCAGGAAGGCGGCGGCGGCCTTCAGGGTGACCGTCTGCCCCGGCTTGGCCGAGGCCGGCACGGTGATCGGCACCGGCAGCAGCACCTCGCCGTTGTAGGCGTAGTCCTGCAGCGGCCCGACGCGCACCCGTTCGGGAGTCGGCCAGACGATGTCGCCGGCGGTCCAGCCGGCCGGCAGGGTCCAGACGATCTTGGTGGCGTCGCCGGCGTCGCCCGGGTTGCGCCAATAGGTGTGCCAGTGAGTCTGGATCTTCTGGCGCAGGGCCACGAACACCGTCGAGCCGGGCACGGCCGCGGCCTCCTGGGAAACCAGCTCGACCTCCAGGTGGCCGGTCTTGACCACCTCGGCGCGGGCGGGCCCCGCGACGGCGGCGAAGAGGGCCAGGGGGGCCAGGACGGCGGCGAACAGACGGCGCGACAGCATCGGCGACCTTGCAAAGAAAACTCGCGAAGACACATGGCCCGTGCGCGCGCTCTCGACAACCGTCAAGCCGCCGTGGTCAGGTCGGGGACTGCTTCGAACCAGGGGAATTCATGCCCGCTTCCTTCGACGACATCGAGATCGGCCAGGTCGTGACCCTGGGAACCACGGTGGTGGACGAGCGGGCCCTGGCGACCTTCATCGCCGCCTTCCAGCCGGGCTGGGACCCGTCGCTGGGCGCGCCCGACGCCATGGTCTTCGCCATCTGGAGCCGGCTCGACAGCGAGGCCACCGCCGACTGGCCGCAGACCAAGCGGGTGGGCGTCGACGCCCTGCGCTGGCTGCGCAACCCGCCGGCGGGCGAGCTCCTGCGCGGCCGCATGACGGTGATGGGCAAGGATCCGGTCGGCGAGGGCAAGGGCATCGTCATCGCCCAGCAGGACCTGCTCGACGAGGCCGGCCGGCTGGTGTTCTCGTGCCTGACGCGGAGCATTTTCGCCAGGTGAGAGGAAAACCCCCTCAGTCGCTTCGCGACAGCTCCCCCAGAGGGGGAGCATCTTGATGGCGCGACGTCGGTCGCGATCCTCCCCCTCTGGGGGAGGTGGCCCGGAGGGCCGGAGGGGGTCTTAAGCCGCCGTCGGGGTCGCGATCTCGCGGGCCAGCAGCACGTGCACGGCGTCGGCCGAGCGGGCCTGGCGCAGCTGTTCGCGCAGGTCGGGCTGGCGCAGCATGCGCGCGACGCGGGCCAGGGCGCGCAGGTGCTGGGTGTTGGCCTCGGGCGGAGCGAACAGGGCCAGGAACAGGTCGACCGGCTTGTCGTCCAGCGCGTCGAAGGCGACGGGGGTTTCCAGGCGGACGAACACGGCGCGGACGCGGTCCAGGCCCGGCACGCGGGCATGCGGCAGGGCCACGCCCTGGCCGACGCCGGTGGAACCAGCGGCCTCGCGCTCGACCAGACCATCCAGCGCAAGGTCGGAATCGACGCCCAGCACGCGGCCGGCGACGTCGGCGATGACGCCGAGCACCTGGCGCTTGTCCTTGGCGCTGACGCGGAGGGTCACAGCCCCCTGGTCAAGAAGATCGCCGATCATCATGGACTTCAACTAGCTCGCTCTATGCCGGCCGCCGAAAACACGGCCGCCGCGGTCCCGGAAACGCGCCGGGACCGCTTAGGCTCCAGCTAGCTCAGGGTCGAGCCGTTTCCGTTCAGCGGCTTGGTGCGCTCGGGGTCGATCCAGCCGATATTTCCGTCCGGCCGGCGGTAGACCACCGACAATCCGCCATGGGCGGCGTTCCTAAACACGATTGCCTGGGACTCGGTCAAGTCCAGTTCCATGACAGCCATCGAAACGGTCATCGTCTTGAGGGCGGCCTGGGTTTCGGCGATGACCATGGCCGACGGGGCGCCGGCGGGGTGGGCTTCCTCCGTGGCCCAATCTTCCTGGTCGCCGCCCTCCTCGCCGTCGGGCGCGCGCAGCACGTAGAAGGCCGCGTTCTCGGCCTGCTTGGCGGTGGCGGCGATCGAGTGGCTCTTGAGCCGCTGCTTGTACCGCCTTATCCGCGTCTCGATCTTGGCCAGGGCCTGGTCGAACGCCATGTGGGCGTCGCCGCCGGAGCCGTGGCTCAGAAGCTGCTGGCCCGAAGCCAGCTTGACCGAGCAATCGACGCGGAAGGCGTAACCCTCCTTGCTGATCACGACGTCGGCGTCACCGCCGCGGTCGAAATACTTACCGATGCTCAGGGTGATTTCGTCGGCGACTCGCGCTCGCAGAGCCTCACCAACGTCGACATGCTTGCCGGAGATTTGGACTTGCATGCCCTATCAACGCGCCCGTCCGGAGGCGGTGTCAAGCGGGAGCAAAACGGCCTCAGAAGAGTCCCGAAAAGACCCCGATCAGCTTCTTGACGGCGGCCGTCACGACACCTGCACTGACGAAAAGCAGGGCCGTGCTGCCCAGCGCCATCAGGTAGCCGAGCAGGGCCAGCAGGCCGTCGCGCTGCAGCAGGGCGAGCGCCAGAACGGCCACGGTCGCGCCGGGCGCCAGGTTGCCCAGCGGGATGGGCAGAATCAGCACCAGGGCCAGCAGGGTGCAGACCACGCCGATCAGCCGCTCGCCGCCGGCCGCGAACAGGAAGCCGAGCCTGGGCCGCGTCACCACCTCGAGCCGACGCAGGACGGGCGTGATCTTGCGGAACAGGCCCCTGAGGTCGTCGCGCTTCAGCGGCTTTTCGGCCAGACCCTCGGGCAGCCAAGGCGCATTGGCGCCCAGGGCGATCTGCGGCGCCAGCAGCAGGATCGGCAGCGACAGCAGGGTGGACGAGCCCGGCGGCAGGGGCAGGCAGTTGAGCAGGCCAAACACCAGCAGCGTCGCCCCGAAGGCCCGGCTGTCGAAGGCCTCCAGCATCTGACCGACGGTCAATACGGGCCGGGGGTCGTCGCCGAACCCCTCGATCACGTCGGACAGTTTCTCCTGGCTCATGCGCGGTCCTGTTTCACCCTTTCCTATAACGCGGGAAACGGCCGGACCGCTTGCTCGAAAGCGTCACAGGCGGGGAGAAACAGGGTGCGGCGTCGCGTCGCAGGGGGCGTCGCAGGGCTCAGCAGGCTTCCTTGATCAGTCGGCGGCGCTCGACCGACGAGGGGATGCGCATGGCCTCGCGGTACTTGGCCACGGTGCGGCGGGCGATGTCGACGCCGGCGGCCTTCAGGATCTCGACGATGCGGTCGTCGGAATGGACGTCGGCCTCGCGCCGCTCGGCCTCGACCAGACCCTTGATCTTGTGGCGGACGCTGGCGGCCGAGTGGGCCTCGCCGCCTTCCGACGACTGGATGGCCGAGGTGAAGAAGAACTTCAGCTCGAACACCCCGCGCGGGGTGGCGACGTACTTGTTGGAGGTGACGCGGCTGACCGTGCTCTCGTGCATGCCGATGGCGTCGGCGACGGTCTTCAGGTTCAGCGGACGCAGGTGCTCGACGCCGTAGGCCAAAAAGCCGTCCTGCTGGCGCACGATCTCGCTGGCCACCTTGAGGATGGTCTTGGCCCGCTGGTCGAGGCTTTTGACCAGCCAGTTGGCGCTGGCGAAGCTGTCGGAGACGAAGGTCTTTTCCTGGTCGCTGCGCGCGCCCTTGGAGACGCGGGCGTGGTAGCGCTGGTCGACCAGCACGCGCGGCAGGGTGTCGGTGTTCAGCTCGACGTGCCACATGCCGCCCAGGCCTTCGCGGACATGGACGTCGGGCACCAGGGTCTGGGGCGGATCGCTGTGGAAGGCCGCGCCCGGGCGAGGCGTCAGGCCCCGGACCTCGGCGATCATCTCGCGCAGGTCCTCGTCGTCGACGCCGCAGATCTTGCGCAGCGAGACGAGGTCGCGGCGGGCCAGGAGGTCGAGATTGTCGAGCAGGGCGGCGATGGCCGGATCGTAGCGGTTGGCGTCGCGCAGCTGCAGTTCCAGGCACTCGCGCACGTCGCGGGCGGCCACGCCGCAGGGCTCGAAGCCCTGGACGACCTTCAGCACGCGCTCGATGCGCTCCAGCTCGCAGCCCAGGCGCTCGGCGATCTCCCAGAGATCGGCGCGCAGATAGCCGCCAGCGTCCACGGCGTCGATCAGGATGGCGGCGATGGCCTCGTCGGCGGGCGACAGGCCGGCCAGGACCAGCTGGCCGTTGAGGTGCTCGGAAAGGGTCTCGGGACGGTTCAGGGCGCCTTCGAAATTGTCGTCGCCCTCGAAGCTGCCGCCGCCGCCGGCGCGCGACCAGTCGATCTGGCCGCCGGCGTGCTCGGCGTCGGCGCTCTCGCCGTCGCCCGTGGCGCGCTCGCCGGGGGAGACGTCGTCGCCGGGCGTGTCCAGCTCGCGGTTGGCCGCGGAGTCCGACACGTTTTCCATGCCCAGGTTCTCGACGGCCCGCTCGGGCTCGCCGTCGCGCTCGACCTCGCGCTCGCTGTCGTCGCGTTGCAGCAGCGGATTACGCTCGAGTTCGGCCTCGACGAAGGCGTCGAGCTCGATGTTCGACAGTTGCAGAAGCTTGATGGCCTGCTGCAGCTGCGGCGTGATGACAAGGCCCTGGCCCTGCCGGATGTCGAGTCTTGGGCTGAGCGCCAACGCGCCCTCCTGGCAAATCGAACGAAACTTACGATCGCCATTGAAAGGGCAGTCTGGTTAACGGGGCGCGAACGACAGCAAATATCGGGCCAGTGCGACCATCCGTCCTCGGAAAAAGAAAAAGGCCTTGCAGAACAAGGCCTTTCTCGAGGTCGATGCGGCGAGACGACGCCGCCTCAATCGTGTCCGAGGCCTTAAGCGCGCTCGGCGAAGCTGTCGCCCAGGTAAACCCGGCGCACTTCCGGATTGTCGACGATCTCCTTCGGCGAGCCCTCGAAGAGCACCTCGCCGGCGGCGATGATCGAGGCCCGGTCCACCATGTCCAGCGTCTCGCGGACGTTGTGGTCGGTGATCAGGATGCCGATGCCGCGGTTCTTGAGGTAGTTCACGACCTCGCGGATGTCGGAGATGGCCAGCGGGTCGATGCCGGCGAAGGGCTCGTCGAGCAGCATGAACGACGGTTCGCTGGCCAGGGCGCGGGCGATTTCCACGCGGCGGCGCTCACCGCCCGACAGGGCGACGGCCGGCGACTTGCGGATATGGGTGATCCGCAGCTCTTCCAGGATGCTGGTCACCGTCTCGCGGGCCTTGCGCGCGTTCTTCTCGCGCATCTCGACCACGGCCATGACGTTCTGCTCGACCGTCATGCCGCGGAAGATCGAGGCTTCCTGCGGCAGGTAGCCGACGCCGAGGCGCGCGCGCTGGAACATCGGCTGGGCCGTGATGTCCTCGCCGTCGAGATAGATCGAACCGTAGTCGGCGGCGATCAGGCCAGTGACCATGTAGAAGGTGGTGGTCTTGCCGGCGCCGTTGGGGCCCAGCAGGCCGACGACCTCGCCGCGCTTGAGGCGCAGGGAGACGTTCTTGACCACGGCCCGGTCGCCGAAGGTCTTGCCGACGCCGTCGACATAGAGACCGTCCTCGGTCGGGCCGCCCCCAAGGGTTTGAAACTGCATTTATACGGCCTCAGGGCTTGGCGGCGGGCTTCTTGGAGTCGCCCGAGGTGCTTGACGACGTGCTGGGATAGACCACGGCGCGCACGCGGTTCTTCTTGCCGGCGCCCTTGACGCTGGACTCCATGCGCACGTCGTTGGTCTTGGTGTTGACCACCATGCGGTCGCCGCGCGCCACGTCCTGGCCCTGCACGGCCACCACGTTGCCGGTCACCACGATGGTGTCGGAGGAATAGTCGTAGGTCGCCCGGTCGCCGCGCACCACCTGCTTGGGGGTGACGTAGAAGACCTCGCCCTCGGCCTCGACGCGGTCGACGTTGCCGCAGCCGTTGCCGCCGTCGCCCTTGGCCTTCTTCTGATTGTAGAGGGTCATCTTGGCGGCGCGCAGGCGCGAGGTCTCCTGCAGCACCTCGACGGCGCCGCGGAAGATGGTCTTGCACTGGCTGGTGATGGTCTCCTGCTCGTCGGCCGAGATGTCGACCGGCGCGCTGGAATTGTTCTGCGCCATGGCCGGGCCGACCGCCAGGCCGCCCAGGAGGCTCGCGGCGAGCCCAGCGGCCGCCATTGCTCGTTTCATCGAACTCGCCCTCATCTGTCGCACCGTCCTCTAGTTTCCGCCGCCGACGCGATCGAGGCGCGTGCGGACTCCACCGCGGAAAACGACGCGGTCGCCCTTGTCATATACGGAATAAGCGTTGGATTTCACCTGTCCTGTAGGACCTTCGCCCTGCAGCACGGATTCCCCGGTGATCACGCCGGTCTTGGTGTCGACGAAAGCCTCGTCCGACGCGAAGCGGTAGCCGCCCCCGTCGTCCATGCGCACGTCGCCGCGCAGCACGAGCTTGAGGTTGTCCTCGCGATAGACGCCGCTCTTGGACGTCACCCGGCTGGGCTTGGGCTCGTCGATGCCCAGGGTCAGGGTCGGATCGTCCAGCAGGACGCGCTTGAGGTCGGCGTCGTCGCGGACCGCCGAGCGGGCCGTGATCAGGAAGGCGCGACCGTCGCTCGACTGGCCGTAGAAGCGCGGATTGAGCATGCGGATCTGGGCCTGCGGCCTTTCCGGCGCGCGTTCGGCGGCCGTCACCGTCAGCCAGACCACCTGGCCCACGGCCGAGCCGATCAGGGCCAGGATGGCGATGGGCAGGGCGCCGCGCGCGGCCCGGACGAGGCGCGAGCGCCGGCGCCAGCGCCGCAGATCGCGCTTGAAGCCGCTCCTCATCGCCACGTCCGACACTGTCCGGGTCTCCCTTAAGCGTGCGCGAAGATGTCGACGTCTTCCCAACCGGCCAGGTCGAGCGCGGCGCGGTGGGGCAGATAGTCGAAGGCGGCCTGGGCCAGGGCCATGCGGCCCTCGCGCACCAGCATGGTGTTCAAACGCTCGCGCAGGCCATGAAGGTGCAGGACGTCCGAAGCGGCGTAGGCCACCTGCTCGGGGCTCAGCGAAGCCGCGCCCCAGTCCGAGCTCTGCTGGGCCTTGGACAGCTCCACGCCCATCAGTTCGCGCGTCACGTCCTTGAGGCCGTGGCGGTCGGTATAGGTGCGGGCGAGCTTGGAAGCGATCTTGGTGCAGTACACGGGCGCCGTCATGACGCCCAGATGCAGCAGGAACATGGCGATGTCGAAGCGGCCGAAGTGGAAGAGCTTCAGCACGGCCGGATCGGTCAGCAGCTTCTTCAGGTTCGGCGCGTGATAGGTCGAGCGGTCCAGGCGCACCACGTGGGCGTCGCCGTCGCCGGACGACAGCTG
>Ga0209256_1002896_pt1 | contig 13002 bp, 13 predicted proteins | sample AraplaCol_mCL_r2_2_FD_184270 | JGI IMG/M metagenome (GOLD analysis project Ga0209256, IMG submission 184270) | Arabidopsis root microbial communities from North Carolina, USA - plate scrape MF_Col_mCL_r2 (SPAdes) (version 3) | ecosystem: Host-associated > Plants > Roots > Endosphere | place...
CCGGAGGCGGCCATGGCTAGTCCGTGAAGATGCATGCGCCGACGTGGCGGCGGGGTCTGCGGTGCTGCTATAGGCTTGGACGCGCGAAGACAATCGAGCCGGGATGCATGGCTGATACCGAGACCAGCACGCAGACGCTGCCGCCGACCCAGCCGGATTGGCCGGGCTGGGCGATCGCGACCGCGATCTGCCTGCGCTTCTGGTCGCGCCTGCCGGTGCCGGCGCTTCCGGGCGAGACAAAAAGCCACGCCGCCCCCGATTTCCGGATGGTGCCGCGCGCCCTGCCCTTCGCGGCGCTGTTCATCGCGCTGCCGGCGGCGCTGGTGACATTTGCTGCGGGGCTTGCGGGCCTGAGCGGGCTCGTCGTCGCAGCGCTGGCCTTGACGACGCTGGCGCTGACCACCGGCGCCTTCCATGAGGACGGTCTCGCCGACAGCGCGGACGGGCTCTTTGGTGGATACACGATCGAGCGGCGGCTCGAAATCATGAAGGACAGCCGGATCGGCTCCTATGGCGCGCTGGCGCTGGGCCTCTCGCTGCTGCTGCGCGCGGGCCTTATCGCCATGATCCTCGACCGTTCGGGCGCCTGGATGGCCGCAGCCGCCGTGCTCGCCGCCGCGCCCTGGTCGCGGGCGGAGGCCCTGTTCCTGCTCGCCACGCAAGCGCCGGCCCGCAGCACGGGAGCCGCCGCGGCGGTGGGGCAACCGACGGTGCTGACCGCGCGGATCGCTCTGGCGCTCAGCCTCGTTCTCGCGACCGGGATCGCGCTGGCGGTGCAACTTCCTGTATCCGGCCTGCTTCTCGGCTTTGCGCTGGCGCATGGCGCGGCGGCTGTCCTGTCGCGGCTGGCGCGGCGGCTGATCGGCGGGCAGACCGGCGACATCCTCGGCGCGGCGCAGCAGCTCGCCGAGATCGCCATCTATCTCGGCATCGCGCTCTCGCTGGTCTGGGCGTGGCGATGAGCGTCGTCTCGACGCCCTGCATCAAAATCTGCGTCATCGATCCGGCGAGCAAGCTCTGCGAGGGCTGCGGGCGGACGCTCGCCGAGATCGCGCAATGGAGTCAGTTGAGCGAGGCCGAGCGGCGCGCGATCATGGCCGAGCTGCTGGAGCGGCTGCGAAAGGCCTCCTCGGAGCCGCCGGGTCATGCTCGGGCTTGACCCGAGCATCTCGGAAACCAGCGCGTGCTCGTCCTGAGATTTTCGGGTCGAAGCTTCGCGTCGCTCGAGAATGACGGCTATCCCTTCGCCGCCTTCAACAACGCCTCGCCTGTCAGCCTGTAGAACAGCTTCTTGGTCTGCGGAACCGCGCCGAAGCTCTCATAGAAGCGCATGAGCGGGCCGTCGTCGGCATCCGCTGTCCAGTCGATGCGCCTGTGGCCGCGCTCGATGGCGAGTTCGGCCAGCGCCTGCATCAGCGCACGGCCAAGGCCCAAGCCGCGCGCGGCGCCCGCGACATACAGCTCCTTGAGGAAGAAGCCGGATTTCAGCCCCGGCCCGGGATAGAGATTGCAGGCGGAGGCGAAGCCGAGGATCGCCCCCTCCCTCGCCGCGACGAGGATGTCGACGCCAGCCGGCAAGGCGGCGAGCCCGGCGAGGATCTCGTCGCGCGGCGGGCACCGCACCTCGTAATGCCCCTGCATCTCGACCATCAGCGCGGCCAGCGCCGGATGGTCCTCCGGCTGAGCCAAGCGGATGGCCGGGGCGCTCACTTTTCCGCCTCCGGCCGTCAGACGATCAACGACCAGATGAAGCGGGCGGCGACGAAGAGCAGGAAGATGCCGAAGGCGACCTCGAGCCTGCGCTTCGAGAGACGATGGGCCAGGCCAGCGCCGATCGGCGCGGTCCAGATCGAGGTCGGGATGAAAAGGATCATGCCGAGGAGCGAGACATAGCCGAGCGAGAGCGGCGGCAGCAGGTCCATCTTCGGCCAGCCGGCATAGATGAAGCCGAGCGCGCCGGGGATCGAGATCAGCACGCCGAGGCCAGACGAGGTCGCGACCGCCTGATGGATCGGCCGGCCGTAGAAGGTCATGAACAGGCTGGAGAGCTGGCCGCCGCCAATGCCCATCAGCGCCGAAAGCACGCCGATGATGCCGCCATAGGCGACCATCAGCGGCTTGCCCGGCATATCCTCGCCGAACTTCCAGCGATCTGCGGCGAAGAGCAAGCGGATCGCCGAGATCGTGGCGACGATGACGAAGATGATCTTGAACAGGTCGGCCGGTGCAAAGCGGGCGATGTAGCTGCCGACGATGACGCCGAGCACCACCGGCACGGCCCAGACCTTGAGGATCGAGAGATCGACGAGACCCTTGGCGCGGTGCGCATTGAAGGAGCGGATCGAGGTCGGGATGATGACCGCGAGCGATGTGCCGACGCAGAGCGGCATGCGCACCTCCTCCGGCACGCCGATGACGCGGAAGACCTCGTAGAGCACCGGCACGATGACCGCACCGCCGCCGACGCCGAAGACACCGGCGAGCAGGCCCGTCACCGCCCCCGCCAGCACGAGGGAAACGGCGAGGAAGACGAGATCGCCTAGGGGGATGCCAGCGAGCATGGGAGATATCCGGTGAACCGGCGGGTTCTCTCCGTCATTTGCACGGCCGGTGCAAGATGCCCCGGCCGCATGGCCGGCTTGCGGTATTTCCGCCATCCGCCACCTTTGCGCCTTGCCCGTTGCGCAGGATCGCTTCCGCAGGGGCAGCAGCAGGCCATCCCCCACCGCCGGAAAGGAGAGCCAGACACAGGAGAACGTCGATCAATCTGCAAGTCCAGACCGTCTCAACCAGCAAGAAAAAGCCAAGGAGGACACGATGTCAGAGGGCAACAGTTCGACGCATGAGCCATCTATCCCATCGCCGCAGCTTCTCTCGCGCCGCAGGCTGATCCAAGCCGCAGGCGCAGGAGCCTTCGCGGCAGCAGCGGCGCCTGCATTGGCGCAACAATCGCAGCCCGGCCAGCCGGCAAACCCGCCGACTACCATCACAACGCCTCCGCGCGATTTCAGCCGCCGCGGCGCGCCCACCACCTATTTCTGGGACCCCGACGTCATCGCCGTCGATCCCTCATTCAACAACCTCGCCCAGCCCAATGCCGCGATCCAGCGGCTCTGGACCGGGGGCCTGTGGCTCGAAGGGCCGGCCTGGAACGCGCAGGGGCGCTATCTCGTCTGGAGCGACATCCCCAACAACCGGCAATTGCGCTGGCTGGAAGATGACGGCCATGTCAGCGTCTTCCGCACACCTTCCGGCAACAGCAACGGCAACAGCTTCGACTTCCAGGGCCGGCAGCTCTCCTGCGAGCATCTCAACCGGCGTGTGGTGCGCTATGAGCTCGACGGCTCGGCGACGGTGCTGGCCGATTCCTTCGAGGGCAAGAAGCTCAACTCGCCCAACGACATCGTCGCCCATCCCGACGGCAGCTACTGGTTCACTGATCCGCCCTATGGCGGCCAGCTCTACGAGGGCGCTCCCGATGCGCCAGGCGGCCCGAGCAACGCCAATGGCAAGATCAATCCGCGCCTCGGCCAGCCGCCGGGCATCGGGCTCGCCAAACGCGAGCTGCCGACCAATGTCTATCGCCTCGACGCGAGCGGGCGGCTCGACCTCGTGATCCGCGAGGAACAGGTGCCGGACCCGAACGGCCTGTGCTTCTCGCCGGACTTCAAGAAACTCTACGTCGCCTCGACCGGCAAGGGGCCGGGCGACACCGGCCCCGGCGGCAAGGGCGACATCCATGTCTTCGACGTCGGCACTGACAACAAGCTCTCGAACGGGAAGCGGTTCTCGGACTGCATGATCGACGGTATCAATTGCGGGCCGGACGGCTTGCGCTGCGATGTCGAGGGCAATCTCTGGGCCTCGAGCAATGCCGGCCGGAATGTCGGCTATAGCGGCGTGATCGTGTTCAACCCCGCCGGCCGGGTGATCGGCCGGATCAGGCTGCCGGAGGTTTGCGGCAATATCTGCTTCGGCGGACCGAAGCGAAACCGCCTGTTCATGGCGGCGAGCCAGTCGATCTACGCGCTCTATCTGGCAACGCAGGGCGCAGCGCCGGCTTGAGTGGCCCCGCTCAACGCCGTCACACTCGGGCTTGCCCCGAGTATTTCTTCAACGAGGTTTCCGGGGCGCCGCTAGGTGGCGCCCCGGAAATGACCCTCTCAGCCTCACGCATCCACGATCGGCGCGAAGCCGCCATAGACCATGCGCTTGCCGTCGAAGGGCATCTTGGTGTCGCGCATGCGTGGGTCTTCCATCAGCTTGCCCCAGGCCGTGTTGCGGGCCTCCTTCGAGGGCCACTCGACCCAGCTGAACACTACGGTCTCGCCGGCCTCGGCCTTCACGGCGCCCTTGAAGTCGGTGACCTTGCCGTCCGGGACATCGTCGCCCCAGGCGTCGACGACGCGGCGCGCGCCATGTTCCTTGAACAGCGCCGCATGGGTGGCAGCGAAGCTCTGGTAGTCGTCCTTGCGCTCATTGGGCACGGCGACCAGCACGCCGTCGACATAGCCCATCGCGCCGCCCGCGCCCTCGTCGAGGATCGAGGCGAAACCGCCCATGATCATGCGCTTGCCGTCGAAGGGCATGTTCTGGCCCATGTCCTTCATGCGCGGATCGCTCATCATCTTCGCATTGGCAGCGTCGCGCGCGGCGCGGTCGGGATATTCGAACCAGGAGAAGACCACGACCTCGTCGGGCTCAGCCTTCACCGCGCCCTTGAAGTCCGTGACCTTGCCATCGGGGACGTCGTCTCCCCAGGCCTCGACCATGCGGCGGACGCCGAACTCCTTGAACATCGCGAACGCCTCGACGGCGTGCTTGCGGTAGATTTCCTTGTTCGCCGCAGGCACCGCGACGACGAAGCCTTCAACATAACCCATAGCATTCCTCCTTCGCTGGCGGCCGCGGATGCGGGCCGCCTCCTGAACCTTGGAAAACCGATCAACCGCAGCAGGAGCCGGCGGCTTGGAGAGGTTGGAAGCTCGCCGCGCCGCTGGCCGCCGGCCGGGGCTTGTCCTCATAGCGGTCGTGATGGCGCATCCAATCCATGATGCCCGCCTCGTTGCGGCCCTTCGGCATCATGTCGAGGAAATTGTAGGCGCCGATCAGCAGATCGCCGCCACGGCCATAGGTCGAGTAGGTGTGGAAGATCTCGCCGGCCTCATTGCGATAGAAGACGCTGAAGCCCGGCATCTCGCCGCCCTGCCCATCATGCATCTCGTAATTGTACTCGTAGCGGCCGGCTTCCTGCTCCGCCGGGCTCGGCGAGACATGGAAGTCGTGGTTGAAGTCGCTGCCAGCCGAGGAGACCCAGGGGAAATCCCACGCCATGCGGCGGCGGAAGGCCTGGAACTCGGCGTACGGCGCCCGCGAGACCGCGACGAGGCTGACGTCGTGGTGCTTCAGATGCAGGTTCGCGCCGTCGAAATGATCGGCGAGGAAGGAGCAGCCGGGGCAGCCTTCCTTCCAACCCGGCCCGAACATGAAGTGATAGATGACGAGCTGGCTGTTGCCGCCGAAGAGATCGGCCAGCGAAAGCCGACCATCCGGGCCCTCGAAGGCATAGTCCTTCTCGACCCTGACCCAGGGCAGCGCCTGCCGCTCGGCCGAAAGGGCGTCGCGCCGGCGAGTAAACTCCTTCTCGTTGGCGAGATGGGCTTTGCGGGCCGCAAGCCATTCTTCACGGGATACGATCCTGTGTTCCATAGGCTCCTCTCCTCTTGCTTCCGCCGGTTCGCCGGCGGTCTTCGCTCTCGCGGCGCCGCTCGCGCCGGGTATCGCTCAGGCGAAATAGGCCTCGAGCTTGTCCATGCTGCCGGTCCAGCCATGGGTGTGGCCGCGCACGGCCTGATCATCGAACAGCTTCTCGTGCAGAAGTGTCAGGATCGTGCCGTCGGCATCCTGCTTGAATGTAACCGTGACGCGCGAGACGCGTTCCGGCGTCGTCACCCAGGACCAGCTGAAGACCAGCTTTTCGTTCTCGACCACCTCCAGATAGCGCCCCGAGACCTCGTGGCGCTCGCCATTGTCCTCGATCATCACGACGCGATAGGCGCCGTCGACGCGCGGATCGATCTGAGCCTCCTGCGCCACGACATTCTCCGGGCCGAACCAGCGCAGCAGCAGCTCCGGATCGGTCCAGGCCTCATAGACCTCGGCGGCCGAGGCGTTCAGCCGGCGCTTGATCGTCAGACTCGGCGTGACCGGCTGTTCCATCGTCCCGTTCGCTTTCCCTCAGCTCTCGCCCTTGCGCCGCGCTTCCAGAAGCGCCTCCAGCGCATCGAGCCGCGCCGTCCAAAACCGCTGGTAGCGCTCCAGCCAGCCCATCGCAGCCTCCATCGGCTCGGCGTTCAGGCGGCAGGAGACGGTGCGCCCAACCTTGGCGCGCGTCACCAGCCCAGCCTCGGCGAGCACGTCGAGATGCTTCATGATCGCGGGCAGCGAGACCGGAAACGGCTTCGCCAACTCGCTGACCGAAAGCCCGTCCTCCTGCTCCAGCCGCGCCAGCAAGGCCCTGCGCGTAGGGTCCGCCAGCGCAGAGAAGGTGCGGTCGAGCTGCGCGTCTTGAAACTTAACCATTAAGTTAAGTGTAGGCCTATGCGGTGCGGACCGTCAAGCCCGGTTGTCGAGAGGCGTTTGCGGTTGTGCCGGTATGGGAAGCTTGTCGGTACGGCACGGAGTTTTGTTGGCACCTGCGTGCAAAGCTTGTCGGCGCCACTGAAGCGCCGGCAACCGCGCGGTCAATGAGAGGTACCCGAATCGATCATCGCCGCGCCGGAACTAGCGTCTTGCGCTAATTGCGGACGTTGAGATCCAGCTACAAAACGGATGTTCCTCGGGCCGGCTTCATTGTTGACGCCGGGCCGCGGCCGCTGTGGATGTTCTGGGCGGTGCGACGTAAAAGGCGCCAGCTACAGACGAGCGTTGGCCGTGCTCTCGCGGAACCAAGACTCCTGACCGATAGAAATCGAGGAACGACCATGAGTGAACGTAGCCAGCTTTGGAGGGCGCCCCTACGGGGCGGCGGCCGCTGGCAGTACGAAGGCAGTGTCGAAGTCGCTCACGGCGCCTGGGTTGGCAAGGGGCCAGATGGCCAGAGGCGGAGCGGTGTCATCGTTCGCGGGGCTGTGGCTTCCGGAGGGGGTAGCTCAAAGGTCGCCATGCAGATCGGCACCGATGATTTCCTGAATCTTTTCCGAGCTATGTGCACTGAAAACCGAGAGGCAACCATCATCGCCTTCTCGCAGGCGATTAAGGAGTGCATCGGCCACGGGGAGGCGGAAGCTTGACTGCTGCGTCCGAGGCTAAGACCGCCGCCTGGGCGTAGAAAAATCCAAGGCAGCGCATCGTCGACAGCAGATTCTGGCACCTCACTCGCAAACCGACACTCGCCCCGCGCTGCCCGCCTCCCTTTCTCCGCCGCGATGGTCAACACCCACCCGGAGTGGCCGCCAATTCAGCCCATTCAGCCGCTGCGAGGCGACCGGTCTCGGTGAGTGCGTAGACGCCCCGCCCGGAGCGCTCGAACCAGCCATAGACGTTTCGGTGCAGGATCTTCTGCGCGTCAGGGTATAGGGGCTTGAGGTCGCGCGGCCGCTGCGGTGCCGACGTCATCGCGGCTGCACAGGAGAGCGCTTGCTGGCGATATGCGGTCATGACGGGTTTGCGTGTACCTCCGCCGGCGGAAGGATCGCCCCGTCGCCGCTTGTGCTCCTCCACCAGACGCGACCGCCGGCGCGGGTCCTTGCGCGGCGTCGGCGCCACCGGCGAAACGAGGACATCGACACGGCCCGACATGTCGACGCCCAGCAATCCAAAACCGAGGCGCCGACAGAGATTGCGGTATCTCGGGTCGCTCTCTCGGCCCTTGCCTCGTGCGGAGAGCTTGGCCGCCAGCCAGATCTCATCGCCGACGCTCATCCGATCCACGCCTTGGAGGATGAGTTCGAGATTGAAGGTAAGTTTCAGTTCTCCGATTACGACCACGGTCGGATCATCCTCGCGGAGTCCGAGGAGATCGCAATGCCCGACTTCTCCCTTGACGGTGTAGCCTAGGCCTTCAAGGAAGTTCTTGACGGGCAGATAGAGAGACGTTTCCACGCGGTCCTCCGGATCACTGACCATCAGATATGCCTGATAGTCGTTTCGCAGAGGCAAATGCAGGCGTAGATGCGCGCCGACGGGTTGGGCCACAGGTAGGCTCGAACAAGGGCCCACAGTCGCAGTGCGCCGATAGCTGACTACGAGCGATCTCTCGAAGGCGGACCTCTGGATGCTAAGTTCGAGCGTTGTGCCGCTATTGGCGTGCCGGCGAAAGCAGCCGCTTTTTCTGCGCAGATGACTCGCGTATTGGGCCGCTGGGGGATGGACGATTTCGCCCTGCTGGCGTGCGCCGATTGGGCCAGAGAGCGCGACTCAAGGCGTTGGCCTCTGCTTCTGTGTCTACATGCCGGGCCTGCTGCGAGGGCAGCGCTTGAGTTTTATCCTGCGCTGAAAGAAATGATGGCCGATGTCGCCGCCAGTGCTGACGATCGTGCATTCTCCAAGCCTCGCGGAGACAGCAGCCATCAGGGTCGCGCGGTTGTTTTCGGGAACGGCGCCGAGTGAATCGTTCAGAAAGATCCATCGAGGCGTCTGCAGGAAAAGGCGGGCAAACCCGAGTGTCTGCTGTTCATCGAGCGACAGGTGCCCGTCCCAATCGAGCTCGCGGTCCAGGTCCTCTGCGAGGCGCTCGAGGCCTACCGAGCGCAGCGCATTCGCATATTGATCGTCCGTATAGTCTCGCTCGTCAGCCGGATACGCGATGGCAGCCTTCAGCGTGCCGCGCGGGAAATAGGGGCGCTGGGGCAAAAATAACATCTCCGTCCGCGGCGGCAGGCCAATGCGGCCGTCCCCCCAGGGCCAGAGGCCGGCAAGGCTCATGAACAACGTCGTTTCCGCGGCGGAGTTTGCGCCCTCGATCAGGACATGCTCGCCGAGTTTTAGTGTGATGTTGCTCTCTTCCAATGCCGCACATTCAACCAAGGATCCCGGCAGATAGGCCTCCAGGTTTTCGAGAACCATCGAGCCGGCTGGAGCGTCGTAGAAGGTGATCCGGTGCTGATCGTTGTGCAGACGCTCGACGCTTTGAAGGGCGTCGCGCAAGGCCATGATCCGCAGAAGCGTCGCGCGCCAATCCGCGATCTTCGAGAAATTATCGACGAACCATCGTAGCGCGTACTGGACCTGGTTGAAGGCACCGACCGCGACCATCAGAGTCCCAAACGACAAGCGGCCGCTGAAATAGCCGGGGGATGCGATCACGAAAGGCACGGCCATCGCGAGCCAGCCATGGCCGGATGTAACCCAGGTCAGCGAAACGATACTGCTGGCGAGCTGACGCGCCACCGACTGGACCTTGTGAAGGCTCTGGTCGAGATGGCTGCGTTCGTCGCTTTCTCCCTGGTAGAGCACGATGGCTTCCGACCGCTCGACAACCTTGATCAGGGAAACCCGGAAGTCGGCTTCGCGAGCGTAACGCTCGGCATTCAGGTCGATCAGCGGCCTGCCGACGCGCCAGGCCAGCCAGGAGCCGATGGCCGCGTAAGCGATCGCGCACCAGACCATGTAGCCCGGGATCGAGAAATCGCCGTGGCCGAAATTGAATGCGACTTGCGCTGAGAGGATCCAGAGCACGCCGATGAAGCTCAGCAGCATCAGCGAGGCCTGCAGAAGACCGTTGCCGAGATCGACGGAAAGCTCGCTCAGATGGCGGGCGTCCTCATGGATGCGCTGGTCGGGATTGACGCCTACCTCGCCCGCAAAGGCGAGCATGTAGGCCCTTTTGGGCTTCAGCCATTCGTCGAGCAGGTCCCGCGCCAGCCAGCCCCTCAGCCGGACCTTGCCGACCTCCGTGAGCCAGGCTTGGGCGACGACGAGCAGCAGGAGGGCGCCGATGATCGACAGGAACACCAGAAGCTGGTGGCCGAAGGCACCAAGGTCGCGGTTCTGGAGGGCGTCGTAGAGTGCACCCTGCCAGTTGTTCAGCCGGATCTGGAACACTGCATTCGTCGCGATGACGATGACGCTGCCCAAGGGCAGGAACAGCAGCGCCCCCCGGCGAGGCGACACGCTCATCGCTTTGATCAGAATCCAAAGCTGATGCAGGACGCCGCTTGTCGGCACGTCCAGGGCGGATGCGGGCGCGGGCCGTCCAACAATGTCATCCATGATCCGTTACTGCTCCGAGATCGGCAGCAATGCGCGGTCGCCGAGCCATGTGCCATACACGGATCGGCGAGCGGCGCTTCACTTCGAATTCGGGCGCACCTCTACCTCGAGCATCTGAAGCTGCGCGGGACTGGCGCTCGGTCCCACAAAAATCTCGAAGGCGCCCGGTTCGAGAACCGGTTCGAGATCGGATCCGAGAAAGCGAAGCTGATCTGAGGAAAGCGCGAAGCGCACCGTCTTCATCTCGCCTGGCGCGAGCACGACCTTGGTGAAGTCCTCTAACTCCAGGAGAGGCCGCGTGATCGATGAAGCAACGTCGCGAATGAAAAGGAACACGGTGTGTTCGCCAGCCATCTCGCCCGTGTTCTTGACGTCGACCAGGATCTCGATCGTTTCGCCAGCCGCGATCGTCCATTTGGTCGCGCGCGGATTGGTCAGGAGGTAGTCGGTGTAGGAGAGGCCATGACCGAAGGCGAAGCGCGGATCGTTAGGAATATCGAGATATTTGCTGGAGAAATGCTCGTTTTCCAGTCGGGGACGGCCCGTCGGTCGCTCCGCGAAGAAGATCGGGATCTGCCCGACATCGGCCGGCCAGGACATTGAGAGCCGGCCACTCGGGTTATAGGCGCCGCTCAGCACGTCGGCGATGGCGCCTTCGCCTTCCGACCCCGGATGCCAGACCGCGAGGATCGCCTTGGCGCCTGCGGCCAGCCAATCCGGAACGATCAGGGGTCGGCCGGAGAACAACAGGACGACGACAGGCTTGCCGGTATCCAGGATCGCCTGCGCCAGCTCCTGCTGGGCCTCGGGCAGGCCGGGATAGGCCCGGCTGCTGGCCTCGCCGGCCATGTCGACCCTCTCGCCCAGGCAAAGGAGGGTCATATCGCTTTGCTCCGCATTCCGGAGCGCCGCGGCCAGGTTGCTTTCGTTCCGCTGTTCGACGGCGCCTCCGGCGGCAACCGATATCTTTGCCTCGGGATAGGCGGCCTTGATCTGATCGACCAGAGCGGCGGTGCGCTCGGCCGGAGGCGGTTCTGAGTTGCCACCCACGATGTTGCCAAAGGGGCCGACGATCGCGATCGATTTCAGGCTCTTGTCGAGCGGCAGCATACCCTCGGTATTGGTCAGGAGGACGATCGACTTGCACGCGGCCTCTCTCGCGAGGGCGCGCCTAGCCGGCTGGGCGGCGGTCGCCGCGGCCGCCTCCGGCGAACCACAGCGGCGATAGGGATTATCGAACAGGCCGAGCTTCAGCTTGAGCGTCAGGACGCGGCGCACCGCTTCATCGATCCTCGCCATGGTCACGAGGCCGCGGTCGAGCGCTTCGGGCAGCCCGTCGACATAGGCGCCCTTGCCCATCATGTCGATGTCGACGCCCGCGTTTAACGCGAGCGCGGCGGCCTCGGGCTTGGCCGCGACGCCGTGCAGCAGCAACTCGGCGATGGAGCTCCAGTCGCTGACGATCACGCCGTCAAACCCCCAGCGCTCGCGCACCAGCCCGCGCAGGAGCGGCACATGGATCGACATCGGCGTACCGTTGAGATCGACGAAGGCCGGCATGAGGCAGGCGACGCCCGCTTCGACCGCAGCCTTGAACGGTGGCAGATAGACTTCGTGCAGCAGCCGCTCCGACATGTCGACCGAGGCGTATTCCCGGCCGGCAAGGACGGCGCCGTAACCGGCGAAGTGCTTAGCGGTCGCCGCGATGGCCGTGGGTGAGGCGAGGTCCGCCGTCTGGTAGCCCCGCACCTTCGCCCGCGCGACCCGCTGGCCGACGAGCGGGTCCTCGCCCGGTCCTTCGAGCGTGCGGCCCCAGCGCGGATCCCGCGCGATGTCGATCATCGGGGCGAAGGTGAGGTCGATGCCCTCGACGGCACATTCTTCCGCCGCCACGCGAGCCGTCGCCTCCCAGAGGGCGGGATCGAAGGCCGAGGATTCCCCAAGCGGGATTGGGAACATCGTCCTCAGCCCGTAGAGAACGTCCAGCGAGAAGAAGAGAGGGATGCCAAGGCGCGAAGCTTCGACCGCATGCCGCTGGGCATCCCGGACGCGCTCCGATCCAACCAGGTTCAGGAGACTGCCGACCTCGCCATTCTGGATGGCGGCTGAGGTGACTGGCGCGGAGGCCGGACCCGTCTGCACCAGCTCGCCGCTGAGCATGGTGAGCTGACCGACCTTCTCCTTCAGCGTCAGCTGTCCAATGAGCTTTTCGATCCCCTGATGATCCATAGGCGCCTTCACTGACTCTCTCCCGAACGCCAGCATCTTGCAGCCTGGCGCGCTCAAAGCTGGCCACGATCTATGCTTTGGCTATCGTGCCGAGGGTCACCGTCAAACTGCGATTTTGCATAAGCGCTCACGCCGGAATGCAATGCGATCAGTTGCGTCGGCCTTTTCTTGCGCCCTGCGCCGGCAAGAATGGTCGATCACGGCGAAGCTTTGCATACCCTTCTGGGTGCAGCTGGCACTGAGACGGGAGCACCGGACCTGCCGCGCAACTCGGAAGCCATGTGAGCCGGATCGACTTGATCCCCGTCAATGCAAGAGCCTAGCGAGGAAACTCGGGGTGCTATTTGGTTGGCGACTCGAAATTATCACGCAGCCGAGACACGGCAGCCAACGAGCGTCGGAACTGGACGCTCGTTGGCTGCCGCTTCTGGATAGCGCCATGTGTGGACGGCTCTCCGTTGGCAAGGGTTTAGTTGGACTGCTGCAGCGCTGGTCGGTGCGGCCATGTGTTCGACCTGTTGGTGCGGCACATAAAGCCGCTGGCCATAATGCCTTCCGCGA
>Ga0209256_1002903_pt1 | contig 12946 bp, 15 predicted proteins | sample AraplaCol_mCL_r2_2_FD_184270 | JGI IMG/M metagenome (GOLD analysis project Ga0209256, IMG submission 184270) | Arabidopsis root microbial communities from North Carolina, USA - plate scrape MF_Col_mCL_r2 (SPAdes) (version 3) | ecosystem: Host-associated > Plants > Roots > Endosphere | place...
GGCCGCGCGCCCATCGTGAAGACGTCGCGCATGATGCCGCCCACGCCCGTCGCCGCGCCCTGGTAGGGCTCGATGTAGGACGGGTGGTTGTGGCTCTCCATCTTGAAGATGATGGCGTCGCCGTCGTTGATGTCGATCACGCCGGCGTTCTCGCCGGGGCCGCAGATCACGCGCGGGCCGGTGATCGGGAACTTCTTCAGCTGGTTCTTGGACGACTTGTACGAGCAGTGCTCGGACCACATCACCGAGAACACGCCCAGCTCGACCAGGTTGGGCTCTCGGCCCAGGCGGTCGAGGACGACGGCGTACTCCTCCGGCTTGAGGCCAAATTCGGCGGCCGTTTCGGCCATGGACTTCGCGGGGGAGGTCGAGGTGCTCATGGGCGGGCCTTCTAGCGTGGCCCGGGGGATTCCGCTAGATTTCCCGCCCCAGGCTTTGTCTAAAATGACCGCTTCTCGACCGCTTCGAAGCGAGCCCGCTCCATGATTTCCCGCCGTCATCTCCTCGCGCTCGCCGCCGCCTTGCCGCTGACGGCCGCCGGCGCCGCGCCGGTGCGCGTACGGATGATCACTGACCTCGGTGCGATCGTCATCGAGCTCTATCCCGACAAGGCGCCGGTCACCGTCGCTAACTTCCTGGCCTATGCCGACCAGCATTTGCTGGACGGCGGCGCCTTCTACCGGACCGTCTCACCCAAGAACGACAACAACCCCGCCACGATCAGCGTGATCCAGGGGGGGCTGAACCGCGACGACAGCCCGCTGCCGGCGATCGCCCACGAGACGACCAAGGTCACGGGCATCCTGCATACCGACGGTGTGATCTCGATGGCGCGTGGCGCGCCGGGCACGGCGGGGTCGGAGTTCTTCATCTGCCTTGGCGACAATCCGGCCCTGGATTTCGGCGGCGCGCGCAACAAGGATGGCCAGGGTTTCGCCGCGTTCGGCAAGGTGGTCGAGGGCATGGACGTGGTTCGCAAGATCCACGATGCACCTACGGTCACCAAGGCCGATGACCCCTACATGAAGGGGCAGATCATCGAAAATACGGTGAAGATTCAAAAGCTAAGCCGGAACTAAGGCAGCTTGGCAGAGGGAACGCCCCGAGTCTGGGGCCGTTTCTCCTTCGTGCGCGATCGGCGCGCTGTCCAAGGAGAAAGCTCATGGGTGACAACAAGACCCGAGGCCCGCAACAGCAGCAGAACGAACCGCAGCGACAGTCCCCGGGTCAGCAGCAACAGCAAGGCGATCGCAATCGCCAGAACGAGCAGGGCCGCAATCCCGGCGGCCAGGCCAACCAAGCGGATCAGCGCCGCGAACGCTGAGCAAGAACCGCTCCGTGAATGTGAAGGAGGGGCCGGCGGATCACCGCCGGCCCCTTTTCATTCCGTCTATTGGCCGACCACCGGGAGCTCGATGAAGCTGGCCGTGTCGCCCGCGTGGTAGACGCGCTGCGTGGCCTTCACATAGTCCGCCGGTTTGGCGAAGAAGATGTTGGGCACGAAGGTCTGCGGGTTGCGATCGTACAGCGGGAACCAGCTGGACTGCACCTGGACCATGATCCGGTGGCCGGGCTGGAAGGTGTAGTTCGCGGTCGGCAGGATGAACTGGTACTTCAGCGGCGCATTGGCCTTCAGGGCCTTGGGGGCGCTGAAGCTCTCGCGATAGCGGCCGCGGAAGATGTCCATGCCGACGGCCAGCTGGTAGCCGCCCAGCTCGGGCTGGCTGGGGACCTCGTCGGGGTAGACGTCGATCAGCTTGACCACCCAGTCGCTGTCGGTCCCGCTGGTCGAGGCCGTCAGGTTCACCTTTGGCACGCCCGCGATCTTCAGCGGCGCGGTCAGGGGCTCGGAGACATAGGTCAACACGTCGGTGCGATCGGCCACCGCGCGTTGGTCGGTCAGCAGCCACGGCGTCCATTTGTCCCGATCGCCGAACTTCATCGGACGGGGGATATAGGGCACCGGCTTGGCCGGATCGGAGACGTATTCATCGTACGCCGCCGGTCCCTTGGCCGCCGCCGGGGCGCTGAACGACAGGCCGCCCGCGCCAGTCAGGTAGAGGTTCTTGGTCCCACCCTGCGGCCAGCTCTTGTAGCGGTCCCAGCGGTTCTCGCCCGGATCGTAGATCAGCACCGGCGGGGTGTCGGCCTTGGGCGCGCCGTCCTTCAGGTACTGGTTGAAGAAGGGCAGCAGCACGTCGCGGCGGAACTGCAGGGCGGTGTCGCCGTCCCACTTGAAGGCGCCCAGGCTGGAGCCGTCATAGTTCACCTGGCTGTGCCGCCAGGGCCCCAACACCAGGTAGCTCTTGTCGTTGGCGGTGTCCTTCGGCTCGGTGGCGGCGTAGGCGTGCACCGCGCCCCACATGTCTTCCTGGTCCCACAGGCCCTGGATCCACATGGTCGGCACCGTCAGCGGCTGCCGCGCCATCGTCTTGTCCAGCGCCTGCTCGCTCCAGAACGGCGTGTAGGCCGCGTTCTCGCTGAGCTTCTTCCACCACGGCAGCTGATCAATGCCGTTGGCCTTGGCGTAGTCGCCCGCCGAGCCCGCGCGGCGGAAGTTTTCGTAGTCGTCGAGGCTCTTGCGGACCACGCTCTCGCCAGCGCCGCGCTTGGTGGTCTGGCCGGTGAAGTAGTCGAAGTTCACCTGTCGGAACGCGCCGTAGTGGAACCAGTCGTCACCCATCCAGCCGTCGATCATCGGGCTCATCGGCGCCGAGACCTTCAGGGCCGGGTGCGGATTGACCAGGGCCATGACCACCGTGAACCCCTCGTACGAACTGCCCAGCATGCCGACCTTGCCGTTGCTCTCGGGCACGTTCTTGATCAGCCATTCGATGGTGTCATAGGCGTCGGTGGCGTGGTCGACCTCGCTGTTGTTCAACGGACCCTTCAGCGGGCGGGTCATCACGTAGTCGCCTTCCGAGCCGTACTTGCCGCGGATGTCCTGGAAGACGCGGATGTAGCCGTCCTTGACGAAGACCTCGTCGCCCTGCGGCAGGACCGACAGCATCGAGCCGCTCTCGTTGCGGGCGGCGCGCTTGGCCGCGTTATAGGGCGTGCGGGTGAACAGGATCGGGGCGTTCTTGGCGCCCTTGGGGACCACGATCACGGTGTAGAGCTTGGTACCGTCGCGCATCGGCGCCATGACCACGCGCTTGTCGTAGTCGTAGCCGTCCTTGGGCGCGACGTACTTGCCGTCGATGTCCGGCGTCAGGGCCGGGGTCTGGGCGTGGGCGGCGCCGGCGATAACGGTGAGGGCGGCGGCGGCCAGCAGGCCGGCGCGGAGGGTCGACGCGAGACTCATGGAAAAGCTCCCCAATGGTGCGGGCAGCTTAGGAGCGGTTTTCAACAGGCGCTATAATATAACAGCGTTTCAGCCCGTTATCGGACGTAGACGCCGCCGAAAGTGACGGAGGCGCCGCCGCAATTGCCGCTGTCGGAGACCACCAGGTACCGGCTCACGCGGCGCATGCTGACGCTGCAGAAGGGCTCCGTACCTTCGGGATCGGCGTACTCGGCCGCGACGCCCTTGACCTCGATGCGGCCCTTGAACGAGCCCTCGTGCACAGAGGCCGGACCCTTCCAGGTGGCTTCGCCTTCGGCCTTGAAGCCCTTCCTGTCGCGGGTGATCGTGATCTGGTTGTCGGCGAAGCGCCAGGCGCCCAGCCAGTCGCCCTCGCCGGAGGGAGCCACGGCGGATTTGATCAGGTCGGACGTCTTAAGCCAGCCCACGGTCTCGCGTCCGCCCTTGCCGTACCAGGCGCAGCCCCAACCGTTCTCGATCTTGCTGACCAGCACCTCGTCCCGGGTGACCAGGTAGCTTTTCAGGGCGCAGGTCGCCGCCTCGGGGCAGCCGTCGCCGCCGCGGCGGAAGTTGGTCTTTCCGCCGGCCGGAGGCGAGACGTTGTAGACCGCCACGCCGTCCTGGGCGGCGTAGGTGAAGTCGCCGTATTCGCAGCGGTTGTCGGCGTGGGCGACGCTGGCCGCCGCCAGTGCCGCGAGAAGGGAGGCTACGGTGATCGAGAAACGACGCATCGGAGCCTCCTTGGTCGCCCTCGTCAGGCGCTGGCGAATATGCTGCGGAAGAGGATCGCCCCGTCCTCCGACCCCAGGTCGGGGTCGAACGAGCGATCGGGGTGGGGCATCAGGCCCAGGACATTGCCCTTGGCGTTCATGATGCCGGCGATGTCGCGGGTCGAGCCGTTGGGATTGTCCTGGTAGCGGAACACCACCTGGCCCTCGCCCTCGATGCGGTTCAGCGTCTCTTCGTCGGCGAAGAAGTTGCCCTCGCCATTGCCGACGGTCATCACGGCCGAGCGCTGCTCGCCGAAGCTGGCGGTGAAGCGGGTCTGGCTGTTGACCACGTCCAGGGCCACCGGCTTGCAGATGTACTTCAGCTTGGCGTTGCGGAGCAGGGCGCCGGGCAGGAGGCCCACCTCGGTCAGCACCTGGAAGCCGTTGCAGATGCCGACCACGGCCACGCCGTCGTTGGCGGCCTTGACCACTTCGCGCATCACCGGGCTCTGGGCCGCCATGGCCCCGCAGCGCAGGTAGTCGCCGTACGAGAAGCCGCCGGGCAGGACGATCAGGTCCAGGTCGTCCGGCAGGGCCGTCTCCTGGTGCCAGACCATTTCGACACGGGCTCCGGCGGAGCGCTCGATGGCGACCTTGCAGTCCCGATCGCAGTTGGAACCGGGGAAGACGACGACGGCGGCTTTCATGGCGCGGGCGTTTAGCATCGTTCGCGGGGGTTGTCAGGTGTGTTCGAGGCGGGACGCCCCCTCCGTCGGCTGCGCCGCCACCTCCCCCGTTTCACGGGGGAGGAGAGGCTGATCTAGTTCCTCCTCACCCGTAAAACGGGGGAGGTGGCGCGATGCGAATACGCATCGTGGCGGAGGGGGCGTGCAGGCGTCAGGCGCTTGCCAGCGCCCGCACCTCCGCCAACGCCAGGTCCACCTCTGCTGGCGAGTTCATCAGGCTGGGCGTCAGGCGCACGTGCTGGATCGCGTAGGGCGCGGCCGAGGCGATGATCCGGCGCTGGCGCAGCCGCCCCACGGCCGATTCCGCCGACAGGCCGTGGACGTCGAACGAGACGATGCCCGCGGACAGACGCGGGTCGCGCGGCGTGACCAGTCGCACATGGGGCATCAAGGCCAGACCGGTCTTCAACTGGCTGGCCAGCTCGGCGGTGCGGGCCGCCACCTGGGCCTTGCCGATCTTCTCGTGGAATTCGACCGCCGAGGGGATCGCCCACAGGTGCTCGAACGCCTTGAAGCCACCGGGCGACATCAGCGGGCCGTCGTTCTGGTCGGGCAGGGGGGCGTTGGTCGACCAGGCGCTCCAGGCGGCGCTGTCGACGAAGCTGGGCACCATGGGCCGCATCGCCTTCCAGCCGCGGGCGTTGGCGGCGATGATCCCGGTTCCGCGCGGGCCGAACAGCCACTTGTGGCAGCCGGCGAAGAAGATATCGCAGCCCAGGCTGTTGAGGTCGGCGTCCTGATTGCCGAAGCCGTGGACGCCGTCGACGGCCAACAGGATCTGCTCGGGCTCCTGCCGCGTCGCGTTGACCTGGGCTAGGGCGGCTGAAATCGCCGGGACGGGAATTTTCAGACCGGTGCTTGAGTGCACCCAGGTGAGGGCCAGGACGCGGGTCTTCGGCGTGACGGCGGCCATCAGCCGGCTGATCATCTGGGCCTCCGACACCGTCTCTATGCTGTCGAACAGGTCGATGCGCCGGATGACGAAGCCGGTCCGCAGCGCCGCCCGGCGCAGAGACTCGTGGGTGACGTAGTAGTCCTGGTTGGTGGTCAGGATTTCGTCGCCATAGCCCAGCTTGAGGCCGCCATAGACCAGGGCCGCGCCCATGGTCGTGCTGTCGGTCAGGGCCACCTGGTCGCCGGGCACGCCCAGATAGCGGCCGGCCGCGGCGCGGCTGTAACCTTGCAGGCGGCGGTTGTTGTCCTCCAGATAGGTCACGGGCCGCCAGTCCATCTCGCGGCGAAAGCGGTCGATCGCCTGACTCACCGGCAGGGGATGGGTCGCGATCAGCATGGCGCTCATGTTGATCTCGTCCGGCGCAGTCCGGAACTGGGCTTTCACCGCGTTCCAGTCGGTTCCGGCGGTGGAGACGGGCGGAATCGGCGCCACGCCCGGAGTTGGTCGGGGCTGAGGAACGAAGGCTTCCGGCTTGGGATACGAAGCCGGGGGTTTGGCGGCGGCCGGCGGTTGGGCGCCGCCGGAGCGGGGCGCATAGGGCTGGGGAGCGGCCGGCAGTCCGGCCTGTCGCGCCACGGCCGAGCTCGCGGCCATGGCCAAGCCCGAGCCCAGCAGGAATTCTCTACGCCCTACGCCCATCGACACGATCCCAGCCAGGACCCGAAGCCCTGTGGGAACAACTCACGAGCGGACGAAGCGTTCAGTCGTGCTTCAGGCGCACTCGTCCAGCACCGGCTCCACGGCGGCCTCGTCCGGGGCGGGGAACGGAACCTTGAAGGTGAAGGCGTCCGGCGTGGGCCCCTTCGCCTCGAGCAGGGCCAGCTTTTCCTTGGCTTCCTCAATCGTCGGGCGGTGACCGGCGGGGACCCACCACAACACCATATAGAGGTCCATGTGCTCGAACCATTCGCGGCGACGGCGCATGAACTGCACGTGCCCGCTGCGATAGACATAGGCGCCCAGCGACGGAATGTCGGTCCAGGTCGACATGTTGATGGCGATCAGGGCGTCGTCGAAGGGCTGCAGGTCGGTGGCGTTGTTGCCCTCGCCCGTCAACCGCCAGACGAAGCCGGGCGACGCTTCGGCCAGAGCGTTGATCGGATCCAGGTTGTCGGCGAAGTCCTTGATCATCGGATGATCGATCGGCGCGCGCAGGCGACCGATATTGACCTGGGCCAGTTCGAACTTCGCACTCATGACATTTCCCTCTCTTCGTCCTGGCCGAACATTGTGCGGCGAAGCTGCGGCCGAAAGGGGCGGTGTGAGAATTTAGATCCCGGCGGGACGCCAGGGGGCGAATTCTTCGTCGCAGCGCTCGACCACGAAGTCGATGGCCCAGTCGCGGAAGCGCCAGTAGATCGGGGCCAGGGCCTCGGCGGTCGTGGCCATCGGGGTCATGCCCTTGGCGTCGTAGAACTCCAGCGCCAGGCCGCGCTCGAAGTCGATCAGGTCCAGGCCCAGATTGATCAGGCCCCTGTCCTGGAAGCCCCCGGTGGCCGCGATCAGCCAGGGCGCCAGCGCGTCCTCGGTCGGCGCGACGGTCGTGAACTGCTGATGCGTGGTCCACTCGGGCTCGTCGGGATCCATATGCCAGCTGAAGGCGGGATCGGGCTCGAGGTCCAGGCCCAGCTGCCTCAGCCGCTTGAAGGGCGACGGCAGATGCCGAGGATTGGGGCCCACGGTCCAGGTCAGCTCGACCGTCAGTTCACCCGAGCCGGCGAACATCGCGGCCGTCACGGCGCGGGCCGTGTCCAACTCCCGCAGCAGGCGAGCAGAAGACGAGAAGGGGCCTTTGAAGTCGTCGGGAACGGTGGCGTCGGGGACCAGTTCGATCCGCGTCCAGGCCGCTGCCTTGATGTCGTAGACGCGCTCGGCCCCGAAGACCTCGCGCATGCGCCGGCGTGTCGGATGCTCCCCCGCGCCGGCCATGGCGTCAGGCGACGTCGATGCGGTAGCTTTCGATGACGGTGTTGGCCAGCAGCTTCTCGCACATGGCCTTGACCTCGGCCTTGGCCTTCTCGGCGTCGGTCTCGGCCAGGTCGAACTCGATGGTGCGGCCGACGCGGGCGCCCGAGACGCCGGCCCAGCCCAGCCCGTGCAGCGCGGACTCGACGGCCTTACCCTGGACGTCCAGCACGCCGGGCTTCAGGAACACGTGAACAGTGGCTTTCATGGTCACTCGCTTAGTGCACGCCGCCTTGGATGACGGTCGGCATTTCCTTCATGATGCCGAGGCGGCGGGCCACTTCGGTGTAGCTTTCGATGACATTGCCCAGGTCGCGGCGGAACCGGTCCTTGTCCATCTTCTCGTTGGTGGCCGAGTCCCACAGGCGGCAGCTGTCGGGGCTGATCTCGTCGGCCAGGATCACGCGGCTGAAGTCGCCTTCGTAGACGCGGCCGAACTCGATCTTGAAGTCCACCAGGGTGATGCCCACGCCGCTGAACAGGCCCGACAGATAGTCGTTCACCCGCAGGGCCATGGCCATCATGTCGTCGATCTCCTGGGTGGCGGCCCAGTTGAACGCGGTGATGTGCTCCTCGGAGACCATCGGATCGCCCAGCTTGTCGTCCTTGTAGTAGAACTCGATGATCGAGCGCGGCAGCGGGGTGCCTTCGGTCAGGCCCAGGCGCGTGGCGATCGAACCGGCGGCGATGTTGCGCACCACCACCTCGAGCGGGATGATCTCGACTTCCTTGATCAGCTGCTCGCGCAGGCTGAGACGGCGGATGAAGTGGTTCTGCACGCCGATCGCGTTCAGGCGAGTCATGATGTACTCGCTGATGCGGTTGTTGATCACGCCCTTGCCTTCCAGGACCGCCTTCTTCTGGGCGTTGAAGGCGGTGGCGTCGTCCTTGAAGTACTGGATGAGGGTGCCCGGCTCGGGGCCCTCGTACAGGATCTTGGCCTTGCCTTCGTAGATCTTCTTGCGGCGGGTGGTCATGGCTCTCGTCGAGGCCCTTCTGGCTGCGGGCGCGCCCTCCCGGAAAAATCCGGCCGGAATTCTCCGGAGAAACGAAAAGCGCGCGCGGCGGATAGCTGCGCGCGGCGTTCGACTCAAGGCCGCTCACGAAAAATGTCGTCCCGAAACTAGCTGAACGCAGTCCTTGGCGCAAACGGCCCTAGCCTCGGCGGCGGTATTGTGAGCGGCTTTGTGAACGGATCGGGCGCGATGCGGCGTTGCTTACGATTGCCGGGCGGCTCGCCACGGGATATGGAGCCGGCTCAGAGACTATTGGGGCTTTCATGACCACCTTCGACGAACGCGAACAGGGTTTCGAACGCAAGTTCGCGCTGGAGCAGGAACAGGAATTCAAGGCGACCGCCCGTCGCAACCGCCTGCTGGGCGAATGGGCGGCCGAGCTGATGGGTCTGGCGACGGTCGACGACTACGCTCGCGCCGTCGTGAAGTCCGACTTCGAGCAGCCCGGCGACGAGGACGTGCTGCGCAAGGTCGCCGGCGACCTGAAGAGCTCGGGCGTGAATGTCAGCGAAGGCGAAGTCCGTCGGAAGATGGACGAGCTGCTGGCCCTGGCCCGCGGCCAGATCGCCGCCGGCGAATAAGCTTTCCGGCTTCGGATGCTGAAAGGGCCGTCCCCCGGGGGCGGCCCTTTTGCTTTAGCCAAGCTTGTCGCGCAGCGCGCCCCACGCCCGCGCCTTTTGCGCGAACGAGCGCGCGGCGTGGGCGGGGCTGGAGGAGGGCAGGGCCAGGGTGCCGATCCGGTCGCCGATCAATCGCCCGCCCAGCTTGGCCGCTGTTCCGCCGTTGAAGGCGACCAGCCGCAGGGCCGGCAGGGCATCGATCAGGGCGACCAGGTCGTTTGCCGCCGGGCCGCGGATGGCAGCGTCCAGGCTGCCGGGACGCTCGGCCTCGGCGATCACATCCCACAGGCCGACGCCGCGCGCCAGCAACGCGGCCAGGCGGTCGTCATAAGTCAGCGTGACGAGAGGCGTGTCGAGCACGCCTTCCATCAGCCGCCAGAAGGCGTTCCGAGGATTGCCATAGTACTGCTGGACGGCCAGCGAGGCCTCGCCTGGCAGGCTGCCCAGGATCAGGACGCGGGTGTGCGCGTCGACGACCGCCGGGAAGCCCGCCTTGCGGCTCAAATCAGGCCTGCTCGCCGAACACGCGCTTGAAGATCACGTCGACGTTTTTGGTGTGGTAGCCCAGGTCGAACAGCTCTTCGAGTTCGGCCTCGGTCAGGGCCTTGGAGACCACCGGATCGGCTTTCAGGAAGTCGATGAACCGGCCCTCGCCGCGCCAGACCTTCATGGCGTTGCCCTGGACGGCGGCGTAGGCGTCTTCGCGCGACACGTCCTTGTGGGTCAAGGCCAGCATCACCCGCTGCGAGAAGACCAGGCCGCCCAGCTTGTCCAGGTTCTTGGCCATGTTGTCGGGATAGATGTTGAAGCGCTCGATGACGCCTGCCAGGCGGCGCAGGGCGAAGTCGAGGTGGATCGTGGCGTCCGGACCGATGCCGCGCTCGACCGACGAGTGGCTGATGTCGCGCTCGTGCCAGAGGGCGACGTTCTCCATGGCCGGCGTCACGGCCGAGCGGACCAGGCGGGCCAGGCCCGTGAGGTTCTCGGTCAGGATCGGGTTACGCTTGTGCGGCATGGCCGACGAGCCCTTCTGGCCCGGATCGAACGGCTCCTCGGCCTCCAGCACCTCGGTGCGCTGCAGGTGGCGGATCTCGGTGGCTAGGCGCTCGACCGACGAGGCCACGACGCCCAGGGCGGCGAAGTAGGCGGCGTGGCGGTCGCGCGGGATCACCTGGGTCGAGACCGGCTCGACGGCCAGGCCCATCTTGTCGGCCACGTGCTGTTCGACGCGCGGGTCGACATTGGCGAAGGTGCCGACGGCGCCCGAGATCGCGCAGGTGGCGATCTCGAACTTGGCCATCGCCAGGCGCTCCTTGGCCCGCTGGAACTCGGCGTAGTAGCCGGCCAGCTTCAGGCCGAAGGTGATCGGTTCGGCGTGGATGCCGTGGCTGCGACCGACGCAGACGGTCATTTTGTGCTCGAGGGCCCGGCGCTTCAGGGCGGCCAGGACCAGGTCGACGTCTTCCAGCAGCAGGTCGGTGGCGCGCGACAGCTGCACGGCGAAGCAGGTGTCCAGCACGTCGCTGCTGGTCATGCCCTGGTGCAGGAAGCGGGCTTCAGGGCCAACGATTTCCGACACGTGGGTCAGGAAGGCGATGACGTCGTGCTTGGTGACGCGCTCGATGTCGTCGATGCGGTCGCTGTCCCAGACCGCGTCGCGGCCCTTCTCCCAGATGGTCTGCGCGGCCAGCTTGGGGATCACCCCCAGCTCGGCCATGGCGTCGGCGGCGTGGGCCTCGATCTCGAACCAGATCTTGTACTTGGTCTGGCTGGACCAGATGGCGGCGGCTTCGGGGCGGGAATAGCGGGTGATCATGGGCGGGGGGTTTCTTCGGGTCCGGGGCGGGAGTCAAGGTTCGGGGGCTTGAGCGTTTTTTCGCCACGCGCTTTTGGCTCCTGATAGGTGAAGCACACGGCGAGGAACGTGGTCACCGTCGTCAAGCCCAATAGGATGTGGGCGCCTTGTGCCGCCAGCATCATCAAGTTTTGAACAGGGGTCAGGTAGACGGTGATCCGGTCGTGGCGGCCGATCGGGAGTTCGCGCTCGATCAATTGGGGCGCGGCGGCGAGGGAAGAGGTTTCGCGAAGGATCGCGAACGTAAGACCCTGTGCGATCCAACTGGCGAGAAACGCCGCCGCCAGGATCGCTACCAACCGGGGCCTCATGTAGCGCGGGAGCATGGGCGGGCGTTTGGTCCCGTCCGCCGGGGGAGTCAAGGGAAGGGGATTATTACTTGGGGCGCTGGGACCCTCTCTCTTCGAGAATGGGAGAGGTTCGCGGGGATGGACCGCGCTCGATCCCCGTGAACGCCGAAACAAACCCTAGCCTTTCCAGGCTCTTGAAGAAAAAGCAGCGTCACCAATCCGCCAGTAGTCAGACCGGCCGCATACTGAGTGCGTCTCCATCACGGGGAGGGCTCTTGGTACCGGCCCAAGCAGGCGATGGAGATGGAACCGAGCGGGGCCGGCTGGCCTGGCGATCGGATCGCGGCGGAGGGCGGGGCTCAGAAGGTCCCAAGGTCCGGCGCGGGCGATGGCGGGACAGTCGGGTTGACGGGGCTGGGAGTTCAAACCGGCCTGTTCGAGGATCAGTCGGAGTCGCCGACGGCCCCTTCCGGGCGACTTTGATCCTGCCCGCCTGAGGGGAAACGTCGATCGGGATGAAACAGGCCCTCAATCTTCGTCCCTTGAGAAGAACGGTTTCGCGGAGCGGTCGAGCCAAGCCGAAACGCACAAACTACATCACGGTCATCCGGGCTGGGCCCGGTCCGCTCCGCGCCTCCCCATCCACTCGTCGCGAGAGCCCGAGGTCGAGACGCCATGCGTGGCGTCGACCTTCCAGGAGGGAGAACTCCATCATGCCTAAATCCAAGCCGCCCCGCCGCCGCAAGATCCGCCGGGCTAACGATCTCCGCGCGCTGATGATCGAGGGGACGCGATCGGCCCTGGCGCTGAACACCGCCGTGCTGGCCAAGATCGACGAGCAGCTTAGCCGAACACCGTCGGGTCCGCAGAGGACCAGCCTGCTGGCGCTGCGGGCCGAGATGAAGTCGCATCGGCCCGGCCTGCTGGAAAGCCAGGCCGACGCGATGAAGCCGTAGTCGGATCAGGCAGCCGCTCGTTCCCGCATGTGCTTGACCATGCCGATCGCCGCCAGGGCGTAGTGCACCGCCGCCCAGGCATAGAAGCACAGCGACACGATGATGCCTTGCTGGGTCGCGCGGGCCATGGCGCCGTGGCAGGCCTTGGCCAGGTCGGGCGCGGAGCCCTTGGGGGCGAGGCCGCCTGGGCACTGGGCGTTGAAGCTGGCCGCGCCCGGATCGCTGAACGAGCCGCCCAGGGCCTGGAAGATCGAGGTCGCTTCCGGATGATTGAAGTGGAACCGCGCCAGGTGGTCGATCAGCCAGCCGGTGAAGACCGGCCCGCCGCCCAGGGCGATCAGGTTCAGGAAGAAGAACAGCAGCGCCGTGGCCGTGGCCCGGCGGCGCGGCTCGACCGAGTTCTGGACCACGCCGAAGGTCGGGGCCAGATAGGTGTAGTGGAAGATGCCGGGGACCAGCAGGATCAGGGCGGTGGTCTGCCAGTTGGTCTGCAGGTAGGCGGCGATGTAGATCGGCGTGCAGATCGCCA
>Ga0209256_1002904_pt1 | contig 12945 bp, 9 predicted proteins | sample AraplaCol_mCL_r2_2_FD_184270 | JGI IMG/M metagenome (GOLD analysis project Ga0209256, IMG submission 184270) | Arabidopsis root microbial communities from North Carolina, USA - plate scrape MF_Col_mCL_r2 (SPAdes) (version 3) | ecosystem: Host-associated > Plants > Roots > Endosphere | place: USA...
GCCAGGACGCAGTTCGCGCGCTGGTCGGCGCGTTCGATCCCTGCGTCGGTTTCAAGCTCGATTTCCGCGAGGTGGGCCATGCATGAGATGGCGCTCTGCGAAGGCATCATCGGCATCGTCGAGGAGGAGGCGCGCAAGCGTTCCTTCGCCAAGGTCAACGTCGTCTGCCTCGAAATCGGTGCGCTCAGCCACGTCGCGCCAGAGGCGATGAAATTCTGCTTCGAGGCCGTCGCGGCACGGACCATCGCGCGCGGCGCAAGGCTCGAGATCATCGCGACACCGGGGACAGCCTGGTGCATGGCTTGCTCCAAGAGCGTCGAGATCAAGCAGCGTTACGAGCCGTGCCCCTCCTGCGGCGGCCATCAATTGCAGGTGACGGGCGGGGAAGAGATGCGCGTCAGAGAACTGGAGGTCGATTGATGTGTACGGTCTGCGGCTGCAGCGACGGCAAGGCGTCTGTTGAACACGCGCATGATCATCACCATGATCATGGTCACGGCGGACACCATCATCATCACGGTCACGGGCACAGCCACGACCATGTTCACGGTCACCACCATGACCACGCCGATGGTGAGACGGGCTTGCTCGATTGCGGCGCCAATCCGGCAGGTCAAGCGATTGCCGGCATGAGCAGCGAGCGCATCATCCAGGTCGAGCGCGACATTCTCGGCAAGAACGACCGCCTCGCCGCCGACAATCGTGCGCGCTTCCAGGCCGACGAGGTGCTCGCCTTCAACCTGGTGTCAAGCCCGGGCGCCGGAAAGACGTCGCTGCTGGTTCGCGCGGCTTCGGAACTGAAGGACAGCTTTCCGATCGGCGTGATCGAGGGCGATCAGCAGACTTCCAACGATGCCGAACGTATCCGCGCCACCGGCGTGGCAGCGATCCAGGTCAACACAGGAAAGGGCTGTCACCTCGATGCCGCTATGGTCGGCCAGGCCTACGACCGGCTGCCCTGGCTCAACGGCGGCCTTCTCTTCATCGAGAATGTCGGCAACCTCGTGTGTCCGGCCGCGTTCGATCTCGGCGAAGCGTGCAAGATCGTGGTGTTCTCAACCACCGAGGGCGAGGACAAGCCGCTCAAATATCCCGATATGTTCGCGGCCTCGTCGTTAATGCTGATCAACAAGATCGATCTTGCGCCGGTGCTTGATTTCGACCTCGCCAGGACCGTCGAATATGCGCGGCGAGTCAACCCTGGGATCGAGGTCATGACGGTGTCGGCGCGCACGGGCGAGGGATTCCCGGCCCTCTATGCCTGGATCCGCAGGCGCTGGGCCAAGGCCAAGCAGGCCGAGATGGCGGCGCAGGGATGACGATGGACCGCGGGACGAGCGCAGCGGTGAGGAGACTGCGTCTGCACGTGCGCGGCGCGGTGCAGGGCGTCGGCTTCCGCCCCTATGTCTACGGCCTCGCCACGCGCTATCGTCTCGGCGGTTTCGTCGCCAACGATCCCCATGGGGTCGTCATCGAAGTCGAGGGTGAACGCGCCGCCGACTTTGTCACGGCGCTGCCGCTGGAGAAGCCGCCGCTTGCCCGCATCGACGACATCTCGGTGCATGCGGTCGGTGCGATCGCAAGCGAGCAGTTCTGCATTCGTGCCAGCGAGCAGGGCCGGGTGTCGACGCGCATCGTCGCGGATGCTGCGACCTGCAAGGAATGCCTGCGCGAGCTGTTCGATCCGAACACCCGCTTTTATCACTATCCCTTTATCAACTGCACCCATTGCGGTCCGCGCTACACCATTGCCGAGCGGCTGCCGTATGACCGTGCGGCCACGGCCATGAAGCGCTTTGCGATGTGCAGAGTCTGTGCGGACGACTACGCCAACCCTGGCAGCCGCCGTTTCCATGCCGAGGCGATCGCCTGCCCGGATTGCGGCCCGAAGCTCAGCCATGAAATCGCGGACATTGCTGCCGCGATTGCCACTGGCAAGATTGTCGCGATCAAGGGGCTCGGCGGCTATCAGCTGCTCTGCGATGCCCGCGACGATGAGGTCGTGTGCCAGCTGCGGCAGCGCAAGCAGCGCGACCAGAAGCCTTTTGCCGTCATGGTCGCAGCGGTGGACGCGGTCGCGGATATCGCCGACGCCGATAGCACGGAGCTCGCGTTGCTCGAGAGCTCGCCGCGGCCGATCGTGCTGATGCGCTCGCGCGAACGGCTGGCACCGGCCATCGCACCGGAGCTGTCCCGTCTCGGCGTGATGCTGCCGGTCGCCCCGCTGCATCATCTGATCTTCGATGCCCTGAACACGGCGCATGCGCGCTCCGGAGAGAGCTGGGCGATCGTCGCCACCAGCGCCAATCCCGGCGGCGAGCCGCTTCTGATCGACAATCGCGAGGCCGAGCGACGTCTAGCCGGCATTGCCGACCTCGTCGTCACTCATGACCGCGACATCGTCACCCGCGCCGATGATTCCGTGGCGGCGGTCGTCTCGGGCCGGACCCAATTCATCCGCCGCGCCCGCGGCTATGTCCCCGAGCCGGTCCGCTTGGTGCGGTCCGTGCCGCCGATCCTCGCAGTCGGTGGCGCATTGAAATCGACCGTGACGGTCACGCGCGGCAACGAAGCCTTCGTCTCCCAGCACATCGGCGACCTCGACACGGCGGAAGGCGTCCGCTTCTTCGAGGAGACGGTGCAGCACCTGCTGTCGACGCTCGACGTCGAGCCGGTGATTGTTGCCCATGATCTGCATCCGAACATGGCCTCGACGCGCTTTGCCGAGACCCGCGGCAACCGGCTGATCGCGGTCCAGCACCATCATGCCCATGCGGCCGCCGTGCTGGCGGAACATGGCAGCGCAGGACCGGCGCTGGCGCTGGTGCTCGACGGTTTCGGCCACGGCAGCGACGGCGGCAATTGGGGCGGCGAGCTGCTCGCCTGCGACGGCGCGCATTTCCGGCGGCTCGGCCATCTGGCGCCGATGAAGATGGCGGGCGGCGATCGCGCCGCGCGTGAACCCTGGCGCATGGGTGCGAGCGTGTTGCATGGCCTCGGCCAAGGAAATTTCATCGCAACGCGGTTCAAGACGCAGCCGCAGGCCTCGCGCCTTGGCGCCATGCTGGACCAGCCGGGCGTGTCGGCGACGACCAGCGCCGGCCGGCTGTTCGATGCGGCGGCGGGGCTGTTGGGGCTCTGCCCGGTGCAGAGCTACGAGGGCGAAGCCGCGATGAAGCTTGAAGCGCTGGTGCGCAGCCCCCGCATCGCGCAAGACGGTTGGATCATCGAACGCGGCGTTCTCTCGCTGGCTCCATTGTTCGAGCGCCTGGCCGCGCGCATCGATCCGGTCGAAGGCGCCGAGCTGTTCCACGGCACGCTGGCCGCGGCCTGCGTCGATTGGATCGGCCGGACGGCGCGCGCGACCGGCATCAGCAGCGTCGCCCTGAGCGGCGGCTGCTTTCTCAATGCGATCCTGTCGGAGGAGATCGTTCGCGGCTGCATCGCGGCCGGCCTCTCGCCGCTGCTGCCGCGCCAGATGCCGCCCAATGACGGCGGCCTCAGCCTGGGCCAGGCCTGGATTGCCGCGCTAACACTTCTCGAACAGCAAGATCTGGAAGGAACCGCCTGATGTGTCTCGCGATACCGGCCGAGGTCACGAAACTCCTGCCCGACGAGATGGCCATCGTCTCGATCGACGGCGTCAGCAAGGAGATCTCGGTCGCCTTGATCGAGAACCTTGCGGTGGGGGACTACGTGATCATCCATGTCGGCTATGCCCTGACCAAGATCGATCCGGAAGAGGCGCGGCGGACGCTCGAATTGTTGCGCGAGCTGAGCATCGAGGGACAGGGAGTGGCGCCATGAAATATGCCGACGAGTTTCGCGACAAGGAGATCGCGCTGGGGCTCGCGAAGACCATCCGCGCGGAAAGCCATCCGGACAGGCCCTATCGTTTCATGGAGTTCTGCGGCGGCCACACCCATGCGATATCGCGCTACGGCCTGGAAGACATGCTGCCGAACAACGTGCGGATGATCCATGGTCCCGGCTGCCCGGTCTGCGTACTACCGGCCGGGCGCATCGACATGGCGATCCGGCTTGCGGAGCGCAGCGAGATCATCCTGTGCGTCTATGGCGACCTGATGCGCGTTCCGGGCTCGCAAGGAGCGTCGCTCCTGAAGGCGAAGGCGCGGGGCGCCGATATCCGCATGGTCTATTCCACCATCGACGCGATCAGGATCGCGGAAGAGAACCCGGAGCGCGAGATCGTATTCTTCGCCATCGGCTTCGAGACCACGACGCCGCCGACCGCGGTGATGATCCGGCTGGCCGAGAAGAAGCAGCTTTCGAACTTCAGCGTGTTCTGCAATCACGTGCTGACCCCGCCGGCGATGCAGAACATTCTGGAAAGCCCCGATATCCGCAGCATCGGCCGCGTCGAAATCGACGGCTTCGTCGGGCCGGCGCATGTCTCGACCATCATCGGCACCGCGCCTTACGAGTTCTTCGCCGAAGAGTTCGGCAAGCCGGTGGTAATCTCGGGCTTCGAGCCGCTCGACATGATGCAGGCGATCCTGATGCTGGTGCGTCAGGTCAACGAGCACAGGCACGAGGTCGAGAACCAATACAGCCGCGCGGTGACGCGTGACGGAAATCTGCGCGCCAAGGAGGAGGTTTCCGACATCTTCGAGCTGCGAGACCAGTTCGAATGGCGCGGGCTCGGGCAGGTTCCCTATAGCGGGCTGAAGCTGAAGCGCGCTTACGCCAAATACGATGCCGAGGTCCGCTTCGGCATGAACGAGCTTCGCGTCGACGACAATCCCGCGTGCGAATGCGGCGCCATCTTGCGCGGCGTGAAGAAGCCGGTCGACTGCAAGCTGTTCGGCACCGTCTGCACGCCGGAGACGGCGATGGGATCCTGCATGGTGTCCTCGGAAGGCGCTTGCGCCGCGCATTGGACCTACGGCCGCTTCCGCGATCATCAGCAGAGGCGGGCGTCATGAAGGCCTATCAGCGCAAGCTCGATATCAAGAACGGCTGCGTCGACCTGTCTCACGGCTCGGGCGGCCGCGCCATGGCGCAGTTGATTTCGGGGCTGTTCCACGAAGCCTTCGGCAATGAGTGGCTGGCGCGCGGCAATGATCAATCTGCTTTCGACGTCGGCGCCGGGCGGATGGTGATGACGACCGACGGTTACGTGGTCTCACCGCTGTTCTTTCCGGGCGGCAATATCGGCTCGCTCGCGGTCCATGGCACTGTCAACGACATCGCGATGGCCGGCGCCAAGCCGCTCTATCTCTCGGCAAGTTTCATCATCGAGGAGGGGTTTCGCTTCTCCGACCTCAAGATGATCGCGGAGTCCATGGGGGAAGCCGCGCGCACGGCCGGTGTCCACATCATCACCGGCGACACCAAGGTGGTCGAGCGTGGCAAGGCCGATGGCCTGTTCATCTCGACCGCCGGCGTCGGTGTCGTGCCTGACGGGCTCGATCTCTCGGCCGAGAACGCGTGCGTCGGCGATCGCGTGCTGATCTCGGGCACCCTCGGCGATCACGGCGTCGCCATCATGTCCAAGCGGCAGAACCTCGCTTTCGAGACCGAGATCGTCTCGGATTCGGCGTCGTTGAACGATCTCGTCGCGCAGATGGTGCACGCCGGTGGCCGTGGCATCCGCCTGATGCGCGATCCCACGCGCGGCGGGCTCGCCGCCACGCTGAACGAGATCGCCCAGCAGTCGGACCTCGGCTTCCACCTCCAGGAGGAAGCGATTCCGGTGAAGCCGGGCGTTGCTGCTGCCTGCGAACTGCTCGGGCTCGATCCGCTGTATGTCGCCAACGAAGGTAAGCTGGTCGCGATCGTCGCGCCGGAGGCGGCGAAAGCGGTGCTGGCAGCGATGCGCGCGCATCCGCTCGGTCGCGACGCCGCCGATGTCGGCGAGGCCGTCGCCGACGACCACCATTTCGTGCAGATGGCGACGAGTTTTGGCGGCGGACGAATCGTCGACTGGCTGTCGGGCGAGCAACTACCCCGGATCTGCTGAGGCCTACGATGCGCATTCTGCTCCTGTCGCATTCCTTCAACAGCCTGACACAGCGTCTTCATGTCGAACTGCGCGAGCGGGGCCACGAGGTCTCGGTCGAGCTCGACATCCATGCCGACGTCACGCGGGAGAGCGTGACGCTGCATCGGCCCGATCTGGTGATCGCGCCGTTTCTCAAGCGAGCGATCCCCGACGACGTCTGGCGCAAGGTGTGCTGCCTGGTCGTGCATCCCGGCCCGCCCGGCGACCGTGGGCCCGCGGCGCTCGACTGGGCCATTCTCGAGGGGGCGACCGAGTGGGGCGTCACGGTGCTGCAGGCGGATGGCGAGTTCGATGCCGGTCCGGTCTGGGCCTTTCGCACGTTTCCGATGCGGCGCGCTCCGAAGTCCAGCATTTACCGCAATGAGGTCACCTCATGCGCGGTCGAAGCGGTGCTGGAAGCCATCGACGCGATCGAAGCGGGACGGCCGACGCCGCAGCCGATGTCCAAGGGAGACGCCCGCATTCGCGTGCGCGGACCGTGCCATCAGGCGGACCGGGCGATCGACTGGCAGCACGACACGACCGAGACCGTGCTGCGCAAGATCAACAGCGCCGACGGCATGCCGGGGTTGGTCGACAGCCTGTTCTTCCAGGACGTGCGGCTGTTCGACGCCCATGAAGCGCGAGATGTTTCCGGTGTGCCCGGTACGGTCGTGGCGCAGTGCGACGGGGCCCTGGCCCGTGCGACGGTCGATGGCGCGGTGTGGATCGGACATGTGCGGCAGCTTGCGCCGAAGAGCCTGAAGCGATCCGCGGCGAAGGTGTTCGCCGAGCAAGCGGCGAACCTGCCGCGGCGCCCGGATTGCGGCTATGCTCCAACTCAATATCGCGAGCATGGTGAGGTCGGCGAGTTGCAGTTCTCCTTCTACAACGGCGCGATGGCGACGGACGACTGTGAAACGTTGCTCGATGCCTACCGCGCCGCGCTGGCTCGCCCGACCAAGGTGCTGCTCCTGACCGGCGGTTTCGACTATTGGTCGAACGGCATTCACCTGGCCGAAATCGAGGCCGCGGACAGCGCGGCCGACGAATCCTGGCGCAACATCAACGCCATCGACGACCTGGCCCGCGCCATCATTGAGACCACCGACCGCCTGGTGATATCAGTCATTCGCGGCAATGCAGGAGCTGGCGGCGTGTTCCTCAGCCTGGCGGCCGACGAGGTCTGGGCCAGCGACCAGATCGTGCTCAATCCGCATTACAAGGACATGGGCAATCTGTTCGGCTCCGAATATTGGACCTACCTGTTGCCGCGCCGCGCCGGCGCCGAGAGCGCGACTAGGATCACGCAGTGCCGGCTGCCGATGGGCGTCGCCGAGGCGCAGCGCCTCGGGATCGTCGACCGCGTCCTCGCACGCGACGAGCTCGCGCGCGAGAGTCTCGTGAAGCTCGCTGCCGCTGCAGGTGCGGATCGAGGTTTCGCCGCGCGTCTCGCCGACAAGCAAGGGCGCCGCGCGGCGGACGAGGCCGAAAAGCCCCTGCAGGCCTATCGCGACGAGGAGCTGCGGCGGATGAGGCTCAATTTCTTCGGCTTCGATCCGAGCTACCATGTCGCCCGCTACAACTTCATCCACAAGGTGCCGAAGTCGCGTACGCCGCTGACCATCGCCAACCACCGGTCGCGGCGGACGGCCGAGCGACCTGGATCCATGGTGGTGCCCTCATGAGCGTGCTGGGAACCGTTCTCGTCATCGACGACGAAATCCGTTCGCAGGAAGCGCTGCGGCGCGTGCTCCGCGAGGATTTCGAGGTGCTCTGCGCCGGCAGCGCAGCAGACGCGGAAAAATTGCTGGAAGGCGAGATCGTCCACGCTATCCTCTGCGACCAGCGTATGCCGCATGAATCAGGCGTCAGCTTCCTCAAGCGGGTTCGGGAGCTCTGGCCTGACCCGGTGCGGATGATCATTTCGGGCTATTCCGATTCCGAAGACATTATTGCCGGTCTCAACGAAGCCGGTATCTATCAGTACATCACGAAGCCGTGGCAACCGGACAAGCTCATCGACATCGTCAAGGAGGCGGTTCAGCTCTACCGCCTGCAAAAGGAGACGGAGACCGCCGGCGTCGACGTCAAGGCGACGCCCGAGCACATCAAGAAGGTCGTCTCGGTCAAGCGCGGGGTTGCCAAGCAGCTCTACGATTTCGACCGCATCGTGCATTCCCCGGAAAGCCCGATGCACAGGGTGATCGAGCTTGGCAAGCGCGCCGCGGACTACGACATCTCCGTGCTCATCACGGGCGAGTCCGGGACCGGAAAGGAGCTGCTCGCGCGCGCCATTCACTACGGCTCGGCGCGCGCCAACAAGGCCTTCGTGGTCGAGAACTGCGGCGCATTGCCGGACGAGCTGCTCGAAAGCGAGCTGTTTGGCTGCAAGAAGGGCGCTTTCACCGGCGCCTACCAAGACCGCATCGGCCTGTTCGAGGTCGCCGACGGCGGCACGATCTTCCTCGACGAGATCGGCGAGACCTCGCCGGCGTTCCAGGTCAAGCTGTTGCGGGTGTTGCAGGAGAGCGAGATCCGCCCGCTCGGCGCGCAGCGGGTGCGCAAGGTCGACGTCCGCGTGGTCGCGGCGACCAACCGGGACCTCGAGGCGGAGGTCGAGGCGGGCCGCTTCCGGCGCGATCTCTATTATCGTCTGGCGGCGTTCCCGGTCCACATGCCGGCACTGCGGGAGCGCCCGATGGACGTTCCCCTGATCGCGGAAGGGGTGCTGTCCTCCGTCAAGGCCTCGTTCAATCGGCCTGGCCTGCGCTTTGCAGCTTCCGCCCTCGACGCCTTCGTCAAATACCATTGGCCGGGCAATGTGCGCGAGCTTCAGAACGAGATCCAGCGCATGGCTGTTCTGGCCGATGCCGACGAATTGCAGGCCCCGCCGCCGCTCGGGCGGCGGAACGCCAGACAGCCGGCGGCGCAGGTCCATGGCAAGCTGAACGGCTCGGCGAGCCTCAAGGACAAGGTGGAGGATCTCGAGAAGTCGGTTATCATCGCCTATCTGGAGCGGTACGAAGGCAATATCAGTCGGGTCGCGAGCGAGCTCGGGTTGTCGCGCGTCGGTCTAAGGAACAAGCTGTCCAGGTATGATCTGAGAAAAAATGCCAAAGGCGACGCATTCCCCTGAAGCCGGCGAGACCGAATCGCTGCTCAAGCTGATCACCAATCGCGAGACGATCGAGTTCGATCCCGAGCGCGAGGGCGCCTGGATCGAAGTCATCCGCAAGATGGACGAGGTCTATTCCGACCTCCTGCGCTACGAGGTCGACCTCGAGCACAAGAATGCGGAGCTCGAGGAAGCGCAGGCTTTCGTCACCAACGTCATCGAATCCGTCTCCGACATCCTCATCGTCTGCGACGCAAAGGGGCTGATGCAGCAGGTCAATTCCGCGTTCCAGCACACCCTCGGGCGTGGTGTCGCGGACATCGTCGGCAGGAACATCGCTGATGTCATCGTCGACGCCGACAATGCAAGGCTGGTGCCGCTGTTGAAGCCGCGCGGCGCCTCCGACGTGGTCGATGGCGAGCTGCGATTTTCGAGTGAGGGCGGCAGCTCCGACCTGTTCGCCATCAACAGTTCACCCCGCCATGATCACCGCGGCCGTTTCATCGGAGTGGTGCTGACGGGGCGTCCGATCGGCGAACTTCGCCGCGCCTACGAGGCGCTGCACAAGGCGCATCACGAGTTACAGCGCGCGCAGCGGCAGCTGGTCGAGCAGGAGAAGATGGCGAGCCTCGGCCGGCTCGTCGCCGGCGTCGCGCACGAACTGAACAACCCGATCAGCTTCGTCTATGGCAACATCCATACCCTGATGCGCTATCGCACCGCGATCGTCGCCTATCTCGACGCGGTTCACGGCAAGGGCGAGGCCGGCGATCTCCCGGCGCAAAGGAAGAGCCTGCGTATCGACGAGATCCTCGAGGACTTCGGTCCGCTGATCGAAGGCACGATGGAAGGCGCGGTCCGTATCAGCGAGATCGTGAAGAATTTGCGCCGGCTGTCCTTCAGCAAGCTCGGCGAGGTCGAACGCGTCAATATCGAGCGCCTCATCAACACCGCGGTGCTGTGGGCCGTGCGTACCAAGCAGGTGCGCATCGATTTGCAGATGGAGGTCGAGCCGGAGCTCTGGATCTCAGGCAATGAGGGGCAGCTGCACCAGGTGATCGTCAATCTCGTCGAGAACGCCGTCGATGCGATGCGCGGCACCGAGTTGCCGCGGCTCGTCGTCTCCGCCGCACGCGAGGGCAACGAGATCGTGTTCAAGATCTCGGATAACGGTCCGGGTATCGACAAGGATCATCTCAGTCATATTTTCGAGCCGTTCTTCACCACAAAGCGCGTTGGCGAGGGCACCGGGCTCGGTCTGTGGATCAGCTACGGTATCGTCCGCGAGCACGGCGGCGAGCTGTGTGCCACCAACGAGCCGGGCGGGGGCGCGACGTTCTCCTTCGCGCTGCCGGCAACGTAGGCGACTGACCGCAATCATCCAGGCGAGCGAGGCGCTGCCAAGCTGAGCGTCGGATCGTTCTTCCGAAAGTGATGGGCTGGATAGCTCGTATCGCGGCGGCATGGTCCGATGACGATGCTGCTCGAAATTGTCTTTGTAACATAAGGCCGTTGCTGGACTTCTGCGAAGTCGCTCGGCCGTCCGCGCGAAAGCGGGCCGCGCCACGTCGGCACAACGCGAGACCACAGATCCGCGTCGTCATGCCCCTCATGCGCGAACGCAGCGCGTCATCGGGTTATCATCGGCCGCACCAGATCAAATCACAGGATGACCGCACTGATGTACTGTTCGATATGATGCCATGATAGTTCCATGTGGATTGCGTCTGATGGCTTATACAATTTTGGCATTTATTGCTGGTTGCGTTGGGAATGTCAGCCTCGAATGAAATTCCCGATTCCGGGCTGGCAAGCCTTATGCTTTTGCTCCGATTCTTAAGGCGCTGTGGCCATCGCCAGCCGATCGCGAGAGAGTTTCAGTCTCCCCAAATTATTTCCGATCGCGTCTTGCTCTTTTCCATCGGTTGCGACATTCTGTCTTTGCACATACGGGTAGTGCATGGGGAATAGGGGAATGTTGGCTGGCGAATGTGAATGACGCTCCTTTATTGTCTTGCGCCCGTCACGAACCAGGCTGAGTAGTCACGACTCGCCATAGTTCGCATCGCGGCACCTCCACTCAATCAACAGAAGACGCTTCGCAGGAAGCCCGGCCGGCCGATCCAAGGCGACGGCGGCGATTGCCTGCGTCCGGAGATCTGTTGGGAGGCTGTCCGCAATGGCAGTCGGGCATCACCGGCGGCAAGCTGTGTGATTGAGGGACCGTTATCCACGAAACCGGCCAACGCCAGATCCCCAGACGTGGTCTGAGTTGCGTCAGCGTGATCTGAGATCAACTGCCGGTTCGGGGGAGGCGGGAATGCCCAATACGACAAACGTCAGCAACACCACGATTTCGCTCACAGACGGCAGCAGCCTGATCGTCACCGGCACCAACGATACGGTGCTGGTGAATTCCGGATGGGTGGAGCTGAATACTCCCGGTGGAACGATTACCGTCAACGGGACGAACGATACGCTGTCGATTGCGAGCGCGGGCAGTTCGGCCGTGATGAACGGTAGCGGGGCCGTGGTGACGCTGAGTGCGAGCCAGGACACGGTGACGCTGACTGGCAGCAACGAGACCGTCACGGTAGCGGCCGGAGCGACCAATGCCAAGGTGACGCTGAACGGGACGGGTAGCACGGTGTCGGGGCAGTCCGGGACGACGGTGGTTCTGACCGGAATAGGCAACGTGGCGACGGTGGTCGGCGATAGCGACTACGTGACGCTTGCGGGTGCGAGCGAGTCGGTGACGCTGGTGGGCACGAGCGATTACGTGACGCTGAGCGGAGATTACATCACGCTGAACACGTCGGCCGCGCGCACTGTGACGATGACCGGCTATAGCGACACGGTGACGCTGAGCGGCACTGCGCTGACGGTGAATGTGAACGGGCTTCGTGACACGGCGACGATCCTGAGCACTGGCGCCGTCGTGTCTATCGGCGGGACGAGCGACACGGTGAATGTGTCGGGTTCGTCCGTGTCGGTTGGAGTTGCCAATGCGCCGGTGACGATTGTGGGCGACGGCAATTCGGTGGCGCTCAACAACAGCCAGGAGATCCTGACGCTGACCGGCAGCAACGAGACGCTGACGGTGAACAGCAGCTTCGACGCGGTTACGTCGACGGGCAACAGCGACGTGGTGACGGTCAATGGCTGGAACAATACGGTGACGCTGACTGGCGACAGCCACCAGGTGACGGTGAGCGGCTCGACCAACAGGGTGACGGTGAACGGCAACAACGAGACGATTGCGCTGACTGGGACGAACGGCACGCTGTCGCTGAGCGGCACCGGCGACGTGGTGACGGTGAGCGGCACCGGCGCGTGGGGCACGATCACGACGACGAACGCGGCGAGCTTCACGCTCACCAACGGCTGGAGCGGAGAGACGCTCAACACCAGCGGCAGCAATGTGGCGGTGAATGCCTACTCCAACGCCTTGACGATCAACGGCAACGGCAACTCGGTGTCGGTCAACAATACCCTGGACGCCGTAACGCTGAACGGGACGGGTAACACGGTGTCGGGGCAGTCCGGGACGACGGTGGTTCTGACCGGAGTAGGCAACGTGGCGACGGTGGTCGGCAACAGCGATTACGTGACGCTCGCGGGTGGGAGCGAGTCGGTGACTCTGGTGGGCACGAGCGATTACGTGACGCTGAGCGGAGATTACATCACGCTGAGCACGTCGGCCGCGCGCACTGTGACGATGACTGGCTATAGCGACACGGTGACGCTGAGCGGCACTGCGCTGACGGTGAATGTGAACGGGCTTCGTGACACGGCGACGATCCTGAGCACTGGCGCCGTCGTG
>Ga0209256_1002906_pt1 | contig 12930 bp, 9 predicted proteins | sample AraplaCol_mCL_r2_2_FD_184270 | JGI IMG/M metagenome (GOLD analysis project Ga0209256, IMG submission 184270) | Arabidopsis root microbial communities from North Carolina, USA - plate scrape MF_Col_mCL_r2 (SPAdes) (version 3) | ecosystem: Host-associated > Plants > Roots > Endosphere | place: USA...
GCCGCGCTCGACGGGGTGATCGTCACCGCCACCAAGCGCCCGACGCGCCTGGGGGCCGCCGCGGGCGGCGTCAGCGTGATCCGGGCCGAACGGCTCAGCGACACCGGCGCGATCGACACGACCAGCATTTCCCAGCAGGCCGCGGGCTTCATCACCACCAACCTCGGCGCGGCCCGCAACAAGATCATGCTGCGCGGACTGTCGGACGGGACCTTCACGGGCCGCACCCAGCAGACCGTCGGCACCTATCTCGACAACATCCCCCTGACCTACAACGCGCCCGATCCGGACCTGCGCCTGATCGACGTCGACCGGGTGGAGGTGCTGCGCGGTCCCCAGGGCGCGCTCTACGGCGGCGGATCGCTCAGCGGGGTCTACCGGATCGTGTCCACCAAGCCCGTGCTGAACGAATGGTCGGGATCGGTCCTGGCCGGCGCGGCGGCCACGGAATCCGGCTCGCCCAGCAGCCGGGTCGAGGGCGTCCTCAACCTGCCGGTCGCCACCGACCGCGCGGCGGTCCGTCTGGTGGCCTACAGCGACGTGGACGGCGGCTATGTCGACGACGTCAACCTGCGCCTCTCGAACGTCGACCGCACCACGCGCCTCGGCGGGCGGGCCGCCGTTTCGGTGGCGATCGATCCGGACTGGTCGGTCACGGTGTCCGGCGCCCGCCAGGACCTGCACGCCACCGACAGCCAGTACACCACGCCCGGCCTGGGCGGCCAGAAGCGCGCCAACCAGGTGCGCGAGACCCACGACAACGTCCTGCAGCAGGGCGCGGTGACGATCACGGGCGCGGGCGACTGGGGGCGGTTCGTGTCGTCGACCGGCTATGTCCGCCACCGGTTCGCCAGCCGGTTCGACGCCACCGCGGCCCTGAACGGCGTCGGCGCGGCCTCGGTCGATGTCGGCCTGTTCGACGAGGCCAGCAAGGTGCGGATGCTGGTGGAGGACGCCGTGCTGTCGTCCCCCGACGGCGATCGTTTCCGCTGGCTGGTCGGGCTGTACGGCCTGGCCAGCCTCGAGGACAGCGACGGCGAACTGCGGGCCCGCACCGCCTACGATCCCTCGCGCCTCATCTATCTGGAGGCGCGCCGCGATCGGCGGCGTGAACTGGCGCTCTATGGCGAGACCGCCTACGACCTGGGCGGCGGCTGGACCGCGAGCCTGGGCGGGCGGGCGTTCAGCAGCGAGGTCCACACGACCTCGATGGTCGTGTCCCCGCCGCCGGGGCAGTCGCGCGACATGGACCGAAAGGCGCGCTTCACCGGCATCTCGCCGAAATTCTCGCTCCAGCGGACGTGGGACGGCGGCGGGCTGGTCTATCTGCTGACCTCGGAAGGCTATCGCTCGGGCGGCTTCAACTCCGGCGGCCTGGCCGCGCCGTCGGTCCTGCGGGCCTCGTTCAAGCCCGACCATCTGCGCAACTACGAGATCGGCGCCAGCGTCCGGCCGTGGGAGGGGCGCATGATCCTGCGCACGGCCCTGTTCCACGACGTGTGGACCGACATCCAGACCGACCAGTATCTGAGCTCGGGCCTGTCCTACACGGCCAATGTCGGCGACGGACGCAACACCGGCCTGGAGGTCGAGGCCACGATGTTGGCGGCTCAAGGCCTGACCCTGGAGGTCAACGCCCTGTTCAACCGTCCGCGGCTGAGCAAGGTGGATCCCAACTTCGCCTCGGCGGCCCAGAGCGAACTTCCGGGCGTGCCGGACGTCTCGGCCGGGGCCTTGATGCGGTATCAGAAGGACCTGACCGCCAGCCGACGCTTGGTGCTGACCACCGAGGTCGAATATGTGGGCCAGTCGCGCCTGACCTTCGATCGTCGCCTTTCCCCGTCGATGGGGGGCTATGTCACCGGCCGGCTCTCGGCCGAGCTGGCCGTCCGCGACTGGAGCTGGACCCTGGCGGTCACCAATCCCGCCAACGCCTCCAGCGACACCTTCGCCTACGGCAATCCGTTCAGCTTCGGCCAGGTGCGCCAGGTCACGCCACTGCGGCCTCGCACCTGGAGCCTGCTGGTTTCGCGGGACTTTTAGCCCCCTCCGGCCAAGCTCCCGGTACGGACGCCGGTCGGTTCGTCTCGCGCGAACGCGGAAAAAGTTCTGAGGTTCCCTGAGCTTGGCGACGTCTCTTCTCTGACGGGGGCAGATTCGGAAGGCGCCCCCAAGTCGGGGAAATTCCATGTCTGTCCTGTCAGGACTTGTCTGCGTCCATAACGAGGAGGCGCGGCTGGCCGAGTGTCTGGAGCGCCTGGCGTTCTGCGACGAGATCGTCGTGGTCGCCGACCGCTGCACGGACCGCAGCGAAGCCATCGCCCGGAAGATGGGCGCGCGGGTCGTCTCGGGCATCTTCCCCGTCGAGGGGCTGCGCAAGGAGGCCGGCGTCGCGGCCTGTCGCGGCGACTGGATTCTCGAGCTGGACGCCGATGAGGCGGTGACGCCGGCCCTGGCCCGGGAAATCCGCGAGACCGTCGTCCGTTCGACCGCCGACTGGCACCAGGTGCCCGTGGACAACTACGTGGGCGCGCAGCTGGTGCGTCACGGCTGGGGCGGCTCGTTCGGCGCGTCGTCGGTGGCCCGTCTGTTCCGCAGGGGCGTGAAGAGCTGGAAGAGCGAGCGGGTCCATCCCGGCACCATCTTCACCGGCGTCTATGGCGGCCGGCTGCACAACGCCATCCTGCACAAGGTCGACGACGACATCGCCGACATGGTCCAGCGCCTGAACCGCTATACCGCCCTGCGCGGCCAGGACCTGGCCGACAGCGGCAAGATCAAGAGCCTGTGGGACGATCTGTTCCGGGGCGTGCGCCGGTTCTACAAGTGCTACGTGTCGCGCAAGGGCTACAAGGAAGGCGACATGGGTTTCCTGATCGCCATCATGGCCGGCCTCTATCCCTTGCTCTCGAACCTGAAGGCGCGCGAGATCCGCGCTTTGAACGGCGTCCAGACCGTGCGTTCGAGCGGCGGCGCGGTGATCGGCCTGACCGTCGAGGACACCCGGCTGGGTCATTCGGCCTAGGCGCTGATCGTGTCGTTCCATCGTCTTCTGATCGCGATCCTGATCGGGCCGGAGCTGGCCCGCTGGAAGGCGCGCGGCCATGCGCCGGTGTTCTGGTGGCGCGACGACGACGCGCGCCGACCCGCCGCGGCGCTGGACCGCCTGCTGGCCCTGTCGGTGCGCTTCGAGGCGCCGATCACGCTCGCGGCCGTGCCGGACGGCGATATCGCGGCCCTGGCCAAGGCCTGCCGCGCGATCCCCGACGCGGAACTGGCCATCCACGGCTTCCGGCACGAGAACCGAGCGCCGCCGGGCTGGCCCTCCGGCGAGGTCAACGACCTGGATCGCCTGGCCGACGTGGTGTCCGACCTGGGCACGGCGATCGACGTGTTCCGCCGCGCCGGCGTCAGGCCCAGCCTGTTCGTGCCGCCGTGGAACAACGCCCATCCGACCCTGAAGCGGGCGCTGGGCCTGCGGGACCTGGGCCTGTCCTGCTATGGCGAGATGCGAAGCCCCGCCGAGCCCGAGCGCCTCGACGCCCACCTGGACGTCATGCGCTGGAAGCCGGCGCCGCGTTTCCGGGGCGCGGTCCGATTCCTGATGCGGGCCCGCCGGCTGCTGGCCGAGCGCCGCGTGGCGGGGGCGTGGGACGAACCGCTGGGCCTGCTGACCCATCACCTCGATCACGACGAGGGCGCCTGGCGTTTCCTCGAGGCCTTCCTGCCGGTCGCCAGGCCGGTCGCCCGCGCGGCCATCCGCCGGGCCATGCCCGGCGCGACCATCGCCGGCGTCGAGGTTTCGCTCAAGGCCAGCTAGGGCAGGGCGGCCTCGCCGTCGATCCGTCCACGCGCCGCTGGCGCGGGGGAAAATCCTTACACGACAAAGGCCTGCCGGGCTTTCCGGTTTCGATCGGTCGTCGGCCCTTCATGTGGACACGAATATTCACGCTCATGATAGTGAGTGTTGACAGGCGGCGACCTCAGGTGCAGCCTCGCTGTCATAAGCGTCGGCATTCACGATCGGCGCACGGGGAGATAAGCGCATGAAGGTAGTTCTTCTCGCGACGGCGTGCGCCGCCGCGCTGGTGTCGACGTCCGTGGCCGCCCAGGCCCAGACCGCGTCTCCTGAGGCCCAGGGCAAGGCCGCCGGCTCATCCGACAACACGCTGCTCAACGAGGTGGTGGTCACGGCGACCCGCCGCAATGAGAAGCTGCAGGACGTGCCGCTCAGCGTCACCGCCTTCTCGCAGAAGGACCTGACGGCCAAGGGCATCGTCGGCTACGAGGGCCTGGCGCGCGAGACGCCCGGCGTCGTCCTCAACAAGCCCACGGCCAACTTCAACAACTTCACCGCCCGGGGCGTGGCCACCAACGGCTACGGCGCCAACCTGCAGAGCACGGTCGCGATCTATATCGACGAGCTGCCGATCTCGACGATCGGCAACACCACGGTGCTGGACCCCAACCTGTACGACCTGGAGCGGGTCGAGTTCCTGCGCGGCCCGCAGGGCACGCTGTTCGGGTCCGGCTCGCTGTCGGGCGCGCTGCGCATCCTGACCAAGAGCCCCGATCTCGACGAATACGACGCCTCGGCCCTGGTCGACTTCGGCCTGACCGGGTCGGATTCCTTCCGCCAGCGCTACAACGGCATGGTCAACCTGCCGATCGTCAAGGACGAGCTGGCCCTACGCGTGGTCGGCTTCTACCGGCACGAGGAAGGCTATGTCGACAACCTGGGGACCGGGATCCACAACTCCAACACCCTGGTCGACGGGGGCGGGCGCGCGACCCTGCTGTGGAAGCCGACCGACCGCCTGTCGGTCAAGCTGCTGGCCTCCTACGAGAAGAGCAATCCCAAGGACTCCTCGCTGATCATCCCCTCGCTGGGGCGCAACAAGCGCATCTCCGACCGGCCCGACCTCTTCGTGGGCAAGCTGACCAGCTACAACGCCACGGTCGACTACCAGTTCGACGGCGCGCACCTGACCAGCTCGTCGACCTATTCGATGTTCGACCAGAAGTTCTGGGTCGATCTGGCCGGCACCTTCGGCGCCGCGGGCATCGCCTTCGGCCTCGACGCCAACGGCTACCAGAGCACCTTCGTCGAGGAGGCGCGCCTGGCGTCCGACCCCGGCGGCAAGTTCGACTGGGTGATCGGCGGCTTCTACCTCGATCGCCGGCTGGACGTGGACTACTTCTACCGGTCCTCGCCGCAGTACCTGGCGTCCCACGGCATCACCGGCCTGCCGGACGAGTACTATCAGCGCCAGTACACCCACATCAATTCGCACGAACTGGCCGGCTTCGGCGAGCTGACCTACCACATCAACGACAAGCTCTGGCTGACCACCGGCATGCGCTACGGCGGCACCGACGCCCAGGGCTTCACCGAGGGCGGCTACAACAGCGCCTATCTGACCTATGCGCTCTTCGGCATCTCGGGTCCGCTGGCGATGGTGCCGATCCCGCCCGCGGCCGGCGTCAAGGCCAAGGCCACCAAGCCGTCCTACAAGGTCAGCCTGTCGTACAAGCCGTCGTCCAACATGACCGGCTACGGGACGATCTCGACGGGCTTCCGCACCCCGGTGGTCAACGCCTTCGCCGGCCGGCCCAGCGTGGTCAATCCCAGCGACCTGATCATCCCCTACGGCGCCGACTCCGACGACCTGACCAACTACGAGGTCGGCCTGAAAGGCCGCTGGTTCGACGGCGTGCTCAGCGCCAACGTCGCGGCCTATCTGATCGATTGGAGCAATATCCAGGTCCAGGCCAACCGCGTCTCGGACTCGGTCCAGTTCGCGACCAACATCGGCGGCGCCAAGAGCACGGGCGTGGAGTTCGAGGTCGTGGTCGCCCCGGCCACGGGCCTGAGCGTCGGGCTGAATGGCTCGTTCAACGACGCCAAGGTGACCAAGCTGACCCCCGCCGAGGCGGCGATCTCCGGCGCGGTGGACAACGCCCGCCTGGCCGCGCCGCACTTCCAGGGCTCGCTGTACGTCAACTACGGCTTCGACCTGTCGCCCAAGGCCCGGGCCAACGCCTCGGTGGTGTTCCAGCATGTCGGCAACTATCCGGGCTCGTTCCCCAACGTGCCGGGCCAGCCGGGCGTGGTCAGCCCGACCTACGGCTTCACCGACGCCTACGAGAACGTCAACGCCAACTTCGCCGTGGCCATGGATCGCCTGACGGTCGGGGCCTATGTCGAGAACCTCTTCGACAACCACTCGATCACCTATGTCCACCCCGAGGCGTTCCTCGCCAGCCGTTACGCCACGCTGCGGCCGCGGACGGTGGGCGTGCGCCTGGGCTACGACTTCTAGGCCGGCGAGGGCGGGCGCCAGGAGGAGGGACTTCCCATGTCGTTGCTTCCCCGGGGCCTAGCCCTGGCCGTCGCGCTCCTGGCGGCGGCTCCCGTGTCGGCCCAGCCTTCCGGGCCGGTGGTCCGCACCTCGGCCGGGTCCGTCCAGGGCGCGGCGGTCGGCGACCTGAACGTCTACAAGGGGCTGCCCTATGCGGCCCCGCCCACCGGCTGGCGGCGGTGGCGGCCGCCGGCCGAAGCGTCCGCCTGGAAGGGCGTGCGCGACGCCACGACGTTCGGCCCGGCCTGCTATCAGCCCAAGGGCCCCGCCGGCGTCTACACCAGCGACGTCGGGCCGATGAGCGAGGACTGCCTGACGCTGAACGTCTGGGCCCCGGCCAAGGCGGACAAGGCCCCGGTGCTGGTGTGGATCCACGGCGGGGCCCTGACCACGGGCGCGAGCAGCGAGCCGATCTACGACGGCGCCAGGCTGGCCGAGCGGGGCGTGGTGGTGGTGTCGATCAACTACCGCCTCGGCGTGCTGGGCTACCTGGCCCATCCCGAGCTGAGCAAGGAATCGCGCGAGGGCGTGTCGGGCAACTACGGCCTGCTGGACCAGATCGCCGCCCTGCGCTGGGTGAAGGCCAATATCGCCGCTTTCGGCGGCGACCCCGCCAACGTGACCATCGCCGGCGAGTCCGCCGGCGGGCTCAGCGTCATGTACCTGATGGCCGCGCCACAGGCCCGCGGACTGTTCCACAAGGCGATCAGCCAGAGCGCCTACATGATCTCGACCCCGCAGCTGCGGGCCGCCACGTTCGGCGACTATCCGGCGGAGACGGTCGGGACCTACGTGGCCTACAAGCTGGGCGCCAAGGACCTGGCCGCCTTGCGGGCGATGAGCCCCGGCGAGCTGACCGACGCGGCCGCCAAGGCCGGCTACGCCCCGTTCGGCACGATCGACGGTCGCGTGCTGCCGCGCCAGCTGGTCGACGTGTTCGACCTGGGCGAACAGGCCCGCGTGCCGGTCCTGGCCGGCTTCAGCAGCGGCGAGATCCGCTCGCTGCGGGTCCTGGCGCCGCCGGTCCCGGCCGACGCGGCGACCTACGAGGCGGAAATCCGCAAGCGCTACGGCGACCTGGCGCAGGCCTATCTGAAGCTCTATCCGTCGACCGACCTGGCCGAAAGCGTGCTGGCGACGCCGCGCGACGCGCTCTACGGCTGGACGGCCGAGCGCCTGGTCGCCAAGCAGACGGCCGTGGGCCAGCCCGGCTACCTCTACCTGTTCGACCACGGCTATCCCGCCGCCGAGGCGGCCGGCCTGCACGCCTTCCACGCCAGCGAGATCCCCTATGTCTTCGGCACGACCGACCGCACGGCGCCGGCCTGGCCCAGGATTCCGGCGACGCCGGAGGAGGCGGGGCTGTCGGACGCGATGGTCGGCTACTGGACCGCCTTCGCCCGCGACGGCGTCCCCAGCGCGACGGGCCGGCCGGCGTGGCGAGCCTACGGCGCCGACCGCGCCTACATGGCCTTCGCCGACGCCCCGAAGCCCGGCGAGCACCTGATGCCCGGCATGTATGAACTGAACGAGCTGGTCGTCTGCCGTCGCCGGGCCAAGGGCGGCGTCCCCTGGAACTGGAACGTGGGCGTGCTTTCGCCGCCGTTGCCGGCGGCGGACCCGCGATGCTGACGATGGGATCGTCCGCCGACCGCACATGCCTCTGGCGTCCACCGGCAAGTTCGCCAAGATGAGGTCGAGATTCAAATTAGGGGGCGGATGAGTCTTGTCCCATCCGATTTCCCAAGCTTGAGACGGAAAGAAGTCTAGTGCCCGAAGACGTGAAACCCCGGCAGCGCTCCACCAAGGCGGAGCAACGCGCAGAGACGATGGAGCAGATCCTCGACGCGGCCGAATATCTGTTCTCCAAGCACGGGCTCTACGGCGTGACGCTGAAGGACGTGGCCAAGCGGGTGGGCGTCCACCACACGCTGCTGAACTACTATTTCGAGGACAAGCAGAAGCTGTTCGACGCGGTCTTCGCGCGCCGGGCGGTGGTCACCAACGAACGGCGGATGAAGGCGCTGGAGGCCTACGACGCCGAGATGGGCGACAATCCCACGGTCGAGGGCGCGCTGCGCGCGTTCCTGGACACCGACCTGGACCTCTACACCGAGGGCGGGGAGGGCTGGAAGAACTACGCCGCCCTGGGCGCCTTGGTCGCCAACACCCCCGAATGGGGCGCGGCGTTGATGGACGAGCACTTCGACCCCGTCGTCCTGCGCCTGATCGCCATCCTGCGCAAAGCGCTGCCGGGCTGCAGCGAGGCCGACATCTTCTGGGGCTATCACTTCGTCACCGGGGCCCTGATGCTGACCCTGGCTCGCACGGGCCGCATCGACAAGCTGTCGGGCGGCGTGTGCCGGTCCGACGACTTCATGGCCGTGAAGGAGCGCATGGCCTCGTTCATGGCGGCCGGCTTCCTCCAGGTTTGCGGGAAGAGCGCGGCCAAGCCCGGGGGCTGAGGTCCCGCCTAGAGCGCCAGGCGCTGGAACGACCGGTCATGGGCCACCAGGGGCTGGCCCGGCGCCAGCGTCACCGCCGCGGCCGTGGCGATGAACACGGTGTGCGTCCCGGTGTCGATCCGCTGATCGATCGTGCAGGTGGTGGTCGACAGGCCGCCCCGATAGGTCGGCGGCGCTTCGTCCGTCAGCCGCCAGGCTTCGGGCGAGAAGCGCTCGTGGCTCAGGCTCGAGCTCGAGAAGCGCAGGGCCTCGGCCTCGTCGTGCTCGGCCAGGATCGCCACGCCGCACCGTTCCGCCCGGACCAGGACGTCGTGGCTGGACGCCTCCTTGCGGACGCAGAACAGGAAGCGCGGCGGATCGACCGACAGACCCGTGATCGAGCTGACCAGCAGGCCCCTGGGCGTGGCGCCGTCCCAGCACGAGATGATCGCGACGCCGCTGGCCAGCCGGGCCAGGGCCTCCTTGAACGCTCCAGTCGCGATCGGCGGATCGACCGGCGGCGCGTGGAGGTCGTAGGGCGGCTCCGCGCCGGACGAGGCGTCGCCGAACGGGACGCCGCCCGGCCAGGCGGCGTCGCCCAGCCAGCGCGGATCGACGTCGAAGGCCATGGCCCTAACCCGCCGCGGCCGTCGGGTTCGCGTCGCGCTGGGCCACCAGGTCCCGCACCAGCGGGATCAGGTCGCGACCATAGGCGATCGCGTCGTCCAGCGGGTCGAAGCCGCGGATCAGGAAGGTCGAGACGCCCAGGTCGTAGTAGTCGAGCAGGGCCTCGGCCACCTGTTGCGGCGTGCCGACCAGGCCGGTGGAGTTGCCCGCCGCGCCGGTGACGGCCGCCACGCCCGTCCACAGGCGCTTGTCCAGCCGCGTGCCTTGTTTGGCGGCGTCCAGCAGGCGCTGCGAGCCGGCGTTGGGCGGGGCATGACCGCTGGTGGGCAGGCCGGCCTTCTCGCGCAGGGCCTTGGCCTCGGCGGCGATGGCGTCGGCCTTGGCCCAGGCGGCCTCCTCGGTCTCGGCGATCACCGGCCTCAGGGACAGCGAGAACTTCACCTGCCGGCCGTGCTTGGCGGCGGCGTGACGGACCCGGGCGATGGTCTCGGCCACCTGGGCCTGGGTCTCGCCCCACAGGGCGAAGATGTCGGCGTGCTTGCCGGCCACCGGGATGGCCGCCTCGGACGAGCCGCCGAAATAGACCGGAATCTGCGGCTTCTGCAGCGGCTTCACCCCGCCGAACGCCTGGACGACTTTGTAGTAGTCGCCCTTGTAGTCGAACGGCCTCTCGCTGGTCCATTCCTGGCGGACGATGTCCAGGTACTCGCTGGTGCGGGCGTAGCGCTGGTCCTTGGTCAGGTGGTCACCGTCCTTGGCCAGTTCGTCGTCCGAACCGCCGGTGATGATGTGCACGGCCACCCGGCCGCCCGAGAACTGGTCCAGCGTCGCCAGCTGGCGGGCCGCGACGGTGGGGGCGGTGAAGCCCGGGCGATGGGCGATCATGAAGCCCAGGTGCTGGGTCACCGAGGCGGCATGGGCCACCACCAGCTGGCTCTCGGGCGAGGTCGAGCCGAAGGCGACCAGGGCGCGGTCGAAGCCGCCGTCCTCATGCGCCCGGGCGACGCGCTCGACATAGTCGCGGTCGATCACCGGACCCTTGGCGGGGTGGATCTCGGATTGGTGCTGGGTGCCGATATAGCCGATGAACTCGACGGGCATGGGGTGTCTCCAATCGGGGTTGGGGCGAATTTCAAAGATGAGGTCAGCTTAGGAAAACGAAGTTTTCTCAAGCGATTGATCAGGACACCTCATCAGGCGGGAACCTTCGGGGCGGCCTCCTTGCGCAGGGCGCGGCGGACGGAGTGGCGGACCAGGGCGCGGGCGGCCTTGGCGCTCCAGGCCGGATAGGCCGAGGTGTCGATCCGGCGGCGCTCGGCCCAACGCCAAATCACCAGGGCGTAGGCGTCGACGGCGCTGAAGTCATCGCCCAGCAGCCAGGGGCCGGGGCCCTGGGCCAGGCGCTCGATGTCGGTCAGGGTGCGATGGAAGCGGGCCTCGCCGGGCGTGGCCAGGGCGGCCTTGACGGTGTCGTCGTCGGCGAAGCGCTCGGGCCGGGCGATCTGGGAGAAGGCCACGTGCACCGTGCTGGCGAACCAGCTCATCACCTCGTAGGCATGGGCCAGCTTCAGGGGATCGGCCAACGGCAGCAGGGCGCTGTGGGGATAGGCGTGCGCCAGGTAGGTCAGGATGGCCAGCACCTCGGTGACCGGCTCGCCGTCGACCGCCAGGGTCGGCACGCGCCCGCGCGGATTGACCTTCAGATAGGCCGGCTGGCGCTGCTCGCCGGCCGCCAGATCGATGGGATGGACGTCGTAGGCGACGCCCAGTTCCTCCAGGGCGATCAGCGGCGCGAAGGCCGACGAACCGGGGGCGAAATAGAGTTTCAGGGACATGCGGGCCGTCTCAGATCACGAAGAAGCCGTGCGAGCCGTCGCGCGCCAGCTGGTCGACCAGGCCGAACTCCCAGTCCAGATAGGCCTGCATGGCCTCGGCGGCGTTGTCGGTGCCTTCGTACGGGCGCTTGTAGACGTCCTCGGGGTCGGAGGCGGCGCGGACCAGGCCGGTGTCCAGCCGGCGGCCGGTGGCGGCCCAGGCCTCGGTGCCGCCGTCGAGCACCCGCACCGGATGGTCCGAGATCTCCTCGACCTCGGCCGCCGCCAGCCGCGCGAGGCGGCCGTCGGGCGAGGTCAGCACGATCGGCAGGCCCTCGGGGATGCGCTCGAAGGCCTCGGCCAGGCGGGCGCGGATCGCGAACCAGGCGCCGGGGACGTGGCCCTTGCGGTGGACGGGGCTGGGGGCCAGGTCCAGCACCACCACCGCCCCGTCGCCCAGCGCCACGGCCAGGTCCTCGGGGCTGATCGTCTCGACGGTCGGGATCGACGGCAGGGCGGGCCGCCACGCGCCGGTTTCCAGCTCGCCGTCGAAGCCGCCGTCCAGCACGTAGACGTCCCAGCCCAGCTGGGCCAGCCACGAGGCGCTCATGTCGGCGCGCGGCCCCAGGTCGTCGGCCAGCACGATGCGGCCGCCGCGGACCGGCGCGAAGACGTCGGTCTCCTGCACCAGCTGACCGCCGGGCGCCGAGCGGAAGCCGGGCAGGTGGCCGGCGGCGTATTCCTCGGGCGTGCGGACATCGAAGCGGTAGAGGGTGCGCTTGCGGTCCTGGGCCAGGTCGGCCAGGCCTTCGGCGTCGATCCGGCGGACCCCGGCGCGATAGGCCACGTCGCGGGCCTTGGCGCGGGCGTCTTCCAGGCCTTGATCGGAGACCGCCGGGAAACGCCGGTCCTGGCCGTGCTCCAGCTGCTGCTGGGCCAGGGTCCAGCCGATCGTGCCGTTGCGCAGGGCGAAGACCGGATTGGGCACGCCGGCGTTCAGCAGGGACTGGGCGCCGATCAGGCTGCGGGTGCGGCCGGCGCAGTTGACGATGATGGTGGTGGCCGGATCGGGCGCGATCTCGCGGGCCCGCAGCACCAGCTCTGCGCCCGGCGTGCTGATCCCGCTCGGGATGCTCATCACCGCGTATTCCTCGAACCGGCGGGCGTCGAGGATCACCTGGTCGGCCTTGGCGTCGATCCGGGCCTGGACCTCCTGGGCGGGCAGGGACGGGGTGTGCCGTCGCGCCTCGACCAGCTCGCCGAACGCCTTGCTGTAGGAGTTGACGTCCTGGAACAGCTCGTAGCCGGCGTCCTTCCAGCCTTGGAGCCCGCCCGCCAGCGCGCGGATCTGGGTGTAGCCGAGGGCCGCCAGGCGCTTGCCGGCCGGCGAGACCAGGCCTTCGCCGTTGTCGTAGAGCACGATCTTGGCGTCCTTGCGCGGGACGCGGTCCAGGATTTCCAGCTCCAGCCGGCTCAGCGGCAACTGCGAGGCGAACAGCGGGTGGGCGCGGGCGAACGGGTCCTCCTCGCGCAGGTCCAGCAGGGCGATCTCGCGACGGGCGATCCAGTCCTGGCGGACCTCGCGCGGGGTGACGGTAAGCAGGGTCATGCGTCGATCTCGGCCAGGACGGGTCTGGAGCGGTCCCAGAGGTTGGGCAGGGTGGTGTTGGCGTAACCGGAGAC
>Ga0209256_1002916_pt1 | contig 12884 bp, 17 predicted proteins | sample AraplaCol_mCL_r2_2_FD_184270 | JGI IMG/M metagenome (GOLD analysis project Ga0209256, IMG submission 184270) | Arabidopsis root microbial communities from North Carolina, USA - plate scrape MF_Col_mCL_r2 (SPAdes) (version 3) | ecosystem: Host-associated > Plants > Roots > Endosphere | place...
CGCCGTCTCGTCGATCGACACGTCCAATCCCGCGAAAAGCTCCATGACCGCGCGCCTTCTGCCTCGCGCCGGCCCAGCGCCGGCGGCGGGCAGTGTGCGCTGGGACGGCGGTTTCGGCAGCGCAGCCGCCTCGGGCGGTGGCCGGCCGAATACAGCGGCATTACGCGCCCCTCTTCCCCCTCCCCTTCCAGCCTCGATCTTCCCCATCAGGGCCCCTCCATCCCTTGCGTCGACCGAGGGACGAAGAGCCCGGCCGAAGGCGCGGGCGCAGCGTCCGGCGTGGGCGGCGGGCCGTGGGGATCGAGCCGAAAGAACAATCGCATTCCCGACAACACAGCAGGCGGCAAGGCGGCCTCACCCGGCGTGCGCGATAGGCCTCTGATGTAGGCTTGCGTCTCGGCCGGAAGCGGCTGGCCGGTCCTCAGATGGGCCGCGTAGCGGGCGGGTCCGGCGTTGTAGGCGGCCAGCAGGCCGGGGTAGCCGAACCGCGCGCGCAGGACCGAAAGATACGCCGCGCCCGCCAGGATGTTGTCGCGCGGATCGTAGGGATCAGGACCAAGACCATGGGTCCTGGCCATCTCCCGATAGGTCCCGGGCATCAGTTGCATCAGACCCATGGCCCCCGCGCGCGAGGTGATCGGGACGCCGCCGAGGTGGGTTCGCCCGCCGCTTTCTGCGCGCATCACCGCCACGATCCAGGCCTGGGGAACGTCGAACCGCTGGGCCGCCAGGGCGATCCATGGACGCCATTGTTCGATACGCGCGGACGTCGCCGGGCTCGCCGCGACGAGCGCCACGACGGCGATCAGGGCAGCCATAGCGGTGTCGCCCGGCCGATCACCGCGCCCTTGCCCACCGGCCCGAAATACCGCCCGTCGAAGGAGTCCGGCGCGGGGTTGAGCAGCAGGACCGCGCCGTCCGACAGCCGCCCGCACCCCGACCACCATGGCAGCTGGCGGCCCCGGCGATCGGCCGCGCGCCGCACGGCGACGGGCCGGTCGTTGACCCGGATCCTCGGCCCGACCGCGCAGACCTCGTCGCCCGAGACGGCGGCCACGGCCTTGATCATCGGCACGTTGGCCGGGAGATAATGGCGCTGGGCGGCCAGTCGCCGCGCGGCGGGCGGCGCGTGCGCCAGCACGTGATCGCCCACGCGGATCGGCGCGCCCGGCCTGACCCGCCACAGGCCCACCGGGGCGCTGGCGCTGGCGTTCCAGACCAGGCGCGGGGCGGGATCGAAGACCAGCGGCGCGGCCAGGGCGACCAGGGCGGCGGCGGCCACGGCGGCCAGGGCGTGGCCGCGCGGGATGGGCAGACGGCTAGACATGGCGGCCTTCCCCGGCGGCGTCGCGGCGTGAACCGTTGCGGCGCGACCAGGCGTCCAGGTCGTCGATGTGGTAGCGGATGAACCGCCCATGGCGCCGGAAGGCCGGCCCCTGGCCCTGGCCGCGCATGGTCTCCAGCGTGCGTTCGGCCAGGCCCACATAGTGGGCGGCCTGGGCGGTGTTGAGGAACGGGCTGCCCTTTCGCGCGCGGGCGGCCCGTTTGATCGCGTCGTCTTCGTCCATCATCGCCGTGCTCCCAATCCCGTGGTGGGGCGCGGCGGTTGAAGGGGGGTCTGGCCGCGCACGGGCGAGCACACAGGGGCGAGCGCGCGGGCGGGACGTACGCAAACGCGCCTTGGAAAATCGTTCCTCCCGCGGTCTTGGCGGCCTTGGGCGGGCGGTGGCCCCCGCGCCGGGCGGCGCGGGGGCGGGTCCGGTCAGTCCTCGGCGTTCCAGATCAGGGCGAAGACGTCGTCGTCGTCCTGGCCGGCGGCGCGGCCGAGTTTGACCTTGTAGGTGCGCGGGCCGATGTCGGGATGGGCCAGGTTCAGGCCGACATAGTCCTGGCCCTTGACCAGGCCGACGTTGTTCCAGCCGGCGCCGATCTCGATCCCGGACGCCACGACCCGGTAGTCCGGATGGGCGGGCGAGGGCTTGTCGCGGACGGGCACGATCTCGATGTCGGCGCGGATGTTGAGCGTGCGGAGCTGGCCCTTGAAGGCGCCGGTTTCCGAGCGGGTGACGTGGCCGAGGGTGGCGGTCATGGCGGTGGTCCTTTCAGTGTTGCGTCGGGGCCGATCCCCGGCGACAGGCGCCCCGTCATGGGCGCTCCGTCCCGCCTTGACCCGCAGGACCGCTGGTCCGGAGGGCCGCAGCGCAGCGCAGGACCCGAGCGACGGGCTTTTTTGGAGCCAAGCGGGCGCGAGGAGCCGCCCCCGCTTTGGGGGCGGCGGGGAAAAAAGGTCGACGCGACGGTTCACGGCGGGACGGGGCGCCCATAGGGTCCAAGCCATCGTCTGGGGTTCGTCCAGGGCGGGTCGCGCCAAGGACCACCGCCATGACCGCCCGCGCGGCCTCGACGCCCGCGACGCAAGCCGGCGTCTTCAAGAGCCGGCGCCCTCACCCCGCCACCTTCGCCGGTCTCCAGATCGCCCGTCGGCGACGAGCCCTCGCCGCCTGTCCGGACCACCGGATCGTGGCGGCCGGGATCGAGATCGGCGCCGGCTGGAACAACGTCGGCCTGGTCAAGGGCCAGGACCATGTCGGCCTGAACCTGGCCCGTCCCGACATCGGCCCGCGCGCCTCCGACATAAAATCCGCCTCGCCCGTCGCGCCAGGACGGCGACGTCTTCGCCCTGACCTGGAGCCTTCGAGGACTGACCGGACCGTCCCCGCGCCGCCCGGCGCGGGGGCCGCCGCCCGCCCAATGCCGCCAAGGCCGCAAGAAAAAGCCCCCGCATCCGAAGGACGCGGGGGCGAGGAAACGAAAAGGGGGCGGGCCGTGGCCCGCCCCTCCCCTCATTCGGCCGCGAGGATGGCCAGGTTCGGATCGGCCGCCAACGCCGTGGCCGGAGATGGAGCCTCGGCGGGCTTGGGCAGGCGCACGCCGCGCAACATCGGGGCGACCGCCTTGCTCCGCCGCGCCGTCGCGAACGGGCGGCGCGTATAGGCCTGGGCCGGGAAGGTCAGCCATCTGGGGATCCATTTGGCGACCTTGGGCCGGTCGTTCGTCCCCTCCAGGAAGTCGCGAAGGATCGCCTTCTGGGTCTTGACCTTCTCAGCGAGATTGCCGTCCGCGACCTTCTTGCCACCGACCTCCTTGAGCATGGCGTTGACGGCCTCGCGGTCACGGATCAGGTCGAAGAAGGCCTGATCCGGGCTCCAGAACGCGGCCATGTCGACCTTCAGGTGAAGCCCCGCCGCCTCGACCTCCGCGCTCCCGGCGGCCAGGGTCTCGCCCATGACCACGGCGGCGACCGCCAGGACGTCGGCGTCGGACAAGGACAGGAGCTTGGCGAAGATCGCCGCCGCGCCGCCCTGGCGTCGCCGCCCGGCCAGATCGCCATCGGCCTCCAGGCCCAGCAGCGCGGCGGCGGCGTCGCGCATGGCCCGAAAGGTCGTTTCGGCGGGAGCCGCTTGGAGACTGGCCGACACCGCCTCGTTGCCCGCGCGCCGGGGATCGGCCTCGACGCGCCAGAGCGGCGATCCGGCCACGGCGTGAGCGACGAGCAGACGCAAGGCCACGCCCGCATGATCGATCAGCACCGCGCGCACGGCGGCGTGGCGATGCAGGTCGATATAGCTTTGCTGCGCGCTGGTGACCTCCGCGCGGTCGGTGGTCGGCAAGGCTTCGCCGCCCTCGCCGCGCGCCGCTTTGGCGGCGGCGGCCTGGGCGCGCGGGGCCTCCTTGGCGCTCAGCCATCCCTCGTGCGCCGTGACCTCGCCGCGCGAACTGACGGCCAGGAAGACCTTGCCGCCCTTGGCCTTGGAGACCCGTTCGTGCTTCCAGGACTCGAACGAGCGGCCCGTCTCCAACACCTCCACCGCGTTCCAGCCCTCGGCGAGCAGGGCCTCGCGCTTGGCGGCGATGGCCTGGTTCTGGTGGGTCCAGAACAGGTCCGGGTCGGTGAAATAGCTGTCCTCGCCGAAGAGGTCGGCGATGATCTGACCGGGGTAGTCGTCCAGCGAGAACAGGGCGTTGGCGCTCGGGATCGAGGCCCCGCCAAACAGCCAGGTCTTGAGTTGGGCGCCGGTCGGGGCGCGGCGCTCGGGATCGTCCAGCATGGCCAGCCATTCCTTCTGCTGGCTCCTGGTGGCCAGGGTCAGGGAACGGACGGTGGCCAGCTCGATGGCCTCGCGCCGATAGAGGTCGCGCACGCGCGGCAGAAGGTTACCCAGGGCCAGGGTGCGTTTGACCACCGCGTCGGTCATGTGGAAGGTCGCGGCGATCTGCTCGGGGCTGCGGCCCTTCTTGATCAGCTTGGCGAAGGTCTCCCAGCACGAGACCTCGTCGGGCGGCAGGCGTCCGAGGTTCTCGATCAGCGAGGCCTCGATGGCGGCCGCGTCGTCGCCCGCCTCCAGGATGGCGATGGGAACCGGGTCGATCTCGATCCCGGCGGCGATCTCGTCCATGGCGCCGTACCAGCGGCGCGCCCCGGCCACGACCTCGAAATGACCGGGGACGACGGCGCCGTCCCTGATCGTTTCCAGGACCAGCATGGTCAGCAGGACTCCGTGCTGGCGGATCGACGGCCGGATGTCCGACACGTCGGGCTTGGGTCGTCCGTAGTGCATGTTGAGCGGCGAGATCGTCATGTTGCGGGGGTCGGCGAAAGCGAGTTTCATAACGGCTGCTCCTGTCTTCCAGGGGTGGAACCGGCCCCGTCCGTGATGCTGTCCAGGCCAGGGCGGGGCCGGGGATGCGCCGGGATTGGCGCGGTCGACCGGCGCCGGAAATGATCCCGGCGCACGGAAGGACGGGATCAGGCGGCCATGGCGGCCTGCGGCCCGGCGACGGGCTCGGGCGAAGGCCCGCCCGCGGACGACAGCAGCAGGTCGGCGGCCTTGGAGGCCTGCGAGGCCGCGCGGAAGATGGCGCGGTTGTCCTCGGCCAAGACCTCCAGCCAAGCGCCGATGTAGTCGGCGTGGCGAACGGTGGGGACGACGCCGAGGCTGGCGCAGACGAAGGCGCCGCCCATTTCGGCGACCAGTTCCTCGCGCGCGTAGGCCTTGCCGCCCCGGTGGCCCGACTGGTCGCGGTCCAGGCGCGAGCGGTGGCCCGTCCAGTGCGACAGCTCGTGGAAGGCGGTGCGGTAGTAGTTGATCTGGTCGGTGAAGGCCGGTTGCGGCGGCACCTGCACGTAGTCGAACAAAGGATCATAGAAGGCGCGCGGCCCGCCGACGCGGAAGTCCGCGCCCGTGGCGGCGATCAGCGCCTCGGCATGGGGGATCGCCTGCCGCTCGGGCGGCGGCGCGGGTTCGGGATCGACGCCCGACAGGCCTTCGCACTGGACCAGGTTGAAGACGGTGAAGCGCTTGAGAAACGAGACCTTGCCGGGCTCGTCGCCTTCGCGCGCGGCCCGCTCCTGCTCGGCCTTGGGCGTGAAGCGGTCGGCGAAGACCACGGTGGTCCCGCGCTCGCCGCGTCGCACGCGGCCCCCGGCGGCCAGGGCCTGCTTGAAGGTCAGCCAGCCTTGCGAGGGATAGTCGTGCTCGATGACGGCGCCCCATAGGAGCAGGATGTTGACCCCCGAATAGCGCCGCCCGGTGATCCCGTTGCGCGGCAGGGACAGGGCCGCGCCGCCGACCGTGCCCCAGGGCTGGACCCAGGGCAGGCGCCCGGCCTCCAGCTGGTCGATGATCCGGTGCGTGACCTCGTCGTAGAGGCTGACGTCCCCCCGCCGGGAGGGCGTGGCGGCGGGCCTAGAGCGTTGGCCGGTGGGGCGCATGAGCGGGCTCCTTCCCCGCCCCAAACCCGCATCCTTTCACCGGAAAGGGGGGTGGGCGGCGAAGAGCGGCCGAAGAGGCCCGCCGGCGGGAGACGGCACCCGAAGGGCCGAAACGAAAGTGGAGGAGCCGGCCGCTTGGCCGGCTTGCCGTCGCCTAAGGCGGGCCTAGAAGGGCGCGCCGCCCACCCCCGTTTCAGGGGAAAGGAAAACAAGGAAAGTCATCGCGCGCGAGCGCGATGGCCGCGCCCGGCCGAAGGCCGGCAGCCACCGAGCGCTCTAGGGCTTCAGGCCGCCGCGGCGCTGGAGAAGTCGTGGTGGGAGATGAAATTGCCGCTGTCGAGCCAGAGGCTGCGGGTGGATTGGCCCTGGCGCGGCCCCACGCCCGCCTCATCGCTGAACAGCAATTTGAACGAGGTCCCGGCCGCCTTGCGCGCGAGCGCCAGGTCCTGCAGGACGCGGTGCAGGAACTCGGCGGCGGCGCGGGTGATCTTGCAGGCTCCGCGCATCTCGCCGCTGCCGTCGTAGCCCTCCAGGAGCCCGGTCAGCAGGCCAAAGGCCTTATCATAGACCTCGCCGCGCTCGGAATCGGCGGCCAGGCAGACGCCCTCGATGTCGCCTCGCTCGAAGCCCAGACGCTCCAGCACGGTCGGCAGGGCGATCATGCGCTGGCTGCTACGGCGCCGACAGGCCTCGACGACCTCGACATAGTAGTTGGAGGCCGTCGCCACCGCGTGGGCCTGTCCGGTGATCCCCACATGGCTCACGAAGTCGTGGCGCACCTTCGCGTAGCCATCCGGGGCGGTGCGCATATCCCGACCCAGGTCCAGGAAGTCCTCGATGATCGCGAACATCGCGTCAACGACGTCCAGGGTCAGACCCTTCAGGGCGTTGGAGGCGTTGATGCGAAAGTACTGGGCCGACAGATCGACGTTCAGGTCAGCGATCCGCGAGCCCATCACCTTGTAGATGTCGTTGGCCAGACCCCGGCACTTGGCGATCGGATAAAGCACAGGGACCAGGTGATGAGCGCACGCCGGCGCGGCCATCAACTTGGGCAGCAGGACGCTATCGCGCGTTGCCCCGAACAGGCGCGCAATCCGGTCCCTTCGCGTGTTGTCATTGACTTCGCCCATGGTCCCGCTCAGCCGCAGGGTCAATTTGGCAAATTCTATTGTTTTTTGGAAGACTTAATAGAAAACGCGAGAACTTAAACGATATTTATAATACTTCGTCTCCACCAGATAGATTTATACAGAAAGATGAAAAGTCTTCTTAACCATACCAAGTGCCTTTCCGAATGCTTGATGAGATGAGCGCCGAAAGTCTTAAGAAAGGATTACCAACGACCTTTCAGCCCAGGTGACGCCATGACGCTCGAAATCTTCCAACTGCCGCTCCTGCCACTTGTTGTCATCCATGCGACGCACACGCTGCGCAAGGATTTGTCCGAGCGCCCCCGTTTCGGCCCCGAGGCCGAAGCCAGCCGCCGGGACCGTCTGGCGGCCCAGGCCCTGGTGGCGATGTGGTTCGCCATCAACCTGGCCCCGGTCGCCTACTACGCGCTGGAGTGCCTGAGCCACTGGCTGGACCTGCTCGCCTGACCCAACCAGGAGCGGCGGACTCAATGGGCGGCCTAACAAGGCCGCCCTTTTCGTATGCCCAAGCAGACAGGTCACAGCGCCCGCTAAAGGGAGAACCTGAGCCGTCCCAAAACGCATAACCGTGAACGATGGCGGCGTCGGACAAGAGCGCCAGACCATCCCGCGCCACCGCGACGCCGTCCGCGGCGGCCTGCGGCCTGAGAACCAGGAACTCCTCGTCGCCGAAGGACAGCTTGTTCCGCCCTGCCCCCTCCGCAACCAGACCGGCTGGCCGCCCGGGATCGCCCCGGCGATCGTGACCAAGCGATAGCGGTCCCGCAGATGATCCCCGCTGTCGACCAAAATCCGTCGGGACGGTTGGGGTGCTCTCTTCCCCCTTGCCGGCGACTTCGCCTACAAGGCGCGCCATGCTCCCCGCCGCCGCCCTCGCCTCCATCATCGCCTGCACCGCGCCGGCCGTTCACGATGGCGACACCCTGCGCTGCGGCTCCGAACGCGTGCGCCTTTTCGGCGTCGACGCGCCCGAGGTCCGGCGGGGCAAGACCCCCGCCGAGCCGCTGGCCTACGAGGCCCGCGACGAACTCATCCGCCTGACGCGAGGACGGGTCGGATGCCGCTTCGTCGATCGCGACCGCTATGGCCGGTTCGTGGGCCGCTGCTGGTCGGACGCCAGCCCCGACGTCAACGCCGCCCTGATCCGCTCGGGCTTGGCCACCGAATATCGACGCTACAGCAAGGGCGCCTACGCCGCGGCCGAAGACGAGGCGCGCCGCGCCGGCCGCGGCGCCTGGAAGCATCCCTAGTCATCCACACGCCGCCCACAGGTGCGAGGTCGATGCGCCGACGAGCCGATTGACTCTCACGTCACCAAGGAGAACATATAAGCAACATCGGAGTTCGCTATGCCCACCCCAAACGCAAATCCGCGTGCGACGCCGCGCGCCTGCGCATCGGTCCACATCCCGTTCGAAGCCGATATCGAAACCCTAGCCGAGTGCGTCGGCCCCGACCGTCACCTCCGGATGCTCTGCGACTGCGGCGAGACGGCCGAGTTCGACGCGACGGCCTGGCTCGAGCGCCGGCTGGGCGACATCTCCATCGTCAACTTCACCGACCGCCTGCGCTGCCCCTGCGGTCGCCGCCAGGGCCGGTTCGAAGTCTGGCCGGGCCCCGCAGGCTGTTCGGGGCTGAAGACCCGGTTCGCCGCCTCGCTCTACGACTGAGCGATGGCCCAGCAACAACCCTTCCCGTCCCTGGCGCTCGCGGCGACGCGCCACGGCCGCCGGGTCATGAAGCTGACGCGCGTGCGCGCCTACGCCCAGGACAAGACTTCCAGGACTCTGCATTTCCTTCATCCCGGCGGTACGGGTCGCGGCAATTCGCGGGTCGGCTTCGTCTCGCCCGAGCACGTGCCGGCGTTCGAAGGCGAGGAAGGCTGGTTCGAGATGGAGCGGATCAGGGCCAAGCCCTGGTCGTATTGGCGCGCCATCCGGCGCGTGGATCCGCCGCCCCATGCCTGAGCCCAGCGACGCCGATCGCCGCAAGGCCGCGCAGCTCGATCCGGCCTTCGCCGGCGCCCGGCTGATCGACGCGCTCGAACGCGGCTGGGAGATCGGCTTTCGCTGCCAGTACTGCGGGACGGGCAAGACCCGGCGTCGGGACACGATGCTGGGCCGGGCGCGGCGTTATCTTAATTGCACCATGACCGAGATCCAGGCCCGTCTGCCCTGCCCACGATGTCCCGGCCGCATGCCGATCATGACGATGTCGGGAGTAATAGACCCCGGTGACGCCGAACGCCGCCGTTGGGCCACCATCTCCCTGCTGCTCGATACAGGCTTGAACCCCACCGACTACGGCTACGGCTGGACGCCGGCCGCACAACCCACCCGCTGACGGAACGCCCATGGACCTGCAGCCCGCACTATTCGACCTGCCGCTGGCCCCGCGTCGCCCCCTTCCAGACGGGTTCCGCTATCAGCCACACCTGATCACGGCCGACGAGGAGAGCGCCCTGGTTCGCCAGTTCGAACACCTCGACTTCGAACCCTACGAACACCTGGGTTATCTGGGCAATCGCCGCGTGGCCGCGTTTGGCTGGCGACGCGGCGCCGACGGCGCCATGGTCGAGACCGGCGAAGGCGTTCCGGATTTCCTCACGCCTCTGCTGGACAAGGTCGCGGCGTTCACGGGCCTGTCCGCTGGAAGCTTCCGCCACGCCCTGGTCACCGAATACGCGCCCGGCGCCGGCATCGGCTGGCATCGCGACCGCCCGCCCGCCGTGGCCATCGCCGGCGTCTCGCTACTGTCTCCCTGCACCTTCCGCCTGCGCCGCAAGGCCGGCGACAAGTGGGACCGCGCCTCGATCATCGCCGCGCCCCGCTCGGCCTACCTGATGAGCGGACCTTCGCGCAGCGACTGGCAGCACAGCATCCCCGAGGTCGAGGCGCTGCGTTATTCGGTGACGTTCCGCACCGTGCCTTCTCAACCGCGTTCCGGCCCGCGACGCTGACCTAGGCCTCAGCGCGCGAGACCATGGGCGGCCGGTGCTTCTCGAAAAGGTCGGCATGCTCCTCGTCACGGACCGCGCGCGCCACGTTCAGCCGGACATAGAGGCCCGACGCCCCGTGGGCGCGAACCGCTTCGTCCCAATCGCGGCCGGCTGAACCGAGGTTGTTGACCGCGCCGAGGCAAAACACCTGGGGCGTCGCGCCGCGCCAGCGTACGTAGGCGAAATTCCCCGAGGTTGCCGGCAGTTGGCCCGGCTCAGGGATGAGCCGGAAGCGGTAGGTCGCGCCGGACGCGCCTTGTAGGTCGAGATGGTCTTGCACCGGACGATGATACGCGCCGTCGATGGCCAGGGCGAGCGTCCACCGTCGTCGTCCACGGAATCCTTTCTCGGTCCGAGGCGTTGGAGCCCAGGCGGGATTGGGAGGGCACGTCATGGAACATCGGCGCGGGCGCGCGCAGCACCAAGTCGGGTGAGCCGTCGGTGGCGGCGATGCTAGCTGTCACCTCAGCGCCGATGTCGACGGTAATCAGCGTCAGCCACTTGGGCGGCTGGTAGCCTTGGATGCCGCGCACCCGAGCGATATCAGTGGTGACCGAGCGCTTCGCCCGCGACATCGTCCATTTTCTAGCGACGGCTAAGCTTGCGGCTGTCGCCCATTCCCCTCACAGTCGAGCCGCCTTTTCCTGCTCACCGCCACGGCCGCTGCGGCCCTGGAGCAAGCCTGATGGTCGCCTCGCACGGACCCAAGATGAGGACCTCGCTGAACCATCTGCCGGCCGGCAAGGTGCCACGAGCGGACATTGCGCTCCGCTCTAAAAGCCGACCTGCTACTCGGCGCCAGAGTGATTGGTTGATCCTCTTCCCGCAAGCTTCAGCCTATCTCGACGTACCTCGCGAGCTCTTCAGGCGCGCCGGTTGGAAACGCGGCCTTGAGATGATCCAGAAAGGCGGAGACACGCGCACTGAGCAGTCGACGGGACGGATAGAGCGCCCACAGCGCGATCTCCGATCCAACGACGCCACCCCAGGTGACCAGTCGGCCGGCGTCCAGGTCGTGACTGACCAGCGAAATCGGCAGGCGGGCGATCCCGACGCCGGCCCGCACCGCGTCGCGGACCATGATCAGCGACGACAGGCGCAAGACGGGCTCGACCGCGATCCTGGAAGGACCGTCCGAGGTCGTTACATCCCAGGTCTCGGCGTCAGCTCCCGCGCCACGGACGACGGCCCGTACGGATGAACCGTCCACCGGTCGCGCCATGTCCGGGCTAGCCACAACGACCAGGCGATCGCGCAGGAAGAAGCGGCCGATCAGGCCCGCGTCCGGGTTCGGGTTCACCCGGATCACCAAGTCATAGCCCTCCTCGACCATATCCACCGCGCGGTCGTCGGTCGTCACTTCCAGTCGCACCTCGGGGAACGCCAGGGCGAACGCGGCGGCCAGGCGGCCCATGGCTGTTTGAGAGAACAGCAGCGGCGCGCTGATCCGCAGGCGGCCGCGCGGCGTCCCGCCGCCGAAAGCGATCGCGGCGGCGGCTTCGTCCAACTCGGCCAGCAGAGCGCCCGTACGAGCGAAGAGCGCTCGGCCTTCCTCGGTGAGCTTCAACGTCCGCCCGCCGCGCTCCAACAGGCGCAGGTCCAGCCTGGCTTCCAGCTCGGAGACCCGCCGTGACAGCGTGGCCTTGGGGCGGCCTGTTTCGCGGGCAGCGCGGCCGAAGCCGCCATGCCTAGCGACCAAGTTGAAATCAGCGAGGGCGAGCAGGTCCATGTGTTCCACCAGTGAGACGGTTTGTCCAAATCTAGCGACTATTGGCTTCCGGGTGGATCGATCATTTTCCGGGTGTCCACCCACCCCAACCCGGAGATTTCCCCATGACCATCCTCGTTACGGGCGCCACCGGCCGTGTCGGCCGACAAGTCGTTCAGCAACTGATCCAGCGCGACGCCAAGGTCCGCGTCCTGGTCCGCGATCCCGCTAAGGCCGACTTCGACACCCGCGTAGAGATCGCCAAGGGCGATCTGCTCGACATCGACGCCCTGCGGTCCGCCTTCAAGGGCGTACGCACCCTGTTCCTGCTCAACGCCGTGGCGGGCGACGAATTCACCCAGGCGCTGATCACCCTGAACATCGCTCGCGAGTGCGGCGTCGAGCGGGTCGTCTACCTGTCGGTGCTGCACGCCGACCGGTTCGTGGACGTGCCGCACTTCGCCGTGAAGTTCGGCGCCGAGCGGATGATCCAGCAGATGGGCTTTTCCGCCACGATCCTGCGGCCGGCCTACTTCATCGACAACGACCTGACGATCAAGGACGTGGTCCTGAACCACGGCGTCTATCCGATGCCGATCGGGGCCAAGGGCGTCGCCATGGCCGACGCGCGAGACATCGCCGAGGTCGCCGCGATCGAGCTGATCCGCCACGACCAGTCGCCGAGCAGGCTGCCGGTCGAAACCCTGAACCTCGTCGGGCCCGACACGCTGACGGGGGCGGCCGTGGCGGCGATCTGGTCGGACGTACTGGGCCGGCCGGTCGTCTACGGCGGTGACGATCCCAGCGGCTTCGAGCAGAACGCGGCGGCCTTCATGCCCAAGTGGATGGCCTACGAGATGCGCCTGATGGCCGAACGCTTCGTCAGCGACGGCATGATCCCGGAGAACGGCGACATCGAGCGCCTGACCGCGATCCTGGGCCGCCCGCTGTACAGCTATCGCGATTTCGCCCTCGAATTGGCGGCTGAGATGAAGCAGGCTTAGGTGCAGCTGGGAATTGGGGGCGGCCAGCGCTGGCCGCCCTCTGCTCGCTTGGCGCCAGTTGCTGACGTTGATGCACCTCCAGCAACCGGACATTCAGCGCCCCAGACGCATGGGCGAGATCGACCCATTGCGGGCGTCCGCATCGCTGGTTAGTTGCGCGTTGGCCCAGCGACGTCTCGCCCGACCATTTGAAATCCGCCGCAACCAAAAGCCAATACGGGAGTTTGTCGGGTATCCGACTCTTTGC
>Ga0209256_1002928_pt1 | contig 12825 bp, 26 predicted proteins | sample AraplaCol_mCL_r2_2_FD_184270 | JGI IMG/M metagenome (GOLD analysis project Ga0209256, IMG submission 184270) | Arabidopsis root microbial communities from North Carolina, USA - plate scrape MF_Col_mCL_r2 (SPAdes) (version 3) | ecosystem: Host-associated > Plants > Roots > Endosphere | place...
GTATTTCTTCACAGTTGAACGGTCAGGTCGCCCGGCAAGTCGATCAACCCAGACTCTGTTGCCCAGCAGGCGTCGTGCGATCCACTTCATGTTGATCCCGGAAACTCGCCCGCCTCGGCGGGCATCTTTTCGCGTCGAGCTGCCCGGTCCGCGGATTTGGCAGTCACCTCTGCGGTGGACTTTTTTGGGGATGGGTCGTAGCATGGGGCCATCATCAGTTGTTTGAACCGTTGGCGCTGGTGGCTCAGTGTTTGACGTGCACCCGCTGACCGAACAGGAACGGGTGCACTATGCTAGCGCAATCCCACTCGACAACCATTTCCACCCTGAACAGTCTTGCGCGCCGCTACGTCAAGTCAGAAGCTGATGCAGCCCGACTTGCCGACCGTGCGCTTCAGATGGTTTCCGAGGATCCATCCCTACTCGATGACTCCGATATCGATAAGGCACTGTTTCGTCTCGTTCACAGGATCGCTCGACAAGATTTCGAAATACCGTGAGCTTCTCGGTTGAGAAGCTGAGACCTGTCGAGCAATTTAGCGGCTGTGCTTGTAAGGATGTCTACCGTGCTCACCGGCGCGTTACCGGCAACAGCAGCTTCCAGGAGCGCTGCGGCTTTTTCGGCAGCTCTGTCGTCCCCCGGTAAGGGATAAACCCTCCGGGCGTCACGAAGTTTCTCAACCACTTCTGTAACGTCGGCTCCGATGCGACGTTGAACCTAGCTACATCACCGATGTTCCCAAGATTGATGACCGTTATAAGACCACTGTGAAGCGCACTGGTCAGCGCAGCTTTCAGGGCTTTCGGCCCCCGGGTTCGACTCTTAGACGATTTCCCGGGATCGTGCGTTCCTCCGGAAAAATAGGAGGAGACGTGAAATCGTTCCATACCGCAGTACAGTGCGCGATGGGCAGTCACATTCGTTTGCCAATTCGGCCTGCTATCCGCGACTCGGGTCATGTCTAGTGTCGAGTTCATCAAGATGATTACGGCGGAGGCCAAGTGCGATGGCAACGACTCAAATCATTCGCCGAAAGGGAACAAACTGGTCATGCGTAAGTCATTATATTGGGATCGCGTGGCGGCATATCCTGCCCTTCCCTCTGTTAGCCCTGAGGCCGCGTGATCCCACCAATCAAAGCCGAATGTCATTCCTCGACCTAAACAAGGCAGCCGGCGTCGTTGTCCTATCGGACCATACCTGCTCATGTTGACGGATTGCTTTAGGTCATTATGATAACTGGCTTTAGACGCAGACATTTCGTCACAATTCGTGGCCGGCCTCGCGCTTTCCGGTCGATTAGTGTGGAACCCCTAAATCCCGCTACTTGAAACGTGGGGTCTGCACCAAGCACCCGCTCTAACCCTGCAAACAGGTCTCGCTAGCGTCGCCTAGAAGGGTAATTGACGGAACGAATCACAGCCGCACCTCTTGAGTCGCAAAACACTAAAGCGCGCGGCGGCGCTTTCGCGAGAAAGGCCTTCGTCGATGCGGCTCGAGATGCCAGAATCACCGTGATGCCGGACGACGCGCCGAAGGCCCGAAGCGCTCCCGCACCGCGTCGTGAAACCCGGCGCAGCGATCGTTCTTCAGATCTTCCCCATCCGCGATGAACTCCCATCGCAGTTGAGTATTTCGCGGCTTCTCCGTCAGCAACCGGGTAGGCCCTCTGCATGCCGGCAGCTCCGGGAGGATTACCGCCGCCTGCCCCTGCCCTTCGTCTCAGCGGCTGCATTGAGGCGCTTTTGAACCGTTCCGACACAGCCATTCAACATCATGGTTGCCCCCCAGAGGGCTATCGTCGCTAGTGTCTTCAGCAATGGCCTTCTCCAGCTTTTGTTGCGTTTCCGCTTTGAGCCGCAGGGCGGCATCAGCGCGTTTGCGGTACTCTTCGGTGATCAGCGCCGCTTCCGTCGCGCGACGACGTTCCTCGCCAAGCTGCCAGGCGAGTGTGTCCCGTTCAAACTTCGTCACCAGGTCATCTGTCGCGAGCTTCACTTGCTGGCCGCATGGGTGTCAACCGGACCGGCGGTGAGATCGCCAAGGATCGGAATGCTCGGCAAGAACGGTATGCGGTTCGCGCCGGGGATGTCTTCCTTGTAGAGCAAGAGGCCGATGAACAAGACGCCGCCGATTCCGATCAGGCGGCCTATGTCGCTGATGACGGCGCCAATTATTGCGAGCATCATCGGCTCCCAGTGTCATTTGAATTGAATGGGCGGTCAGGAAGCTCGAAAGGTTCCGGCTCGCTACAGGGAGGCGGCTCCCGGTCCTCTTCGAAGTCCCGATACGGGCGAGCTCTACCGGTGCGCCAGATCGGGGCTATATCTTGGGCCGTGGCGAATCCAGTATACCCGAGCACCAAGGTCACGATCAGCATCATCCACCCGTAGGCGATCGTCTCATTGACGCGGGTAGCCGTGGCATGTTCTGCGAGGTCAGGAGCCCGCCGGCGTCGTATGCCTGTCTGAGCGCTCCTTGATCCGAAAATCGAGCATCCTGACATAGTCATGAATGCACCCCCCAATCACCTACTACTTAAAGAATACCGCAATGGAAGACTGAAGGTATCTGCCCACTATCGCCAATTTGGATAGTGGGTAACGAACACCACAACCACAGTGACTACCCCGCAAATTGCCGTTCCTGTGACGTTGAATAGGGAACTTAAGCGAGCTCGATCGGTTTAAAGCAATAAGCAGGATCGCGTTGGTCTGGAGCAGTCGTATGAAAAGCAGACGTTACAATAAAAAAGATTTGAAGTTTGCGGGACGAACTGCCGAAGAAGCCGACAGTAAGTTAGTGATCCAGATGGCGATTGATGAGAAGGCATGGAACGCCGGATATATCAGTGAAGATAACAACGCGCTCTTGAGCCGACGCTATCAGAGAAAATGCTACTATGGACCGACTGAAATGGATCTCGGCTTTTGTTCGATAGCGACGGCCTCATTCATTCAAGCCACCGCGTCCAGCTCGCGCGCACTCATCCAATTCCTGGCGCTTCGAGTGCCTACCTAAACTATAGTCTCGACACGGAACTTTTAGCAACGGCGTCAGTTATGGCTGAATGGACCGTGCGGCTGATGCGCACGCCCACTGACCCTTCTAGAGCATCGGTCGTGCGGCTGCCCGCTTCGGCGGGCTTTTTTTTCAAATCTAGTTGAATATGATTGCCCCTCTCCGGCCGACGTTGCCGAAGGCACCGAGACAGGCAAAGGCTCGCCTCCTGTCACAGCGGCGAGCCCTCTACCTTTCGGCCCGTCACGGCGACTGGGAAGGCGCCGAGACACAGTTAGAATGTATTCAACACTCCATCGTTCCAAAAATAGTCGCTTAAGGCGTTGAGATGGCAGGCGCAGGACTTTAGTGCGATTGCCAGCGGCAGTCCGTCCGCTCGTGGATCAAGGCAGGAGCACGATGTGACTGGCGTCACATGTCACGCATTTTTCACGCGACAGTCCGCAACCCCGTGATTAGCTCACACTCATATTTGTGTGGACTGGTCGCTGCGGGGTATTGCGTAATGGGATTCGACACATCAACCGAATTTGATCAAGTCATCCTCATCTTCAAGGACCCTGGCCGGCGGCTGATTGTTCGCACCGTCCATGAGGCTGCCACCGCTTTGATCAAAGATTGGCCATCGGACGACGGCGAGGAATTTTTGTCAGCCGTGAAAGCCTGCCTCGACGTGATGACCGGAAAGGCCAACAGCGTGGAACTGAGAAGCGCTATCCTGCGAGCAGCCAATGAAGCCGGTGTCGCGGCGGTTTCCGTGATTCATTGAAATCTCCGCACGTAAACCCGGATATCTATTGCGATAGGACGCTCCCGTCTATTGGCCCGAGATGGGACGAGAATTGAGCCCTGAGCAATGCGCCGATCTGGACGCTGCAGACGTGTAGTCTGCACGCCCGAAGTGATATGGCGGTCGGGTTAAGCCCGATTAGCAACTTAATATCGAGAGCTCATCCAGATTATATTCCCGCGCCGGCTACGTCCTAACCTGGCAGTCCACCTCCAATCGCTGCTGTCGGACGCGGGCCGGTACCAATGATGGGACGGTTATAATCAGCCCCTATTTCGAGACGAAACGCCTCCCAATCGCCTTTCGAAAAGTCTCTGGTGCGAAATCACTAGAGATCAATCTGAAGATTCCCTTTAGTTCTGGCTCATCGACCAAAGCCGCCGCTTCTGGGCGAAACCCAGACGAGTTTTCGGATACCCGCTTCTTTGAATTCGTCGGCCGCATTTTCGACCTGAAGGGCGAAAACGCTCACTAAAAAAGGAGGCTTGGACGAGTCCTTCAGGGAGGAAAAATAACCGATGGACTTCTTACCTACGCATCCAATGACGCCGGCTTCCTCCAATGCCTCGCGTCGAGCGCATTTGTACAAGGGCTCGTTCTTTTCGATATTTCCGTTTGGAACTACCCACCTGCCGGTGTCTCGGCTGGTGATCAGCAGCACTTCAACTGCCCCAATGTCGTTCATCCGGAAGCAAATCGCACCGCATTGGTCGATCGTCCGCCCTAGCAGGATTTCGACGGACCTCTGAGCCATTTCGGACAAATGTGTTGAACGTCCCATCGACTCACCTCGTCAGACAGATGATAGGTCAAAACGAGTATTTTTGAAGGATCGACCGCGCTTCGGCGTCGCCAACGCAGCAAGCGGGACAGCCAAGGTTTCGCTCGATGCCGTAGAAGATGAACTCCGCTCCGGTCCGCCGGTGGATGATCGTCGTCTTCTGGACGTCGTATGCTGCCTCAAGTCCGAGGTGAGCGATAGCCCACTTCAGCTCGGTATAGACCGAATCCTGAATGCGGTGCTGGAAGCGGCGTATGCAGAGAAGGCGCATCCTGACGCCTACGTGGTCGACAAGGCGCACCAACTGGCAGGCCGTGTCTCTGGTCTTTGAGCTTGAACGTCGACCGTGGAGAACCGCGATGTCTGCCTGCCCGAGAAAAACCTGCTCCCAAAAGTCGACCGAAGGCCGTAACGTAAAATTCAAGTAGCAGAACTCTTGATAGCCCCCCAACGACAAGGCCCGACCGCGCGACCTCTTGGTTATGAGCCAAGCGAGCTACCGGGCTGCTCTACTCCGACATGCAGGGCGGGCCGCAGGGTTCTCGCTGGTCACGAGCCATCCCTTTGGCCATCAGAATGTGCTTCGCCAGACCGTATTGTTTCAACGGGAAACCGTCCGATCTAGGAAATTGAGGGGCTGCGTCGGTCTTCTATTTCGACGCTAGCGCGCTACTTAAAAGCGATGACCCATAAATCCCTGCAAGACAAAGCCGAGATCACCACCAAGGAATCTCAAGCACTTACTTCAGCTCGAAACGCCGCCCGCGACGAGAAGACTGCTCGCCTTCGCGAGTTGCGTCTTGCGAGGGATGCTGAGTTAGCGAGCAGCAGGACTGCTATCAAGGCAATAGCACCGCGGAAGCGGAAGAAGCCAGCCGCGAAGATCGATGCCTGAAATTGAAAAGCCGCCCGGAGACGGCTGATTCGGTGACCGCTCTGCGCAAATCACCACACTAGTCACTAAATACCTTGCAAAGTTTACCTTGGCAACACTACCGATCGCGAGTTCGGTGGTGTCTTTCGCTTCCGGAAGATGCACAGCCAAATCGTCCAGAGCGTCCTTCAGGTAATCGGCGAGTGTGTGCCGAGCGCCCTTCGACGCGCTGAATTCGGCAATGATGCAGCCCTCTCCGGCAACGCGGCTGACGACGTCGTAGTGCCGGCGGCCGAGCAGTTCGCGGCACTCCTGAAGCTCGAACCCGGCGTCAATCTGGCGGTCCGTGATCGGTTCCCGCGCCAGCGACTCTCACAGTCGCCGGAACTTGATCGCGGCCTCGACCTGATGGGGTTCAAGATGCCCTTTGGCCGCCATCACGGCGATCGGGCTCTCGCATGTTCATCGCTGCCGTGGTCTTAGGATTGCCAGAGGCTCCGGCGTGGACCTTGCTGTATCCTTCACCTTCCAGAGAGGGACTTTCCTGGTGATGAATCTTGCCGCCGCCTCGATGACGACCGGCTCAGGCTTCGCCGGCACCCCTGGATTGGAGCAGCGCTGATGCACCGCCGTGTAGTCGGCACGCATCTCCGCTGCGCTAGTGAACTGTCTGGCTGCTGCGATCATTTGAAACTCCTCTCGGAACGGGCTAACTCTTGGGCGATGTACTGTGCTCGGGACTGCGTCTGCCGCAGGTGAGCCAAGCCGTTTGGCTTTGAAGGCTGCTTGTCGTGAGGCTTGGCCGGCAGGTCTTTCCAGCGATCGGTCGGAGAGCCACTTGACCGGAGGCACCACCGACGGTCGTCGGTCTTTAGGACGTGGCCCTGACGCCGGTCATGATCTCGTGGAGGCTGGCGCGCTTGATGGCTTGGGAGAAAGCTTTCTCAGCCGACGGCCTGCCGATCTTGTTCGGGTAGGCTTCCCAAAATTCTTCGCAATCAGGATTGGTTTCAGGCGCGCTCGCGTCTTCCGAACGAAGTGAGGAAGATTGCTTCACGCCCGTGCCTCTGCTGCGGATCGGCGCTTTTCGATGATCTCGTCCGCCTTCGACAGCTCGGCATCGATGCGCTTGTGGGTCCAGCCTGGGCCGAACAACATTGCGAGCATGTCGCGGCTCTCCTCCCACTGCTCAGGCGAAAGCTTGGCAATGCGGGCGATGATGCGCTCGTTCTCCGGCAGGCACCCGTTCTGCCAATAGTGCATGATCAGCAGCAGATAGGCGCCGTGCTCGGTCGCAGTGACATGGCCGGTGTCTGCAAGATAGTCGCCGACATGGAGCGGCATCCGGGCGCGGTTGCTCATGCTGCCCTCCTGCTAAATCCAAGGTCCCCGAGCAGCCTGATAGGCTCGTCCCTGCCATAGGTGCGGAATGCCGTGAGCCTCACAGAGGGCTTTGAAGTCGCGCTACGGGCCGGTGAACTTCCCGGTCTCTGTTTTTCAATCGAGATAGCCGTGGAGCTTCGGACCGATGAAGATCAGGTCCTGGAGGCTCTCTGTAAGACCGTGTTGGCCCGTTGCTCCCATGTTCGGAATCGTGCCGATGAACGTTCCAGGCACAGCGAGAGCGCGCCAGTGGGCAACGACAGCCTTATGGATCTGGCTCTCCTTCATACCGGCCTCCGGCTATACTGCGCGCTTCTGGTACCGGCGATCCATGAGATCGTTGATGAGGCGGTCCGCTTCTTGTGGGGTGATGCCAAGGGCTTCGGCGATACCCTCGACGTCAGGCCGGTACTTGGTGAAGGCTTCGAGGAAGGTCATCGCCGCACACCCCGGCCTTTAGTCGCATACGCACCAGGGACCTTGGTCCGATAGCCGGAACGACTGGGCAGGCTGCGTATTTCATTCCCGGGGAATCCTCCTCCTGAGGTGCCAACATGAGCGACGATCTTTGGGACAAGCCAATCGAACTGATGATCGAAAACTCCGATCATTTCCGGAGCGTCACCAGCACGCGTGATGCCATGGCGTGCCTGATGACCTCTTGGCCAATCAAGGGGGGCAAATCCTTTTCCGCTGCTCGGCGAGCCTGTCTCGCCTCTATGGACGGGAAGGTCGCCAGAGAAAAAGCACAGCTCGCCTTCATCCGCGCGGCTGAAGAAGCCGGCATTCTCAGACGTTGATCGAGCTTGAGCGTCGATTGATGCCGCGCTCCCAGCAAAATGATTATTACTCACTTGATCTAGAACGATGCGAGGCAGCGGGGAATTAACGTTCTTTGAGGCCCAGACAGTTGGAGAGCAGCCATAATGGTACACTGCAAATTCCGAGGCAACCCGCCCCCTGATTCCGAAATGATGTCGCCCCCTTTGGCGGGCATCTGGCAAGGGTGGTCTGCCGGTGTGAAGTTCCTTCCGTCGATGGTGACAAGGAAGGAACGGTATGCGGAGAGACTGGAGATGCGGCGTGTCCGCGAGACACTAAGATATCGATTTGAGCAAGGACTTGGGCACAAGTCGATTGCGATCCGGGTTGGAGGTGCGCCGTCGACGGTGCGCGAGACGCTTCGGCGTGCCGCAGTTACGGAGCTGTTGTGGCCGCTGAACGACGACGTCACCGACGCGGCCCTGGAAGCGGTTCTCTATAAAGCGGCGGGGACGAAGACGGGTCATCGTCGCGCGCCTGCTTGCGCTTCAGCTCGCGATGGACCTGTGCCCAGTCCGGCTAGCCGCACGCCTCCGGTTCGCCAAGTTGCGCCACCAGGCGACCCCGGAAGATGTCGATTATCGCAGCGAGCGTGGCCTTGATCGCGCGCTCTTCATGAAGCTGCTCGGCGGCGACTGGATCAACACTCATGACAATCTGGCCATTTGCGGACCCTCGGGTGTCGGAAAAAGCTGGATAGCCTGCGCTCTCGGTCACAAGGCTTGCCGAGACGATCGTTCCGTTCTCTATCAGCGCGTCCTAAGACTGTTTGCCCAGCTTGTTCTCGCTCGTGGCGACGGCAGGGATGCCCGGCTGCAACGCACACTGGGTCATGTTCAGGTCCTGATCCTCGATGATCGGGGCCTCGAACCGCTCAACGAACAAGCCCGTCACGATCTGCTGGAAATCCTGGGCCGTCGTTCTACGATCATTACCAGCCAGCTCCCCGTAACTGCCTGGCACGGCGTCATCGGGGACCCCCACCTACGCCGATGCAACCCAGGATCGACTTGTCCACAATGCCCACCGCATCGAACTCAGCGGCGAAAGCTTACGACGAAACCTGCCTCGAAAAGATTGACACCGTACTTGAACGAACTGACAACAATTACTGCCTGCAGACCCCACTAAAAAGGAGGGCGCAATCATCTCGGAACAAAGGGGCGGCTTCATCGGAATCGGCAGGTACACCGCTGGAACATTCCCCTGGTCCTGGGAGACAGCCGCATGCGCATTGTAGTCGGCTCCCCTGAGGAGGCTATCAACTGGCTCATCCACGAGCCCAACCAAGACACTCCTAAATGGAAGCGAGCATGGAACGCCTGCCGAGACGTCATCGACGGAAGAATCCGGTCTGAAGACGCAAGGAAGGCAGTCGAGCTGGCCGCTGCTCGCGGATAAAGAGCCGGTCATGCCGCCTGCTCCCTCTTCGCCAATGCCCTCACATACGCCGCCTTGATCGCCTCATAACGAGCGATGTCGTATTCCTTGGTTTCGATCTCGTGGTCTGGGCAGGGCTTGTTGGAGCCCTGCCACGTCAACTTTCCGGACTAGCGCTTCGGAAAGCACATGCGCGGGAAAGGAACGAAGGTAGGAGACAACTGGACACTCCCCCTCCTCCCCGAAGAGCACCGCGCCGGCCCGGACGCCCCGCACAAGACCGGCCATGAGCAGGCTTGGTGGGAATCCCACGGCATTGACGCCAACACCCTTGCCGATCGCCTCTGGCGCGTGTCGGGCGACACGGCGGCAGCTATTAAAATCATAATGGAGGCCGCACGCCGATGACTGCTGTCGCACCAGAAATGATTGCCGCCGCATGGCAGGCTTGGCAGTCTCGGCACGGCGGAAAGCTCGGCCCCGCCCTGCCTTTCGAGAGGCGATCGAGGCCGCGCCCGCTGTCGCCGTCACCCCACCCATTTCACATGCGGGATGGCAGCCAAACGTATTTGCAAGGTTGGTCGGTTCAGCGCTCACGGCTGCTATCGCAGTCAATTGAGGCGTCTATCAGTGAGCGCGACGCTCCGGCGGCGTTACTTCCGGCACGGCGTCTCGATGCGGACCCGAAAAATTTATGACGTCCGCGCCCTTCTGCGAGCTACCGAAGTTTCTGCGCAGAGCGTTAGCAAGCTGGACCGGCTCTCTCAGGCCCTGGTGGAAAAGCCGAATGATCAGTCTGGCGGCAACCATGAACTCTCGCCCCGGGTTCGCCGACATTTTGCCCTTATAGCCGCAGCTGACGAGAACCTCCTGAAGCATCTTCACGTCTTTGCTTTTCAGATTGGCGGTGTTGATTTCGGAAGACATGCTGTCCTCCTTCCGGTTGGGGCGAAGCTCACGGGCCTCAATCGGCAGCGCCCGTTCTATGGCTGCCGAGGATCTCAACCTGCGCTCTATTGTGGACGATAGCAAATGCATTCATCGAAGCCACTGCCCATCATTGCCGACACCCCACCACCATCGTCACAAATGTCGAGATGCCGTGAGTTGATCAAAATCACTGGTGCAAGCCAATTAGGGGTCTATCCGGGTCGTGCCCGCCTCGTTAAGAAGCGTTGTCAGCGCTGTAATGAGCTGCGCGTGAACAAAAGGCTTCTGAAGCAACACGCTGTTTGGAACGCCTTGAGCTGCCCAGTCCTTAGCGCTGTCCCCAGTGATATAAATCACTGGCATGTGCGGCTGCAGTTCCCGAGCGCGGCGAGCCAAATCCCAACCGTCCGTTTTTCCCGGCATCCTTATGTCGGTTATGACGGCGCAAAAGCGCGCCGAGTCTTTCTCCAAGGCACGTATAGCTTCATCGGCATTCGAGAATCCGAGGTTTTCAAAGCCGGCTTCCGTCACGACCTCTTCGAGATTGATTTTTATGAGGGCCTCGTCTTCAGCGATAAGCACGAGCAGGCTATCGCGGCCTGCGCTGATGATCTTCTGAGATTGGGCGGTCGGGTCTTTGGCCATGAGGCCCCCCTGCATTGGCAGGCGGGAGCTCTTAGCCCTCAGCCGCCAGCGCCTACGAGCTCGTTTGCTAGCGATGAAAAGAACATAGCGCCTCGCTTTGATCTGTCTATCCCCACTCCCTCGCAGAGTGTGGTTGGCAATGACCTTGATCAAGTAGGCCGCGATACCCGCATCCTGCTCACCCAGATCAATTGGCTCGAAGAGGTAACCGGCGTGAAGCTCGAAGACGAGGATGCGGCGCTCGTCACGCAGATACGTCAGTCGTGGGTCATCGCGACGGATGCACCGCAACTGCAGCATGTTCTTTCAATAACGCAGCATCCTAATGTTGAAGGCCCAAACAGGGAACAATCAGGCATTGAGGGAGACATTCAACAGTTGATGGGTATGCCGCAAGTAGCAAAGGCCCATCGCGGGGCGGCGATGAGCCTCTAGACCCCAACAGGAACAAAGGGTCCGCTCTACAACACGTTGACGCGGGGAATGTTCCACCCGACCATCATGTGGTTCGCAGCGAAGTCCTAACGACTATCAAAGAATTTGCCCACTGGCATCACCTGAACGAGACGACGATCGCCGGAGGCAAGACGCCAAGTGACAGCGAGATTGATTTCGAAGCGACGGTTTGGAACAGGATCTTGCGCGCCTTCGCCCCTACAACGGAGGACCGCGGCGAATGAACAGGCTCTTCCCGAATCACACCAGCGCGTTGCTACGGCGTAAGGGAGGAACCAACGACAACCTCGACGTAAGCTGTAACGCCAACGATCATTACTGTTTTCCCGGTGCTACCTACAACGTTCACGGTCATAGACCCGTTTTCGCCGTGGAAGAGATGTCCCGAGTTGAAAAGATCCTGCGCGGTCCCAACGGCTTCAGCGCGAACCGCTGCGGTGTCCTTGCACTCAGTGCCGTGCTCATGCCGGCGAGATGACGGTTGACGCCTTCCTGAGCCGTGTGTGGGTACGATATGGCCGAAGCCGTTCTCGACACCGGTACAGGCAAAGGGAAGTTCAGAGCGTGGCGGAAGATCGATCCGGACAGGGCAATCGACCCAGGAAGCGTAAGCGGCGTGCCGGAGGCATACTGATGGTGCCCGTGGAAATGCCGCGGTACGTCCTTCAACCGAAAAGCCGGCTGCCGCTATCTGAGCGCCGCGCTCGGCGAGAATCTTCCGCAAGACGAGCTAATCGCGGTCGCGAAAGTTTGGAATGACCGCCTCGACGCTTGGAAAGCCGAGCGACCCCGCCATGGAGCCGGTCGAGACGCTATCAAAATACGGCACTGTCGAATGGCTTTAGAACGCCTACCTGAAGCACGATCGAGGCCCCCAGACTTGGGATCGAGGACGTCTGGCTCTTGGAGGAAGGACTTCATTGAGGCCGACCAGTATAAGATAGAGGTCGGAATGGTGGGCAACGAAGGATTCGTCGGCACCTCAATGCTGAACGGCGTCCGACATTCTCTTACGAAGACCATTGTCCAGATTCCCGGAAGTCTTGGCGGATCAACGCGGACGATTTCCTTTCGATGTTGCGTTCGTTTCCTGAACTGGAGAATTCGTGCCGACGCTTCCACCAAGCTCTTGTCTAGCAGATGGCTGGCACGGTTCTATCGAATGCGCGTGGCCATATCGAGCATCGGCTCGCCCGCTGGCTGCTGATGTGCCAGGATCGGGTTGGCGACGTGCACACTCGGATCACGCACGACGATCTCGCAGCAATGCTCGGAGTTCGCCGACCGGGAGTGACAAACGCAATTCACGTCCTTGAAGGCGAAGGCTTCATCCGTTCCACGCGGATCCACATGCAGATCGTCGACCGACAGCAGCTTGAAAAATTCGCCGGCGGCTTTTATGGCGAAGCCGAACGGAGTGAGCCAGCTCGCACCGATGACAAAGGATCGGGCAAAATCCAGCCCCAGCGGTTGCACGGCTGATTGGATGTCAAGGCGCGGGGCGATTGGCTTTAGCGCCGCTGGAAGAGTGCCGCGCGCTTAGGCTGCCATCTCGATTAGCGTATGCGCCATCTTCCGGATGTCGTAGGGCTTCGCGAAGAACAGGCTGCGTTCCGGCATGTCCGACGCAAGTGGCCGCTGCTTCCCTGACACCACCACGATCTTGATCGGCGGCCATCTGTCCCGGACAGCGGCGGCGAGCTTCAGGCCATCCATGCTCCCGGGCATGTCAATGTCGGTCA
>Ga0209256_1002935_pt1 | contig 12802 bp, 13 predicted proteins | sample AraplaCol_mCL_r2_2_FD_184270 | JGI IMG/M metagenome (GOLD analysis project Ga0209256, IMG submission 184270) | Arabidopsis root microbial communities from North Carolina, USA - plate scrape MF_Col_mCL_r2 (SPAdes) (version 3) | ecosystem: Host-associated > Plants > Roots > Endosphere | place...
GATCAAATGACCGGCTGAAAAAACCTGAGCGTCGTCAATAACTCGAAAGCTGTTCCGATGTGGAAGGGCCGCCTGTCCGGGGCCGTCATGGCCAGCGCCGTGGCATGTGTCACGCTGCTGTCGCTCGCTTTCGCGAGCGTGCCGGTGCGCGCCCAGACTGCGTTCGATCGGCCCGGAGGCGACTATTTCAGCGCGCCGGTGGCATCGGGCGACCCCGAGGATTGCGCGCTGCTGTGCGAACGTGATCGCCGCTGCCGCTCGTGGAGCTTCAGCTATCCCGACGTCGAAGGCGGCTCGGCGGTGTGCTGGCTGAAGAACACCGTGCCGGCGCGCGTGCCGGGCAGCTGCTGCATCTCCGGTGTGCGCGGTGCCGGCGTGATCGAGCCGCGGGTCGAGGGCGTGGAGACGTCGATCGACCGTCCCGGCGGCGATCTGCGCAATTTCGAGCTGAAGGAAGGCGACGGCGTGGAGGCCTGCAAGGCGGCGTGCACCGCCGACAACAAATGCCGCGCCTTCACCTATGCCCGCCCCGGCTACACCGGGCGCGAGGCGCGCTGCTTCCTGAAAAAGGAAATCAAGCCGCCGCGCAGGAAGGCAGGGTTCACGTCGGGCGTAGTGCGATAGGCAAGGTGCCGTAGGGTGGGTTAGCTGTGCGGTTGCGCGAAGCGCAGCCGCGCGGCGTAACCCACCGCTGTCTGTCTCCGGAAGCGAAGAGGTGGATTACGCCCTACGGACCTCACTCCGCTGCAATCACTGTGAGCTCCGGCCACAACGCCTTCCAGCGCGCGGCCTTTGCTTCGTAATTCGCCACCGAGAAATTCAGCGCCCGATTGGGACGCACGATCAATCTCGCGACGTCGTCAAACCCATGGGGTGCATAGACGTCGTAATCATCGCCCGTGCGTCGGATCCCGATTTGCGTATTCTCGGTGAGGAAGCGGTCGATGCCGTCGGTCGAGCGCGTCAACGGCGGGTAGGGCAGGCCGTGCTTGGCGGGGTACCACAGATGCACGCGCGCCTGGTTGCGGATCTCGATCTTGGCGCCGAGATGCGTGAGCCGCGCATGCAACTTGCGTATGACCGCATCCTCCGCCTCCCACGACGTGTCGGAATCGAAATAGAACACGTCGTAATCGGCAATGCCGTGATCGACCGCGCGGCCCGTGAGCCCATTCCACACCGACTGCACGAGGCAGCCTGCAACCAGCCACGCATCCGGCAGTGCGAGGCGATCGAGTTCATCGATGACCGCGGCGTTGACGGGATTTCTCAGCGCGAGCGCGAGGAATTCGTCGCGCTTCATGGCGCGACGGGGAAGCTCAATGCACCGCGGTGAAGAACCGCGCGAGTCGGAATCCGGACAGCCAGGTCCACACCGGCTGACCGCGCATGCCGAGATCCCAGGAGCCGAGCACCGCATCCGCGCGGCCGATCAGATTGTCGATCGGCAACAGGCCGACGCCGCCGGAGCGCAGCGGCACGCGGCTGTCGGCGGAATTGTCGCGGTTGTCGCCGAGCACGAAGAGATGGCCGGCTGGCACCGTCACTTCCTGTGTATTGTCGAGCGGCCCGTTGTCGCGCATCTTGAAGATCAGATGCGAGACGCCGTTCGGCAGCTTCTCGACATAGCGGTAGGCGGGCTCGCTGCCGCCATTGTCGTCCTCGGCAGCTCCGACGCCGTCGGGCTTCAGCTCGGCGGGACGGTCGTTGATGAAGAGCTGGCCCTGCCGCATCTGGATGCGATCGCCGGGCAGACCGACGACGCGCTTGACCCAGGCCTGCGAACGATCGCCGGGCCAGCGGAACACCACGACGTCGCCCTGCTTCGGCGTCTCCGCGAACACGCGGCCGCTCTCGGGAAGGCTGATCTGGATCGGCAGCGACGAGGTGCCGTAGCCATAGGGGAATTTCGAGGCGAGCAGCGCATCGCCGATCAATAGCGTCGGCTCCATCGAGCCCGACGGCACGTAGAACGGCTCGGCGAGCGCGCCCTTGGCGATGAAGACCGCCGCGACGATGCCGGCGAGTTGAGCGATCTGCCCGGCCCAGCCGCTGCTCTTGCGCTTGGGGGTGGCGGTGATCTTTTCTTCTACGCTCATGCGCCTGTTCCACCCACCGTGATGCGTTCCATCAGCAGCGACGGCTGGCCGACGCCGACCGGTACGCCCTGTCCGTTCTTGCCGCAGGTGCCGATGCCGGTATCGAGCGCAAGGTCGTTGCCGATCATGCGGATGCGATGCAGGTCAGTCGGCCCGTTGCCGATCAGCATGGCGCCCTTCAGCGGCGCGCCGATCTTGCCGTTCTCGATCTTGTAGGCCTCGGTGCACTGGAACACGTACTTGCCTGAGGTAATGTCGACCTGGCCGCCGCCGAAATTCGCGGCGAACACGCCGTTCTTCACCGAGGCGAGAATCTCGCCGGGATCGCGGTCGCCGGCGAGCATGTAGGTGTTCGTCATGCGCGGCATCGGCACATGGGCGTAACCCTGCCGGCGGCCGTTGCCGGTCGGCTTCATGTTCATCAGGCGCGCGTTCTGGCGGTCCTGCATGTAGCCGACCAGGATGCCGTCCTCGATCAGCACGGTACGATTGGTCGGCGTGCCCTCGTCGTCGATCGACAGCGAGCCGCGCCGCGAGGCCATGGTGCCGTCGTCGACCACGGTGACGCCCTTGGCCGCCACCTGCTGGCCCATCAGGCCGGCAAAGGCCGACGTCTTCTTGCGGTTGAAGTCGCCCTCGAGGCCATGGCCGACTGCTTCATGGAGCATGACGCCCGGCCAGCCTGCGCCGAGCACGACGTCCATCTCGCCGGCGGGGGCGGGAATCGATTCCAGATTGACCAGCGCCTCGCGCAGCGCGCCATCGGCGGCGTCGCGCCAGTTCTTGCTCTCGATGAATTCGGCATAGCCGGCGCGGCCGCCATAACCCTTGCTGCCGCTCTCCTGGCGGTCGCCCTGGCCGGCGACGACGGAAATGTTGACGCGCACGAGCGGGCGGATGTCGCGATAGCTCTCCCCGTCCGGCCGCAGGATCTCGACCACCTGCCAGGTCGCGCCCAGGCTGACGCTGACCTGCCGCACCCGCGGATCCTTGTCGCGCAAATAAGCGTCGATCTCGGCGAGCAGTTTGACCTTTGTCTCGAAGCCGGGCGCGTCCAGCGGATTGTCGTCGCCATAGAGGCGGACATTGGTGTGCGGGGGCGGCGCGGCGAAGCTGCCGGAATAGCCGCCGCGCACGGCCGCGACCGCGTCCGCCGCGCGAATCAGCGCGGGCAGCGACACGTCGGAGGAATGCGCGTAACCGACCGCGTCGTCCTTGACGGCGCGCAGGCCAAACCCTTGTGAGGTGTCGTAGGTCGCCTGCTTCAGCCGCCCATTGTCGAACATCAGCGCTTCGGTCTGGCTGTACTCCAGGAACAGCTCGCCGTCGTCGGCACCGGAAAGCCCGCGCGCGACCTCTTGGCGAACCTGGTCGCGATCGAGATTGGCGCGGTCGAGCAGGGAGGTCGTGGCAGGGTTTGTCATGCGTCCGTCCATTAGCGGAAGATGTGGGGCAAGATAATGGTTTCCCGGCGGTTCCGCGAGGGGGCGGGGGGCAGATTACGGAAAGGATAGGATAGGGGGGCCCGCATGGTCGGCGGTTCGTGACCAAGGCGGCATTGGATGCCTTGCTTTGCACCTCCAGCATCCACCACGGACCGCGCGAACAAGCATACCTTGAGTTGGCGGTTGAGGGGCTGCCCACCCTAACCCATTGCGTGTAGATCGGTCTCCGCGATAACGTTCCGCATTTCGTTATTTGGGTGGGACCGGTTGGTCCGGCTTCCGGATTTTGAGGCTGCCGTGGCGGATATTTTTGTCAGTTATACCTCGACCGATCGTGATTGGGCATTCTGGATCGGACAGGAACTCGAAAAGCTCGGCCACGTGGCTCATCTGCACGATTGGGAAATATCGGCGGGCCGCAACATTTTGGCGTGGATGGATGAGCGACAGGACAAGGCCGACTGTGTGCTCGCAATCGTGAGTAAGGCTTATTTGCGGTACGATCGTGAGTGGCGTTATGTGCTGCGAACGAGCCAAATGGATCGCTCCAAGCTCGTCTTCATGGTCCGGATTGAAGACTGTTCTGTTCCGTCTCCCTTAGACTCCATCAAATACTGCGATCTCTTTGACGTCGATGAAGATCGTGCGCGAGAGCGCCTTATCCAATTCTTGCGTCCGGCTAGCGCGCCTAGGCAGCCCGTGCGGTTTCCGGGCGAAAGGCCAAAGGCAGATCGGAGGCCAGAATCTACCGCGCCATTTCCAGGGCAGAAAGAGCCGCAGTCTGTCGAGATTGCGGCATCAGCGCAGCCCGGACAGCAGATACCAAATGGCCCGCTATTTGCTGAGTTAATCAATCTTAGAAGTCGAGTTGATATCAAGTCAGCAGGACCGGAGCCAACCCCTCGCCTAGCGGCTCGCAGGTCAGTTGCCGCTCGCGACGTTCGTTCCACCTTTGATGGTGCGACGTTCGAACCAAAACTGTCTGCTCCATCGTCGTCTTCGTCAGTCGACGACTTGTCGCCTAAAGAAGCGGAATCGTCGCCGCAGAGCCGTCCGCTAAGGAGTACGCGGCATGCAAGGAGCTGGCTGCTCTTTGTCGGATCGACAACTGCTCTTACGATTTGGATCTTCCCGCGGGAATTTGCCGACGTAGCAACGGCTCTAATCGCAAAAATTACGTACCTCGCAACCTCACTGATTGATTTGGTGCGCTCCGCTGCCGGTCCAGCTCCCATGTGGCGCGGCAAAATTGCGTCAGCGGACATCGTAGATGCTAGTGCCTTCTCTCCTGAGGGTGGCGCGCCAGGAGAGACTATTCTCATCCAGATATTCTTTCATCGCCGGAGCCAAGCATCTGTTGCGAGAAAGCGTGCGCAGGAAGCCGATAGTGATACAACGCGACGAAGTTTCTGCACGTTTGAAACGGCGGTAAATCGCGGGCAACGGCTGGGTGTGAAGCTCGAGGCGCCGGATCTTGCGATAGATAATCCTGAGCAGAGCACGATCTGGATGGGCTCGCCATGCATGTGTCAATTCAGCGTGACCTTACCCGTCACAGTGACAGTTCGAGTTTGTCAGATCACCGCCAATTTTTTTCTCGATGGTGTGCCAGTTGGTATGCTCAAATTCAACTTGCCCATAGTTCACGGTAAGGAAGGCTCGTCTGGAGGCGTGGGATTACGGGGTGATGCTGCTCGTCACTTTGAGTATGCCTTCTTGTCTTATTCAAGCTTAGACCGACAGGACGTTCTGCGATGCGCGCAAGTACTAGAGGGCGTTGGTATCGATTTTTTTCTCGATGCCGCACGGTTGAGGAGTGGTGAAGACTGGGAGCGTCGCCTCTTTGAAGAGATCGATCGGAGTGACGTGTTCATGTTGTTTTGGTCGGAGAACGTTGAGCGGACCGAGTCGAAATGGATAGAGCGGGAAGCAACCTACGCACTAAGTCGGCAAGCAGCTTCGAAAGAGCAGTTGCCTTGCTTCAGGCCCACATTCCTTGGAGGGGGGGAGCCCAATCGCCCGCCTTGGCTCCCTGGGAGCATCCAGTTCGACAACGCACTGCGCCGCCACTTGTTAGCAGCAAGGCACGATGAAGCCGGCTCCTAACGGTCCGGCGCGACCACACCACGCGACTACGCTGTACGAGCAAAGTCGGATTGAGGTCGAAGTCTGTCAGGCGGCGCCGTTCAGGTCGACGACGTCACGATGATGCGCTGTCGGAAGCCTCCTCGGCCTCTCCTACGGCAGCTTGTCATACCCCTCGCCCAGCCCGTTCAGGCTGAGCGGAAAGCCGATTCCTTCTTCCGGCGTCTCGAAGATGATGAACGTCGCGGTCTTGGCGGTGCGGAGCTGGCCGAGCAGCTTGTCGTCCATGACGACCTCGGCGACGCAGCCATTGGGCAGGCAGCGGACGAAGCCGGCGCGGCCGACGTCCTGGTTGTCGAGCTTGAGGCCGAGACCGGAGGGCAGCAGGACCCCCAGGGGGGCGACCACGCGCATCAGGCGGCTCTTCTGGTCGGCGGTCTTCAGCACGATGACGGTCAGGCCGGCATTGGAGCGGTCTTCCGCCACCACGCTCTGGATCAGGGCGCACTGCTCGCTCTGGGCGCCGGGGGGCGTGTCGCAGCGAATCTGCCAGTCGCCATGGACGGAGCGCACTGCGCCCTGCGCATGAGCAAGGCCGGGAAGCGCCAGAAGGACGATCGCCGCCAGCAGGCCTGCCAGCGCCGGGAGGTGGTCAGCCCGCCTTTTCGCCTGCCTTGCCATCGATTTCGAAAGCCCCATCGGGTCGGTCCCTTTGCTCGCCTGGGCCGCTCGCGCTCGGCGGACTAATCTGGCGGACTGATACGGGAATGACGGCGTCTTGAAGGCGATTCCCAAGCAAATTCCACGCCGCCTCGCACCGCCGCCGCCCGCACGAATCAGGTTCCTGCGCGGCCATCAGCCAGTGCCTAACGCGGGCAATTCCGCTGTCAAGCCGCAGCATCCCGGCCAACGGTATTTTTGTCTGATGTTACTAGGAAATATCTTGCGGGTGATGGCTGGCAGTCGGGGCTCAAGACTGCATTGCGATAGATCAAAAATTATGGTTTGAGAGGCTTGATTTCGGCGTTCTAGCGATCTGGCCCCAATTCCTCTTAGAGGTATTCTTGCGCGGCGGTTTGTCAGGCGGACGGGTCGAATAAGCGTTTCCCGGACATAGGGCGGCGCACTTGGGGTGATTTCGTAAGGGGAGCGCGAACGGCATGAGGATGTCGATGGGCCGGATGGGCCGGCAGTTGCTGGGATTGGCCGTGGCGGGTCTGACGCTGGCGACCGGCGGTTCGGCATCCGCCGAGCTCGGGCAGCCGAAGCCGTGGGAATGGACGCTTCAGGAGTCCGGTTCCCCGGTGATGGACAACATCGTCTGGTTCCACAACTTTCTGTTCGTGCTGATCACGCTGATCACGCTGTTCGTTCTGGCGCTGCTCGTGGTGGTGGTCATCAAGTTCAACGCGCGGGCCAATCCGGTGCCGTCGCGCACCACCCACAACACGCTGATCGAGGTGGCCTGGACGCTCGTTCCGGTGCTGATCCTGGTCGGCATTTCGGTGCCGTCGTTCCGGCTTCTGTTCCTCGAGCTCGACGTGCCGAAGGCGGACATCACCGTCAAGGCGACCGGCAAGCAGTGGTACTGGTCCTATGCCTATCCGGACAACGGCAAGTTCGAGTTCGACTCGCTGATGGCGCAGGACAAGCAGCCTCGCCTGCTCGGCGTCGACAACGAGATGGTGGTGCCGGTCAACAAGGTGATTCGCGTCCAGGTCACCGGCGCGGACGTCATCCACGCCTTTGCGCTGCCGGCTTTCGGCGTCAAGATCGACGCCATTCCGGGGCGGCTGAACGAGACCTGGTTCAAGGCCACCAAGACCGGCATGTTCTACGGCCAGTGCTCGGAGCTGTGCGGCAAGGACCACGCCTTCATGCCGATCGCGATTCGCGTCGTGGAGGACCAGGAATTCGCCTCCTGGGTCGAGACCGCGAAGAAGAAATTCGCGAGCGGCGGCACCAGCACCTACGCCTCCGCGGCCGGCCCGACGCAGTAAGCGTCGGGTGACGGCTGACAGGGACTGAAGCGATATAAGGGCGGGACCTCCTGGAGGTCCGAACGGGACGCAAGGCAGGATTTGAAAATGGCAACGAGCGCAGCGGCACACGGCGATCACGCCCACGGACATGACGAGCACGCCCATCCGACCGGATGGCGGCGCTACGTCTATTCGACCAACCACAAGGACATCGGCACGATGTACCTGATCTTCGCGGTCATCGCCGGCGTCATCGGCGCCGCGATGTCGATCGCGATCCGTGCCGAGCTGATGTATCCGGGCGTGCAGATCTTCCACGAGACGCACACCTACAACGTGTTCGTGACCTCTCACGGCCTGATCATGATCTTCTTCATGGTCATGCCCGCGATGATCGGCGGCTTCGGCAATTGGTTCGTGCCGCTGATGATCGGCGCGCCCGACATGGCGTTCCCGCGCATGAACAACATCTCGTTCTGGCTGCTGCCGGCCTCGTTCGCGCTGTTGTTGATGTCGACCTTCGTCGAGGGCGAGCCGGGCGCCAACGGCGTCGGCGCCGGCTGGACCATGTACGTGCCGCTGTCGGCCTCCGGCCATCCGGGTCCGGCCGTCGACTTCGCGATCCTGTCGCTCCATCTGGCGGGCGCTTCGTCGATCCTCGGCGCCATCAACTTCATCACCACGATCTTCAACATGCGCGCGCCGGGCATGACCCTGCACAAGATGCCGCTGTTCGTGTGGTCGATCCTGGTGACGGTGTTCCTGCTGCTGCTGTCGCTGCCGGTGCTTGCCGGTGCGATCACCATGCTGCTCACCGACCGCAACTTCCACACGACGTTCTTCAACCCCGAAGGCGGCGGCGACCCCGTGCTGTTCCAGCATCTGTTCTGGTTCTTCGGCCACCCCGAGGTTTACATCCTGATCCTGCCCGCCTTCGGCATGATCAGCCAGATCGTCTCGACCTTCTCGCGCAAGCCCGTGTTCGGCTATCTCGGCATGGCCTACGCCATGGTCGCGATCGGCGGCATCGGCTTCGTGGTGTGGGCGCACCACATGTACACGGTCGGCATGTCCTCGGCGACACAGGCCTATTTCGTCGCCGCGACCATGGTCATCGCGGTTCCGACCGGCGTGAAGATCTTCTCCTGGATCGCCACGATGTGGGGCGGTTCGATCGAATTCCGGGCGCCGATGATCTGGGCGGTGGGCTTCATCTTCCTGTTCACCGTCGGCGGCGTCACCGGCGTCGTGCTGGCGAATGCCGGCGTCGACCGCGTGCTGCAGGAGACCTACTACGTCGTCGCGCACTTCCACTACGTGCTGTCGCTGGGTGCGGTGTTCGGAATCTTCGCCGGCTGGTACTACTGGTTCCCGAAGATGTCGGGCTACATGTACAACGAGACGCTCGCGAAGGCGCACTTCTGGGTGACCTTCATCGGCGTCAATCTGGTGTTCTTCCCGCAGCACTTCCTCGGCCTGTCGGGCATGCCGCGTCGCTACGTCGACTATCCCGACGCGTTCGCGGGCTGGAACCTGGTCTCGTCGGTCGGCTCCTACATCTCCGGCTTCGGCGTGCTGATCTTCCTCTACTGCGTGCTCGACGCCTTCATGAAGAAGGTGCCGGCCGGCGACAATCCGTGGGGTGCGGGTGCGACCACGCTGGAGTGGACCTTGCCCTCGCCGCCGCCGTTCCACCAGTTCGAAGTGCTGCCCCGCGTGCAGTAAGCGACCTCCCGCGGCGCCCGTGACGGGCGCCGCGACTCTATAACGAAGCGAGTTGAATTTAGTGTCCGTCCTCGACCAGAACGCCCTCGACATCAATCCCCGCATCTCCGAGGCGGAGGTCGGCGACTACATCGCGCTGTTGAAGCCGCGGGTGATGTCGCTGGTGATCTTCACCGCGCTGGTCGGGATGGCCATGGCGCCGGGACACTTCCACCCGGTGCTCGCGTTCACTTCGCTGCTCTGCATCGCCGTCGGCGCCGGCGCTTCCGGCGCGCTCAACATGGCGCTCGAAGGCGACATCGATTCCAAGATGTCGCGCACGGCGAACCGGCCGATCCCGCGCGGCCGCATCACCCGCCCCGAGGCGATGGCGTTCGGCCTGACGCTGTCCTTCTTCTCGGTGATGACGCTCGGCATCCTCGTCAACTGGATCGCAGGCAGCCTGCTCGCCTTCACCATCTTCTTCTACGTCGTGATCTACACGATGGGCCTGAAGCGCTGGACCGCGCAGAACATCGTGATCGGCGGCGCCGCCGGCGCGCTGCCGCCGGTGGTGGCCTGGGCCGCCGTCACGGGCACCGTCGACGTCGAGCCGCTGCTGCTGTTCGCCATCATCTTCTTCTGGACCCCGCCGCATTTCTGGGCGCTGGCGCTGTTCCGTTCCGACGACTACGCGCGCGCCGGCATTCCGATGCTGCCCAACGTCGCCGGTCCCGATGCGACGCGCCTGCAGATCCTGCTCTACACCATCGTGCTGATCGCGGTCGCCGCCGCGCCCTGGGCGCTCGGCTATTTCGACGCAATCTACGGCATCGTCTCGCTGATCCTGGGGGCCGGCATGCTGGTGCTCGCGATCAACGTCTATGTGCGCCGCGAGCGAGCTGCCTCGCTGCGCGCGACCCGCAAGCTGTTCGCGTTCTCGATCCTCTATTTGTTCGTGCTGTTCGCGACCCTGCTGGCCGAGGTCGTGTTCCGGGCACTGGCTCCGATGGTTGGGGGCGCATGATCACAGCGATGGCCGACAAACCCGAGACAGACGGAATCGTCCTCACCGAGGCGCAGAAGAAGAGCCGTCGTCAGCGCTCGATCGCCATTGCCCTGGCGCTCGGCGTGCTGGTGGTGCTGTTCTTCGCCGTCACCATGGTCAAGGGACCGGCCGTTCTCGTGCGGCCGATGTAGGAAACATGGATCACGAGCCGACCATATCGCAGGATGTCAGCGCCAAGCCGGCCAATGGTCAACCGGCCAAGCGCCGCGGGCTGGGGCGTGATGTCGTGGTCGCGTCCATCTGCGGCGGCGTGGTCGCGCTGATGGTCGGTGCCTCCTACGCGGCGGTGCCGTTCTACAACTGGTTCTGCCGCGCCACCGGTTTCAACGGCACGACGCAAGTGGCGAACGCCGCACCGGCGACGGGCCCGATCGCGCGAAAAATCTCGGTGCGCTTCGACTCCAATGTCGCGCCCGGCCTGCCCTGGAAGTTCGAGCCGGAGCAGAACGAGATCGAGGTCAATATCGGCCAGGTCGTGACCGTCTTCTACACCGTGACCAACCAGGCCGCGCGCACCACGGCGGCCCAGGCGGCGTACAACGTCGCGCCGCTGACGGTCGGCGCCTATTTCCAGAAGATCAACTGCTTCTGCTTCACCGAGCAGACCATGGCTCCGGGCGAGAAGCGCGAGATGCCTGTCGTCTTCTACGTCGATCCGTCGATCGCCGAGGATCACGAGAACGACGGGCTGAACACGATCACGCTGTCCTACACCTTCTATCCGGTGAAGGATCCCGTGGTGAAGCCGTTGGCATCGGGCGAAGGCGACAAGCGCAAGGGAAATCTCTGATCGGCGGGCGCGCGCTCGAAAGGTCGGAAACAAGGGGATAAGTGCCCGACAGGCACGGGATTGAGGAGAGAGACCGCAAATGGCAACGGCGCACACCAAGCATCACGACTATCACCTGGTCGATCCCTCTCCGTGGCCGGCCGTCGGTTCGCTCTCGGCCTTCATCATGGCGGTCGGCGCGATCTCCTGGATGCATCACATGTTCTCGGCCGCGCCGATCGTGTTCGGCGTCGGCACCGTCGGCGTGCTCTACACCATGGCGAGCTGGTGGGGCGACGTGATCAAGGAAGCCCAGTACAAGGGCGACCACACCCGCGTGGTGCAGCTGCATCACCGCTACGGCATGATCCTGTTCATCGCCTCCGAGGTGATGTTCTTCGTCGCCTGGTTCTGGGCCTATTTCAACGCCGCGCTGTTTCCGGCCGACGCCGTCCACGCCACCCGCGACGCGGTGTTTGGCTGCGGCCTCGGCACTCAGGCGGGCGCCTGCGCCGTGCCGGGCACATGGCCGCCGCACGGCATCGAGACCTTCGATCCCTGGCATCTGCCGCTCCTCAACACGCTGATCCTGCTCACCTCGGGCACGACCGTGACCTGGGCGCACCACGCGCTGCTCGAGAACGACCGTCAGGGCCTGAAATACGGCCTGATCGTCACCGTCGTGCTCGGCGCGCTGTTCACCTGCGTGCAGGCCTATGAGTACAGCCACGCGGCGTTCTCGTTCGGCGGCAACGTCTATGGCGCGACCTTCTTCATGGCGACCGGCTTCCACGGCTTCCACGTGCTGGTCGGCACCATCTTCCTGCTGGTCTGCCTGTTCCGCGCCTATGCCGGCCATTTCACGCCGAAGCAGCATCTCGGCTTCGAGTTCGCCGCCTGGTACTGGCACTTCGTCGACGTGGTCTGGCTGTTCCTGTTCCTCTGCATCTACGTCTGGGGACACGGCGCCGAGACCATGGCCCACGGCGCGCACTGAGCCGCGACGATGAGATCAGAAAGGGCGGCCGCTGGGCCGCCCTTTCGCTTTTGGGCCGCCGGAAGTTTCGGCGAGAACTGTGATAGAGTGCGACGATCATGAACGACACCGCCGGGAAATCCGAGTCCGAGACCACCGTCCTGCAAAGCGCGCTGCGCGGGCTGGCCTGCAGATGCCCGCGCTGCGGCCAGGGCAAGCTCTATGCAGGCTTTCTGACGCTCGCGCCCGCCTGCGACCGCTGCGGTCTCGACTACGCCTTCATCGATACCGGCGATGGTCCGGCGATCTTCATCATCATGCTGGCCGGCGGCATCGTGGTTGCGGCCGCATTGATCGTCGAGGTCAAATACCAGCCGCCATACTGGCTGCATGCGGTGTTGTGGTTGCCGCTGATCCTGGTCACCACGCTTTTGCCGCTGCGTGCGATGAAGTCGCTGCTGATCGCGCTGCAATTCCACCACAAGGCGGCGCCGGGCCGGTTGGTCGACCGCGCGAAATGATCGAGCCTGCGCGCAAGTCCCGCGTGGCCGGCTTCGCGCTGTTCACGCTGTCCCTCGCGGGCGTGTTCGTCGCGCTCGGCGTCTGGCAATTGCAGCGCCGGACCGCCAAGCACGAGCTGGTCGCGGCGCTCACCGAGCGTCTGGCCGAGACG
>Ga0209256_1002940_pt1 | contig 12791 bp, 11 predicted proteins | sample AraplaCol_mCL_r2_2_FD_184270 | JGI IMG/M metagenome (GOLD analysis project Ga0209256, IMG submission 184270) | Arabidopsis root microbial communities from North Carolina, USA - plate scrape MF_Col_mCL_r2 (SPAdes) (version 3) | ecosystem: Host-associated > Plants > Roots > Endosphere | place...
AGCAAGACTTGAGATCAAGAATTAGAGGTTAAGTGAAACGCAAGAATGACCATGGCTTTCCCGACCGGCAAGCCATCGTCGCCTTCATCAAGGCAAATCCAGGAAAGGTCGGGACCCGCGAAATTGCACGCGAGTTCGGCCTGAAGAACGCCGATCGCGTCGAGCTCAAGCGCATGCTGCGCGAGCTCGCCGACGACGGCACCATCAAGAAAAAGCGCCACAAGGTGTCCGAGCCGGATACGCTCCCGCCGACACTGGTCGCCGACATTACGGGGCGCGACTCCGACGGCGAATTGATCGCCTCTCCCACCGAATGGGACGAGGTCGAGAGCGGCGAGCCGCCCAAGATCCGCATCCTGATGCCGCGCCGACCGAAGCCTGGCACCGTCGCCGGCGTCCGCGACCGCGTATTGTTGCGCGTCGAGCCGAGCAACGAGAGCGAAGGTCCGGCCTATCGCGGCCACGTCATCAAGGTCTTCGACAAGGCCAAGAGCCGTATCCTCGGCGTGTTCCGCGCGCTGCCTGAAGGCGGCGGCCGGCTCGTACCCGTCGACAAGAAGGCGGCCGACCGCGAGCTGAACATCGCAGCCGCCGATACGCATGGCGCGCAGGACGGTGACCTCGTCAGCGTCGACATCGTGCGCACGCGCAGCTTTGGGCTGGCCTCAGGCCGGGTGAAAGAAAAGCTCGGCTCGGTCAAATCCGAGAAGGCGATCAGCTTGATCGCGATCTACGCCCACGACATTCCCTTGCAATTCTCCTCCGCCGCCGAGCGCGAAGCGGAAGCCGCAGAGCCCGCGAACCTGAAAGGCCGCGAGGACTGGCGCGACGTGCCGCTCGTCACCATCGATCCGCCGGACGCGAAGGACCATGACGACGCGGTGCACGCCGAGCCAGATCCTGATCCGAACAACAAAGGCGGCTTCATCGTCAACGTCGCGATCGCCGATGTGAGCTTCTACGTCCGGCCGGGCACCGCGCTCGACCGCGACGCGCTCGACCGCGGCAACTCGGTCTATTTCCCCGACCGCGTCGTGCCGATGCTGCCCGAGCGCATCTCCAACAATCTCTGCTCGCTGGTGCCCGGCGAGCCGCGCGGCGCGCTCGCGGTGCGCATGGTGCTCGGCCCCGACGGCCGCAAGCGCTCGCATAGTTTCCACCGGATCCTGATGCGCTCGGCCGCGAAGCTCAGCTACGCGCAGGCGCAGGCCGCGATCGACGGACGGCCGGACGACACCACCGGCCCCCTGCTCGATCCGATCCTGAAACCTCTCTACGCGGCTTACGCCTGCGCCAAGCGCGCGCGCGACGAGCGCGATCCGCTCAATCTCGATCTGCCCGAGCGCAAGATCCTGCTGAAGAGCGACGGCACCGTCGACCGCGTCGTCGTCCCGGAGCGTCTCGACGCGCACAAGCTGATCGAGGAGTTCATGATCCTCGCCAACGTCGCCGCGGCCGAGATGCTGGAGAAGAAATCGCTCCCGCTGATCTACCGCGTGCACGACGAGCCGACCTTGGAGAAGGTCCACGCGCTCGCGGAATTTCTGGAGACGCTCGACGTTCCCTTCGCCAAATCAGGCGCGCTGCGTCCCACCACGTTCAACCGCGTGCTCGCCCAGCTCGAAGGTCACGACTACTATCCGCTGGTCAGCGAAGTCGTGCTGCGCGCCCAGGCGCAGGCCGAATATTCTTCCGAGAATTACGGCCATTTCGGCCTGAACCTGCGCCGCTACGCGCATTTCACCTCGCCGATCCGCCGCTATGCCGACCTCGTCGTGCACCGCGCGCTGGTCCGTGCACTGGGCCTCGGCGAAGGCGCCCTGCCCGACAGCGAGACGCCGGAAAGCCTTGGCGAAGTCGCCGCCCACATCTCGGTGACCGAGCGTCGCGCGATGAAGGCGGAACGCGAGACCGTGGACCGCCTGATCGCCCATCACCTCGCCGATCGCATCGGCGCGAGTTTTCAGGGCCGCGTCTCCGGCGTCACCCGCGCCGGACTCTTCGTCAAGCTGGCTGAAACCGGCGCCGACGGATTGATCCCGATCCGATCCCTCGGCACGGAATATTTCAACTATGACGAGGGCCGCCATGCGTTGGTGGGCACGCGCAGCGGCACCATGTACCAGCTGGGTGACGTCGTCGATGTCCGCCTGATCGAAGCCGCCCCCATCGCGGGCGCGCTGCGCTTCGAGCTGCTGTCGTCCTCCAGCGAGACGAACCCGCGCGAGCGCAGGCGACCTGGTCCACAACGCCGCCCCTCGTTCAAGGCCCATCCCGGACGCAGCCCGGATAAAAAACGCAAGCCGGCGAAGCCAAAATCCGGCAAGGGCAACAAGAACAAGGGAAAACCCAAGGGAAAAGCCAAGGGAAAATCCAAGGGCAAAAAGGGCAAAGCATGGTGACGATGAGCACGGCCCCAAAAATCTGGACGCGCGAGACGGGCCTCGTCGAGAAGCGCGATCTCTGGACGGCGATGAAGCGCGGCTTCCGCGGTCGCTGCCCGCGCTGCGGCGAGGGCAAGCTGTTCCGTGCCTTCCTGAAGACAGCGGACAATTGCTCGAGTTGCGGCCTCGATTTCACGCCGCACCGCGCCGACGACCTGCCCGCCTATCTCGTCATCGTCATCGTCGGCCACATCGTGGTGCCGGCTGTTTTGTGGATCGAGACCAATTACACCACGCCGGTCTGGATCAGCTTCGCGGCCTATCTGCCCTTCACCTTCGTCGCCTCGCTCGCGCTGCTGCAGCCCGTCAAGGGAGCTGTGGTCGGCCTGCAATGGGCTCTGCGCATGCACGGGTTTGACGAGAACCCTCCGGATGGTATTCCGCCTGTGTAAGCAAATGATCAAAATGCGTTCTGGGTGAGGACATGACGGACACGTCGCAGGCGGACGAAAAGGCAAAAATTCACGAGGGCAAGGAAGCCGACCATCATCCGTACTTCCGCCCGAAGGATGCGGCGACACTGATCCTAGTCGATCGCAGCACCGCGATCCCGAAGGTCCTGGTCGGCAAGCGCCACGACAAGGTGGTGTTCATGCCCGGCAAGTTCGTCTTCCCCGGCGGCCGTGTCGACAAGGACGATTATCGCGTGCCTGTCGCGGCGCCCGTCACCGCGGAGCTCGAGGCCAATCTCGCCAAGGGCAGCCCGAGGACCCCGGCCTCGCGCGCGAAGTCGCTCGCCATCGCTGCGATCCGCGAAGCCTGCGAGGAGACCGGTCTCTGTCTCGGCCGCAAGGCTGAGGTGAAGGCGAAGCTCGAAGGACCGTGGAAGCCGTTCGCCGATGCGGGCCTCTTGCCCGATCCCTCCAGCCTGTTCCTGATCGCGCGCGCGATCACCCCGCCCGGCCGCGTCAAGCGCTTCGACACCCGCTTCTTCACCGCCGATGCCTCTGCGATCACCCACCGCGTCGACGGCGTGATCCATGCCGATGCGGAGCTGGTCGAACTGGTCTGGGTCGAGCTCGGCTCGAAGCCGCTGGCCGATCTGCATCCGATGACGCGCAACGTGCTCAACGAGCTCGACACCCGCCTTGCCACCGGCCCGCTCCGCCACGACGCGCCCGTGCCGTTCTTCCATTTCTACGGCGGCAAGATGCAGAAGGATGTTTTGGGCTAGGTGTCCCTGTCATTCCGGGGCGCGCCACTTGGCGCGAGCCCGGAATCCATTGGGCGACATGGACCGCTGAGAAATGGATTCCGGGTTCGCGCTACGTGCGCCCCGGAATGACGTGCTGAAAGAGCTTCGAAAAACGAAAAATTCTTCCCGCCTCCCCCAATGGCGGAGCTCCGGCGCGTCCCTATGTCTTTCCGAACGACAATGAAGCAGGACACCGGGCGATGGCACAACGGCAACTCAAGCTTGGCGCGTTCATGCGCCCGATCAGCATCCACACCGGCGCCTGGCGCTATCCCGGGGCCTGGCCCGACGCCAATTTCAACTTCGCGCACATCAAGCAGCTGATCCGGAAGCTCGAGGCCGGCAAGTTCGACGCCTTCTTCATGGCCGATCACCTCGCCGTGTTGAACATGCCGATCAATGCGCTCAAGCGCAGCCACACCGTGACGTCGTTCGAGCCGTTCACGCTGCTGTCGGCGCTCTCGGCCGTCACCGAGCGGATCGGCCTGATCGCGACGGGGTCGACCACGTTCGACGAGCCCTATCACGTCGCGCGCCGCTTCGCTTCGCTCGACCATCTCAGCGGCGGCCGCGCCGGCTGGAATATCGTCACCACCTCGAACCCGGATGCGGCGCTGAATTTCGGCCTCGACGACCACATGGAGCACGCCGAGCGCTACAAGCGCGCCCGCGAGTTCTACGACGTCGTCACGGGCCTGTGGGATTCCTTCGCCGACGACGCCTTCGTACGCGACGTCGAGAGCGGCCTGTTCTTCGATCCCGCGAAGATGCACACGCTCGACCACAACGGCAAATATCTGAAGGTGCGCGGCCCGCTCAATATCGCGCGCCCCGTCCAAGGCTGGCCCGTCATCGTGCAGGCCGGCGCCTCGGAAGACGGCAAGCAGCTCGCGGCCGAAACGGCGGAAGCCGTCTTCACCGGCGGCGGCAGCCTCGCCGACGGCCAAAAGCTCTATGCCGACATCAAGGGCCGCATGGAGAAGATCGGCCGCGATCCCGAGCATCTCAAGATCCTCCCCGGCGCCTTCGTCGTGGTCGGCGACAGCGTCGACGAGGCCAAGGAAAAGCGCGCGCTGCTCGACAGCCGCGTGCATTACGACAGCGCTATCGCCTCGCTCTCCGTCATCCTCGGCACCGATGCCTCGGGCTTCGATCCGGATGGGCAGCTGCCGGAGATTCCGGAGACCAATGCCAGCAAGAGCGGCCGCCAGCGCATGGTCGACCTCGCCAGGCGCGACAAGCTCACGGTGCGCCAGCTCGCCCAGCGCGTCGGCGGCTATGGCGGGCTGTCCTTTGTCGGCACCGCCAAGACCATCGCCGACCAGATGGAGGAATGGCTGGTCGGGCGCGGCTCCGACGGCTTCAACATCATGTTCCCGTTCCTGCCCGCCGGCCTCGACGATTTCGTCGACAAGGTGGTCCCGGAGCTGCAGAGGCGCGGGATCTTCCGCAAGGAGTATGAAGGGCCCACTTTGAGGGAGAATCTCGGCCTGCCCAGGCCGAAAAACCGCTTCTTCGAGGGGTAATTGGGCCGATTTGAGTGGTTTTCGGGACCTAAAACCTTGACATCAGGCCGTTTCTGGCTAGGTTGCCGGCCAACGCGGGCCGTTTGGCCGGCTCCAGATTCCCCAATTTTCTGAGGTTCAGAACATGGCCAAAGCGGTCACCATCAAGGTCAAGCTCGTGTCCTCGGCCGACACCGGCTTCTACTACACCGCCAAGAAGAATTCGCGCACCATGACCGACAAGCTGGTCAAGAAGAAGTACGATCCGGTCGCGCGCAAGCACGTCGAATTCCGCGAAGCCAAGATCAAGTAAGATCGGCGAAGCGTTGAAGAGTTTTGCGGGGCCCTCACGGGCCCCGTTTTCGTTTTGACCCGCGTGTCCCGGACGCGCTGCAACGTGCAACGCTGCCGCGCTGCGTCCGGGCACGAGAACGAACAGCGCTCCAATCTCTTTGGGCCACGCAGGCCAAAGATTGGCAGAGGTCATCTCAACCTTTGGTTGCTCACACCGGAATGTATGTTAGCGTGCACTTGCCTGCACGGCATTTCCGTGCCGGATTTGGAAGGACAATGGTCATGAGAATTTCATCAAGCCTTGTCGTGCCTTCTACGATCGCCATCGTGTCGACTGTCCTGCTGTGCGCCCCCGGCGTCATCGCAAATCCCGAGCGGATCCGCCGCCACGCTTCCCCCCATCACGGTCGATGCGCCGAAACCGGTGGCAAGACCGCACGTGTCGGACCGGGGTGCAAGCACAACGGCGCCGCGCCGGACTGCGCCAACCACGCGAACGGCAACCGCGGGCACGCCGTCCTATGCGCCGGGCTCGCCAATGGCGAGGATTGCCAGCCTGGAGAGAGTCGCCAGCAGCTGTAACGGTGGCTGTGCATCGAGTTTCCGACACGGCAACGAGCCGTGGATTGGGTGCAGCGAGTCGGGTGGCGGCCTGAACTATGGACCCTTCTCGCCGACGTGCCGGGACACCATCACTCATGCGTCTTACGACAAATGCGTCGAGACCAAGGTGTTCCTCGGCGATAATCGAAACCGAGCCCACTGGTTCTGCAGCAGCCTGGCCGCGGGCAACAGGTTCAAGGTCGCCGATCTCAAGCGATCAGGACGTGCGCGTTAGTTCTTGCTCTCTTCTGTTGCGTCGAGCTCCGCCCTCTCGCATTCCGGACGCAGCGCGGCGCCAGGAAGCGCTGCGCCGTGTCCCGGGCACGGGTATCCCGGCGCTCCCGACAAGCGCGCGTTGCAACACTCCGCTCGGCGTCATCGCTTGCCATATTCGGTGAAGACGTAGTCCTTCGCCTGCACCACCGTATGACACGAGAATCCGCATTTCGCGTCATGCGACTGCGGCGGCTTGTCCGCCTCGGTCCCCGGCGCGAACGTGTCGGTCGCAGCGTCATATTTGAACACGGCCCATCCCCATCCGCCGCTGTCCGCGAACCTCTTGCTGTCCTTCACCATGAAGTCCACGTCGTGAAGCGTGCCCGGCACCGTCGTGTCTTTGAAGTGCGGGTTCATCTTCGGCGTCCAATGGATCTTTGCCATCTTGGCCCCGTCCGGAAACGGCTTGCCATTGTCGGGAATGCCAGCCTTGTAGGCTTCGATCATCTCGGGATTGGCGAGGATCACTGCGACGAGCTTCAGCGCCGGGCTCTGGCTGGTGGCAACGACTTGCCAACCTTCGTAGCCCCTGAACTCCGAGAATGCGAGCCCGCCAGGCACCTTCAGCGCGTATCTGTCCTGCTGCGCAACGGCCAGACCGCCCAGGACAGTGAGGACGATCACGGCGAAAACAACAGCCATCATCTGGATTTTCTTCATGGATTACCCCTGCGCCATTCGGTGAAAAGTCGCTTGTCGGAGCATGTCGAAAATACGTGAGGCCGCAGCATGCGCGCCTGAGGCACGAATATCGAGTCAATTCACCGCCATCGTGCGCTGCCGCCCTCGGCTCGCCGGCTGGGCCAACGTTTACCAGAAACGTTCTCGACGGTGAGTTGTCCCGGTCAACGCCGAGTCGGCGGCGCTAACCTTCGCTGGGACCGCCGCATTTCACGTCCGCAAAAGCAAGTGTGACCAACCTCGCAGAGCACCCTGACCGGCTTCTCTATCTCCAGCGGGATCGCTTCATGAACCTGGTCCATTGCCGTGAAGAGCCATCTGCCCCTGTTGGATCCGCTGCGCTTCGGAGCCGCACTCGGAGTTGCCATTTTCCACCAGATGTTCTGGTCCTGGGCCTGGACGTCGATCGGCGTCCCCGGCTTCGAGCGCACCGTCGCCGCCGACGTGCTCTACCCCTCCGCCGCGCCCTTCACGTGGTTCGGCTGGGTCGGCGTCGAGATCTTCTTCGTCATCTCCGGTTTCGTCATCGCGAACTCGGCGTGCCAATCTTCGCCGGGCACGTTTCTGCTCGGCCGCGCGCTCCGGCTTTATCCGGCAGTCTGGGTCTGTGCCACTGCGACCTTGCTCGTTCTGCTGCTCTTCGGCAGCGGCCCGGCCTCCGAACTGATCCTGCCCTACGCCCACGCCATGCTGATGGTTCCCAAGGGCGTCACGGGTCAGTGGCTTGACGAGGTCTACTGGACGCTGGCCGCCGAAACGGCGTTCTATGGCCTCGTGTTTTGCGCGATGCTCACGAGGAAGATCACCCTGCGGCATCTGGCCTTCGGCCTCACCATCTACAGCGCCATCTTCAACGCCGTCGCGCTGCTGGTCGCCTCGTGCACGACACCATCCGACCTGCCCTATCTCGTCATCCTGATGTTCCGGGTGCCGTGCGCGGCGTTCCTGTTGTCGCATGGCTGCTTCTTTGCGCTTGGCATCTGGCTGTTCATTTCCGCCAACAGAGAATTGACGGCGCTCGAGCAGCTCGCAGCCGCCGTCGCATGTCTCTCGGGTGCCGCCGAAATCTACGTCTTCGCCTCCTTCTTCCTGGAGTCCATCTCCGCCATCGCGGATCAATCAGCCCTGGTGCCGATCATGGTCTGGGCAGCTGCGGTGTTGCTCATTGCCCGTGCCGCCAACAGGAGCCGGCGCAGTGCGGCCGTCGCTTCCGCTGAAGCTCCGGCTTATCTGAGGACGCTCGGGCTCATCACCTATCCGCTCTATCTGACGCACAACGTCATCGGTACTGCGATCATTCGTGCGCTGGTCGAGGCCGGCCTGGACGCCACCACGGCCGTGTGGCTCGCGCTGGGCCTGCTGGTGCTGGTTTGCTGGTTCATCTGCGCGAAGATCGAGCCGGCAGTCAGGTCCGCGCTAGTGCAAGCCCTCGCGCAATTCGGCAAGCTGCCACGGAAGCAGCCGGCATCGCGTCTTCCGGTCCTGGCCCGCGGACTACGTCTTCCGCTGCCCGTCTCGGTGAAGGTGAAGGCCGCAACATCCTAAGGGGTACCTCGCTACGCCAGAGCACGAGAGCGAATATCCTCCTGGAACAGTCGCGTCCGTTTTACGCACAGAAGACGACGTCGACGGAGTGCCACTTGATGCCAGCGATGGGCCATTAGCCGACTTGGTGGATCAGCAATATGCGGCCCACAACGCGAGGATATCATGTCGGTTAAAAGAAAGGGCGCAGCGTGAGGCAGGATCGATCATCCGAAAAATTCTGGATCTAGGGTGCGTTCGAACTCGGGTCGACGCACAAAATCTCCTCCAGGACTGCGCGCCCACACTTCCACCAACTCCTGCAGGATCCACGTCATAGCCAAACCGTCGCACCGCCCGGTATGGTGATCGTGAAATGGCGGATCATCGGACAGATTGTTCAGTACGCCCAAGTCGGTCGCCAGCTCCTGGACGTCTTGAGACTTCTCGGGAATAATGCCGACGAGAAACGGTCTATCGCACACTTGGCAGGCGACGCGAGCGAGCACGGACACATCGTTATAGTACGAAAGTTCGCGAGGCCCAAAAGGCAGATAGCGAGGAACTCCATCATGAAACCATGCCGGCGGCTCTGCGATCTTGCTTTCTATGTCATAATAGGAAATTCGCATCATCCGCTCCACGTTCAAGGGGCGATTGCCATCTTGAGGCAACCATCAGCGCTTGACCAGCGCCCACTTATTCCTTGATTTAAACTACAAGCCCAGACGCTTCGGGTCACGAGCGGCCCATCACGGCCAAGCAACGCGGCGTCCGCTCAAAGCTCGCAAGCTGACAAGGGCATTTTCACGCCGCTGTCTAAGCCGTCCGCAGCACCGGCGCCGGCGGCTGTGACGGCCTGCCCAGCGCGAAGGCCACCTGCACGATGCCGCCCGCCAAGCCCAGCGCGACGCCGATGCGCCAGGCCATGGTGTAGGAGCCGAGCGCGTCGTAGAGCACCCCGCCTCCGTAGGCACCGAGGAAGCTGCCGATCTGGTGGCTCATGAAGGCGAGGCCCTGGATCATTGCCTGCCAGCGCAGGCCGAACATCTCGGCCACGGCGCCTGCGACCAGCGGGCCGACGCCCATCCAGAGGAAACCCATGATGGCGCCGAACAGCAGCGTCGAGAACGGCGTCGCCGGCAGCATGAAGTACCAGGCGAGCGCCAGCGAGCGCAGGATGTAGATGCCGCCCAGCAGCGCCAGCTTGTTCCAGCGCTGGCCGGCCCAGCCGAAGAACAGCGAGCCCAGCACGTTGAAGCCGCCGATCATGCCGAGCGTCTGCGCGCTCAACATCGGGTCGAGGCCGCAGATCGCGAGGTACGATGGCAGATGCGTGGTGAGGAACACCAGCTGCATGCCGCAGACCAGATAGGCGCAGGTCATCACGACAAAGGACGCATTGCCGAACGCGGTCTTCGCCGCGGTCGCGGCGGTGGCATCGCCGATGTCATCGGTCGACGGCTTCGGCAGCGGGACCTGGTCGACGCGCCCCGCGTACCACGCGGCCGGAATCATCAGCACCGACATGACGACGAAGCCAGCGAGTCCGACGCGCCAGCCAAAACCCTCATTGAGCATCTGTCCGATCGGCGCCGACAGCAGCGCGCCCAGCGAGCCCGCGCCGGAGACGATGCCGAGCACGGTGGAACGCACCGTTGCCGGCACCGCGCGCGCCGCAACCGACATGGCGATCGCAGCCGCGGTGCAAGCCATCGACGTCCCGATCAGCACGCCGGCGCCGATCATGATGGCGACGAGTCCGTTCGCGGTCGCCATCAGCGCGAGCCCCGCAATGTACATCAGCGAGCCCACGATCATGATCGGGCGGAAGCCGTAGCGCACCGTCATCGCGCCGGCGAGCGGTTGCAGAAAGCCCCAGGCGAGGTTCTGCACCGCCAGCGCCAGCGTGAAGTCCGAGATCGAGATGTGGATGTCATGCGTCAGCGGCTGCATGAAGATGCCGAGCGACTGCCGCAGCCCCATGCTCAGCGTCAGCATGATCGAGGCGCCGATCAGGATGGGCAATGTCGGACGCAGGACCTGCAGCAGGGGCATTTTTCTTCTCCCTTTTGGGCACGGCGCAATTGCCGTCATCCGCTTTTGCCGATGATTTTGGTTACACAGACCTGTGTACTTAGGCTATGTTGGACGCCTGCTGTCAAGCGAACAGGACCTTTTCTGCTGCATGGCTCCCCCGCCCGCCCCACAGACGATGAAAGAGCGGATCCTTCAGACCGCCGACAAGCTGTTCTATCTGCAGGGCATTCGCGCGATCGGCGTCGACACCATCGCGGCGGAGATCGGCATTTCCAAGCGCACGCTCTACAACCACTTCCCGTCCAAGGACGCGCTGATCGCGGCCTATCTGGAACGCCGCTTCGTGCATGCGTCCCCTTCCGACAAGCCGCCGGCCGAACAGATTCTCGCGACCTTCGATTCGCTGGAGCGCCGGTTTGCGGCCAGGGATTTTCGCGGTTGCCCGTTCGTGAACGCGGTCGCCGAGCTCGGGCCTGCCGACCGCGCCGTGAAGAAGATCGCAATCGCCTTCAAGGAAAGCCGCCGCCTCTGGTTTCGCGACCGCCTGAACGAGCTTGGCGTTGCCGATGCGGAGGCGCTGGCGACACAGTTGGTCCTGTTGGTGGATGGCTCCATCGCGCAGGATCTGGTGCGCGACGATCCGGCGATGGCAAGAGCAGCGAAGGACGCGGCGAAAGTGCTGTTGCGGAATGCGGGGGTGGATGTGGCGGATGAAGCAGCGAAGCCGGTGAAGAGCAAGCGCCCGCCCCAGTGATTGCTGTCACCGCAATTTCGGTGTCATGCCCCGCGGAGGCGGGGCATCCAGTATTCCAAAGACAGTGAGGTTCTAGCCGAGAAGCCGCGGCGTACTGGATTCCCCGCCTTCGCGGGGAATGACAGCGGAGCTTAGAGGACCGCGGCGATCCGACCAACATGCCCCTGTTTTGCCCGACAGGTCCAACGACGCGACCGCCAGCAAAACGCCTTTTTGCACCCGCCTAACCCATTGATCCGGCTCACGCCGGCTACTGTGCATGGGGTTGTTTTCGCAAAATTTGTGCGGGCAGCCGTCACGCCGCCTGCGACACCACGCGATTGCGCCCGTCGTGCTTGGCCCGGTACAGCGCGGTGTCGGCGCGCTTGAGGACGTCGGCGACCGCCTCGCCCTTCTGCTCCAGCGTGGTCAGGCCGATCGAGATCGTGACCTCGATGCGCTTGGCGCCCTTGTGGATCGCGAACGGCTCGCCCGCGATCGAGCGGCGCAGGCGCTCGGCGACCATGCCGGCGACGTGGAGATCGGTCTCCGGCATCACGATGACGAATTCCTCGCCGCCGTAGCGGCAGGCAAGATCAATGCCGCGGATCGACTTGCGCACCCGCACCGCGAATTCACGCAGCACGTCGTCGCCGGCGTCGTGGCCGTAATTGTCGTTGATGGACTTGAAGAAGTCGATGTCCAGGATCATCAGCGCCAACGGCTTGCCGCGGGTCGCGGCCTGCTCGGCGAGCGTTGCCAGATGGCTCTCCATGTAGCGACGATTGTGCAGGCCGGTGAGCGCGTCGGTGATCGCCATCTCGATCGAGTTCTGCACGTTGTCGCGCAGATGATCGGTGTAGCGGCGGCGGCGGATCTGGGTGCGGGCGCGCGCCAGCAGCTCGGTCTTGTCGATGGGACGCAGCAAATAGTCGTTGACGCCGATCTCGAGGCCGCGGAGCAGCCGCGTCGAGTTCTCGGGGTCCGCGATCGCCAGGATCGGCACATGGCGCGTCCGCTCCAGCGAGCGCGCCTGGCTGCACAGCCTGAGGCCGTCGAAATTGTTGAGGTCGAGCGAGACAATGAGCAGGTCGTAATTGCCCTCGGCGGCGTGAAACAGCGCCTCCGTCGGGTTCGGCTCGACGTCGACGGTGTGCTCGGCGGCGAGGATCGTCGCCAGCCGCTCGTAGGAAGACTCGCGGTCGTCGACCAGCAGGACGCGGCCGCCCTTGCCGGTGTCGGAAACGGCGCTGCGCTCGGGCGCCTGCATGCCGATCTCGAGCGAGGTGATGGCACGCATGCGCAGCTCGTCCGTCATCATCTTCAGCCGCGTCAGCGAGCGCACGCGCGCGATCAGCACGACGTCGGAGACGGGCTTGGTCAGGAAGTCGTCGGCGCCTGCCTCGAGGCCGCGGTTGCGGTCGGAGGGGCTGTCGAGCGCGGTGACCATGACGACGGGAATGTGGTGCGTGGCCGGATCGGTCTTGAGGCGGCGG
>Ga0209256_1002945_pt1 | contig 12778 bp, 12 predicted proteins | sample AraplaCol_mCL_r2_2_FD_184270 | JGI IMG/M metagenome (GOLD analysis project Ga0209256, IMG submission 184270) | Arabidopsis root microbial communities from North Carolina, USA - plate scrape MF_Col_mCL_r2 (SPAdes) (version 3) | ecosystem: Host-associated > Plants > Roots > Endosphere | place...
GCCAGAACGAGTGCGATTGCGGTTGCGATCTTTCTTACAAACATGAGGTCCTGCCGCTTTTCTTGCTTTTCGATCACCCGAAACAGGTCAGACGGGCGACGCGTAGTCATGATTTGATTTGTTTTGACTTAATTCAGGTTACCAAACCGTCAACGGTGGCCGAAAACCGCGGCTTTAGCCCCGAAATGGAGCGGTTTGCCCCATCGCACAGTGCCTTTCGACCGCCGATTCGCGCCTTCGCCGAACCGGGCTCGATCGAGGATGCGCGTTGCCTCGGAATGCCCGTTCCAGAAGGTTTCCTGCCCCAAGCCATTGCATGGCGTCAGCCGCACCAAAGCGCGCGACCAGCGTCACTTGCAGATCTATGCCACAAAGAATTAGGCAAGAGTTTGACTTTCGGGCGGGAATGCGGCGCCACAACCGGACAGGCGGCGTCCGGCGTCAGCTCTCCGGCGTATCGGCCAGCGTCTCGTCGGCCTTGGTATAGTGCGTTTCCTTGATCTGCCCGCTGATGGCAGCAAAGGCCGCGGTCAAGACGGCAACGTCATCGGAGAAGCCGACGACGGCCAGCACGTCGGGGATGATATCGATCGGCAGCACGAAATAGGCGAGGGCTGCAAGCAGAATGCCGCGGGTGCGTGTCGGGGTCTTCGGATCGATGGCGCAGTAATAGGCGGCAACCAGGTCGCGACTGAATGGGATCTGGCGGGCAGCTCGGCGAAAGGTCGGCCAGAAGCGGCGCTTCACGCGCTTTTCCCGCCGCTCCTGCTCGGATTCTTCGCCAGGCAAGAGAATTTCACCAATCTTGATGTCGTCCATCGTCCCGCTTCCGCTATATTCTCGGGCGCCAGGCGTTCTCGTGAACGCGCGGCGCTCCGGCGCTTTCAATATGGGAATTCCGCGTCCTATTTCAAATGATCGGGCATGCGGCCTGCCGCTGCCTTGTCCATGCGTGCTGCCAGCTTGAAGTCGAGTTCGCTCAATCCGCCGGCGTCATGGGTCGTCAGCGTCACGTCGACGCGATTGTAGACGTTGAACCATTCCGGGTGATGGTTGAGCTTCTCGGCGACGATCGCGCATTCGGTCATGAAGCCGAAGGCCTCGACGAAGTTCTTGAAGCGGAACGCCTTCCAGATCGAGTTGCCGTCTTCGGCCCGCACCCAACCTTCCATCTTGTGAAGGTTGTCGGCAATCGTCGCTTCGTCCAGTCTCTCCGCTGCCATCGCTTGTCTCCTCCCATGCGCCTGTTCGAAGCCCGAGCTGTCGCGTATAAGCGTCAACTGTCTCCAGCCTTCGAATCTGAATAGCATGAAACCGGTCAGAGTTCTTTTCGTTTGTCTCGGCAACATCTGCCGGTCGCCGCTTGCCGAGGGCGTGTTGCGCGCATTGGCGAAGCAAAAGGGATTGGCTGTAGCGCTGGAGATCGATTCGGCCGGAACCGGCGCCTGGCATATCGGCGATCCGCCGGACCGGCGATCGATAGAGACGGCGCGGCGGCACGGCATCGATATTTCTACACTGCGCGGACGCCAGGTGGCGGCGGCAGATTTCAGTGATTTCGACCTCATCCTCGGCATGGACGAGAACAATGTCCGCACGCTCAAAAGGCTCGCGCCGGATGGCACGGCACAGAAGGTGCATCTCTTTCTCGATTATGCGTCAGGCGACCTGCGGGACGTGCCGGATCCCTATTACGAAGGGCGGGAAGCCTTCGAGGCGCTTTACCAGATGCTGGAGGCCGGATGTTCGTCGTTGCTCGAAAGGCTCGGCGAACGCACCTCGTGAAGCGGGAAAACCTCTTCCGTCAGGTACGGTCCGCCGCCGACCGAATCGCGCGACGAGAGCAGCACGAAGCGGGAGACCGTGAAGAGCGAGGTCATGAAGTTGCCGCGCCCCGAGAGGTACTCGACCACGTCTTCGACACGGCTGGAGCGCAGCCGCGCCAGCGTCACGTGCGGGGTGAACTTGCGCGGGTCCGGCCCCAGTCCGAGCCTTTGGCAGATGCGCTCGATTTCGGCCTGCAGCGCATACATTTCCGGATGGTTGGTAACGCCGGCCCAGACCGAGTGGGGCTTCTTCGAGCCGAAGGCGCCGGTGCCGTTCAGTTGCAGTTGGAATTCAGGACGTTCGATGCGATCGAGTTTGTCGATGATCTCGTCGGCGGTGCGCCAGTCGACGTCACCGATGAAGCGCAGGGTGATGTGGTAGTTCTCCACATCGATCCAGCGAGCTCCGGGAAGACCTCCGCGCAGCAATGAAAGACTCATTGCAGCATTGCGCGGAATTTCGAGGGCGGTGAATAGTCTCGGCATGGCGAGCTCCCCGAATCTCTTGCAGATGTCTTAGCGAATCACGCATCGCATCTGCACGCAACTGGTATTTGACGCTTCAGAATATTAACGTTGCCTTAACTGTGGACGATGTCATCACTCCGTCTTGTTCAGCGTTGCCAGAAACCGCTCGACGACGGGCAGGGCCTTCTCGACCATGACGCCGACGCCGTCGCCATTGGGATGCATGCCGTCTTCGAGCTTGAGCTTGGCCTCCGTCACCACGCCGTCGAGAAAGAACGGATAGAGTTCCAGCCCATATTTTTTGGCGAGTTCCGGATAGATCGGGTTGAAGCGGGCGGCGTAGTCGGTGCCCATATTCGGCGGCGCCATCATGCCGGCGAGCAGCACGGCGATGCCGCGGTCCTTCAGCCGGGTGATCATCGCCTCGATGTTCTTGCGGGTCTCTTCAGGCGCGATGCCGCGCAGCGCGTCATTGGCGCCAAGCTCGAGGATCACGCCCTTGGTACCATCCGGCACCGACCAGTCGATGCGGGCAAGACCGCCGGAACTCGTGTCGCCGGAAACGCCGGCGTTCGCGATCGTCACGTCGAAGCCCTTTTCCTTCAGCGCCTTTTCGAGCCGGGCCGGGAAGGCGTCCTCCGGCGGGAGCTGATAACCCGCCATCAGGCTGTCGCCGAACCCGATGAGGCTGATCGTCTCGGCGCGTGCGGTCCATGATAACGCAAATGTCATCATCAGTGCCAAGAAAACCCGTTGAAATCCTTTTAATGCCATGGGCCTGTTCCTAAATCCCGAATGCCGTTTCTGTTCCCCATTTCGTTTCATATAGGGTTGTTTCGCTTGGCCAGCACCATCATCGAACTTAAAAACGCGGATCTGACGCTGGGCGAGGCGGCCGCCTCGGTGCATGTGCTGAAAGGCATGAGCCTGACGATCAATGCAGGAGAATCGGTCGGCATCGTCGGCCCGTCCGGTTCAGGCAAGTCGACTTTGCTGATGGTGCTTGCCGGGCTCGAGCGGCTGGATCACGGCGAGATCGTCATCGACGGCACGCCGCTGCACCGGCTCGACGAGGACCGGGTGGCGGACTTTCGCGGGCGCAACATCGGCATCGTCTTCCAGTCCTTCCATCTCATTCCCAACATGACGGCACTCGAAAACGTCGCCGTGCCGCTCGAACTGGCCAATGTGTCGGGCGCCTTCGAGATCGCGCGCAAGGAGCTTGTCGCCGTCGGCCTCGGCGAGCGGCTCAGCCATTATCCGGGCCAGCTCTCGGGCGGCGAGCAGCAGCGGGTGGCGATCGCCCGGGCGCTTGCGCCCTCGCCGAAGCTTCTGATCGCCGACGAACCAACCGGCAACCTCGACGCCGAAACCGGACGGCAGATCGCCGATCTGCTTTTCGCCGAACAGCGTGACCGCGGCATGACACTCGTGCTCGTGACCCATGACGCCGCCCTTGCCGACCGCTGCGCGCGGCAGGTGCGGGTGCGCTCGGGCGAGATCGTTGCCGGCGGCGCCGCGGACCCCGTGGCCGTGGCGCCGGTCCAGCAGGCGGCCTCGGCATGATCGGCGCGCCTTCGGTACGGCTGCGGCCGCTGCTTGCCCTGCGGCTGGCGCTGCGTGAAATGCGCGGCGGGCTAAAGGGCTTCTACATCTTCCTCGCCTGCATTGCGCTGGGTACGGCGGCGATTGCCGGCGTCAACTCGCTGTCGCAGTCGATCACAGCGACGATCGCATCGCAGGGTCAGGAACTGCTCGCCGGCGATATTCGCTTCGAGCTTAACAATCGTGTCGCAACGACCGAAGAGCGCGCCTATCTCGATGGTCTTGGGACCGTTGCGGTTTCCGCTGGCCTGAGATCTATGGCGCGGCTGCCCGACGGTTCCAATCAAGCCCTGGTGGAACTGAAGGCCGTCGATGCGGCCTATCCGCTCTATGGCACGCTGGAAAGCCAACCCGACAGGCCGCTGCACGACCTCATCGCACGCGACGGCGATGTCTTCGGTGCGGTCGTGGCGCCTCTGCTGCTCGACCGCCTGGACGTTAAGGTCGGAGACGAAATCCTTCTCGGCAACGCCCGTGTCCGGATCGCCGGCACGATCACGCGCGAGCCGGATGCGCTTTCCGACGGCTTCGGCTTCGCGCCCCGCCTGATGGTCTCGGACGAAGCCCTGGCGGCGACGGGACTGGTGCAGACCGGAAGCCTCGTCGAGCACACATACAAGGTGAAGCTCGCCGATCCGGCAGGGGTTGCGGCCGTTCGCACCGAGGCGGAGAAAAGCCAGCCGGCAGCCGGCTGGTCGATCCGCACCAGCGGCAACGCAGCACCGGCGCTGACGGCCAACATCACGCGTTTCTCGCAGTTCCTGACGCTTGTCGGCCTGACGGCGCTCATCGTCGGCGGCGTCGGCGTCGCCAATGCGGTGCGCGCCTATCTCGATGCCAAGCGCAGCGTGATCGCGACCTTCAAATGCCTGGGCGCCCCCGCCGCCTTGGTGGCGATGATCTATCTCGCACAGATCCTGATGATCGCCTTGATCGGCATCGTTATCGGGCTCGTGCTCGGAGCTCTGATCCCCTTTGTCGCGGCGCAGTTTTTGGCCGACCTGTTGCCGATTTCGACCGCCTTCCATCTCTATCCGGGCGCGCTCGGGCTTGCCGCCCTGTTCGGCGTGCTGACGGCGCTGACCTTCGCCATCCTGCCGCTCGGACGGGCGCGCGCCATTCCTGCGACCGCACTCTTCCGCCAGCAGGGTTTCGACCCCTCGGGTTTTCCGGCCTGGCCCTATCTGCTCGGCGCCGTCGCGTGTCTTGCCGCGCTCGCCGGCCTGGCGATCTTTACGGCTTACGACCGCTATATTTCGCTCGTCTTCCTCGGCGCGATTGCCTTCGCCTTCATCGTGCTCAGGGCCGTTGCGCTCGCGATCGCCTGGCTCGCGCGCCGCAGCCCGCGGGTCAATTCGCCGGCTCTCAGACTGGCGATCGGCAACATTCACCGTCCGGGTGCGCTGACCTCCTCGGTGGTGCTGTCGCTTGGGCTCGGTCTGGCGCTTTTGGTGACGCTGGCGCTGATCGACGGCAATCTGCGCCGCGAACTCACCGGAAGCATGGCGGAGCGAGCGCCGAATTTCTTCTTCGTCGATATCCAGGGCAGTGAGATTGAAGGTTTCCGCTCGGTGCTGAACCAGGCGATCCCGAAGGGCAAGGTCATCGAGGTGCCGATGCTGCGCGGCCGCATCACCGCCTTCAACGGTGAGGACGTGAACAGCCGCAACGTGCCGCCTGCAGGCCAATGGGTGCTGCGCGGCGACCGCGGTATCACCTACGCCAAGAACAAGCCGGAGAATTCGACGCTGTCCGAAGGCGCCTGGTGGCCGGCCGACTACAGCGGCGAACCCCTGGTTTCCTTCTCGTCCGAGGAGGCCGGCGAACTCGGCCTGAAGATCGGCGATACGGTCACCGTCAATGTGCTCGGCCGCAACATCACCGCCAAGATTGCCAACTTCCGCAATGTCGAGTGGGAATCGCTGTCGATCAACTTCGTCATGGTGTTCTCGCCGAACACCTTTGCCGGCGCGCCGCATGCCTGGCTGGCGACTGTGATCGATCCGTCGGCGACGCCGGAAGAGGAGGCGGCGGTCCTGAAGGCCGTCACCAATGCCTATCCGACGATCACCAGCGTACGGGTGAAGGACGCTCTCGACATTGTGAATGGGCTGCTCGGTCAGCTGGCAACGGCGATCCGGGCGGCCGCGGCCGTGGCGCTCGTCGCCTCCGTGCTGGTGCTGGCCGGCGCGCTTGCGGCCGGCAACCGGGCGCGCGTCCACGATGCGGTGGTCCTGAAGACGCTGGGGGCAACGCGGGTGACGCTGATCAAGGCGTTCAGCTACGAATACGCGATCCTCGGTCTTGCAACCGCAGTTTTTGCGCTGTTTGCCGGCGGTATCGCCGCCTGGTTCGTCGTCAACCGCATCATGACGCTGCCGTCGAGCTTCCTGCCCGACGTGGCGATCGTGACGGTTGTGGCAGCGCTGGTGATGACGGTCGGCATCGGACTTGCCGGTACATGGCGTATTCTCGGGCAGAAGGCGGCGCCGGTCCTGCGCGAACTTTGACCGGGCCGAGTTAACCGTAAATCCCTATTGCGCCGGTCTGAATCGGCCCGGTGCAACGGAATCCGGGAGTGCCGGGTCTTGTGTGCAGCGGGTTTCGGCATCATATTTGTCCACAGGCATGCTGGAGCTCCGCAGCGGCGCCTGGGCGTGGAAGCTCATCTTCCAGGGCGATACTCGCCGCCCGACACCGTAACTTCCACCGGAGCTTGAATGAGGAAACAATGGCTGATCTGAGAAATTACCAAACCCGAATGTCGCCCGCCGGCGCTCAGGCGGGTGCCGTGATTGACGAAGGCCTTCGCGCATACATGCTGAAGGTCTACAACCTGATGGCGCTTGGTCTGGCGATCACTGGCGTCGCGGCCTACCTGACGTTCCAGATGGCGTTTTCCGATGGCCAACTGACCGCGTTCGGTGCTGCGATCTATACGAGCCCGCTAAAGTGGGTGGTGATGCTCGCTCCGCTGGGCCTCGTGTTCTTCATGAGCTTCCGCATCAATAACATGAGCGTTTCTGCCGCGCAGACGACGTTCTGGATCTATGCGGCCCTGATGGGCCTGTCGCTGTCGTCGATCTTCCTGGTCTTCACGCAGCAGAGCATCACGCAGACGTTCTTCGTCACGGCCGCTTCGTTCGGTGCGCTGTCGCTCTACGGCTACACGACCAAGAAGGACCTGTCGGGTTTCGGCACGTTCCTGATCATGGGTCTGTTCGGCGTCATCATCGCATCGATCGTCAACATCTTCCTCGGCTCTTCGGCGCTCGCCTTCGCGATCAACGTGATCGGCGTGCTGATCTTCGCAGGCCTCACCGCCTACGACACGCAGAAAATCAAGGAAATGTACTTTGAAGCCGATGACAGCACCGTTGCCGGCCGCAAGGCGATCATGGGCGCGCTGACGCTCTACCTCGACTTCATCAACCTGTTCATGTTCCTGCTCCAGTTCATGGGCAACCGGAACAACTAAGTCTGAACAGCAGACGGAAAAGGCGGCTTCGGCCGCCTTTTTTGTTTGCTGAAGCAGCTTGAAAGCGTCCGGGCTCCGTGGGAGTGAAAGGACGACGAAACCTTGGGATCAAAGTCTTTAGCCATGTCCCTGACCCTGCGCGACGCCACCCTGGCCGATCTTCCCGTTATCACCGAGATCTATCGCGAATCCGTGTTGCACGGCGTTGCGACCTACGAGATTAACCCGCCATCCGAAAAGGAGATGCGGGCCCGGTTCGAAACGATCATCGGCAGCGGCTACCCGTACATGGTTGCGGTAGACGCGGGCGGGACGATCATCGGTTATGCCTACGCATCCGGCTTCCGCACGCGCACGGCCTATCGTTTCCTGGTCGAGGATTCCATCTACCTGGCGCCGGAAGCGCGCGGCAAAGGTGCCGGCAAGGCGCTGCTGGTCGAGCTCGTCCGGCGTTGCACTGAACTCGGCTTCCGCCAGATGGTCGCGGTGATCGGCGGTGCCCATCCGGCCTCGATCGCCGTGCACCGGTCGCTCGGCTTCGAACTCCAGGGCACGATGAAAGCGACCGGCTTCAAGCATGGCCGCTGGCTCGACACGACGATCATGCAGCTCGCGCTCGGCGAGGGCCAGGCGACCGACCCGCCGGAAGACGTCTATCCGGACACCCTCTACCAGTGACCATCGCTTGCTGAAGAATGTCAGTCGGCGAAGCGCCTCGCAGCGCGCCGTAGGCAGGTCGTGCCGTTGCTGCCCGTGACGTCGGCGTGCGTCTCCTGATGGCACCCTTTCCCGGGTGGTCAGGTTTCCACCAACCTCAGCACCTTGTCGAATACCTTGAGCACCTGGGCGAGCTCGTGACCGCGCTTCAGGATCGTGCCGTGAATGTTCAGCACGCTATAGGCGCCCTGTTTCGCGGCCAGTTTCGGGTTCTTCTCGATCCGGTAGAGCGGCATTTCGCCCGTACGCTTGAACACTGAGAAGACCGCGCGGTCCCTCAGGTGGTCGATAGCGTAGTCCCGCCACTCGCCTTCGCCGACCATACGGCCGTAGACCCACAGGATCTGATCCAATTCGCGGCGATGGAAAGTGATGGGGGGAGCGTTCTTGGCGTTCTTGTATTCGTGAAGATCGACGACCACTTCGGAAGTGGTCTCGCGCTGATGGCGCGCCTCGCCTTGCGGCAAATCCGGCTCATCGGTCATCGGCAATCCGGCCTTCTGTTGTGACAGAACGATTACAGTGTGCCTGACACGAGCCGAAAAGCAAGCCGGAAGCCATGGGACGATGAGGTCATTTCTTGCCTCTGCCCCATTTCAGTCAAACCGGCGCCCCAATTCATCGCAAAACTCGCGGGCGCTGACGGACAGAGTCGTTGCCACCGTATGTCCGGTCAGATCGTCATGCTGCGGGAGTTCACCGAACGCAGTTATGGCCGGTTCGGTCCGGTAACTTCGAACCCTCAGCCCCAGCCCCTCGATGCTGCCGGGCCGAACCAACCCCTTGCGCTTCGCCGTTCCTACAATTTGCCCTGAGGGCCGGCGAGCACGGCCGCAGCGCCGATGATGGCACCCGGCGTTTCCTTGTCCTTCATCGATTGCAGCAGGATCGCGCAGCCGCTGTTTCCCGGGCGCTCGGTCAGCACCGTCGCCGGCAGCGTGAAGGACGCGGGCTGGCCGTCCCACATGCCGATCGTCTGTATGTCCCGCACCGCATGCCAATAGGGGACTTCCTTGCCGCTGTTCTCCCCCTTCTCCATCTTCACGATCTTGGCGCGGTCGAAATAGACGACGACGACATTGGCCTTGCCGATGCCGCTACCGATTGTGATCTGGATTTCTTCGCCGAGGATCTTGGCGTCGACGGGAACGGCAAGCCCTTTGCCTTCCGCCTTCATCGTTTCCAGCCGCGTCTTGATTGCCTGCAGGTTGCCGCCGTTCAAGTGGTCGCGGCCGTTCAGGATTGCCTGGGGCGTGTAGACGCCGTTGCGCCCGAGCATGCGCGCATAGGCATATTGCCGCTCGGTGTTTTCCTTCGATGCCAGCGTGTCGGCCCAGCCGAGATAGTTCCAGTAGTCGACGTGATAGGCGAGCGCCACCACATCGCCTTCGTCGACCAGCGACTTCAGCGCCGCATCCGCCGGCGGACAGGACGAACAGCCCTGGCTGGTGAACAGTTCGACAACGCCCTTGACCGCCTGTTTCTCCTGCGCCCCGGCAGGGGCACCGGCGGCTGCGAGCAGCCCGAAAGCCAGTGCAACAGGGCGAATGAAAGAACGGTCTGCGGATGTCATGGCGTCACTTCGTTACCGGCCGTCGGCCTACTCCTTGTGGGGGAGTTCACTACATACGACGCCCCTGCATCAACGGGAAGTCACGTTGGAGTGAGGTGGCAAGTGAGCGCGACCCGGCACCGGATCGTCGGCAGGTGCACCTCAAAGAAAGAGCCGGGGCGCCTTTCGGCGTCCCGGCTCCGGAGCCTCGTATGCGCTCGCGCGATTAGGCGGCGAGGTCGCGCAGAACCGTCTGCAGGATGCCACCGTTGTTGACGTAGGTCACTTCATCCAGCGTATCGATACGGCAGACGAGCGGCACATCTTTCACGCTGCCGTCGCCGTAGGTTACCTTGGCAACGCGCTTTTCGCGCGGCTGGACATTGGCGAGGTTTTCGATCGTGACGATCTCATCGCCCTTGAGGCCAAGCGATTCCCAGGTCGTGCCTTCCTCGAAGACGAAGGGAATGACACCCATGCCGACGAGATTCGAGCGGTGGATACGCTCGAAGGACTGCGCGATGACGGCCTTGACGCCGAGCAGGTTGGTGCCCTTGGCAGCCCAGTCGCGCGACGAACCGTTGCCGTATTCGACGCCGGCGAAGATGACGAGCGGAACGCCCTCTTCCTTGTACTGCATGGCGGCGTCGTAAATCGACATCTCTTCCTTGGACGGATAGTGGATGGTGTAGCCACCTTCCTTGCCGTTCGGGCCGAGCATGTGGTTGCGGATGCGGATGTTGGCAAACGTGCCGCGCATCATCACCTCATGGTTGCCACGACGCGTGCCGTACTGGTTGAAGTCGGCAACGCCGACGCCGTGACCGATGAGGTAGGCACCGGCCGGCGAGGCCGCCTTGATCGAACCGGCCGGCGAGATGTGGTCGGTGGTGATCTTGTCGCCGAAGAGACCAAGCACGCGGGCGCCCTTGATGTCGGAGATGCCCGAACCGGACTTGCCCATGCCGACGAAGTAGGGCGGGTTCTGCACGTAGGTCGAACCGTCGTCCCAGGCATAGGTCTGGCCCGGAGGAACCTGAACGGCCTGCCAGTTTTCGTCGCCCTTGAACACGTCGGCGTACTTGGTCGCGTAAAGTTCGCGGGTGACGTACTTGAAGATGAACTCCTGGATTTCCTTGGAGGTCGGCCAGATGTCCTTGAGGAAGACTGGCTTGCCGTCCTGGTCTTCGCCGAGCGGCTCGTTGGTCAGGTCCTTCTGGACGGAACCTGCAAGCGCGTAGGCGACGACGAGCGGCGGCGAAGCGAGGTAGTTCGCCTGGACGTCCGGCGAAATGCGGCCTTCGAAGTTACGGTTGCCCGAGAGAACGCCGGCGGCGATCAGGCCCTTGTCGTTGATCGTCTTCGAGATCGGCGCCGGCAGCGGGCCGGAGTTGCCGATGCAGGTCGTGCAGCCGAAGCCGACGAGGTTGAAGCCGAGCGCGTCGAGGTCCTTCTGCAGGCCGGACTTGGCGAGATATTCGCCGACGACCTGCGATCCCGGTGCGAGCGAGGTCTTGACCCACGGCTTGGACTTCAGGCCCTTGGCGACCGCGTTGCGGGCGAGCAGGCCGGCAGCGATCAGGACCGACGGGTTGGAGGTGTTGGTGCAGGACGTGATCGCAGCGATGGCAACGTCGCCATGGCCGAGATCGAAATCGGTACCTTCGACGGCATAGCGGTTCGAAAGCTGGCCCGGCTTCTTGTAGTCGCCTTCAAGCGAGGTTGCGAAGCCCGATGCGATGCTTTCGAGCGGGATGCGGCCTTCCGGACGCTTCGGGCCAGCCATGGCCGGAACGACGTCGCCGAGGTCGAGTTCGAGCGTGTCGGTGAAGACGAGCTCGGAACCGTCACCGTCACGCCACATGCCCTGAGCCTTGGAATAGGCTTCGACCAGCGCGATGCGCTGCTCTTCACGGCCGGACATGGTGAGGTAGTTGATGGTTTCGCTGTCGACCGGGAAGAAGCCGCAGGTGGCGCCGTATTCCGGACCCATGTTGCCGATGGTGGCGCGGTCGGCGAGCGTCATGTTGTCGAGGCCCGGGCCGAAGAATTCGACGAACTTCGAGACAACGCCCTTCTTGCGCAGCATCTGCACGACCATAAGCACGAGGTCGGTCGCGGTGACGCCTTCCTTGAGCTTGCCGGTGAGCTTGAAGCCGATGACCTCAGGCAGGAGCATGGAGACCGGCTGGCCGAGCATGGCAGCTTCCGCTTCGATGCCGCCCACGCCCCAGCCGAGAACGCCGAGACCGTTGATCATGGTGGTGTGGCTGTCGGTGCCGACGCAGGTGTCCGGGTAGGCGGTGACGACGCCATCTTCTTCACGGGTCCAGACGGTCTGGCCCAGATACTCCAGATTGACCTGGTGACAGATGCCGGTGCCGGGCGGAACGACGCGGAAGTTCTTGAACGCCTGCTGGCCCCACTTCAGGAAGCGGTAGCGCTCGCCGTTGCGCTCGTACTCGAGCTCGACGTTGCGGGCAAAGGCGTTCGGGGTGCCGAATTCGTCGACGATGACGGAGTGGTCGATGACGAGGTCGACGGGAACGAGCGGGTTGATCTTTTCCGGGTCGCCACCGAGCGAGACCATGGCGTCGCGCATCGCCGCGAGGTCGACGACAGCAGGCACGCCGGTGAAGTCCTGCATCAGAACGCGGGCCGGACGGTAGGCGATTTCGTTTTCAGCCGTGCCCTTGTCGTTGAGCCAGGCGGCAACGTTCTCGATGTCCTTCTTGGTGACGGAGCGGCCATCTTCGTTGCGCAGCAGGTTCTCGAGCAGAACCTTCATCGAATAGGGCAGCTTGGAAACGCCGGCGAGACCGTTCGCCTCAGCCTTGGGCAGGCTGTAATAGACGTAGTCGACACCGTTGACGGTGAGCGTGGAGCGACAATTGAAGCTGTCTAGGGATTTGGACACTGGATAATACCCCGTTCCGTCTGATCGCCAAAAACTGACGTACGAACGCCCGAGCGCCTGTGAAGCGCGAATTGGGATGCGGGTGCGGCCATTTCCGCTGTCCGTACGTGGAAATTCATTCCATGTTCGGCGCTAGGATGAAATTCACGCCGACCGCTGGCGTGTTGGCCGCCTTATAGATAATTTCTCCAAAACGTGCCAGAGCAACGAAGGTC
>Ga0209256_1002950_pt1 | contig 12761 bp, 13 predicted proteins | sample AraplaCol_mCL_r2_2_FD_184270 | JGI IMG/M metagenome (GOLD analysis project Ga0209256, IMG submission 184270) | Arabidopsis root microbial communities from North Carolina, USA - plate scrape MF_Col_mCL_r2 (SPAdes) (version 3) | ecosystem: Host-associated > Plants > Roots > Endosphere | place...
GCATATTCCTCTACGGCCTGACCGGACCGTTCGCGGCGGCCCTGATGCAGTCGTTCGGCGTACGCCGCACGATCAGCCTGGCCCTGCTGCTGATGGCGGTCTCGACCGGGTTGTCGGCCTTCATGACCCAGAGCTGGCAGTACGTAGCCACCTGGGGCGTCATGGCGGGCGTCGGCAGCGGGGCGGTGGCCATGGTGCTGGGCGCGACCATCGTCAATCGCTGGTTCGTCCAGCGGCGCGGCCTGATGCTGGGCCTGCTGACGGCTGCGACGGCCACGGGCTCGCTGATCTTCCTGCCGGCCATGGCCTGGATCGCCGACCACGGCGGCTGGCGGCCGGTGGTGCTGACCGTGGCGTCCGTCGCCGCGATCATGGCGCCGATCTGCTGGTTGCTGATCCCCGAGAGTCCCGACGCCATCGGCCAGCGCCCGTTCGGCGCGCCCGACGACTGGACCCCGCCGCCCAAGGGTTCGGCCTCCAACGCCCTGGCCGCCGCGTTCGGCGCCCTGCACCGGGCCAGCAAGACGCGCACCTTCTGGCTGCTGTTCGGCGGCTTCTTCATCTGCGGCCTGACCACCAACGGCCTGATCGGCGTGCACATGATCGCCTTCTGCGGCGACCGGGGCATGCCCGAAGTCCAGGCGGCCGGCCTGCTGGCGATGATGGGGCTGTTCGACCTGTTCGGCACCACGGCCTCGGGCTGGCTGACCGACCGCTATGACCCGCGCAAGCTTTTGTTCGTCTACTACGCCCTGCGCGGGCTTTCGCTGATCTACCTGCCGTTCTCGGACTTCTCGCTGATGAGCCTGTCGGTCTTCGCGGTGTTCTACGGCCTGGACTGGATCGCGACGGTGCCGCCGACCGTGCGCCTGGCCACCGAGGCGTTCGGTGACCGCGACGGCCCCATCGTGTTCGGCTGGATTGGGGCGGGCCACCAACTGGGCGCGGCGACGGCCGCGATCGGCGCGGGCGTGATCCGCGCGCAGCAGGGGCAATACATGGAGGCGTTCTTGATCGCCGGGGTGGCGGGCTTGTTGGCCGCCGGGGCGTCGCTGATGGTGCGGCGGGGGATGGTGGCGGGGACGGCGGCGGCCTAGTTCGCGTCGATCCCCCACGGATTGAACACCGGCCCGCCCCAGGCTTCGAAGTCACGGACATTACGGGTCACTAGGGTGAGGCCGTGAACCTCCGCCGTGGCCGCGATGAAAGCATCGGTCGCGGGCATGGTCCGTCGGTCGTTCTCGCTTGCCCGCCGGATGCGCGCCTGGGCCATGGCGATCTCGGCGTCGACCGGAAGTAGACGCTCGCCGAAATCGATGATCACGCTGCCGAGCCATTGGCGCAGATTGTCGGCCTTTCGGCCGGCGGGGAGTTTTTCGATACCGTAATTCGCCTCGGCGAGGCTGATGACGCTGACGAACTGTGTCGCAGGCGATTGCGTGCTCAACCACCGAGTCACGGCCGGATGCGGTGCAAGCTTGGTGGAATCCGACAGGACGTTCGTATCGAGCAGGAACATCAGAACTCGATCACCCGCCCCTGATCTGGGTCGCGAGCGAACAGTCGATCATGCTCTTCGTCGCTCAAGACGCGGTAGCGAGCATCAAGCCAACTGGGGGGGGATTTGGGGGTGTCGCCACGCTCGCTCAGTCGGCGGTATTCCTCGGCCGACAGGACCACGGCGGCGTCCTTGCCGTTCTTGGTCAGGTGTTGCGGTCCCCGGGTCTTGGCCCGTTCGACCACTTCGCTCAGCTTGGCTTTGGCTTCCGCCAGGCTCCACGTTCCATCAGGCATGCCGCTCTCCATGACCACTCTGACCAAGATAGTCAAAGTGGTCATTTTCGCCAAGCGGCGCTGAAGGGTCCTACTCCAGATCTTCGGCCAGGATCGCCATCTCGAACATGAACGAGCCGTCCTCGTCCTCGTCCTGGAAGATGACGCCGATGAACTCGCCCTTCACCTCGACCTCGGCCGAGTCCTTCTGCTTGGGACGGGCCTTCAGGGCGATGTGCGGGTTGCCGAAGGTGCGCTTCAGATGGCCTTCGAGCTTGGCGATGGTGGCGGCGTCCATGACGGGCTCCTGATATCGATGGGGCGCGCAGGGCGCGGGGGATCGGCGGAAACTAGAGGGCGTCAGCGCAAAGTGTAAGGGGTTTTGCGTAGGGAAGCCGGTCCAGCTTGTTGAGAACCCGCTCAAGTCGTGGGCGGCGGGGTCTTGGCGCCCTGATCGACCAGCCAGTCGCGGAACCGCCGGGCCATCCGTGTGGCCTTGCCCTTGGGCGTCAGGGCGCAGACCCGGGCTCGGCCGGGGACCAGGCCCAGGGGCGCGACCAGCCGCCCTGACGCCAGGTCGGTTTCGGCGAACGCGAACGGGCTGAGCGCCACGCCCAGTCCGGCGGCGGCGGCCTCCAGCATGTAGAAATAGTGGTCGAACTCGCGGTTCACCGCGGCGGCCGGCAGGGCGACCCCCGCCGCGGCCTCCCACTCGGCCCAGCTCTCCATGAAGGTGCGGGTGTGCAGCCGGGGGAGGCCGGCCAGGCTTTCGACGTCGCGGACCTGGGCGGCCAGGTCGGGCGAGGCCACGGGGCCGACATAGTGCTTGAGGAACGGCGCGACGTCGGCGTCGGGCGAAGGCGGGGCGTCGGGCAGGCGCATGCGGATGGCCAGGTCGACGCCGTCGGCGCGGAAGTCGAAGGGGCCGTTGGATTCCACGATCCGCACGGGGATGTCGGGATGGGCGGCCATGAAGCCCGGCAGGCGAGGGATCAGCCACTTCATGGCGAAGGTCGGCAGGCACGAGACCACCAGCGTCCCGTCGCCCGCGCCGACCGGCTGGGGCAGGGCGGCCTCGATCTGGTCCAGCGCCTGGGTCAGGGCCTGGGCCAGGGTCAGGCCGGTCTCGGTCAGGATCAGGCGATTGCGCGGCCCCTCGGTCAAGGCGACACCGAGGTGGTCTTCCAGCTGGCGGATCTGGCGGCTGATAGCCCCATGGGTGACGCACAGCTCGTCGGCCGCCAGGGTCATGCGCCCGCGCCGGCCGAACGCCTCGAAGGCGCGCAGGGCGTTGAGCGGCGGAAGCGAGCGAGCGGCCATGTGACGAAACCTCACAGATGGCCGCTGATAAGTCGTTATCCGAGGAAGGGCAACCGGGAGATAAGGCGGGCATGAAACCCGCCCCGCCACAGACCGTCACCCTCGCCCAATGGCTGGCCGTGCTGGCGGTGTGGGGGCTGGCGGGATACGGCCTACTGGCCGCACCGAAGGCGGCGGCCGAGCAGGAACAGGTCAAGCTCGTGGCCTGCCGATAGCGACGGGCGCTGTGGCGCCATGTCGCAACCCGACGGCTCCATCGGCCAATGGCCTGTAAAGTTTAGCCAATCCAAAATGGCGTGATGACGTCGCGCGCCTACAGACCCTATTCGCAACAGGCGTTCGAGAAGTACTACGCTCGAACCTATTCCGGTCACGTGTTCATGCGGATCGGGAGCATCGTCATGGTGGCGATGATCCTGCTCTTCCTGAAGGCGATCCCCTTGTGGGTGGCTCTGGGCTGGATCGCGACCTACGTGACGTCCGAACTGGCGACCATGGCCTGGTGGCGGCGGGTGGTGCCACGCCTGGCCACCGCGACCCAGGAAGAGTTCAGGTCGCTCCAGAACCAGCTGATCGCCATCACGATCCTGCTGACCTCGACCTCCTCCGGACCACTTCTTCTCGCCCACCCCACGACGAACACGGCCGTGCTGACCCTGGTGGTCGTCAGCGCCGGGGTTCTGATGATCTGCGCCGCCCAGCACAATCTGACGCGCAGCATGATCCTGTGGACCGCGGCTGTTCCGGCCGTCACGCTCATCTACAGCGTGACCCGACTGCAATCGGGCGTGAACGCCTGGATACTGGCGGCGCTGGGGCTGTGCTTCGTGGCCAACGCTCGCTCCCTGCAGGTCGCCAACGCCGAATCCTATGACGAGGTGATCCAGGATCAACTCGCCGCCCAGCAGGCCAACCAGGCCAAGAGCGCCTTCCTGGCCACGATCTCCCACGAGATTCGCACGCCGCTGAATGGCATCCTCGGCATGGCGCAGGCCATGTCGCGCGAGCCGATGACCGGCGACCAGCAGGAGCGGCTGAGGGTGCTGCGGCAGTCGGGTTCGACGCTGCTGACCCTGCTCAACGACATGCTGGACATGGCCAAGATCGAAGCGGGCAAGATCCAGCTCGAGGCCGTGGACTTCGACCCCGAAGCGCTGGCTCGGGACGCATGCGACGCGTTCGGCGCCATCGCGACGGAGAAGGGCCTGGCGCTGTCGTTCGAGGCGCGGGGCGTTCGCGGCCTGTATCGGGGCGATCCCACCCGGGTGCGGCAGATCCTCTACAATCTCATCGGCAACGCCGTGAAGTTCACGGATCAAGGCCGTGTCGACGTGCGGCTGGCGTTGGAGGAGACGGGATTTGTCGTCACCGTCGAGGACACAGGCGTCGGTTTCTCCGACGCGGCGCGGACCAGCCTCTTCGAGAAGTTCAGCCAGGGTGACGCGACGACGACCCGGCGCTTCGGCGGCAGCGGCCTGGGTCTGCCGATATCGCGCGACCTGGCCCGGCTGATGGAGGGCGAGATCACGGTCGAAAGCCGCCCGGGCGCGGGATCCTCCTTCCGCGTCTTCTTGCCGATCCCGCGCACCGAGCGACCGGCCGCCACGCCCGCGGCGGCGCCGGCGGCCGAACATCTGGCCATGAGCCGTGGAGGACGTCCCGCCATCCTCGTGGCGGAGGACAATCCGACCAACCAGGTCGTGCTGCGGAGCCTGCTCGCCGACGCGGGCGTCGATCTGGAGGTGGTCGAGGACGGTCGCCTGGCGCTGGAGGCCTGGCGACGACGGGCTTTCGATCTGATCCTGATGGACATCAACATGCCGGTGATGGACGGGGTCAGCGCCACGCGGGCGATCCGGGCCGAAGAGCGCGAGCGCGCGCGCGCCCGAACCCCGATCATCGCTTTGACCGCCAACGCCATGGACCACCAGAAGCACGACTACCTGGCCGCCGGCCTGGACGCCCATGTCAGCAAGCCGATCGACCTGACGGCCCTCTTCGCCGCCATGGCCGAAGCGTTGGAGCCCCGGCCCACGGAATCCGTCGCCGCTGGCTGAGGCGCGGCGGTCCCCGGGTCTGGCGCCGACCGCCCGCCACGCCTAGCTTGCCGGCATGACCTCGACATCCCCGCGCCGTCCGCCTTCATCGTTCAAGCCCGTCGTCCTCACCGACGCGTCGGGCGTGGCGTTCCTCCGACGTCATCCGGCGACACGCGAGGTGCTGACGCAGCCTTCGGCGGCGGGATCGATGCAGGCCGCGCTGCACTTCCTCGACGATGCGCCCATGCCTCCCCAGGCGGCATGGGCCATGCCGAACGTCGGTCTTCCGGGCGACCGGGGTCCTGACCTGCGTTTCGAGAACGCTGGCGACCCGCCGCCCCTCGGCTTCTGGATGACCCATCCGGACGTGCTGGCGTGGGCGACGTCCTCCATCGAGGGCGACGGCGACACCTGGTGGGTCGAGGTCTGGCTCAAGGGCTCCTGAAGCGCCGCCCTGGGCAGGGCGGCGACCGGATGTCCGTTCGCCCTACTTCCCCTCCGGCTTGATCACCAGAGACCACGACTTGTCGTCGCCCAGGAAGGTCTGGGCGGCCTTCTGGACGTCGGCGATGGTCACCCGCTGCAGGCCGGCGATCACCGAGCGGGTCGCGGTCAGCAGGCGCGGATCGGTCTGGGCGCCGGACAGGGCGCCCAGCCAGTACTCGTTGGTCTCGCGGGCCTTCTCGATCTGGTCGACGCGCGGCTTCTTGGCCCGCTCCAGCTCGTCGGCGGTGATCGGCTTGTCGCGCAGGTCGGCGGCGATCTGGCGGATGCTGGCGATCACGCCGTCGATCTTGTCGGGCGGGCTTTCGACGCTGACCGCCAGATAGCCCCATCCGGTGAAGGCAACGCTGGCCGCCGCCGAGGCCGAGGGCGAGTAGGTCGCGCCCTGCTTCTCGCGCAGCTCGTCGGTCAGCCGCAGCTGCATCACCTGGGCCAGGACCTGGACGTTGCGGGCCCGCTGCAGGTCGCTGAACAGGTCGTCGGTCTTCCAGGCCATGAACAGCTGGCCCTGGTCGGCGCGGCCCTTGTGGCTGCGGACGACCGGGGTCTTGGACGGGGCGGGGAAGGGGGCCTTCTCCGCGCCCGCCGGCGCCGGGGTGTCGGCGCGGGTCGGCAGGGCGCCGAAGGTCTGGGCCACGGCGGCCACGGCCTTGTCGACCGTAGTGTCGCCGATGATCACCACCTCGATGGAGTCGGCGGCCAGCGGACCCGACACGGCGGCCTTCAGGGGCTCCAGGGTGGCGCCGGCGATCTGTTCCCGGCTGGGGAAGGTCCAGCGGCCGTCGCCGCCGTGCAGCAGCCCGCTCAGGTCGCGGCTCATCACTCCGCCCGGCGTGCTCTCCAGCTGGTCGTGGATCGTGCCGTAATAGGTCTTGATGCGGTTGAAGGCCTCGGGGCGCCAGCCGCCCTCGGTGGCGTAGGCGGCCAGGACCTGCAGCTCGGTGTCCAGGTCTTCGGGACGGGTGCGGCCCGACAGGCTGAAGGCGTCGTCCTCGACCCCCAGGCCGGCGTTGTAGACCTTGCCGTTCAGCACCCGCTCCATGTCCTGGGTGCTGATCTGCTTGAGCCCGCCCTCGATGAAGGCCGAGCCGCCCCACATCGGGGATTGGCCGCTGGACGGCAGGTCCAGCAGGCCATGGCCGATCCGGGCCTTCACCAGGATCTGGTCGTCGCGGAACTTGGTCGGCTTGACCGTCAGGCGCACGCCGTTGGCGAAGCGGACGAAGACCGTGTCGAGGTCGGTGACCTCCTTCTGCTCGACGACCGCGCCCTTGGCGCCGAATGTGGCGTACGGCCAGGTGGTGACGCCCGGCGCGGCCGGCGCGGCGACGGCCACCTTGGTCGAGGCGGCGTAGGCGTCGAGCACGGCCTTTTCGCCGCCGTCGATGGCGGTCGGGGTCGGGATGGTGATCAGCGGACCCGAGCCCGCGAACTGGGCCTTCAGCAGGGCGGAGACCTTGTCGGCGGTCAGGCCCCTGGTGGCCTCGTCGAAGACGGCCAGGTTCTGGGACGGGCTGGTGACGATCTCGCGGTCGCCCAGCGTGCCGACAATGGCGTTGGCGAGGGCCGTGGTCCGCTGGGTGGCCTCGCCGGCCGCGGCTGCCACGAAGCCGGCGCGCATGGCGGCGATCTCGCGATCCAGCTCGTCCTGGCGCACGCCGTACTGGACGATGCGGCGCTGCTCCTGTTCCAGGGCGGTCAGGGCCTGGCTCCAGTACCCCGGCTGGACGGTGGCGCCCAGGGTGGTGATGTCGGCGGCGTGCTCCTGGTCGTTCTGCACGGCCACGGCCACGATGAACGGCGGCGCGTCCGAGCGGGTCAGCACCGTCAGGCGGCGGTTCAGCACGGCGAAGCCCAGGGCCTTGGCCAGCTCTTCCCTGTCCTTGGCGCGGGTCTCCAGCTCGAGATCGGGCGGCAGGACCCAGGCCATCTGGACCGAGGTCTGGGCGCCCGGCTCGACCAGCACCTTGGCGGTCAGGCCGCGCTTGGCGACCGGGCCCAGATCGGGCTTCGAGCCCGGCTGGCCTACGCCCTTCCAGTCGCCGAACCGAGCCTTGATCTTGGCCTCCATGGCGTCGACGTCGAAGTCGCCCACCGCCACGACCACGGCGTTCTCGGGCCGGTACCAGGCCTGGTAGAAGTCGCGGATCGTCTGGGCCGAAGCGGTCTTGAGGATCTCGGTCTTGCCGATCGGCAGGCGCTGGGGCGGACGCTGGCCCTGCAGCTGGAAGGCGAAGGTGTTGACGAAGGTGCGATAGCCGGGGCTGTCGCGGGTGCGTTCCTCCGACAGCACCACGCCGCGCTCGCGGTCCACCGCGTCCGGCGCGATGGTCAGCTCGCCGGCCGCCTCGCGCAGCAGCATCATGGCGGTGTCGACCGTGTCGTCGTCTGTCTTGGGCAGGTCCAGCTGGTAGGTGGTCTGGCTGAAGCTGGTCGAGGCGTTGGTGTCGGCGCCGAACGACAGGCCGTGGCGCTCGAGAATCTTGACCATGTCGCCCTCGGGCACGTTCTTCGACCCGTTGAAGGCCATGTGCTCGAGGAAGTGGGCCAGGCCCTGCTGGGCGTCGGTCTCGTTCAGCGAGCCGGCATCGAACCACAGGCGCAGGGCGGCCTGGCCGGGCGGGGTGGCGTTCTTCTGGATCGCGTAGCGCATGCCGTTGGACAGCACGCCGAACCGCACGCGCGGATCGGGCGCGACGTCGGAGTGGGCCTGGGGCCACTGGCCCGGCTTGACCTGGTCGATCGTCGGAACGCCAGCGGGCCGGGGCGCAGCCTCGGGCGCGGCCGCCGCCGGAGCGGCGGAAGGCGCGGCGGCTTGGTCCTTCCCGCCGGGCATCATGTTGGACACGGTCGCGCAGGCGGAGAGGCTGAGCCCGGCCGAGAGAACGAGGGCCAGACGCGAGACGCGGATCATGTGCGACCTTGGGATAGAGCGTTGAAAGGTCGCGCACCTTGGCCAAAGCCCGTGGCGCAAGCAAGGCGTCGGTTGGGCCAAACGGCCACGCTTCGACACCCACCGGGCGACCTCAGGGCGCCTGGTCGAGGATCTTGCCGGTCAGGCCGAAGATCTCTTCCGAAGCCTCGGGGGCGTCGAGCAGCCTGTTGGAGCCGGCATAGACGAAGGTGCGGTTGTCGTTGGCCGACACCGCCTTGACGCTGGAGTCGCTGGTGATCCGCACCGGCGCGCGTACGCAGGCGCGCAGCGACGGGATCACGGCGTCACCGACGGTTTCCAGCCGCAAGGACCAGGCGTCGCCTGTGAAGGCCGCCAGCGGATCGTCCGAGCGGCCGGTGTCGCGGAACAGCGACCCCGCCGGCACGACCAGCGCCCGGATCGACGGACTGGCCGTGTCGTAGACCCTGCAGATCAGCAGGGTGGCGGCGTGGCTGGGAGCCGGGTTCGCCAGCACGATCCCCGCCCCCAGCGCACAGGCCGTGATGCTGGAAACGCCAGCCTTACTGACTGATCGCGAACGTGTAGCCATCGCCGCCCGCATTGATGATCAGCGTGGCGCTGGCCCCGGCGGTGGTCTGGGCGACCAGGATCCCGCCCGTCAGGGTGTCCACCGTATCCGATCCCATCTCGAAGCCGCCGCCGTTGATCGTCAGGCCCAAGGACGCGCCATTGCCGGTCTGCAGGACGCGCACCACGCCCGCCGCGCCGGCCACGCCCTCGACGTCGCTGAGGGTGGCGTTGACGGTCGAGCCCGCGCCGCTGGCGGCGACGCCGTAATCGACGCGCGACGTCACGCCCGTCACCGTCAGGTTCGAAATCTGGGTTCCCGATCCGCCGGTGAAGTCGTTGCTGATCGTGTTTCCATCCGCGCCGCCGTTCGGCAGGTTGACGCTGAAGGTCTTGGCGCCGGCCCCGTCCGAAATGTTGGTGACGTCGTTGTCATCCGAGGCGATCACGATCGTGCCGGTGATCGACGTCGCGCCGGTGATCGTATTGAGGACGGTGTTGCCCAGGCCGTCCGAGCCGCCGTTGATCGTCTCCGTCACATTGACCGCTCCGATCGCCGCGAGCGTGTTGGTGATGGAGTTCTCGGTCCCGTTCACCGTCAGGGCATAGGTCAGGCTGCTGCCGTTCAGAACGTCGGTGATCGTGTTGGCGCCGTCGGCGGGGGCGGAGTTTATGACGGCCACCGTGACGGTCGGGTTCACGGGCGCGGTCGTGTTGCCGATGGTCAGGCTATGGCTGTTGTTGCCGCCCGCGGCCGCCGCGCCGTAGGTGAGGCTGAGCGCGGCGGTGGTCGAGGCGCTGGAGGTGATGGCGCCGGCCAAGGTGTTGCTCTGTCCGATCTGGGTGATGGAGAGCGTGTTCCAGGCCCCCCGCACGGGGAAGGCGCCGCCGCCGGCCAGGCCGTTGGCGCTGACCACGTGGCTGGGGCCGTTGGCGTCCTGGCGGATCCGCAGGGTGCGTACGGTGCCGCTGCCGCTGATGTCGATGTTCAGGACATTGGCGGCCAGGGCGGCGTCGGCGGCCAGCCAGGCGGCCGAGGCCATCAGCAGCGTCCGGACCGTTCGCGCCAGGCGGGTCCTGGCGACCTTTGACTGAGACATTTCCTCGCTCCCTTATTTTGAGACCGCTCAGGACCACCATCCGTCGCGAAGCCCCTGGTTGATCAGTGCGATAAGCGCGCTACGCACGGCGGCGCTCAGCGCCAGGCCCACGGGCTCGTTTCCCGCGCCGCCGATTTCGAACTCCACGGTGGAGGTGTCGTAGATCTTCGAGATGTGCCCGCCGATCGACAGCGATGTGACCGACTTGCTGACCGTGGTCTGGGCCAGGACCTCGCCGGTCTGGACCGCCACCGCGCGCAGGCTGAAGGTCACCAGGTCGGTGACGTATTCGCCGCTGCCGCCCGTGCCGTTGACCGCCAGGCCGCCGGCCGCCTGACGCGTGGCGCGGTCATAGGCGACGACCTGGCCGATCAGCAGGATCTCGGCCACCCGCAGCGTGACCAGGCGACGGACCGGCGGCGGGGGAAGCGCCTCCAGGCCGGCGGCGGGCGCGGTGGTCTCCGGCGGCGTGTTGAGCGCCAGGGTGGCCAGTTGCCGCTCGCGCAGCAGTTCGTCCACGTGCTGGCGTTCGACCAGATAGACATAGCCCCTGGGCACCGAGCGGACGGCGTCGATCAGGTATGGCGTGCAGTCCATCGGCACGGCGGTGCTGAGTTCCTGCGGCAGCCGGGTGGGGCGTCTCTGGCCCGAGGTGTCGATGCAGCTGTAAACGCCGACCGTCAGCGCGCGCGGCGGCGCGGGCGGCAGCACGATCTCCGGCGCGGTCACCACCTCGGGGGGATGGACCGGCGCAGTCACGCAGCCCGCCAGGACGGCCGAAGCGATCAATCCGAGGAACGCCTTGCCCCCCGTCATGCTCAGGCTCCGCCGGAGGGAAGCACCAGGGTTGTCGTGCCGGTCGGCGAGGTGATCGTCACGCTCAGTTGGCCGTCTGAATTGATGTAGGTGATCGACACCGATCCGGACTGGATGGTGCCGGCCTGGCCGGGCTGGGCGTTGGCGATGCTCCTGGCGACGGTCTGGGCGACGATCCCGTTCAGCTGGGAGACGATGGCGTTGACGAAAGCCGCATTGGGATCAGTGGGTGTCGCCGAACGCGCCGCGGCCGCTTCGGCGGCGTCTTGGGCGGCTTTCAGTGACTTCTCGTACTGGGCCATCTGGAAGGCCACGGGATTGAAGCCGCCGAAGTTCGGCGACATCGGCGCGTAGCGCAGGTCCGTGGCCAGCCCTGGGGTCGCCGAGAGCGACAGGCCCGCCGCTAGGGCGATGCTGGCGAAACCTACCGGCCGGCCCCAAGTCCCCCTGCGTGAAGGCGCGAAAGGTCGCTCGCCGTCTCCGGCGAGAATTCGCACTCGCCTGCGGGGGAGTGCATAAATGAAACTGTGCATAATAAGGCCACCCTGGGTGGCGAACAGCTTGGCGGTGGACCGTCAAGCGGCGCCACAATACGGCGGACCGTGCTCCCGGGGTTTGGGGGAGTCAATCAGGTTATTTACCTAGTTTTGCTGGATCTTGGAGAGGCAGGAGTTTTTATTTCCGTGCTCGGTGAAATATAAGTGTGAGGCTTGGCGAATACTGTTGCATGCGCGAAAACACCCTCTCTCTTCGAGAGAGGGAGGGGCCCGCCGCGAAGCGGTGGGAGGGTGAGAGGTTCACAGCCTTCCCGAACGAAGCACCGCCAGGATGTCCTCTCCCGCCCCGCCAGGGTCGGTCAGGACGCGTTCGTTGGGCAGTCTCAGAACGAAGTAGCCGAACAGTTCGAGCACCTCGGTACGCTGAGCGTCGTAGTCCTCGCGTCCTTCGTGCGCGGGACCGTCCAGTTCGACGATCAGCTTGCCCGCTTCGCAGACGAAGTCGGCGAAGTAGCGATCGAGCGGAACCTGCCGCAGGGACCTGAACCCGCCGAGGCGACGGTTGCGGACCACGGCCCAGAGCGCCTTCTCGGCCAGGGTCTCATCGCGACGAAGGCGGCGGGCGGTGGCCGTGGCGTCCATCGGTCGAGCTTGAGCCTGGTCATGAGGCCGCGCAACGGAAGGAATCGGGATTTTCCGGCGGGCCCTGAAACCTCTCACCCTCCCGCCGCCTTCGGCGGCGGGCCCCTCCCTCTCTCGAGGAGAGAGGGTGTCGAATGGGCGGCGGGGATACAGCCTGCTCAATCCCCGCGAACGCCGAAGCAAAACCCAGCGATCACAACGCCCTGCGGAAAAAGCAGCGTCACAAGCGCCGCCGCGTTCAGACCTGCCGCATAATCAAAGCAGTCCCGATCGCGGGGGAGGGCTCTTGGTACCGGCCCAAGCAGGCGATGGGGACCGAACCGAGCGGGGCCGCGCAGGGCCTTGCGCGAGGCAGGTGTGGGTCTGTTCGTTGGATAGATCCGGGACCCACCGAAACCTTGCCGGGACTTGCGCGGGTCGACGGGGCCGGGATGTTCAAACCGGCCTGTTCGAGGACCAGTCGGGGGCCGCTGACGGGTAAGCCGGGCGGCTCTTGGTCCTGCCCGTCCGAGGGGAACCGGCGACCGGGGTGAAACACGCTCCCCTCATCCGCCGGCCCTCGAGAACAACGGTTCGGCGGAGCGGTCAGGTCTAGCCGAAACGCACA
>Ga0209256_1002952_pt1 | contig 12758 bp, 8 predicted proteins | sample AraplaCol_mCL_r2_2_FD_184270 | JGI IMG/M metagenome (GOLD analysis project Ga0209256, IMG submission 184270) | Arabidopsis root microbial communities from North Carolina, USA - plate scrape MF_Col_mCL_r2 (SPAdes) (version 3) | ecosystem: Host-associated > Plants > Roots > Endosphere | place: USA...
CATGCGCCTGAAGTTCCGCCTCGCCAAGGCCGAGTACAACGCGCTGACGGTGATGATCGTGCTCAACGTCGCCGACCGCGTCGTGGGCATGGTGGTGGACAGCGTCTCCGACGTGATCCGCCTGGAATCCGAGCAGATCCGCCCGGTGCCGGAAATCGGCGCCACCATCGACCGCCAGTTCATCACCGGCATCGGCACGCACGGCGAACGCATGCTGATCCTGCTGGAAATCGAGAAGCTGATGACCAGCGCCGAGATGGGCCTGGTGTCGCACGCGAACGCCGCCTGATCGAAGGCGTCATCGCTTCACGCTTCATCGCTGCACCGTTCCACAGCACAACAAAAACAACGCCAACAAGCACGCCAGGCGGAGCGCATCCGCCAAGCCAGCCGCGTTGTAGTCGCACCCAAGGTCCGCCGTCCCCACGGGCGATCTTCCGTGAGTCCACAAATCAGCGCAGTAACGGACGCCGTGCCGCGCACGGCGTCTCCGATTTGACGACATCCGAGGGCCACATCGATGAACACTGTAAGGACGCAGTCGCCCTCTCCCGGGCGTGAACGGGCAGGTAGCCCCGCGACACCCGCGCCGCTCTGGCGCCGCATCACCGCGCTGTTTTTACCCGCCGCCAACGCCTCGCCCATCGACGACGCACGCGTCTCCGACATCGAAGGCCGCATCAAGGCCATCGACCGCGTGCAGGCGGTGATCGAGTTCGACCTCGACGGCACGATCCTCCACGCCAACGACAACTTCCTGCACGCGCTGGGCTATCGCCTCGACGAGATCCAGGGCCGCCACCACTCGATGTTCGTCGAGCGCGAACATGCGGGCAGCGACGAGTACCGCGCGTTCTGGGCGAAGCTCGCACGCGGCGAGTTCGATGCAGGCCAGTACCGCCGCATCGGCAAGGACGGCCGCGAGATCTGGATCCAGGCCTCCTACAACCCCGTCTTCGACAGCCACGGCCGCGCACGCAAGGTCGTGAAGTTCGCCACCGACATCACCGCGCAGAAGATGCAGGCTGCGGCCTTCGCCGGGCAGCTGGCGGCGATCAGCAAGTCGCAGGCGGTGATCGAGTTCGACCTGGCTGGACGCATCCTGTCGGCGAACGACAACTTCCTCGCGGTGATGGGCTACACGCTGGAGCAGATCCGCGGCCAGCATCATTCGATGTTCGCCGAAGCGGCCTATCGCGAGAGCGCGCAGTACCGCGAGTTCTGGACCAAGCTCGGGCGCGGCGAATACGACGCCGGTGTGTATCGGCGCCTGGGCAGGGACGGGCGCGAGGTCTGGATCCAGGCCTCGTACAACCCGATCTTCGACATGAACGGAAAGCCGTTCAAAGTAGTGAAGTACGCCACCGACATCACCGCGCAGGTCCGCGATACGCAGGCGTTGCAGCGTGCCGTCGCGCAGACGCACGAAGTCGTCGGCGCGGCGAAGAACGGCGACCTGACGCGCCGCATCGACACCGCCGACAAAACCGGTTCCATCGCTGAACTGTGCAGCGGCATCAACTCGCTGGTGGAGACGATGGCCGGCATCCTCGGCCAGATCAAGGTCGCCGCCGACACCATCGGCGAAGGGGCGCGCGAGATCTCGGCGGGGAACAGCGACCTGTCGCAGCGCACCGAAGCGCAGGCGGCGTCGCTGGAGGAAACCGCCTCCTCGATGGACGAGATCACCAGCACCGTGCGCCACACCGCCGACAACGCGCGCCAGGCGAACCAGTTCGCGATCGAGGCCAGCGCGATCGCCTCGCGCGGCGGCGACGCGGTGCACGGCGTGGTCGACACGATGGTGAGGATCAGCGACTCGTCGAAGAAGATCGCCGACATCATCGGCGTGATCGACGGCATCGCGTTCCAGACCAACATCCTGGCGCTGAACGCGGCCGTGGAAGCGGCGCGCGCGGGCGAACAGGGCCGTGGTTTCGCGGTGGTCGCCAGCGAAGTGCGCTCGCTCGCGCAGCGTTCGGCGAACGCGGCCCGCGAGATCAAGCACCTGATCGGCGATTCGGTCGAACGCGTGGGCGATGGCATGCGCCTGGTGGCAGGCGCGGGCCGCACGATGGACGAGATCGTCGGCAGCGTGAAGCGCGTGGCGGACCTGATCGGCGACATCAGCGCCGCCACGCTGCAGCAGAGCGCGGGCATCGAGCAGATCAACCAGGCGATCGCGCACATGGACGAGAGCACCCAGCAGAACGCGGCGCTTGTGGAGGAAGCCTCCGCCGCCGCGCGCAGCATGGAGGAACAGGCGGGCGAGCTGATGCAGACCGTCGCGGCGTTCCGCCTTACTTCCCAGGCCCCGCGGCATATGCGGGCTGCCAACGATTGAGGCGAAAGCGATGGGTTTCGCATGCGCGAGATCGTCGTCGCCGATCCCGATGCCTGGTGCCGTAGCCCGGGTAAGCGGAGCGGGACTGTCACGCACACCCGGGTGCGCTGCGCTTACCCGGGCTACAGGATCAAAGTCCAGATGGGTTCCGCTTTCGCTGGAATGACGGAGGTTCGGGTCATCGCACGGACAGAGCACGCTCTTCGCGACCGCGCGTGTGACGAACCGCCGTCGTAATGCGCGATGCGCGATGCGCATGAAGGCCCGTGCTCACTAACTCCGATTTTTTCCCCAGTCATTTTCATGAACAGGGAAAAGGTGAAATTTTCGTTTCAGTCGCATGACACGCTGCCGTTATCGCGGTCGCTCCGCCGAACATGCATCGCGCGGTCGGGGTTCAGTCCGCGCCTGCGATGGCGCGCCCTTGCACCATCTCAGGAATCACCATGCAGTTCCGTCACAGCGCCCTGGCACTGGCCATGGCCTCGCTCCTCCCCTTCTCCGCCCTCGCACAGGACGCCCAGTCCGACGACGGCATGTTCTCCTTCAGCGGCTACGGCACCCTCGGCGCCGTGCACAACAGCGAAAACCGCGCCGACTTCGTGCCGACGCAGGGTCCGGAAGGCGCTGGCTACACGCACGCGTGGTCGACCACGCCCGACACTCGCCTGGCCGCGCAGGTCGATGCGCGCTTCACCGACAACTTCTCCGCCGTCGTTCAGGTGATCAGCGAGTACGACTACCAGGGCTCCTACAAGCCGCAGGTCGAACTGGCGCACGTCAAGTACGCGTTCACGCCGGCGCTGCAGGTGCGCGCCGGCCGCTTCACCGCGCCGATCTTCATGCTGTCCGAATACCGCAAGGTCGGCTACGCCATGCCGTGGGTTCGCCCGCCGGTGGAGGTGTACGACATCGCGGTGAGCCTGGACGGTGCCGACGCGACGTACAAGTTCAACGTGGGCGATGTCGCAATGTCGGTGCAGCTGGCCGCCGGCGATGCCGATGAAGGCACGTTCGAAGTGAAGGACGCCCGCACGCTCGCGCTGCGCGCCGAGTTCGGCAGCTCCACGCTGTTCGGCAGCTACAGCAAGACCAAGATCGACGCCCCGACCACGCCGCTGCTCGCGCTGTACCAGGGCCGCTGGCGCCGCTGGCCGCGCAGTACGCCATCGACGGCGACGACCTGGAGTTCACCTCCTTCGGTTACGCGTTCGATCCGGGCTCGTGGTTCCTGCGCGGCGAAGTCACGCGCATCACCGGCGAGGACAACCTGCTGGCGAAGAACACCAACATGTACGTCAGCGGTGGTGTCCGCACCGGCGCGTTCACGCCGTACATGACGCTGGCCCAGGTGCATCTGGACAGCGACACGAGCATCGGCGCGCGCGATCCGATCGGCGTAATCAACGCCGGTCTGTCGACCCAGAATGCGAACCAGAAGAGCGTCACCATCGGCACGCGCTGGGACTTCCACGAGAACCTCGCGCTGAAGGCCGAGTACGCGCACGTCGACGTGCCGACCGGTTCGACCGGCGGCCTGGTCAACCGCCAGCCGGGTTTCGTCACGGGTCAGAACTACGACCTGCTGTCGATCTCCCTCGATTTCGTGTTCTGACGGAGACGAGACGATGACGATCCGCAATCTGGTTATCGCAGCCGCCGGCCTCGTGCTCGCAGGCGCCGCGACCTTCGCCCACGCAGGCGTGGTGGTCGTGGTGTCGGCCAAGAGCGAAGTGAAGTCGCTCACGCAGGCGCAGGTGTCGCAGCTGTTCCTCAACAAGGCCGTAGCGTTCCCGGGCGGTGGTGCCGCAACGCCGGTCGATCTTCCCGATGGTCCGGCGCGCGCCGAGTTCTACACCAAGGTGACCGGCAAGGATGCCGCGCAGCTGAAGGCCTACTGGGCGCAGCTGACCTTCACCGGCAAGGCACAGCGTCCGAAGCAGCTGGGCAGCGGCGCGGACGTTCGCAAGTTCGTCGCCGGTTCGCCGTCGGCCATCGGCTACCTCGATGCCGCCGACGTCGACGACAGCGTCCGCGTCGTACTGAAGCCGTAAGCGCCACCGCACCACAACGCGTTCCACGCCACCCGCAATGCCCGGCGCCATGCGCGCCGGGCGTTGCCCCATGAAGGTTCCACCATGCATCTTCTGTCGCGCGTCCCCCTCTTCTGGAAGGTCCTGGCACCGGCGATCCTGTCGCTGCTGTGCCTGCTGGCCTATCTCCTGACTTCTTCCGTCGTCACGCAGCGCAACAACGCCGGCGTCACCAGCATCCGCGACGAACAGTTCCCGCGCCTGGAGGCGATGACCGAAAACGTCGCCGCGCTCGACAAACTCATCAACACGCTCAACGCCGCCGCCGCGTCCGCCGATGCGGACACGCTCGCCGGCGCGGGCGAGGTCGCGCAGCAGATCCGCGCGCGCTACCAGAAGCTGGCGAAGATCACGCCGCGCGACGCCGCGCTGGCCCGCCTGTCTTCGGATTTCGAGACGTATTACAAGTCCGCGCACGGCGTGGCGAAGGTCTTCGTCGATGGCGGCGAAGTGAACCCCGACGACGTGCAGGCGATGTCCACCGCGCTGGCCGCGTACCGCGACCACCTCAACGCCGAACGCGACGCCGCCTACAAGCGTTTCTCCGCGACCGTCGCCGATTCGGTCGCCGCGTCGAACCGCGCACTGGTGTTCGGCATCGTCGCCGGCCTGTTCGCACTGCTCGCCGCGCTGGGCGTCGGCATCGTGCTGGCGCGTGCGATCACCGCCGCGCTGGGTCGCGCCATGACCGTGGCAAACCACGTCGCCGCAGGCCGCCTCGACGATGCGATCGTCGTGGACGGCAACGACGAGACCGCGCGCCTGATGAAGGCGATGAAGCACATGCAGTCCGAACTGCGCGCCTTCGTCGAGGCGCAGCAGGAAATGGCCGCGCAGCATCGCGAAGGCCAGATCGACCACCGCATGCCGGCCGAACGTTTCGCCGGCATCTACGGCGACATGGCCAACGCGATCAACGAACTGGTCGCCACGCACATCGACGTGAACCTGCGCGTGGTGGAAGTCGTCGGCACGTACGCGCGCGGCGATCTTTCGGTCGACATCGAACGCCTGCCCGGTCAGGGCGCGCGCATCACCGCGGCGGTGGATTCGGTCAAACACGGCATGGAATCGATCAACGCGCAGATCAAGCTGCTGGTCGATGCCGCGGTCGCAGGCGATTTCAGCCGTCGCGGCGACGCCACGCGTTTCGAGTTCGCATACCGCGATACGGTCGACGCGTTGAACCGCCTGATGGCGACCTCCGAGCAGGGCCTGCACGAAGTCGGCTCGCTGCTGTCCGCCGTCGCCGATGGCGACCTCGGCCGTCGCGTCGATGTCGCGCTGCCGGGCCAGTTCGGCCGTCTTGCCGCCGATGCGAACCACACCGTCGGCCAGCTGTCGCAGGTCGTGGGCCGAATCCGCGAAGGCGCCGACACGATCAACAGCGCCGCGTCGGAGATCGCCGCGGGCAACAGCGACCTGTCCAACCGCACCGAGCAGCAGGCGGCGTCGCTGGAAGAAACGGCTTCGTCCATCGAAGAGCTCACCAGCACCGTGCGCCAGAACGCCGACAACGCGCGCCAGGCCAATGCGCTTGCGATCACCGCATCGCAGGTGGCCACGCGCGGTGGCGAAGTGGTGCATGAGGTCGTCGCCACGATGTCGCAGATCAGCGCGTCGTCGTCGAAGATCGCCGACATCATCGGCGTGATCGACGGCATCGCGTTCCAGACCAACATCCTCGCGCTCAACGCGGCCGTGGAAGCGGCACGCGCGGGCGAACAGGGTCGCGGTTTCGCGGTGGTCGCCTCCGAGGTCCGCTCGCTCGCGCAGCGTTCGGCGAACGCCGCCAAGGAGATCAAGCACCTGATCAACGACTCGGTCGAGCGCGTCGGCACCGGTACGCGCCTGGTGGAAAGCGCGGGCCGCACGATGGACGAGATCGTCGGCAGCGTGAAGCGCGTTGGCGACATCATCGCCGACATCACCGCGGCCTCGCAGGAACAGAGCGCGGGCATCGAGCAGGTAAACCAGGCGATCGCGCAGATGGACGAGAGCACGCAGCAGAACGCGGCGCTGGTGGAGGAAGCCTCCGCCGCCGCGCGCAGCATGGAGGAACAGGCCGGCGAGTTGATGCAGACCGTCGCGGCATTCCGCCTTGTCTCGCACGAGCCGCAGCAGTTCCTGCGCGCAGCGAACGATTGACCGCAGGATGGGTTTCGCTTCGCGCAACCCATCACGTGATGTTCCCGTGCCCGCTCGGGCGCCCGGGTACGCGAAGCGCATCAGGGATCTGGCACGCCCAACCCGGTGCGCTTCGCTTACCCGGGTTGCATGACGGCACGCAGGGTGGGTTTCGTGAGACGAAACCCATCGCGCCATCCCTCTTCCGCGCATGGTGGGTTTCGCCATGCGCAAACCATTCTGCGAAGTGCATTCCGGACCCACGTCCCACTTCGCGCATTCATGCGAAGATCGCGCGAATCCGCGTGTTTTTGATCTGCATCAAACGAAGCGCCCGCCGATAACACGAGCAAGACGCGATCCGCGTCGAGTGCCTTTCGCGGTGCCCCATGCCGAACCTGTTCCGTTTCTCTTCCCTCTCCCTGCGCGCGAAGTTCGCGTGGATGATCGCCACGCTCTCCGTCGGCCTGGTCGTGTTGACCGGCATCGCGGTCGAGCGCAACTACCACGGCCAGATCGCCGACGAACGCGCGCGCCTGCACACGCGCGTCGGTGCCGCGCTCGCCGCGGTGCAGCGCTATGCCGACCTCGCGCAGGCCGGCAAGCTGCCCGAAGACGTCGCGCAGCGCGAGGCTCTGCACGTGCTGTCGACGCTTCGCAGCAAGGACGGCACCGACTACATCTGGGTCAACGACGAGCATCCGCGCATGCTCATGCACCCGCACCAGAAGCAGCTGGACGGCAAGGACCTCACCGATTACGTGAGCCCGGACGGCAAGCGCATTTTCGTCGAGATGGCGAAAGTCGCGCGCGACGGCGGCGGTTTCGTCGACTACCAGTGGGCCAAGCCCGGTGTCGAAGGACCGGTCGAGAAGATCTCCTACGTCGCGCCGCTTCCGCGCTGGGGCTGGGTGATCGGCAGCGGCGAGTACACCGACGACATCGCCGCGCGCGCGTGGCGTTTCGCGGGCACGCTGATGATCGGCGCGTTGATCGCGCTTGCCGCCGTGATCGCGCTCTGCCTGCTGATCGCGCGCAACATCGCGGGATCCGTACGCGCTGCCACACAGGCCGCGCAGGCGATGGCCGATGGCCGCTTCGACCTGGCCTGCTCCAATGAGGCAAGCCATACCCAACAGCACGACGAGATTGGCCAACTGCAGCAGGCACTGGAACGCATGTGCCACCGCCTGGAGGACTATTCGCAGGCGCAGGGCGAGATGGCGCGGCGCCACGACGAAGGCGAGATCAGCTTCCGGATCGACGAATCCACCTTCCCCGGCGCGTACGGCACGATGGTTCGCGACACCAACGGCCTGGTCGCATCGCACATCGAATCGATCCAGCGCGCGTTGCGGATCATGGAGCGCTACGCCATCGGCGACCTGTCGCAGGACATGGACCGCCTGCCCGGCGAGAAGGCGGTGCTGACCCGGACGATGGATTCGGTGAAGGCGAACCTGCGCGCGATCAACGGCGAGATCCAGCGGCTTTCCGCAGCCGCCGCCGACGGCGATTTCACCGCGCGTGGCGACGCGACGCGCTTCGAGCACGATTTCCGCACGATGGTGGACACGCTCAACCGCCTGATGGCGACCGCCGACGGGAACCTGTCCGAGTTGTCCGTGCTGCTGCGCGGCCTCGCGCGAGGCGACCTGGAATCGCGCATGCGCGGCGACTTCCACGGCGTGTTCGCGCGCATGAGCGTTGATGCGAACGAAACCGTCGAGCGCCTGGCGCAGATCGTCGGCGGCATCCGCGAAGGCTCCGATGCGATCGGCAGTGCGGCGGCGGAGATCGCCGCGGGCAACGAAGACCTGTCGCGCCGCACCGAGGCCCAGGCCGCGTCGCTGGAGGAGACGGCTTCGTCGATGGAGGAGCTCACCTCCACCGTCCGCCACAACGCCGACAGCGCGCGCCAGGCTAACGAGCTGGCGCGCGAGGCGGCGAAGGTCGCGACGCAGGGTGGCGCGCTCGTCGGCCGCGTGGTGCATACGATGAGCGCGATCAGCGAATCGTCCGCCCGCATCGGCGACATCATCGGCGTGATCGACGGCATCGCGTTCCAGACCAACATCCTCGCGTTGAACGCGGCGGTGGAAGCGGCGCGTGCGGGCGAACAGGGTCGCGGGTTCGCGGTCGTCGCCGGCGAGGTGCGCTCGCTCGCGCAGCGTTCCGCGAATGCGGCCAAGGAGATCAAGCAACTCATCACCGATTCGGTGGTCGAGGTGCAGCAGGGCACGCAGCTGGTGGACCAGGCGGGGCGCACGATGCAGGGCATCGTCGCCAGCGTGCGCAAGGTCAGCGACCTCATCGCCGACATTTCCGCCGCATCGAACGAGCAGACCGCCGGCATCGAGCAGGTCAACGGCGCGATCGCGCAGATGGATGAAGGCACGCAGCAGAACGCGGCGCTGGTCGAGCAGGCCTCCGCCGCCGCGCGCAGCCTGGAACAGCAGGCCGCGCAGCTGGTGGAGGCGGTGGCGGTGTTCGGCGCGGCATCGCAGGAGCCGCAGTTCCTGCGGGCCGCGAACGGCTGATCGCAGGTGGGTTTCGCAATGCGAAACCCATCGCCCGGATGCGCCTATCCTACGGAGTTTCCCTTCCTCCCCGCGCCCGGCGATGCGAAGCTAAGCTTTCGCAAACGGACTTCGGGGATGGGGATGGAAGTGAGGAAGAAGGCGCCGACGGCGTCGATGGCCGCGCTCGCATTGACGCTGGCGCTGGCATTCACCGCGAACGCACACGCGGATGGCGCCGATGGAGAAACCACGCGCTCGTTGCCGCCGGAGACGCAGGCGACAGTCGAGGACATCGCGCATTCGCTGATGCAGGTGCGCGACGACGACACCGAGCTGTCCTGCGACAAGGCGGTCGCGAACGCGCGCTCCGGCCTGGAAACGATGATCGAGGTCGGCCAGAAGAACACCGACGACGGCTACATGAAGCGTTCGGACTTCGAACCGATGGCGGCGCAGCTGCGCGGTGCGATCGAAGAGATCACGCCGGAGGATTGCGCGACGGCGACCGACGACAAGCTGGCGTTCTACCGCTGCATGTCCAGCGACTACAACCACGTCACGGCCTGCGCGGCCATGCGCCGGTTCTATCCCAAGCCGTAGGCCAGGTTTCGCGTCGACAAACCCATCATCGCCACCGTCACGGCGATGGGTTCCGCGATGCGGAACCGATCCCGCGAAGCGTACGGTTCATTGCACCAGAATTCATTGCACCAGAAAAAGAGGAAGGCGCGCCGTCGCCGCGCGCCTTCCTCCAACCGGCGATGCCGGATGTATTGCGCTGGATCGCTTACAGCGAGAAGTCCAGGCGCACCTTGCCCTTGCCACCGCCCGGAGCGAACTCCCACTGCTTCACGGCGCGCACGGCCGACTGCTCGAACACGCGGGCCGGCTTGGCGTTGACGACCGAGACGCTGGCGACCTTGCCGCCTTCGTCCACGGTGAATTCGACTTCGACGAAGCCCTGGGTGCCCGAGCGGGCGGCTTCGGCGGGGTACTGCGGTTCGACGCGCTTGACCGGCTTCAGGTCGGCCGAGGCCGGGGCGGCGAAGGACAGGGCCAGCACGGCAACGCCGGCGGCAGAGATAAGGGAACGGCGCATGGGATGGCTCCTTGGGGATGGTGTCTGGCGACACTGGGGTCATCGGCCGCACTTCGGGAATCTTTAGCGCCCTCGTAGCCCGGGTAAGCGCAGCGCACCCGGGGAACGGTCGCCGCGCCCCTCGACCCGGGTGCGGCCTTCGGCCTTACCCGGGCTACGAACGCCTGCGTACCTAAAGTTTCCTCACGCCGCGCCGATGCAACGGGTGTCGACCCAGAAGGGTCCGTTCCGCCCGAGAGGATTCATGTCCACCCTTGCCCACTCCCGGCCGTCCGTCACGCTGATGGACCGCTTCCTGGCTCCGGCCACCCGCCTGATGTCGCAGCTGCGCTTCAACCAGAAGGCGATGGTCATCGGTGCCGCCTTCATGCTGACCTGCGGCGTCCTTGCCGGCATCCTGGTCGTGCGCTCCAACGCCGAAGTCACCGCAGCCACGAAGCAGCGCGACGCCGTCGTCGGCCTGGGCCACCTGCATCGCGCGATGCTGGCGATCCAGCAGCACGAGCTGCAGGTCGTGCGCAAGTTCGCGAAGGACGAGGTCTCCGACCAGACGCTGCAGGAATCGGCTTCGGTGGTGAACCGCGAGCTGGACGCCCTCAACGCCTGGCAGGCACGCAGCCTGGCCGAATCCGCCCTGCCGGCCGCGCTGAAGGACGCGCGCACCGCCTGGGACAAGGCCAATGGCGAGCACGCCGATTCCGCCGCCGCCGCGACCGACCACGCCGCCGCCGTGCGCAAGCTCGGTGAAGTGCACGGCCTGATCGCCGACGAAACCGGCCTGGCGCAGGCGCAGAACGCCGCCGTGCTCTACATGGGCCGCGCCGCCACCGTGTGGGTGCCCACGCTCGCCGAATACACCCAGCAGCAGAGCGCGACCGCGCTGCGCGTGCTGGGCGACGGCGCGATCTGGGTCGACGACCGCACCGGCCTGGCCGTCTCGCGCAACATGCAGGACTACGTCCGCACGCGTTCGGAAATCGAGATCAAGGACGCCGAAGAGGAAATGTCGGAACTGGGCACCACGATGGGCGCTCCGTTCCGCAAGGCGCTGGACGCGGTGGCCAAGCAGAACGCCGACATCCAGAAGCACATCCTCGACGCCGAAACGCCGGTGCTGCCGGTCAAGATCATGGCCGCGCGCACCGAAGCCACGCGCCTGGCGCTGGCCTCGGCGCTGTCGGCGTCCAGCACCTCGCTCGACCACGCCGCCTCGGCCGAGATCGGCCGCCTGCAGCAGCGCACCGCGCTGACGATGGGCCTGTGCGCGCTGATCCTGGCGATCGCCACGTACATGTTCCTGGGCTTCATCCGCTCCACCCGCGCCGCGCTGAAGGAGGTGCAGGACGCGTCCGACCTGCTCGCCCGCGGCGAGTTCCCGGAAGCCGTCCGCGTGGACACGCACGACGAAGTGCGCGACATCGCGCGCGGCCTGGAACGCGCCATCAACACGTTGCGCAACTTCGCCGGCGCGCAGCGCGACATCTTCGACGCGCACCAGGCCGGCGAGATCGACCGCCGCCTGCGCAGCGAGGATTTCCCGGGCGCCTACGGCCAGATGGCCGGTGAAGTGAACACGCTGGTGGATTCGCACATCCAGGTGAACACGCGTGCGATCGAGATCGTCGCCGCCTACGCGCGCGGCGACCTGTCGCGCGACATGGACCGCCTGCCGGGCCAGAAGGCGCGCATCACCGACGCCGTCGACTCGGTCAAGAACGGCATGAACGCGATCAACGCCGAGATCAAGACGCTGGTCGATGCCGCCGTTGCCGGCGACTTCAGCCGCCGTGGCGACGCCTCGCGCTTCGAGTTCGTCTACCACGACGTGGTGCAGTCGCTGAACCAGCTGATGGCGACCGCCGAGGAAGGCCTGCACGAAGTCGGCACGCTGCTGTCGGCCGTGGCCGATGGCGACCTCAACCGTCGCGTCGAAGTGGAACTGCCGGGCCAGTTCGGCCGCCTGTCGCACGATGCCAACCGCACCGTCGAGCAGCTGGCGCAGATCGTCGGCCAGATCCGCCAGGGTTCGGACGCGATCAGCTCGGCCGCCGCGGAAATCGCCGCCGGCAACAACGACCTGTCGCAGCGCACCGAGCAGCAGGCCGCGTCGCTGGAAGAAACCGCCTCGTCGATGGAAGAGCTGACCAGCACGGTCCGCCAGAACGCCGACAACGCACGCCAGGCCAACCAGCTCGCGCAGAGCGCGGCGGAAGTCGCCGGCCAGGGCGGCACGGTGGTCGGTGAAGTCGTCAACACGATGAACGCGATCAACCAGTCGTCCAAGAAGATCGCCGACATCATCGGCGTCATCGACGGCATCGCGTTCCAGACCAACATCCTCGCGCTGAACGCCGCGGTGGAAGCCGCGCGCGCCGGCGAACAGGGCCGCGGTTTCGCGGTGGTCGCTTCCGAAGTGCGCTCGCTCGCGCAGCGTTCGGCGAATGCGGCCAAGGAGATCAAGCAGCTGATCGGCGACTCGGTCGGCAAGGTCGAGGAAGGCAGCCAGCTGGTCGACCAGGCCGGCCGCACGATGCACGAGATCGTGACCAGCGTGAAGAAGGTCACCGACATCA
>Ga0209256_1002959_pt1 | contig 12729 bp, 10 predicted proteins | sample AraplaCol_mCL_r2_2_FD_184270 | JGI IMG/M metagenome (GOLD analysis project Ga0209256, IMG submission 184270) | Arabidopsis root microbial communities from North Carolina, USA - plate scrape MF_Col_mCL_r2 (SPAdes) (version 3) | ecosystem: Host-associated > Plants > Roots > Endosphere | place...
CTGTCGCAGCTGTCGCGTCAGGTCGAGCAGCGCGAGGACAAGCGTCCGCAGCTGTCCGACCTTCGTGAATCGGGCTCGATCGAGCAGGACGCCGACATGGTCTGGTTCGTGTATCGCGAAAGCTACTATGTCGGCCGTTCCGAGCCCCGCGAAGGCACGCCCGAGCACCTGCAGTGGCAAGAAGACATGGACCGTCTGCAGGGCCTGGCCGAAGTGATCATCGCCAAGCAGCGTCACGGTCCGATTGGCACCGTGCGCCTGTCGTTCAACAGCGACACCACGCGCTTCGGCAACCTGGCCCGCGACCACTACTTCCACCAGATGCGCAGCGGCGACGACGAATAGCCGTCCGGATTTGACGCGGGCGGACGGGTCAGGCCACGTTGGCCTCCCGTTCGCCAGCTTGAGACCGCCTGATGGAGTTCAGCCCCCTGCCCGTGTCGACCCTGGTCGGCGCGTTTCTGCTGGCTTTCCCGGCCCTGTTCTCGATCGTCAATCCGATCGGGGCGGCGCTGATCTTCCACCAGATGCTGGTCGACCATCCCGCCGAGACGCGCAGGCGCCTGGCGCCGACCATCGCGCTCTACGCCTTCTTCATCCTGCTGGGGTCACTGCTGCTGGGCGGTTATGTGCTGAACTTCTTCGGCGTCAGCCTGGGCGCCCTGCGCGTGGCCGGCGGGCTGGTCGTGGCCATCCGCGCCTGGGCCCTGCTGATGACGCCCGAGGAGCACGAGGAGCGCAAGGCCGACCAGGCCGCGCCCCTGAAGAGCCGGGCCGAGGACATGGCCTTCTTTCCGCTGACCATGCCCTTCACCACCGGACCCGGCGCGATCTCGGTGGCGATCGCCCTCTCCTCCCAGCGCCCCGTCCAGGGCCACTCGGTGGTGCCGTTCTTCCTGGGCGCCAGCCTGGCCGTCGCCGTGATCGCCCTGATGGTCTGGGGCTTCTATCGGGCTTCGGACAAGGTGCTGGCGCTGCTGGGCGTCAATGGCGCGCGGGTGATGTCGCGGCTGATGGCGTTCCTTTTGATGTGCATCGGCGTGCAGATCGTCGCCAGCGGGGTCGAGGCCTTGGTCGTCCAGTTCCTGGGCGCGCGTTGAGGGTTTGCCTAAAACTCCTCCGCATCTGGACTGGCCACGGGCGACGGGCTCGGCTACGCCCTGGCCCGTGACCGAAGCCAGCCTCCTCACCCTCGACCTCGACGCCCTGGCGTCCAACCACGCCGTGCTCAAGGCCGCCGCCGGCGGAGCCGAGATCGCGCCGGCCGTGAAGGCCGACGGCTACGGCCTGGGCGCGGCTCTGATCGCCGGGTTCCTGTGGGACGACGGCGCGCGGGCGTTCTACGTGGCGCGACTGTCGGAAGGCCTGGCCCTGCGCCGGGCCCTGGGCGACCGGAAGGCGACGATCTACTTGCTGGACGGCGTCACCCCCGGCTCGGCCCCCGCGATCGAGGCCGCCAAGTTGACGCCGGTGCTCAACAGCCTGCCGCAGATCGAGGCCTGGAACACCCACGCCCGAGGCCGCGTGCTGGACGCCGCCCTGCACATCGACACCGGCATGAACCGCCTGGGTCTGCGTCCCGAGGAAGCGGTCGTGCTGACCGGCGCGATGGACCGGCTGAAGTTCCTCAACATCACCCTGGTGATCAGCCATCTGGCCTGCGCCGGCGAGCCTGATCATGCGCTGAACGCCCAGCAGCTGGCCCGTTTCATCGAGGTCGCCGCCCTGTTCCCGAACGCCCGTCGCAGCCTGGCCAATTCGGCCGGCATCTTCCTGGGCTCCGACTACCACTTCGACCAGTGCCGCCCGGGCATCAGCCTCTATGGCGGAGGCCCGCGCGACGTGCCCGATCAGCGGATCAAGGCCGTGGCCACGCTGGAAGCCCCGATCCTCCAGGCCCGAGTCGTGCCGCGCGGCGAGAGCATCGGTTACGGCGCCGCCTTCACGGCCCAGGACACCACCCGCGTCGCCATCCTGGCGGTCGGTTACGCCGACGGCGTGCCCCGGGCGGCCCATCCGCGTGGCGCGGTCTGGTTCGACGGCGCCCGGCGGCCGATGCTGGGCCGGGTGTCGATGGATCTGATCGCCGTCGACATCACCGATTGCGACGCCGCTCGCCCGGGCGCGATGATGCAGATCATCGGCCCCAACCTGCCCGTCGACGACGCGGCCGCGGCGGCCGGCACGACCGCCTACGAACTCCTGACCCGCATCGCGCCGAGGGCTCGGCGAACCGTTACCGGCGGCTAGAGACGGTGCGTCCGTCTTTGGCGCAGCAGGCGGCCAAGCTGTAGTCTCCAGTCATCTTCGAATCAGGAGAACCCATGGCCCGCGACGGCGCCGTCTATGCCTGCCAGTCCTGCGGCGCGGTCTCGACCAAGTGGTCGGGTCAGTGCTCGGCCTGCCAGAGCTGGAACAGCCTGGTCGAGGAGACCGGCGTCCGCGCGCCGGGCGCCCTGTCGACCACCAAGGCCAGCCGCGTGCGCGGCCTGCAGTTCACCGGCCTGGAAAGCGACACCCCCGCCCCGCCGCGGATCATCACCGGCGTCGACGAGTTCGACCGGGTCTGCGGGGGCGGCGTGGTGCCAGGCTCGGCCATCCTGATCGGCGGGGACCCGGGCGTGGGCAAGTCCACCCTGCTGCTGGAGGTCATGGCCAAGGCGTCCCTGCGCGGCGTCAATTGCGCCTACATCTCCGGCGAAGAGGCCGTGGCTCAGATCCGCGGCCGCGCCGACCGCATGGGCTTCGCCCAGGCCCCCGTGAAGCTGGCCGCCGAAAGCAGCCTGCGCGATATCCTGGACGGGCTGAAGCGCGAAAAGTTCGACCTGGTGGTCATCGACTCGATCCAGACCCTGTGGAGCGACGCCCACGAGGCTGGGCCCGGCACCGTCACCCAGGTCCGCGCCTGCGCCAGCGAGCTGGTCCGCCTGGCCAAGAAGCAGGGTGTCGCCATCCTGATGGTCGGTCACGTCACCAAGGACGGCCAGATCGCCGGCCCGCGCGTGGTCGAGCACCTGGTCGACGCCGTGCTCAGTTTCGAGGGCGAGCGCGGCTATCCGTTCCGTGTCTTGCGCGGCGCCAAGAACCGTTTCGGAGCCACCGACGAGATCGGGGTGTTCGAAATGGGCGACGCCGGCCTGCGCGAGGTGAAGAATCCCTCGGCCCTGTTCCTCAACGAGGGCGGCGAGCGCGCGGCGGGCGCCGCGGTGTTCGCCGGCATCGAGGGCTCGCGACCCGTCCTGGTGGAATTCCAGGCCTTGGTCGCGCCGTCCGCGTACGGAACACCCCGACGCGCCGTGGTCGGATGGGATTCCGGACGCCTGGCCATGGTCTTGGCTGTGCTGGAATCACGTTGCGGCCTTGGTTTTGGCAACAAGGACGTCTATCTGAACGTCGCTGGCGGCCTGCGGATCACCGAGCCGGCGGCGGACTTGGCGGCGGCGGCGGCCTTGGCCTCCTCGGCCCTGGACATCGCCCTGCCGCAGGACTGCGTCGTCTTCGGCGAGGTCAGCCTGTCCGGTGAAGTGCGGCCCGTGAGCCGTATGGAGACACGATTGAAAGAGGCCGCGAAACTCGGCTTTGGTCGAGCTCTGGGACCGCTGTCGGGCTTGCCCGAAGGCGGCGGAGCCCTGCCCGTCGCCGGCGTGGCCCGACTGGCCGACGCGGTGCGCCGCATCGGCGACGAGATCTGGGGCCAGCTGACGTGACGCCTTTCGACATCATCTTCGGCGTGATCCTGCTGGTTTCGTGCGTGGTCGGTTTCGCGCGCGGCGCCTCGCGGGAGCTCACCTCGGCCCTGGCCTTTATCGTCGCCGCCCTGCTGGCCCTGCTGGCCCTGCGATTCACCGGACCGCTGTTCCGGGGCATGATGGACCCGGACTGGGCGGCCACGGCGGCGGCCATCCTGGTCGGCTTCGTCATTATCTTCGTGCTGCTGCGCCTGGTCGGCGCCCAGATCACCAAGACCCTTCACGCCGACGGCGCCCTGGGCACGCTGGACCGGTTGATGGGCCTGGCGTTCGGCGTGCTGCGCGGCCTGGTGGTGCTGGGGGTGTTCAGCCTGGTGTTCCACATGGCCACCCCGCCCGATCGCGTCCCCAGCTGGATGTCGAAGTCGGCTCTATATCCGCTGTCCAACGCCGCGGGCCGCGTACTGAAGGTGTTCGCCCCCAAGGGCGCGGGCCTGGCCGGCAAGCTGGCGCCCGCCATCGAGGACGCGGTCCATGAGGGCGCCAGCGACAAACCGTCCGACCGCAAGTCGGCCGAACCGAGTTATGATAGGGACCAGCGTCGCTCTGTCGACGATCTGGTGGAGAAATCGCGATGACGTCCTTCGGCCAGTCGACCGACCGCTTCTCGTCCAAGCCCTGGCGGGACCCGGAAGACGACACCCTGCGGCTGGAATGCGGGGTCTTCGGCGTCTACGGCGTGCGTGACGCCGCCGCCGTCACTGCCCTGGGCCTGCACGCCCTGCAGCACCGCGGCCAGGAAGCTTGCGGCATCGCCGCCTTCGACGGCCAGCGCTTCCATACCGAACGCCACATGGGCCACGTGGGCGACGCCTTCACCGGCAACGACCTGGTTCAGCGCCTGCCCGGCAACCAGGCCATCGGCCACACCCGTTATTCGACCGCCGGCGGCAGCGGCATCCGCAACGTCCAGCCGATGTTCGCCGACCTCGAGACCGGCGGCGTGGCCATCGCCCACAACGGCAACCTGACCAACTTCCTGACCCTGCGCGAGCGCCTGGTTCAGGAAGGCGCGATCTTCCAGTCGACGTCCGACTCCGAGGTGATCCTTCACCTGATCGCCCGCTCGCGGAAAGCCCGCATCGTCGACCGCTTCATCGACGCCGTTGGCCAGATCGAAGGCGGCTACGCCATCGTGGCCATCACCAACAAGAAGATGATCGGCCTGCGCGACCCGCTGGGCATTCGCCCGCTGGTGCTGGGGGACCTGGACGGCCAGCCCATCTTGGCGTCCGAGACCTGTGCGCTCGACATGATCGGCGCGCGCTTCGTGCGCGACATCGAGCACGGCGAGATGGTGGTGATCTCGGAGACCGGCGTGAAGTCGCTGCGCCCGTTCGCCAACGTCGCAGCCCGCCCCTGCGTGTTCGAATACGTCTACTTCGCCCGTCCCGACAGCGTCGTGAACGGCCGCTCGGTCTATGACGTGCGCAAGCGCATGGGCCAGCGCCTGGCCATCGAGACCGGCGTCGAGGCCGACGTCGTGGTGCCGGTGCCAGACAGCGGCGTGCCGGCCGCCATCGGCTTCGCGCAGCAGAGCGGCCTGCCCTTCGACCTGGGCATCATCCGCAACCACTATGTGGGCCGCACCTTCATCCAGCCGACCCAGGGCGTGCGCGAACTGGGCGTGCGCATGAAGCACAGCCCCAACCGCGCCGTGCTGGAAGGCAAGCGCGTGATCCTGATCGACGACTCGATCGTGCGCGGCACGACCTCGCTAAAGATCGTCCGCATGGTCCGCGAAGCCGGCGCCAAGGAGGTTCACCTCCGCTCGGCCAGTCCGCCGATCAAGTGGCCCGACTTCTACGGCATCGACATGCCCGAGCGCGACCAGCTGCTGGCGGCCAACAAGTCGCTGGAGGAGATGGCGCGGTTCCTGGAAGTCGACAGCCTGGGCTTCCTGTCGGTCGAGGGTCTGTACCAGGCGCTGGAAGCCGGTCCGCGCGACCCGGCCCATCCGCAGTTCACCGACCACTACTTCACCGGCGACTATCCCACGCGCCTGACCGATCGCGAGATCGCCGAGGGCCGCAACGAGCAGAACGAGAAGCAGCTGTCGCTGCTGAGCGCCTAGGCCTTGGCCAACCCCGTTTCCGGTCTCCTCGATAAGCTGAAGATCGACGGCTACATCGTCGCCCTGTTCGGGATGGTGGTGCTGGCCTCGATCCTGCCGGTGCACGGCCAGGCGGCGGTTATCGTCGGGTGGGTGGTCAAGATCGCCATCGCGCTGCTGTTCTTCCTGCACGGCGCCAAGCTGTCGCGCGAGGCCGTGGTGGCGGGCCTGACTCACTGGCGCCTGCACCTGACGATCCTGGCCTTCACCTTCGTGATGTTCCCGGCCCTGGGCCTCCTGATCAGCACGTCCGGCGTGCTGTCGCCCACGCTTTCGAGCGGCATTCTGTTTCTCTGCTGCCTGCCTTCCACGGTGCAGTCGTCGATAGCCTTCACCTCGATCGGCCGGGGCAACGTCGCCGCCGCCGTCTGCGCGGCCTCGGCCTCGAACCTGCTGGGCATCTTCCTGACGCCGGTGCTGGTGGGGGTCCTGATGCACGCCCACGGCGATGTCGGCGGCTGGGACTCGATCAAGTCCATCGTTCTCCAGCTGCTAGTCCCGTTCGTGATCGGCCAGTTGGTCCGCCCGTGGGTCAAGGACTGGATCGAGAAGCACAAGGGCCTGGTCGGCCAGGTCGACCGCGGCTCGATCCTGTTGGTGGTCTATGCGGCCTTCAGCGCCGCCGTCGTGGGCGGCATCTGGAAGATCGTCTCGATCCCCGAGCTGCTCCTGCTTCTGGTCGTCTGCGCGGTGCTGCTGGCGGTCGTCATGGCCGCGACGGTGTTCGGCGCGCGGGCCTTGGGCTTCTCAAAGCCCGACGAGGTGGCCATCGTGTTCTGCGGCTCCAAGAAGAGCCTCGCCACCGGCGTGCCCATGGCCGGCATCCTGTTCCCTGGCGCGACGGCGGGCATCCTGGTGCTGCCGCTGATGCTGTTCCACCAGATCCAGCTGATGGCCTGTTCGGTGATCGCCCAGCGCTACGGCGCGCGCCCGGCCGACGAGGCTGAAACAGCTGCTTAAGGGGCTGTTCCGGTTCCCATCCGGCGGCTTAGCCACTAGAACCCGCCCATGACTTCCGACTCCGAAAAGCCGCTGGCCGGCCGCATCGCCCTCGTCACCGGCGCCACGCGCGGCATCGGCGAGGCCATCGCCCTGGGCCTGGCCCAGGGCGGCGCCCACGTGATCGCTCTTGGCCGCACGCAAGGCGCTCTGGAGGCGCTGGACGACGCGATCTTCGCCGCGACCGGCGAGCACGCCACCCTGGTGCCGCTGGACCTGCGCGAGCCCGACGGCCTGGATCAGCTGGGCGCCGCTCTCTACGAGCGTTTCGGCAAGCTGGACATCCTGGTCGGCGCCGCCGGCGTGCTGGGCGCCCTGACGCCCGTGGGCCACCTGGACCCCAAAGGCTGGGACATGATCATGGCCACCAACCTGACGGCCAACTGGCGCCTGATCCGGGCCATGGACCCGCTGCTGCGCCGCGCCGAGGCCGGCCGAGCCATCTTCCTCACCAGCAGCGTCGCCAAGACCCATCGGGCCTTCTGGGGCGGCTACGCGGCCTCTAAGGCGGGCTTGGAAGCCGTCGTCGCCTGCTATGACGACGAGATGGAGAACACGACGGTTCGCGCTGTCTGCGTCGATCCGGGGGCAATGCGCACTCGTATGCGGTCCGGAGCCTTCCCGGGCGAGGATCCGCAGACCGTGCCGGCGCCCGACACCATCGTCCCGCTGGTCGTCGACTTGGCGCGCCCTGACCGCGTGCCGCCCAAAGGTGTCGTGAAGTTCAAGGACCGCGGCCAAGAATCGGCCAGCATCGGCTGAGCGACCACGCAACCGGCGGTGATCGCTGTTAACTTGGAAGGCGCGCATCGCGGGGCGCGCCTTATTTCGTGGGGCTTCCCCACCCGAATGTCGACAATTCGACAAGTCGAATGAAATCAAATCCTTGATCTCCCAGTTCTTGGCGAGTTCGGCGCTGTTTGCGCCAAACTGGCGCAGCGTCACGGTCACCCGCCATCATCAGCGTTAACGCCCCCTCAACCAGAGCGACGCACGCTCAGGTGGGGTGCGGTCCCTAGCGTGACCGCATTGGGGGAGTAGAGTGATGTCGCTTTTTACAGCCAAGCGTTCCGATCTAAAGGCGGCTCAACGCCTCGCGGACCTTGAGGCCACCGTCGCCGCTATCGATCGGTCGCAGGCGATGATCGAGTTCCAGCTGGACGGCACGATCATCACCGCCAACAAGAACTTCCTGGACACCGTGGGCTATCGGCTGGACGAGATCGTCGGCCGACATCACGAGATGTTCGTCCAGGCCGCCTACGGGCGTAGTGCGGAGTACAAGGCTTTCTGGGCCAGCCTGAGGCGCGGCGAATTCTTCTCCGACAAGTTCCAGCGCGTGGGCAAGGACGGCAAGGACGTCTGGATCCAGGGCAACTACAACCCGATCTTCGACGCCGCCGGCAGGCCCTGTAAGGTCATCAAGTTCGCCGTCGACATCACCGCCGTCGAACTGGAGCGGATCGCCAACGAGGCCCGTCGCAAGGCCGAAGAAGAGCAGAGCGCCGTCGTCTGCTCGCTAGCCGGCTATCTGAAGCGCCTGGCGGGCGGCGACCTGACCGCGCGGATCACCGAGACCTTCGAAGGCCGCTTCCTGGCGATCAAGGAAGATTACAACGCCGCCGTCGACAGCCTGCGCGCGGCGATCGACCAGATCGCCGGCTCCACCGACGGGCTGCGTGGAAGCTCCGACGAGGTCGCCGCGGCCTCCGCCGACCTGTCTCGTCGCACCGAGCAACAGGCCGCCTCGCTGGAAGAAACGGCGGCCGCCCTGGACGAGATCACCGCCACCGTCCGCCGTAGCGCCGCCGGCGCCAAGGAGGCTTCGACCGCCGCCTCGGGCGCGCGACAGGAAGCCGCCCGGTCCGGCGAAGTCGTCCGAGACGCTGTCGCCGCGATGGGCGAGATCGAGCAGAGCTCGGGCCAGATCACCCAGATCATCGGCGTCATCGATGAGATCGCCTTCCAGACCAACCTCCTGGCGCTCAACGCTGGCGTCGAGGCCGCGCGCGCCGGCGACGCGGGGCGAGGCTTCGCCGTCGTCGCCCAGGAAGTGCGGGCGCTGGCCCAGCGTTCGGCCGACGCCGCCAAGGAGATCAAGACCCTGATCGCCAACAGCACCTCGCAGGTGGCGCGTGGCGTCCAGCTGGTCGGCGAGACCGGCCAGGCCCTGAACGGCATCGTCGGCAAGGTCGCCGAGATCGACACCCTGATCTCCGAGATCGCACAGTCCTCCCAGGAGCAGGCCACCGGCCTCAACCAGGTCAATTCCGCCGTCAACCAGATGGACCAGGTGACCCAGCAGAACGCCGCCATGGTCGAGCAGGCCACGGCCGCCGCCGCCAATCTGCGCTCCGAGTCCAACGCCCTGGCGGAACTTGTCTCGCGCTTCGAGACCGGCGCCGCGCATGGGGCCGCCGGGCCTCCGGCCCGTCCGCGCTCGGTCCCGGTCCCCCGCCCGGCCGCTCGCGCCGTGCCTCAGATGCGCCCGGGCTCAAGCGCCGCCGTCGCGCCGGAATGGGAAGAGTTCTAGGCCAGGGTTCTGAAGGTCACGGAGTAGCGCAGCGTCTCCACGGGCGGGATGCTGTGTTCCCACACCGATCGCGCTTCGCCGGCCAGCCAGTAGGCCGAACGGGGCTCCAGCGTCAGGGATCGCCGCTCCCAGCCGCTGTCGCGCGCCTTGCGGAAACGCATCACGCAGGGCGACAGCAGGGAGAAGCCGACGACCTGCCCAAACGCGGGCCTGTCGCGATGCCAGCCGATCGGCGCGCCGGGCGGATATTCGTTGACCAGCGCATGGACCAGGGCGCCGGGCCCCAGGCCCGCCAGATCGGCCGCCTTGTGTCGTAGAGCCAGCAAGAACTCAGGGATCGGCGGCCCCTCCTCCAGCTCGGGACCCGCGCCTCGGTAGCGCACGCCGAAACTGGCGACGCGACGGCGCGCGCTGTAGCCCCGCATCTCGAAGGCGCGCAGTTCCAATCGCCCCAGCGCCTCGGCCAGGGCCGCCTCCTCGGCCTCATCGATCACGCCGGGGCGATAGAGAAAGCCTGGCGGTCCCGGCGCCGGGTCGTCGAACAGGCTGGCTTGGCGAAGGTCCATGCTCGGCAAATGGTCCCGGCGACCACGACGTTCCAGTGCAACCGTTCCCGGCCTGAAGCGTCTATCGGCGTCGGAGACGTCTCGATGCCTGACCAATGACCCCAGAACACTTCGACGCGATCATCGTCGGCGCCGGTCCCGCCGGCCTGACCGCCGCCCTCTACCTGGGGCGCTTCCGGCGACAGGTCCTGGTCATCGACGGCGGCGACAGCCGGGCCGCCTGGATCCCGACCACGCACAATCATCCTGGTTTTCCGGATGGCGTGGCGGGCACGACGCTCCTGGACCTGCAAAGACAGCACGCCGTTCGCTACGGCGCTCAAATCCGGCCCGGCGCGGTCGAGACCTTATCGGTCTTGGACGACGGATTCGGCCTTGAGCTCGGTGGCGAGCTCCTGCGCGCGCCCACCGTCCTGCTGGCCTGCGGAGTCGAGGACAACGCCCCTGCCCTGCCCGAGGTCGATGAAGCCGTCCGGCGGACCCTGCTGCGCATCTGTCCGATCTGCGACGGCTTCGAAGTCACCGGTCAGCAGGTGGGTGTGATCAGCGACGGTCCGCTGGGCGCGCGGGAGGCGCTGTTCCTGCGGACCTATTCCGACGCCGTCAGCCTGATCCACATCGGCAGCCCGGACGCCCTGCCCGCCGAGGAGCGCCGCCTGCTGTCCGGAGCGGGCGTTTCGTTGATCGAAGCCTCGATCGACAGCGTGGAGTTGCAGCCAGACCGGCCGCGCGCCCTGTGCTTCGCCGGGACCGGGCGCGTGGAGTTCGACGCCTTGTACAGCGCCCTGGGCGTCACGCCTCGGACCGGACTGGCCCTGGCCGCCGGCGCGCGGCACGACGACCAGGGCCGATTGGTGGTCGATGACCATCAACAGACCTCGATCCCCGGGCTTTACGCCGCCGGCGACATGGTGCGCGGGCTGAACCAGATCACCACGGCCCAAGGCGAGGCGGCCATCGCGGCGACCGCCATGCACAACCGGCTCAGGGGCGTCTAGCGCCCCTTCGGCGGGGCCTTGTTGCCGCGAACCGTCCGGGCGCCGGCCACTGGGCGACGCACGGCGGTCTTGGAGCCCGCCGCCTTGCCGCCGGCCGCCTTGAACCCGACCTTGTAGCTGGGCGTGGTGGACTTCTTCTGGACCTTTGGACCCTGTTTCTTGACTGACTTCACCGCCGCCTTGCCGGGCTCGGCGGCGGGGTTGGCGGCGATCTCGGTCGGCTTGGGCGCCTTGGAGGCCTTCGAAGCGGGTTTGCCCGAGCTCTTGGGCGGCGGCGGCAGGCCCGCGGCTTCGGCGGCCGCGGCGGCGGCGGCTTCCGCCACGCGCACCGACTTCTTGACGGTGTTGCGCGAGGCGCGGATCCGCTCCTTTTCACGCTCCTTGCGCTCGAACTCCCGCTTGCCCTTGCCCGAGTGGCCCTTGGCCTCGCCCTCGGCATAGGGGTTGGCGCCCGACTTGATGGTGATGCGCAACGGCACGCCCGGCAGGTCGAAACTCTCGCGCAGGCTGTTGACCAGGTAGCGCCGATAGTGGTCGGGCATCTGGTCGGCTCGGCTGGAGAAGAGCACGAAGGTCGGCGGACGGGCCTTGGTCTGGGCCATGTACTTGGGCTTGATGCGCTTGCCGCCGACGCTGGGAGGGGGGTGGCGCTGCATGGCCATCTGGAGCCAGTCGTTCAGGTCGCGGGTCTTGACCTTGGTCGACCAGTCCTTGTGGCTCTTCAGCACGGCTGGCATCAGGCGTTCGACGCCCCGGCCGGTCTCGCCCGACAGCGCCACCACCGGCGCGCCGCGCAGCTGGGGGAGCATGCGCTCGGCGTGCTCGTGGAAATCCTTCAGCACCTGGCCCGGGTCCTCGATCAAGTCCCACTTGGCCAGGACGAAGACCACGCATCGCCCTTCCCGCTCGGCCAGGTCGGCGATCTGCAGGTCCTGGGTTTCGAACGGATGGGTGGCGTCCATCACCAGCAGCACGACCTCGGCGAAGGTCAGCGAGCGGATGGTGTCCTGGGTCGAGAGCTTCTCCAGCTTCTCGTTGACCTTGGCCTTCTTGCGAAGGCCGGCGGTGTCGACCAGGCGGACCTTGCGGCCGCTCCAGTCCCAGTCCACCGAGATGGAGTCGCGGGTGATGCCGGCTTCCGGACCGGTCAGCAGGCGCTGCTCGCCGATCAGCCGGTTGATCAGGGTGGATTTGCCGGCGTTCGGTCGGCCCACGATGGCGATCTTGATCGGGTTTTCGTCGTCTAGATCATCGTGGTCGGTTTGCAGTTCTTCCGGGGCCACGGCCAGCAGGGCGGCGTAGAGCTCGGCCATGCCTTCGCCGTGCTCGCCGCTGATCTGGATCGGCTCGCCCAGGCCCAGGACGTTGCCCTCGGCCGCGCCGACGTCGCCGGCCTTGCCCTCGGACTTGTTCGCCGCAACGATCACCGGCTTGTTCCGGCGGCGCAGGATCTCGGCGAAGATCTTGTCCAGCGGCGTCAGGCCTTCGCGGGCGTCGTAGACCAGCAGGCTGACGTCGGCTTCCTCGATGGCCAGTTCGGTCTGGGCGCGCATCCGCGCTTCCAGGCTCTCGTCGGTGACGTCCTCGAAGCCCGCGGTGTCGATCAGTTCCAGGTCCAGGTCGCCCAGGCGGCCGTGAGCGAACCGGCGGTCGCGGGTGACGCCGGGCTGGTCGTCGACCAGGGCCAGCTTGCGGCCGGCCAGACGGTTGAACAGGGTCGACTTGCCCACATTGGGGCGACCGACGATGGCGAGTTTCAAAGGCATGGGCT
>Ga0209256_1002963_pt1 | contig 12710 bp, 10 predicted proteins | sample AraplaCol_mCL_r2_2_FD_184270 | JGI IMG/M metagenome (GOLD analysis project Ga0209256, IMG submission 184270) | Arabidopsis root microbial communities from North Carolina, USA - plate scrape MF_Col_mCL_r2 (SPAdes) (version 3) | ecosystem: Host-associated > Plants > Roots > Endosphere | place...
CGGCTCCTTCGCTGCCAGCAGCAACGGCAGGTCCGCGGTGCTGTCCGAATAGGCCACATCGATGTCGCCATAGCCGCGCTCGCGCAGCATGCGCATCTTCTCTTCGTTGTGGCAATGGCGCGTGGCACCAACCGCACCGAAGCGCGGCCCCACTTCGCTGCCGATCACCGGCACGCCCTGGTGGGCGACGAAAGCCAGGATCGCCCGCGCCAGCTCCGGCGGCGCGCCGGTCGCCACCACAACCCGGTCGCCCTGCGCCCGGTGCGCGGCGAACACCGCCAGCGCCTCCGGCAGCAGCTTGGCGCGCAGCTGCGCCTCGTGCTTGATCACGTAGGCGTCGATCACGCGGTTGAACTCGCGCGCACGGTGCAGCCCGAACGTGGCGATCCAGACATAGACCGAAATGCCGGTACGCCGGGTCGGCAACATCGCCACCAGCGGCCCCGCCACCGGCGTCACCAGCAGCGCAGCGAGCAGCCGCAACGGGTTGCGCTTGATCAGCGACGCGAACAGGTGGCTGCCGGAATCGCCGTCGTACAGGGTGTGGTCGAAGTCGAACACCACCAGCGGCGCGTCGTCGTGCGGAGTCGGGTAGGTCGCAGTCATGCGTTGAAGAATAGCTGACGCAGGCCCTCGCCGGGCTCTTCCACCCGCATGAAGGCCTCGCCGACGAGGAAGGCGTTGATCCCGTTGCCCCGCATCAGCGCCACGTCATCGGGCCCGAGGATGCCGCTCTCGGTCACCAGCAGGCGGTCGCGCGGCACCGCCTGGCGCATGTCCAGGGTGGTCTGCAGCGACACCTCGAAGGTACGCAGGTTGCGGTTGTTGATCCCGATCAGCGGTACCGGCACCTGGATGGCGCGCTCCAGCTCGTCGATGTCGTGCACTTCCACCAGCACATCCATGCCCAGCTGCATCGCCAGGTCGGACAGCTCGGCCAGCTGGCGGTCTTCCAGCGCGGCCACGATCAACAGGATGCAGTCGGCGCCCAGCACGCGCGCTTCGTAGACCTGGTAGGCGTCGATCACGAAGTCCTTGCGCAGCACCGGCAGGGTGCAGGCCCCGCGTGCCTGCTGCAGGTAGGCGTCGTCGCCCTGGAAGAAGTCCACGTCGGTCAGCACCGACAGGCAGCTGGCACCGCCGAACTCATAGCTCACCGCGATGTCGGCCGGGTGGAAGTCCGGTCGGATCACACCCTTGGAGGGACTGGCCTTCTTCACCTCGGCGATCACCGCCGGGTCGCCGGCCGCGATCGCCGCGCGCAGCGCGTCGGCGAAGCCGCGCACCGGCGGGGCCTCGGCCAGGCGCGCCTGCAGCGCTTCCAGCGGGACCCGCGCACGGCGCTCGGCCACTTCTTCGGCCTTGCGGGCCAGGATGGTCTCGAGGATGTCGCTCTTGTCGCTCATGTCGTTCGGGGTCCTTCAGGCCGGCCATTATCGGCCAGCCCACAGCAAAGCGTGAAATCGGGCTCAGCCCGCGCGGCGGATGCGCTGGGTCGCATCCACGTAATCCTGCATGCGCTGGCGTGCGCTGCCGTCGGCGATGGCCGCACGGGCGCGGGCCAGGCCGTCCGCAATGCTGCTGGCCACCCCGGCCACGTACAGCGCGGCGCCGGCGTTGAGCGCCACGATATCCAGCGCCGGACCCGCTTCGTTGTCGAGCACCCCCAACAGCATGGCGATCGATTCCTCCGGGCCGCCGACCTTCAGGTTGCGGCTGGCCGACATGGCAATGCCGAAATCCTCCGGATGGATTTCGTATTCACGCACCTTGCCGTCGCGCAGCTCGCCGACCAGGGTACCGGCGCCGAGCGAGATCTCATCCATGTTGTCACGGCCCCACACCACCATGGCGCGCTCGGCCCCCAGCTCGCGCAGCACGCGCGCCTGGATACCGACCAGGTCCGGATGGAACACACCCATCAGCACGTTGGTGGCACCGACCGGGTTGGTCAGCGGACCGAGGATGTTGAAGATCGTGCGCACGCCCATTTCGCGCCGCACCGGCGCCACTACCTTCATGGCGGGGTGATGCATCGGCGCGAACATGAAGCCGATGCCGGTTTCACTGATCGCGCGGGCCACCTCCTCCGGACGCAGTTCGATGATCGCGCCCAGCGCTTCGACCGCATCGGCGCTGCCGGACTTGGACGACACGCTGCGGTTGCCGTGCTTGGCGACCTTGGCCCCGGCGGCGGCCACCACGAACATCGCGCAGGTGGAGATGTTGAAGGTATGCGAGCCATCGCCACCGGTACCGACGATATCGATCAGGTGGGTGCGGTCTTCAACCGGCACGGCCAGCGCCAGCTCGCGCATCACCGTGGCCGCGCCCGCGATCTCGCCGACGGTTTCCTTCTTGACCCGCAGGCCGGTGAGGATCGCGGCGGTCATTACCGGCGACACCTCACCGCGCATCACCTGGCGCATCAGGTCGACCATCTCGTCGAAGAAGATCTCGCGGTGTTCGATGGTGCGTTGCAGGGCTTCCTGGGGGGAGAAGGTCATGTGGATTCCTTTGCAGTACGGATGCGGCGCCTCAGCGCTGCAGGAAGTTCTTCAGCAGGGCGTGGCCATGCTCGGTGAGGATCGATTCGGGATGGAACTGCACGCCCTCCACTGGGTACTCCCGGTGGCGCAGGCCCATGATCTCTTCGATCGTGCCGTCCTCGTTCTCGGTCCAGGCCGTGACTTCCAGGCAGTCGGGCAGCGTGGTCTTGTCCACCACCAGCGAGTGGTAGCGGGTAGCCTGGTAGCGATCCGGCAGGCCGGCGAACACGCCTTTGCCTTCGTGCCGGATCGGCGAGGTCTTGCCATGCATGATGGTGCCGGCGCGGATGACATCGCCGCCGTACACCTGGCCGATGCCCTGGTGGCCCAGGCACACGCCGAGGATCGGCGTGGTCGGCCCCAGCCGCCGGATCAGCTCCAACGACACGCCCGCTTCGTTGGGCGTGCACGGGCCGGGCGAGATCACGATGCGCTCCGGCGCGAGCGCGGCGATCTCATCGACGCTCAACGCGTCATTGCGCACCACCTTCACTTCGGCGCCCAGCGTCTGCAGGTACTGCACGAGGTTGTAGGTGAAGCTGTCGTAGTTGTCGAGCATCAACAACATGATCAGGATCCGTCTTTGATGAGGAAAATGGCGTACACGTTTTCGGTGTACGTGATGGGGGCGGCGGCGAGCAGTTCGCCCACCGCGGCGGGCGCGGGGGCGCGGCTGCCCGTGACCTGCACTCGATCCAGCGAGCGGCCTTCGGCGTAGTCCTCACGGTCCGGTGCGCCGGGCGCGGTTGGCCAGGTGCCTGCCTGGACACCGTAGGCGAAGCTCGGAGCCACGTCGGAGATGCTGTACAGCCCGGTGATCCGCGCGCCATAGGCGTCGGCGAGCCCCTTGGCCGACGCACGCGTCTGTGCCGCCGCTTCGGCCTTGAGCTCGGCACGCACGCGGGCTGCGCCGGAGTAGGTCGGCGTGGCGGTGCTCACCTGTACTTCGCGACTGGCTTTCAATTCGCCGAGAAAAGCCTGCAGGGCCTGGGCGGTCGGGAACGCGGCTTCGAGGTCGCGGCTTACGGCCGTGCCTTCAAAAACGTCCTTGCCGTCGTCGTAGCGCGTGGACGGCTCGATGCTGAGATTGTCAGCGCGCACCGTATCGGCGATGGCGCCATGCTGGGTAAACAGCTGCATCACCCGCTCGCTGTTGGCCTGCACGCGCTTTCGGGCGATATCGGTCTGCATGTCCACCGACTCCAGCGCTATCTTCACCACGAAACGGTCTGGCAGCACGGTGCGGCTGGCGTTCCCCTTGACCAGCAGGTGCGGTTCGGACGGTACGGTATTGGCCTGCGCCCACGCGCTCGGGGCCACCATGGCCAGTGTCGACGACAGCAGCAGTGCGTGCAGCAGCTTCATGCGGTTGATCCTTGTCGGGTGATGGATGCAGCGAACGCCGTGGCCCCAGCCACGGCACGAAAACGTCACAGGCCCTTGGCGGCCTGGGCGACGGCACGGAACAGCGCGCGGCCCTTGTTCATGGTCTCGTCCCATTCCTTGCCGGGGTCCGAGTCGTAGACGATGCCGGCACCGGCCTGCACGTGCAGGCGGCCGTCCTTGATCACCGCGGTACGGATGGCGATCGCGGTGTCGGCATCGCCGTGCCAGCCGATGTAGCCGATGCTGCCGGCGTACACGTTGCGCTTGATCGGTTCCAGTTCGCGGATCACTTCCAGCGCGCGGATCTTCGGCGCGCCGCTGACCGTGCCGGCCGGGAACGTGGCGCGCAGCACGTCGGCATAGCTCAGGCCGGGCTGCAGCTGCCCGGTGACTTCGCTGACGATGTGCATCACGTGGCTGTAGCGTTCGATCACGAACTGCTCACCCACTTCCACGGTGCCGGCCCTGGAGACGCGGCCCGCATCATTGCGGCCCAGGTCGATCAGCATCAGGTGCTCGGCGCGTTCCTTCGGGTCGGCCAGCAGTTCGGCTTCCAGCGCGTTGTCTTCTTCCACCGTGGCGCCGCGCGGGCGGGTTCCGGCGATCGGGCGCACGGTCACTTCACCATCCTGCAGGCGCACCAGGATTTCCGGCGAGGAGCCGACCACCTGCACGTCGCCGGTGTCGAGGAAATACATGTACGGCGACGGATTCAGCGCGCGCAGCGCACGGTACACATCCACCGGGCGTGCCTTGAACGGCACGCTCAGGCGCTGGCTCAGCACCACCTGGAAGATGTCACCGGCGCGGATGTATTCCTTGGATTTATCCACCGCGGCGATGAAACCTTCGCGGGTGAAGCCGGACACGAAGTCGTTTTCGTCCAGTACGTCGCGGGTGATGGGCGCCGGATAGCCCGCGCCGGGCGCGCGGAGCTTGGCCACCAGTCGGTCCAGCCGCGCCTGTGCCTCATCCCATGCGCCGGGCTGGCCCGGATCGGCGTGGACGATCAGGTAGAGACGGCCCTTGAGGTTGTCGAACACCGCCAGCTCTTCGGAGTGCAGCAGCAGGATGTCCGGCGTACCCAGCTCATCGCGGCCGCGCGGCGGGGCCAGGCGAGGTTCGATATAGCCGATGCACTCGAACCCGAACCAGCCCACCAACCCGCCGGTAAAGCCCGGCAGGCCGGCCAGCTTGGGCACCGAATGGGCGCTGCGCAGCGCCTCCACTTCGGTGAACGGGTCGGCCACGTCACGGGTTTCCACCACCTGCCCGGCTTCGCTGACGGTCAGGGTGTGGCCGTGGAAGGCGTACACACGGCGGGCCGGCAGGCCGATGATGGAGTAGCGCCCGAAGCGTTCGCCGCCTTCGACCGATTCGAACAGATAGGTATGCGGGCCGTCGGCGAGCTTCAGATAGACCGAAAGCGGCGTGTCCAGGTCGGACAGCACTTCACGGACGACGGGGATGCGGGTGTGGCCTTCAGCGGCCTGCTGCTGGAACTGCTCGAGCGTGATCAAGACGACTTTCCTTCCGGGAAACGGCGGTGGCGGGACGGACGACGGCAACAGGCCACCATCGCCAACCACGGCGAGCGGAAGAAAGGGTATGCGGGGTCGTCAGAATGGACACCCGGGGACTGTACCGCATTGGCGGCACCGGATGGAACCCGGGCCGTGGCAGCCCAATGGACAAAGGCCTCAGGCCGGAGGTAGCGCCGACTGTTAGTCGGCTGCTTGACCGGGCAGCCGACTAACAGTCGGCGCTACCCTGGTACCAGCTGTTCCAGCTGTTCCAGCCCCCGGCGGTCCCGTCGTCCCCGCCGGTCCCCAGCTGCCCCGCCTCATCCCATCCGCCGCGCGGCCTGCTGCTCCTGCTCGCGCTGCTGCTCGGCCCCCAGGTCGGCCACCAGCGCCGGGGCGGCAGCGGTGCGCTCCTGCTGGCGGTTGACCTCGGCCACCTGCTCGGTGCTCACGCTGAGCGGCTGCTGGCGCCCGGCCACCACGTCCACCTGGGCCAGGTGGCGGTGCACGGAGGTGAGGTCCTGGGTATCCACCGCGAACACGCGGGTGCGGTCCTCGCTGAGCACGACCCGCTCGATGCGTTCCAGACCCTCCTGGGTGGCCTTCGCCGCCAGCGCACCGGCCAGCTGGTCACTCTGCAGGTCGGGCACGCGGTTGTGGGCGGCATCGATGCCGTGCACCCCGGCTTGGGCGCCTTGGAACATGTGGTACTGCCTGTGGTCCGGATCGTTGATGCCGACCACCAGCGTGGACGGCTCGGCGGCGATGGCCGCGTGCTTCTCCGTCGGGTGCTGGATGCGCTCATGCTGCTCCAGCAGCGCGCGCGCCTGCGCTTCCTGCTTGATCAGCTCGGCATCGAGACTCGGAATGACGGTATCGGCCATGCCGTGGCGCGCTGCCGCCTCGCCGAAGGAAGGGCTGAGCCCCTCGATCACCCGCGCAGACCTGGCGAGGTTTGAGAGGTTGTGCAGCGCCAGCGGTGGCGGCCCCGCCGGCACGTGGGTAGCCGCGGCCGTGGTGAGACCTGCCCCTGCTCCGCCCACCGTAGCGAAGACGGCCGGAGCGTGCGAGCTGATGCCTTTCACATGGGACGCAGCCAGATCGTAACCGCTGTCCACATAGGCGCCGGCGGTGGCGAACCCGTTCTGCAGCTTGCCCGCCACCCACTGACCATTGTGGCCAATGGCGGCGGCGCTGCGGTCGCCCACCGCACGGATGCCGTCTGCGTCGGACTGCGCGTGGCGGGTGGCGCTTTGTGCCCGGTGTTCGCCGTCGTGGCGGGTGCGCTCGGCTTCCTTGGCCAGACGCTCGGACACGCTGTCCAAGCCGACCTTGTCGGTAATCCACGACAGTGCCGACATGCCACCCGAGCGCGCCTGCGATTCGGCCCGATGCAGGGTGGCTTCGATGCCGCCGGTCAGCTCGCGTCCGGACGCGATCACAGTGGTGCCGGCTTTGGTGCCGACCTGCAGGGTGGCAGAACCGAAGTTCACCACTTGGCCAATCGCCATACCCTGGGTCTTGAGCACGACCTCGGCACCATCGCCTGCCTTGTCCAGCACGTGCGCGCCAGCTGCGCCGACCCGCTCGACCTGCTCGCCGATGATGCGGCCACCGCGCATACCGTAGCCAGTGGCATGCAGCGCGTGTGACAGCGGGCCCGCAAGCTCGGCCACCTGGCTGGGTGCCGCCACGTTCGGGCGGTCGACGATGCTGGCGTCCTTGTCACTTTTGTCGACCATCTTGGAGTCAAGCAACAACTCAAGCTTGCCCGCCGCCACGGGGATGTTCCGCAGCGCCTCCTGCCCAGGCTTGGTTGCCAGCTGTTCGACGAACTGCGCGGCCGAGGTCTGCGCCCCCGCCGGCATCATCTCGCGAAGCTTGTCGCCGACCAGCTTCTGCATGGCCGGCTCTTTTAGCAGCATGCCCATTTCATTGGCCAGCACACCGTAGCCCCGGCGCTGTTCGTCGCTGAGCTTCTGCATGCCGTTCTGTACATCATTCAACACCTCGCCAGCGGCCTGGTAGGTGTGCACCGTCTGCTGCGGATTGAAGGTCGGTAGACCATTGTCCTTTGCGTAGCGCGAAGCGGTGTCGGGGTGCAGGCCGGCCGCATTGAAAGTGGTAGCGCGGACGCCGGTAACGGCAGAGGCGGCGGAGGCCATGCCGCCGCCGAGGGAGTGGCCGGCGATTTCGAAGTTGCCGCCGACGCGGTCATTCATCTGGGTCGCAAGATCCATGGCGCGATCATAGTAATCGCTGCGCATGCCAATGCCCTGCTGACCATTGTTGAGGAAGTCCTCCCCGCCCGACTCGCGCCACCCGCCCGGTGCGAATGGATCGATGATCTTGCCGGTTGACCCCTTGTATACGACCACAGGTTTGGCATCGTCACCGAACACACGCTTGTCGGGAATATAGATCTCGGCACGGAAGCCAGACTGGGGCGGCTGAAGGAAGTCCCTCACCTGGTCGTCGGTCATGTCTATGCCTGCAGCGCGGAGGGCGGCAGGGTCGCTCGTCGCTCGGGTCCAACCGGTGGGTGGCGATCCATCCCCCTTCGCAGAAAGGTAGACATCTGCGGCAAGATCAGACATCTCCCGCGCGTGATAGGTTTCCTGCAGACGATTCGCTTCGTTCTCGTTGCCGCTTTCACGCAACTGTTGAACAAGAAGGTTTTGTTCCTGGATGGCGCGGGCGCGCGCCTTAATATCGGGACCGCTCATGGCAAGCTCCATTGCACAGTGAAGGTGCGCGATCCCCCCGAGCCGCGCTTCTTATCGAATAGCAGAACACTTTGCTAATGTCACGCCTTCAGGGGTTCAACATCAGGACGAACATGCGCATCAGTCTTCACAACTTGATGACAAAAGCCATCATAAGTGCGGCGTGGCTCACACTTTTCTTGGTAAATGGATGCGCTGCATCGTCTACACATGGCGCCGGCGACTACTTCGATGGAAAGGCATTGGAGTTGGCTGCAGCGACCGAAACCGGCGATATGCAAACCATTCGCAGCCTGATCAAAAATGAAGGGGTCGATCCCGACAGTGTCTTCGCCATGCGCGACGGTATCCCCTTGGTCGCATGGCCCCTGCGCGCAGGGAACCTGGAGGGACTGCGCGCACTTCTGGAAAACGGCGCCGACCCGAACGCGCGTCAGGTGAAGCAAGTGGAGGGTCGCGAACTCCGCTTCAACAACGCGATGGTCTACGCCGCCAAGATGGACGATCCACGCTTCCTTGAGCTGCTCCTCAAGCATGGCGGGGATCCCAACACTCGTAACTCTGCCAACGAGACCTTGTTGTTCCAAGCCTTCATCTCTGGCAACCAGTGGAAGAACGTCAAACTCCTGGTCGAGAATGGTGCGAACATCAATGAGGCAAATCGGGGAAGCGCCGATACGGTGTTGAGCTGGTATACCACTCGCGGCGCCTTCGAACATGCGTACTGGTTGATGGAGCATGGTGCGGATCCGACGATCATGCTTACCCCGCCTAAAACGTCGGGCAAGCCCAATCGAATGATAATGGCCGAGCACATCTATTGGGGTGTGACCACGCCAGATCTCCTGCCCTGGCAGAAGAAATGCCAGCAGTGGCTGGTCGCTCGGAATATTCCACGGCCGCCCATGCCGGACGGCCTCCGGCAGAAGCGTGAAGCGTTTGGGTTCCCAACCAAAGAAGAAGACGTGCCTCTTCTCTAAAGACTTGCCCATCCTGCCCCCTTTCGAGGACGAGAATTGAGACTAGTTTCGCCCCCTGCAACCACCGTTTTCAGGAAAATTGCGCTCGCCGCCATGGCGCTACTTACTTTGCTCATGGTCAGTGGCTGCGCGGCGTCGTCTTCACATGGCGCTGGCGAATATTTCAACGGCAAAGCGTTGCAGCTTGCCGTCGCGACCGAGACTGGGGACGCGGAGACCATCCGCCACCTGATCAAAGATGAAGGCGTAGATCCCGACTCTTCCTTTGCACGCCGCGATGGCATACCACTGATTGCGTGGCCACTACGCGCCCGCAGCCTGGCGGGACTAAGGGCGCTGCTTGAGGCTGGCGCTGATCCTAATGTGCGTGAGTCCAAGCACATGAATGGAGAGATGATTCACTTCAACAATGCGATGGTCTACGCAGCCAAAATGGACGATCCAAGCTACCTTGAGCTTCTGCTCAAACATGGCGGCGACCCGAACACGCGCAACATCAACAATGAGACTCTCCTGCTTCAGGCATTCCTTAGCGGGAACCAGTGGAAGAACATCCAGACGCTGATTGAGAACGGCGCGAACATCAACGAATCCAGCCTGAGCATGGGCGATGACACGGTTCTGAGCTGGTACACAAGACGAGGGGGATTCGATTCGGCCTACTGGCTGCTTGAGCATGGCGCGGATCCCACGATTTCGAAGCAGGCGGCCAGTAGATCGGATGGCACCGCCAGGCAGAAGATGGTCGAAGACATCTACTGGGAAATCACAACACCCGACCTGCTTCCGTGGCAGAAGAGGTGTCAGCGTTGGCTGATCGCACGAAACATCCCGCGTCCACCGATGCCTGAGCACATCCGCAAGAAGCGTGAAGCCTTTGGGTTCCCAATCAAAGAAGAGGACGTCCCTCTTCTCTGAAGATTTTGGCCATCCTGATCCTTCCGAGTACCAAAGTTGAGACTACTTCCACGCCCTCTGACGACCATTGCCGTGAAAATTGCACTTGCTGTAATGGCGCTTCTGGCTTTGCATCTGGTCAGTGGCTGCGCGGCATCTTCTTCACATGGCGCTGGCGACTATTTCAACGACAAGGCGTTGCAGCTCGCCGTCGCAACCGAGACGGGGGACGCGGAAGCCGTCCGCCGCTTGATCAAAGATGAAGGGGTCGATCCTGACTCTTCCTTTGCACGCCGCGATGGCTTCCCCCTGATTGCGTGGCCGCTACGCACCCGCAGCTTGGCGGGGCTGAGGGCGCTCCTTGAGACGGGTGCTGATCCCAATGCGCGCGAGTCCAAGCACATGAATGGGGTAATGGTTCACTTCAACAATGCCATGGTCTACGCCGCCAAGATGGACGACCCGCGCTTTCTCACATTGCTCCTGAAGCATGGTGGCGACCCCAACACGCGCAACTCCAACAACGAAACACTGCTCTACCAGGCATTCATCAGCGGCAACCAGTGGAACAACGTGAAACAGTTGGTGGAGGGCGGCGCGGACGTGAATGAGCCCAGCCTCGGCCCTTCCGATACCCCTGTCAGCTGGTACAGCGGACGTGGCGCCTTCGAACACGTTTACTGGCTTCTCGAGCACGGCGCGGACCCGAGTGTGATGCTCAAGTCATCAATCGGCGAGCCGGACCGCATGTTCGTTGCGGAACACATCTACTGGGGCATCACCACTCCGGATCTTCTGCCGTGGCAGAAGAAGTGCCAGCAGTGGCTGATCGAGCGCAACATCCCGCGTCCGCCAATGCCAGACGGAATCAGGCAGAAGCGCGAAGCTTTTGGCTTCCCAACGAGAGAAGAGGATGTTCCGCTTCTTTAAGAATGCGCCCCTCCTTACCTCTCCAAGCCCCAGAGTTGAGAATACTTCCCGCTCCTGAAGCACTCCATGCCGCGAAGATTGCATCTGCTGCTATCGCATTTCTGACTATGCTTCTGGTCAGTGGCTGCGCGGCATCGTCTTCATATGGCGCTGGCGACTATTTCGACGGCAAGGCGTTGCAGCTCGCCGTCGCTACCGAGACTGGGGACGCTGAAGCCGTCCGCCGCTTGATCAAGGATGAAGGGGTCGATCCTGACTCTACGTTCGGCCGTCGCGATGGGATCCCCATCGTGGCGTGGCCGCTCCGCGCAGGCAATCTGGACGGCCTTCGCGCACTTCTAGACAACGGGGCCGATCCGAATGCGCGACAGGTGCGGGAGATCGACGGCAATCCCTTCAAGTTCAACAACGCCATGATGTATGCCGCTCGGTTGGAGGATCCCGCCTTTCTGCAGCTGCTCCTGAAGCATGGCGGCGACCCCAACACGCGGAGCAGTGGCGGGGAATCGTTGCTGTTCCAGGCGTTCATCAACGGCAACCAATGGAAGAACGTCCAACAGTTGGTGGAAGCGGGCGCGAAGGTCAACGAGAACAACCTGGGCAAGGCTGATACGGTGTTGAGCTGGTATACCGCCCGCGGTGGTTTCGACGCGGCGTACTGGCTGCTGGAGCACGGCGCGGACCCGACCCTTTCTGCACCCGCTGCGTCGGGATCAAGCAGTCCCGCGCGCCAGATGATGGTGGAAGACATCTATTGGGAAATCACCACGCCCGATCTTCTGCCGTGGCAGAAGAAATGTCAGCAATGGCTGATCGCGCGCAACATTCCGCGTCCGCCGATGCCTGAACACATCCGCAAGAAGCGTGAGGCGTTCAAGTTCCCGTCACGGGAAGAGGATGTTCCGCTGCTGTGACGCAGTTGCATAGGGCAAGAGCAGCCGGGCAGAGCCCGGCTCTACGGCGAGTGATGCGGCAACGGCTACTGCAGGAGCGCGCTGTCGAGCGGCAGGTGCATGCGCACGCGTGCTGCGACGCAGTCGATGCGGAAGCGGCGCGCGCGGACCGGTTCGCCGTCCAGGTTGAGGGTCATCGGCTCGTCGGCATCGATTTCCACCCACGGCGCGCGGGTGCGCTCGGCCACCTGCTCCAGCGCGCCCTGCTTGCCGCCACGGATCAATGCGCCCAGCGTCGAGGCGACTTCGCCACTCAGCTCCGGGATCACGGTGAGATCGAGCAGGCCATCGTTGACCAGCGCTTCGGGGCACAGGACCTGGCCACCCCCGGCCTGGCGGCCGTTGCCGATGCCCAGCGCGATGAAGCCGCCCTCCCAGCTGAAGTCCGGGGTGCGCAGCCGCGCCTGGATGGGCTCGATCCGGCCCAGCCGGGAGATGCCGGTCACCAGATAGGCCAACCCGCCGAGCACCTTCTTCAGGCCCTCGTCGGTCTCCACCGTCACTTCGGTGCCGAAGCCCCCGCTGGCCACGTTCGCGCACCACCACAGGTCACCGTCGGCGTCGATCCGCAGCAGGTCCAGCGGGCATGCCGGCTGGGCGAGGATCATCTGCAGCGCCTGGATCGGCTCGTCTGGAATGCCCGCCGCGGTAGCGAAGTCATTGGCCGTGCCCAGCGGCACCAGCCCCAGGGTCGGCAGCGCGTCCGCCGCCTCGTCGCGGTGGGCCAGGGTTTCCGCCACTTCGCTCAGGGTGCCGTCGCCACCGG
>Ga0209256_1002988_pt1 | contig 12597 bp, 16 predicted proteins | sample AraplaCol_mCL_r2_2_FD_184270 | JGI IMG/M metagenome (GOLD analysis project Ga0209256, IMG submission 184270) | Arabidopsis root microbial communities from North Carolina, USA - plate scrape MF_Col_mCL_r2 (SPAdes) (version 3) | ecosystem: Host-associated > Plants > Roots > Endosphere | place...
CCCGTTCCTGGCCGACAAGAGCGTGGTGCAGCAGGGCTACGCCACCTCCGAGCCCTACCTGATCCAGAAGGAGGGCAAGATCACGCCGAAGGTCTTCCTGCTGGCCGACGACGGCTACCCCGCCTACGCCTCGTTCGCCCTGGTCCCTGACGCGCTGATCGCCAAGAACCCCGCGGCCGTGAAGGCCTTCGTGGAAGCAACCGCCGCGGGCTGGACGTCGTATCTGTACGGCGACGCCAAGCCGGGCGACGCCCTGATCCTCAAGGACAATCCGGAAATGACCCAGGACGTCCTGGACCAGGCCCGCGAGAAGATGCGGTCCTACGGCATCGTGCCGCGCGAAGGCGTGGGCGCCATGAACGACGCCCGCTGGGCCGAGTTCTTCAAGGTGGCTTCCGACCAGGGCGTGTACCCCAAGGACATGGACTACAAGTCGGCCTATTCGCTGGATTTCCTGCCTAAGGGCCAATAGTCGGCGCATGGAAGAGATGCACCCCGCCCGCCCTGAAATCACCTGGTGGTTCCTGGCCGTCGCGATCCTGCTTTGCGGATTGCTGATGGCTTGCCTCCGCATGGGAAAGGTCGCTTTTCCGTTCCTGGGAACGATCGGGCGAGCCGAACATCCGGTGTCGTTCTGGGTGGTCTGCGCCGCCCTGCTGGTGCTCGGCCTGTCCGCCTTGGCGGCGCACGCCGCTCAGTTTCCCACGCTATGCCTGGGTTGATCGCCGGCCTTTCCGGCGTCGAGGTCGACTACGCCCGGGGCCGCGCCCTGGGACCGATCGACCTGACCCTCGCGCCCGGCGAGATCGTGGCCCTGGTCGGGCCGTCGGGCTGCGGCAAGTCCACCGCCCTGCGCATGCTGGCCGGGCTGGAGCCGCCCACGCGCGGGACCGTCACCCGCGCCGCCGGCAGGGGCGAGACCTCGGTCGTGTTCCAAGCCGCCACCCTTGCCCCGTGGATGAGCGCGGCGGCCAATGTCGCCCTGCCGCTGGAGCTGGCTGGAACGTCCAAGGCCCAGGCCCGCGCCCAGGCCATCGAGGCCCTGGCCAAGGTCGGCCTTAAGGGCGCCGAGAACGCCCGGCCCGCCCAGCTGTCTGGCGGCATGGCCATGCGCGCCGCCCTGGCCCGCGCCCTGGTCACCCGTCCCCGCCTGCTGCTGCTCGACGAGCCGTTCGCCGCCCTGGACGAGATCACCCGCCGCGCCCTGGCCGATGACGTCCTGGCCCTGGCGGCCGAGCTGGCGCCGGCCCTGGTGTTCGTCACCCACAATGTCGAGGAAGCCGTCTACATGGCGGGGCGCGTGGTCGTCATGAGCGCCGGCCCCGGTCGGATCGCCGGCGAGGTGGCGGTCGAAGGTCCGACGGTGCGCCCGCCGGGGTTCCGCACCACGGCCGCGTTCCGGGAGACGGTCGAAGCGGTGTCGCGGCTGCTGGCGTCGGGCGTCGGAGCGGCTGCATGAGCGCCCAACAACAGTCCCTCCCCCTGTTGGGGAGGCGGCCGAAGGCCGGTGGGGGGATACGGCGGCGGACGCCAGACCACTCCCCCCTCCGATCGCTGCGCGATCACCTCCCCCACGGGGGGAGGAACTGATGAGCCGCGTCCTCGCCCCCCTCATCCTGATCCTTCTCCTCCTCGCCGCCTGGGAAACCGCCTGCCGCCTCCTGGGCATGCCCACCTACCTGCTGCCCGCCCCATCCGCGATCGGCGCGGCCCTGGTCGAGGGCTGGCCGCTGCTGCTGGCCAGCGCCTGGGGCACGCTGTCGACGGCCCTGATCGGCCTGGTCCTGGCCAGCCTGCTGGCCTGCGGCTTGGCGCTTCTGGTCAGCCTGAACCCGACCGTGGAGGACGCCGTGCGCCCCATCGCCGTCACCCTGCAGGTCACGCCGCTGGTGGCCATCGGACCCCTGATGACCATCTGGGCCGGGATCGAGCATCCGCAGCGCGCCGTGATCGCCCTGGCGGGCGTGGCGGCGTTCTTCCCGATCTTCTCGGGCGCCCTGACCGGCCTGAAGGCCGTCGATCCGGACCTGTCGCGGCTGTTCGACCTCTATGGCGCGCGCCGGACCCAGCGCCTGTGGCGGCTGCGCCTGCCCTCGGCCGTCCCGGCCCTGCTGGAGGGCCACAAGGTGGCGACGGGCCTGGCGGTTGTGGGCGCGGTGGTGGCCGAGTTCGTGGCGGGGTCCGGCGGTAACCAGGGCTTGGCCTGGCGGATCCTGGAAGCGTCCAATCGCCTGCAGACCGCGCGGGTCTTCGCCGCCCTGGCGGTGCTGGCGGTAATGGGCGTGGCCCTGCACGGCCTGCTCAGCCTGGTCGAGCGCCGCCTGCTGACCTGGTGGCGCGGTCGCTGAAGCACCACTCACAGAGGTCGGAAAAGCGACATAAACGCCGCGGAAACCGGCCGCGTTAGGCCAAGATTAAGCCCCCATCCCTATCAATCGGCCCGATCCCGCGCTCGTTTCGGACCGGTTCATGCGTCTCGTCCTGCTCCTGCCCGTGCTGTTCAGCGTCGCCGCCCCGGCGTACGCCGAAGGCGCGCGCGAGAGCCGCTACGGCCCGACCGCGCCTCGCCAGGCGTCCGCCGCCGCCCCTCGTTACGAAGGACCGATGCTGGGTTGGGCCAACAAGCGCCAGGCTCCAACCGCGCCGGTCCCGGCCGCCACACCGGCCGCACCCGCCCAGCCCGCCCCGCTCGCGGCCTGGGCCGGCTATCAGGCTCCGCCGGCCCCGCGCGCTCCCGCGGCGACGCCCGCCGCGCCGCCGACCAGCCTCTATTCCCCGCCCCGCGCGCAGCCGATCGCCGCGGCCGCGCCTGAGCCCATCAAGGACTGGTCAAACTATCGCAGCCCGCGCGTCACCGCCGTGGCCGCGGCGCCCCAGCACGTGGCCGCCGCCGGCGACACGACCAGCGCCCGCTTCTATTCGGTGGGCCGCGATTACGGCCTGACGCCTGACGCCGCGCCGCGCGCGGCCTCTGACAACCGCGTCCTGGTGATCGCGCCCGAGCCGCCCGAGGCCAAGGACGCCATCCCGATGCACGGCTCGGCCGACTGGCTGGCGGCCGGCGCGCGCGGCGACGATGACGACGACAGCGCGACCCGTCGCGCCAAAGCCCGGAACGAAGACCTGTGATCCAGTCTCGTCTCCACGACCTCATCGCCCTCGCCGACGAGCCGTCCAGCGCCCGTCGTCGCGACCTGCTGCGCGGCGTCACCGACCTGTTCTTCGCCGCCGACACTCACGGCAATGTCGAGATGGGCCTGTTCGACGACGTGATGGGCCAACTGGCCGGCGAGATGGAAGAGGCCGTGCGAATCGAACTGGCCGAGCGCCTGGGGAGCAGCCCAACACCGCCGCCGTCCCTGGCCCGGTCGCTGGCCAGCGACAGCATCGCCGTCGCCCGACCCATCCTGGAAGGCGCGCCGCAGCTCAGCGAGGCCGACCTGCTGCACGTGGCCCGCACCCAGGGCCAGGACCACCTGCGGGCCATCTCGCAGCGTCCAGTGGTGCCCAGCCTGGTGTCCGACGCCATCGTCGAGCGTGGCGACGACACCACCCTGGGCGTGCTGCTGCGCAACGAGGGCGCGGTGCTCTCGCGCGAGGCCCACGAGGCGGCGGTCGACCGCGCGGCGGTCAATCCCGAGCTGCATGAGGCGGTCATCGATCGCAAGGCCATGCCCATGGACCTGCTCAACGAGATGTACTTCGTGGCCGAGGCGCGCCTGCGCGACCGGATCATGGAGCGCAACGCCGATGTCGATCCGGCCATCCTTGAAGCCGCACTGAAGGCCGGCCGCAACCGCGTCGCGGCCGGCGACGGCGCCCTGCCCGACGACTACCAGGCGGCGGTCGACGAGATCGTGGCCCTGAAGCAGCGCGGCGCCATCACGCCCCAGGCCCTGGTCGGCATGCTGCGCGCCAACAAGACCAGCCAGTTCCTGGTGGCCCTCGCCGAGCTGGCCGACGTCGATTTCCACACCGCCCGCAAGATCATCGAGCGCCGCGAACTGGACGCCCTGTCGATCGTCTGCAAGGCCGCCGACTTCGACCGCGCCCTGTTCCTGACGTTCGCCCTGCTGATCCTGGATCCGAACGACAACGCCATGGGCAAGGCCAAGGCGTACGGCGAGCTCTACGCCGCCCTGCCCCGCGACACCGCCCTGCGCACCCTGCGCTTCTGGCGCATGCGCCGCGCCAGCGGCGAGGTCGCGGCGGCTTAAGCTTGGCCTTGTAGCTCGACCGGGTTCGTGGCACGGCCAAGTCATGGCCACGACCGATGATCCTTCGCCGACGCGCCTTTGGCTGACGCTGATCGCGTCCGTGTTCAGCCTCGCGCTTTTGGGTTGGATTCTGTGGCGACCCATCTACGGCGATCCAGCGCCTCTGCCCGACCAAATTCGGGCTATCGAGGGCGATGTCATGATCCCGAAAAGTTGGAGGAGCGAAGACGAGCCCTATCTCGTGCATACCTCGGATGGCCGATTCCTCGCGCTGCATTGCGGCCCGACCGGGTATCGGCGCCACTGCCTCGACCGCGTCGGACTAGAGCCAGGCTACGCCTATCGTCTGACCATCGCCTACGGCGCTGAACGTTTGACCGATGGCCGTACGCGCAACGTCATCACCCATGTCGTTTTCGATGAGTACGACCTCGTGACACCCAAAGCCCAGGCTTGGGCGTGGGGTGATCGCAACGCCCTGGATGGTTTCTTCCGCGAACAGGGAAATCGCCAGGGACGAGGGTCGACAGACATCTACTTCATCATGGGAGGTCTCTGCCTCGCGGCTCTGGCCGGCTTTCTGCATAGCGCCTTCCAACTTCTCGAACGCCGTCGCTAGTTCGCCTCGGAACCGCGATCCCGCGCCGCCGTTCCCTTCCTGTCGAGGGGCCTTCCGTCTCCGGAGCGCCCTAGTGGAAACGCCCAACAAGAAAACGACCCTGGTGGCCGGCGTCGCCGTGGCCGGGATCGTGACGACGGCCGCCCTAGCGGCGGCTGTCTGGCCGGCCCTGACCCGGCCCGATCCGCCCGCCGAGGCCAGCGGCGACGGCGGCTTGCGCATCAGCCTGGTTCAGCCGCCGAAAGCGCTGGTCGCGGAGGCCGCGCCGGCGCGCACAAGCCTGCTGGATGTGGGCCTGTCCGAGGCCGCCCAGGCGATGGCCAAGGGCCGCGAGGCCCTGTTCGTGAGAACCGCGCCCGTAAGGCCGCAGCCGAAGCCCGCGCGCATCGAGCCCGTGCGTGTCGCGCAGGTGGACGAGGACGAGGAAGACTTTACGCCGCCGCCCGAGCCCGTCGACGACCACTGGGAGCGTGAGGCCTGGCGACGCGACCGCTTCGAGGAAGCGCGACGCCGCCGCTGGGAGGAGGAGCAGCGCTGGGCGCGCCGTGAACGCCAGGAACGCGCCGCCTGGGAGCAGGCGCAGCGTGACCGCGACCGCTGGGAGGATGACCGGCGCTACGAGGACCGCTACGCCCCTCCGCCGCCCGAGGACGCCCCGCCGCCATCGAATTGGTAAGTCAGCCGCGTCGGCCGTGCATCAGGGTCAGCAGCCAGCCTACCCCCAGGCCGCCCGCCACGGTCAGAGGCAGGGTGAGCAGGCCGGGCGTGGGCTCGTGCAGCCATAGATCGCGACCCGCCAGCAGAACCCACACGATCAGGCCCCAGGCGGCGCCGTGCACGGCCCAGGGATGCTGGTCCATCCAGCCGCGCAGGCCTGTCCGGGGCGGCGGCGCTTCGGCGGGCTCGACCGGACCGCCGCAGGCGGCGCAGGTCCAGCCGCCCCAGGGGCCGCGCGGCGCGGCGGCGGGCCCGACCGGCGTGTCGCAGGCCTTGCAACGGGGCGGCTCGGCGCGGCGGCGAACCGTCGAGGCCATGCCGCCCATGCCCGCGATGAGCAGGAACAGATAAAGGACGAGATAGATCGTCCGCGAGACGTCCAAGTCGCCGTCCATGTCACCCCCCGGGAACGCTACGCCGCCAGGTTAGGCCGCGTCGCGCCTGGGGTCGAGCGTGCGGACTAGCGGATGCGGATACGGACCGGCACGTCGATGAACGAGCCGGCGCGGCTCTTGCCGTCGGGGCCCATCAGGTCGACCTGGAACTGCGAGGCCATCGACACGGCCGCCTTGCCCACGCCCATGTCGGCGGGGAATTCGCTCTGCACCGAGCAGGCCGTCAGGCCGCCGTCGCGCTTGACCATGCAGCTGAGCAGGGCCTCGGCGATCTGCGGCTGGACGTCCTTGACCTGGGTCACGGCGGGCTGATCGACGACGGGCGTCGGAACGATCGAGACAGCGGCGGCGGCGAGCAACGAAGCGATCACTGGGTCTTCCCTACTGTTATCTTGGGTCCGGCCCCTGGGAGCCGTCCGGTTTCATTTTGGGTCAGGCGGCGTGCGCCTGCTTGACCCGTTGCAACCCCTGAGCCGCCAGGTCGGTCAGAGACCGCAGGCCCAGTTCGGCGAAGATGTCGAAGGCGCTGGCCAGGGCCATGGCGGCCCGGTCCAGGCGGCCGTCGTCGCGGCCGGTGATCTCGACCCGGGCCTCGTAGAGGCGGGCCAGGTTCATCTGGGTCACTGCCCACGCGGCCGGATCGCGCGCGCCCGGCGTCGCGGCCAGCTCGGACTTGAAGGCCATCTCGGCGGCGTCCAGCACGGCCAGATCGGCGGTCAGCTCGGCGCAGCGGGCCAGGCTGAGGGCGCGGTTGTTGGCGACCACGGCGCGCAGGGCCAGGGCCGGCTGGGTCTTGAGGATGTGCGAGGCCCGGTCGTAGCAGGTCACCGCCCGCTCGAAGCAGCGATCCGAGGTGGTGGCCTCTCCCATGGCCTGCAGGCCGGCGCCCAGAGCGGCCTGGCCGCGCGCCCAGTCCATCGGGCTGTGGTCGGCGGTGACCGGCTCCAGCGCCCCAGCCAGGGCCTCCACGCCGTCGGCGATGAAGTTGATCTCGCCATCCAGTTCGCCCAGTTGGACCAGGGCCGCCCCGCGCAGGCTCTCCAGGCGCGACCAGGCCAGGGGCTCGAAATCGGGATCGAGGCCGGCCTCGGCCTCCTTGGCTTCGTTCAGCGCCAGTTCGGTCAGAGCGCGATCCTTCAGGCGCGCCCCGCAGGCCAGCAGCAGTTCAACGCGGGCGGCCCGCTGGTCGGCCAGCAACAGGCGCGAGGCCCCGCCCTTGACGCGGCGCGCTGCAGCCAGCCCACGAAGAGGCGCCTCGAAGGCCTCGGCCGCGGCCAGGGCGCGGTCGATGTCGTTCTCGCCCAGGGCCACGCGGCCCTCCAGTCCGGCCAGCAGGGCCTCGGCCATGGCGCAGCGGTGGCCCGGCGCGGTCTTGGCCAGGGTCAGGGTGGCGCCGGCGGCGGCGTGCAGGCCCTCGTCGCCGAACAGGTCGGCGCCCAGCACGGCCAGGGTCGCCTGCTCGCAGCGGGCGGCGGCCAGGCCGTCATGCTTGTGCTCGGCTTCGAAGAGCTTGGCGGCGGCCTCGGCCTGGGCCGCGCCCTTGCGCAGGGCGGCGGCGTCGCCCGAGCGGCGGGCCAGCTCGCGCCAGACGACGGCGGCCTCCAGCAGGCGGTGCCCGCGATCCTTGGCGCCGATCCGGCCGGCGGCCACGTCGGCCGAGCGGGCCTCGTTGACCAGCAGGCGCAGGTCCAGCAGCTCCAGCAGCGAAGTGTCGCCGCCCGTCAGCCCATCGCGATGCGCCGCCGCCCGGGCAGGCGCCCCGGCGTCGACTCCAAAGAGCTTCTTCAGATCACGACCGAAATCGAACATCGCTGCGCACTCCGCACACGGACCGTCCCACGCCGGGACGTCCGGCAAGGGTTCAACGCACGAGTAGCAAAGCCGGAGCCAACGCGCTTAACAAGTGGTTAATAGGTCTGAAGATGGCGTTAACCATAAATATTTGGAGCGTGTTTACAGTTCGTTCCAGAATACCGCCCAAACCCCTGTTTTTGCATCGATTTGGCACAGTTCTTGCTTACCGGAATTTGGCCGGACAGAGTCGATGGGCGCACTTGTTAGAACATTGTTCACTCAAGTGAAAATGACGTTAACCATAGATTTTAAGACCGGGTTTACCTTCTGTTCCGGTGCAGCCTTCAAAAGCCCCGCCGGGTCGAGGTTGAAAGCTCGCTAGAGTCCGTAGCCGCGCGCCATGGCGGCGGCGAAGGCCGGGATCAGGGCGAAGACCAGCAGCTCGGCCAGCATCACCTTGCGGACCTTGGCGACCTCGGCGTCGGCCGGGACGAAGGCGGGGTCGGCCGCGGCCTGCTTGCGCCATTTCAGGATGGAGATCGTCGGCTGGATCGAAAGCAGACCCACCACCGCGAAGGCGGCGATCTTGGCCCAGAACACCGGATTGTGCAGGTAGAAGTCCGCCCCCTTGCCGCCCAGGAACACGCGGCTGAACCCCACGATCAGGATCAGCACCGCCGTGCCGCCATAGCTGGCGTCGATGCCGCCCAGGGTCTTCAACGCCGCGCCGCTCAGGCCCGGCTTCGCCAGCACGAAGCCGGCCATCATCAGACCGGCCAGCGACAGGATCAGCAGGTGGTGCAGGATGGCCAGGACGAGATCCAGCATGGCGGGGCTCCGACTCGATGCGCGCCCGCCGAGCATGGCCGAGAGAACGGCGTTCGTCACGCAGGGGCCGCCCTACCCTCTGGCCAGCGTCCGAGCCCGGTTCTAAACAAGGGACCATGACCGCTTCCGTCGATATCTGGATCACCGCCGTGTGCAAGCCCGACCCCGGCTACGGCGGCTGGGCGTTCGTCCGGCGCAACGCCGAGGGCGCGATCGCCGGCGCGGCGGGGGGCGAACGACGGACCAACGGCGCCAAGATGGCCCTGACCTGCGTGATCGAGGCCCTGGCCGCCGTCGCCGACCTGCCGGCCGACACGGCGGTGACCCTGCACTTCACCGACCCGGCCCTGGCCTCCGAACTTGTGACCGCCGACGGCGCCTGGGCCACGGTCGAGTCGGACGCCTGGACCGCCGCCCGCAAGGCCGTCGCCGCCCGCCCGGTGCTCAGCCTTTCGCCCCTCTCGGACACGACGCCGATCGCCGGCTTCCTGAAGGCCTGGGCCGACTTCGGCCTGGACACGTCCAAGACCCGAGGCACGTTCAAGGCCGCGATCCCCCGGCCGAACCTGATGAAGTTCCCGGGCTAGGGCCTAGAACGCATCGACCTGCATGCGCCGCGCGTGGCCTCGTCCTTCGACAAGCTCAGGATGAGGACCATTGTTTAGCTCCGGGCAGTGGAAAAACCTCATCCTGAGCTTGTCGAAGGACGAGGTTTTCGGCTTCGGAGCCTGCCAAGGCTGAGCCGCACTAACGCCCCGCCACGATCAGGTCGGCGGTCGCCGGATTACAGGCGAAGGGGATGTCGGCCAGGGTCGCCATGCGGATCAGCGCCTTGACGTCGACGTCGTGCGGCTGGGGCGACAGCGGGTCGACGAAGAACACCAGCATGTCCAGTTGCCCCTCGGCCAGCAGAGCGCCCAACTGCTGATCGCCGCCCAGCGGGCCGCTCTTCAGCCGTGTCAGGTCCAGGTCCGGCAGGGCCTGCAGGATGCGCCCGCCAGTTGTGCCGGTGGCGTAGAGCTTGTGCTGGGCCAGGAACGCCTGGTGCGCGCTCGCCCAGTCGACCAAGGCCGCCTTCTTGTCGTCGTGAGCGACGAGGCCGATGGCGAGGCGGGCGTCTGCGGGCATGGGAGTCTCCGGGGTCCGGCCTCTCTCCTAGCCGCTTCCTGGGACGCGACAAAGCCAAGCCTGAGAAACGATCCGCGCCGTCAGCCGAACCGGATCTTCGTCGGCGCCGAGAACTCGGGCGTGCCCTTCTCGACCAGCACCTGGTCGTGCAGCGACAGCTTGGCGGCGGCGGCGAACACGCCAGCCGTGGCGCAGACCACCTTGCCGCCGCGCACCTCCAGCCGCACGCCCTTGACCCTAAGGGCCAGCTCGATCTCGAAGTCGAGGTCGGCCACCTTGACCGCGCCGTAGCGCAGCTCGATGCGCGGCTTGTGGGTGGAGGCGATCCTGTGGTCGTCCAGGTCCTGGTAGAAGGCGTCGTCGGGGCGAGCCTTGGACTCCTCGACGCATTTCTTGAAGCGCTCCAGCTTCATCCAGCCGTCGAACAGCACCCGGTCGACCGACAGGTCCAGCAGCTTGTCGACCTCGTCCCTGCAGCCGGCCTGGACGTCGTCCCAGCAGGCGCTGGGGAACTTGCGGGCGGCTTCCGAGATGGCCTCGGTCAGGGGCGGCGCGTCCTTGCAGGCCTCCAGCGGATCGGCGCCGGCCTCGGCGAACAGGGCGCGCCAGGTCGTCCCGGCGACGATGGGGTTCGGGGCCGCGTCGGTCATGGCGTCGTCTCCAACGTGGGATAGTCCAGCCCGATCTCTCCGCCGCGGGCGCGTTCGAAGCGCAGGGACACGGCCAGGCCCGCCCCCGGCGGCCCGTCGGGCGTCACGACGACGACGCCGGGGTCGGCGACCAGGGCGATCTCCGGGATGCACAGCGCGGCCTGGACCTTGGACGGTCGCGACGGCGGCTCGCGCGTCCGCCCCGCCAGCTTGGCCACGCCGAAGCCGACGCCCGCCGCGGCGACCAGGGCCAGCAGCCAGAACCAGATCGGCGTCGCCGGCGGCGCGGGAGGCGGCGGAGGCGCGGCCGCGGGCGGTTCCGGCGCCGGCGGGACGATGGCCGTCGGCGGCGGTTCGGGCGTAGCGGCCGGCGTCGAGACCAGGGGCTCGGACCGGACCGTCTCGGGTGTCAGCGGCGCCGGCGTCTGGATCGGAGGCTTGGACACGACGACCGGCGGCTGGACAGGCGGCTGGGTCGGCGGCGTGACCGGGGGCTGGACCACGGGCGGCGGCTCGACCACGGGCGGGCTCTGCAGGACCAGCGGCGGCGTGCCGGTGAAGCCCGCCGTACGCCAACCGTCCAGCGTGCAACGACGCCAGCGCTCGGGGACGCTGGTATAGTCCGCGCACCCCGCCAGGATTCCGGGGATCACCGCCAGCGGATCGGTCGGCGGCTTGGGCGTGCTCTTGGGCCGGTTCTTCCACGCATCGAACAGCCTGTTCAGCTGGGGCGTGATGTCGACCGGCTGGGTCGTCTGTGTGGGCGTGGAGGTCGATGCGGGCGCCGTCGTGGTCGAGGGGGTCGACGCGGCGGGCGCGGCCGTGGGCGCGGTGGCGGGGAACAGGCGCGCGCAGGTGGTCTGGACGTCCGGCCGGTTCGCATAGGCCCGCACGCACTCGGTATAGGTCCTGGGCCCGGCGGCGGCTGGGCTGGCCGTTGTCGTCGACTGCAACGCCGTGGCGGGGCCGGCGAGCGCCAGCAGGAGGCCGACGGCCAAGCCGCCGATCCCGCGTCCAGCTCTTCCGCCCAGGCCCCGCGCCATGTCGACGCCTCTCCAACCGTCAGACAGGCAGCGTCCGCCCAGGCAAATGCTCGGTCAAGTAGAATTGATGCGCCAAACAACCTTCACCGGAGCGGATCGGCGGCACGCCTCGCCTCAGGGGCGGGCGGGACCCGAGGCCGGCGCGGGGGTGAGGGTCGCGGTCGGACGGCGGACCCAGGGCTTGCCGGCGCCCAAATGCTCCCAGGCGCCCAAGACCAGCTGGCCCTCCGCATTGGGCGCGACCTCCGCCCAGAAATCGGCCACCGGGCCCGTCGCCCGGACGCCGCGGCAGTCTGGCTGCCCGTTCGACTTCAGGCCCGTCATCGCGAGGCTGATGGTGTCGCTGTTCCGGCTCTCCGTGCGCCAGGCGCCCTCGAGGACCTCCTGGCCGCTCTCCAGCCGGAACGCGCCGTCCGCGCCCAGCGTCCAGCGCTCGGTGCAGGCGGGACGTCCGTCCGAAGCTTTGGCCACCGTGGCGTAGTCATAGACCCCCGGCAGCTTGTAGCCGTCGCGCCCCGCCTCCTGCGCGGCCGCCGACGAGGCCAGCAACGCCGCCGCGCCGAGCACCGCCCAGGCCTTGTTCATCGACGTCACCGACATGGCGTTTCCCCGTTTCGCAGGGAGTTTAGCCACGAAAGTCGCGAGCGCCCTAGCCCCGTTCCTTCGTCCGCTCGAAACGCACCTTCGGGAAGCGCTCGGCGACATAGCCGATCTCCCAGGACGACTTGCCCAGGAACACCGGCTGTTCGTCGATGTCGTGGGCCATGGCCGAGCGGTGCTTGTTGGTGAAGTCCTCGACGTCGGCGCGTTCGCCCGACAGCCAGCGGGCTTCGGCGTAGGGGGCGGCCTCGAAGATCACGTCCAGCTGGTACTCGTTGCCCAGGCGGTCGGCCATGACCTCGAACTGCAGCTGGCCCACGGCGCCGACGATGAAGTCCGAGCTGCCGATCATCGGGCGGAAGAGCTGGGTCACGCCCTCCTCGGCCAGGCCTTCCAGCGCCTTCTTCAGGTGCTTGGCTTTCAGCGGATCCTTCACGCGCACGCGGCGCAGGATTTCCGGGGCGAAGTTGGGGAGGCCGGCGAAGCGCAGGCTTCCGCTCTCCGACAGGCTGTCGCCCACGCGCAGCACGCCGTGGTTGGGGATGCCGATCACGTCGCCGGCGAAGGCGTCCTCGGCCAGTTCGCGGTCGCTGGCGAAGAACATGA
>Ga0209256_1002992_pt1 | contig 12576 bp, 12 predicted proteins | sample AraplaCol_mCL_r2_2_FD_184270 | JGI IMG/M metagenome (GOLD analysis project Ga0209256, IMG submission 184270) | Arabidopsis root microbial communities from North Carolina, USA - plate scrape MF_Col_mCL_r2 (SPAdes) (version 3) | ecosystem: Host-associated > Plants > Roots > Endosphere | place...
GGCCGCCACTTCCTTCGCCAGGCCCACGGTGAGCGTGTCGATGGCCGCTTTCGATGCGGCGTAGTCGATGTACTCGTTCGGCGAACCCAGGCGCGCGGCGACCGAGGACACGTTGACGATCGCACCGCCGTGTCCGCCGTGCCGCGTCGACATGCGCCGTACCGCTTCGCGCGCGCCCAGGAAGCTGCCGACGACATTGGCGTTAAACACGCGCGTCAGGCGTTCGGCGTCCATCTCTTCCACGCGCATCTGGCGTTAGAGGATGCCCGCGTTGTTGACCAGCGCCGTGACCTCGCCGAAGCGGCGGTCCACCGTCTCGAACAATCGCATCACGTCCGCTTCGCGACCGACGTCAACGCCGACCGCCATCGCTTCGCCGCCGTCGCGTTCGATCGCCGCGACGACCTCGTCGGCGTCCGTCTCGCGATGTCGATACGCGACGCAGACGCGATAGCCCGCCTGCGCCGCGAGCTTCGCCGTCGCCGCGCCGATACCGCGACTACCGCCGGTGACGATGGCGATCCTGTTGCGTTCCATGCTGCCTCCGGCTGTGTGGGAGCTGCGAGCGCGCGCTGCGCTATTCCCCGACGCGCTTCAGATACACATGCTGCGACTTGATGCGGGAGAACCCTGCGCCTTCGTAGAACGGATGCGATTCCACGCGTGCGGTGCTCGAACGAACGACCACTTCGCGCAGGCCGATCCCGCGCGCCCAGTCGAGCGCAGCGTCTACCAGCGCCTGCCCGATGCCGCGACGCCGCGCGGCGTCGTCCACGACGAGTCCGACGATCTCCACGCGTTCGCCCGTTTCAAGCATCAGCCGGCGTTCCAGCGCGACGAAGCCGAGCAGACGTGCATCATCGTCGGTCGCCACGACGACCGGATGATCGGCCGAAATCAACAGGCGACGCAGCCGGCGTTCGAACGCGTCGGCCGTCTGCGGATAGCCCAGCTGCGCCGACAGGCGCGCAAGCTCCGCCGCATCGCCGATGCGCGCGCGCCGCAACGTGACGCCCAGCGTGGCTTCGCTCACGCTCAGCCTTCGCGCAGCCAGCGCGCTGCGTCGAGCGCGTAATACGTCAGCACGCCATCGGCGCCGGCGCGCTTGAACGCGAGCAGCGCTTCCATCGCGGTGGCGCGTTCGTCGAGCCAGCCGTTCTGCGCGGCGGCCTTGAGCATCGCGTACTCGCCGCTCACCTGGTAGACGTACGTCGGTACGCGGAATTCGTCCTTCACGCGACGCACGATGTCCAGATACGGCATGCCCGGCTTCACCATCACCATGTCGGCGCCTTCGTCCAGGTCGAGCGCGACCTCGTGCAGCGCTTCGTCGGAGTTCGCCGGGTCCATCTGGTAGGTGTACTTGTTGCCCTTGCCCAGCGCCGCAGCCGAACCCACCGCCGCGCGGAACGGGCCGTAGAACGCGCTGGCGTACTTCGCGCTGTAGGCGAGGATGCGCGTGTTGACCAGGCCCGCATCTTCGAGTGCGCCGCGAATCGCACCGATGCGTCCATCCATCATGTCGCTGGGCGCGACCACGTCGGCACCGGCCTGCGCGTGCGAAAGCGACTGCCGCACCAGCGCTTCCACCGTGATGTCGTTGAGGATGTAGCCGCTCTCGTCGATCAGGCCGTCCTGACCGTGCGTGGTGTAGGGATCGAGCGCGACGTCGGTGATGACGCCCAGCTCCGGGAAGCGCTCCTTCAACGCGCGAACCGCGCGCTGCACGATGCCGTCCTCGGACCACGCGATCGCACCGTCGTGCGTCTTGCGTTCGATGTCGGGAACGCCGAACAGCGTGACCGCCGGAATGCGCAGCTCGCTGCACTGCTCGGCGACGCGCAGCAGTTCGTCGATGGACAGGCGCTCGACGCCGGGCATGGACGCCACCGGATCGCGGCCATCGCGTTCGTGCACGAACACCGGGTAGATCAGGTCGTTGGCGGAGAGGACCGACTCGCGCATCAGGCGGCGCGAGAACTCATCGCGGCGCATCCGCCGCGGGCGTGCATGGGGGGAGGTGCTCATGGCGCGACATTCTACGCCCGGTGCACGTCACTTCTTCCTTCGTTGGCGCCCCCTCCCCTGCGTGCAGGGGAGGCTTGGGGAGGGGTAAGCGCCGCGCAGCGGCGGGTACACAGTAACGCTCGGCGCTGACGCGCCTCACACCCCCTCCCAACCTCCACCTGCAAGCAGGGGAGGGGTCGCTGATCAGGCCGAATACACCCGATACCGCAAAGGCACCAGCCGCAACTCGCTTCCCGGCGCCGGCGTGGTGAGTCCGGGCGTCGCCGAGAAATCCAGTTCGACCGGACGCGCCTGGCCTTCAACGCGCAGCTCCAGCGTGATGCGGTCGGCGAGGCGGTGCGCCGCCACGACGCGTGCGCCGATGCCGTCGTCATCGCTGCCGGGCGCGATGTCGTGCGCGCGCGCATACAAGCGCGCCGCACCGTCGGCCACGCCGTCCGCACTGAACGTGCGCGCATGCCCGGGCAGATGGAAGCGACCGCCGCGCACTTCACCTTCCAGCACGTTCGCGCGGCCGATGAAATCGAACACGTACGCCGACGCCGGATCGCTGTAGATCTCGTCCGGCGTGCCGACCTGTTCGATGCGGCCCTCGCGCAACACGACGATGCGATCGGCCAGTTCGAGCGCCTCTTCCTGGTCGTGCGTGACGAACAGCGTCGTCTGCCCCGTGCGCTCGTGCAGCTGGCGCAACCAGCGGCGAAGTTCGACACGCACTTTCGCGTCGAGCGCGCCGAAAGGTTCGTCCAGCAACAACACCGTCGGATCGATCGCCAGTGCTCGCGCAAGTGCGACGCGCTGCTTCTGTCCGCCGGACAGCTGCTCGGGATAGCGGTCGCCGAAGCCCGGCAACTGGATCAGGCCAAGCAGCTCCTCGACGCGGCGCTTGATCGTCGCCTTGTCCGGGCGCTTCCGGCGCGGTCGGCTGCGCAGACCGAAGGCGATGTTCTCGGCCACCGTCATGTGCTTGAACAGCGCGTAATGCTGGAACACGAAACCGACGTTGCGCTCGCGCAGGCTCAGGCGCGTCGCGTCGTCGCTGCCGAACAGCACCTGCCCTGAATCGGGATGCAGCAGCCCCGCGATCACCCGCAGCAGCGTCGTCTTGCCCGAGCCCGACGGCCCGAGCAGCGCGACCAGTTCACCGGCCTGGACGTGCAGGTCCACGCCGTCGAGTGCCGCCACGCCGGTGTAGTGCTTGTTGAGCTGGCGCAGGTGCAGGTCCATGCCGCTCCGGGGCGCATGAGGTGCGGAATCGCCGGCCCGGAGCGTGACAGGTTCGACCGGCGCGGTCGAATGCGCCGTCGTCACGTGCGTCGAACGGCCGCGTGAGTCGATGGCGATGGCCTGTTCCGTGACGGCGCGGTCAGTGTCGACGATGGGATTTCGCAAGGGCGTCGCCATGGCGGGCCTCCAACCAGAACTTCAGGATCAAGGTGATCAGGGCGAGTCCGGCCAGCAGCGAGGCGGCCGCGAAGGCGCCGGTACTGTCGAACTCGTTGTAGAGGATCTCGATGTGCAGCGGCAGCGTGTTGGTGAGTCCGCGGATATGCCCGGACACGACCGACACCGCGCCGAACTCGCCCATCGCGCGCGCCGAGCACAGCAGCACGCCATACAGCAGGCCCCATTTGATGTTGGGCAACGTGACGCGGCGGAACATCGTCCAGCCGCCTGCGCCGAGCGAGCGCGCAGCGAGTTCCTCGTCGGCGCCCTGCTGCTGCATCAGCGGAATCAGTTCACGCACCACGAACGGGAAGGTGATGAACAATGTCGCCAGCACGATGCCCGGTCGCGCGAACAGGATCTTCACGTCGTAATGCTGCAACAGCGATGCGAACCAGCCGCTGGAACCGAACAGCAGCACCAGGCACAGGCCGGCCACCACGGGCGACACGGCGAAGGGCAAGTCGATCAGCGACAACAGCAGCTGCTTGCCGCGGAACTCGAAGCGCGTCACCGCCCACGCCATGAACATTCCGAACACGGCGTTGACGGGCAACACGATCGCGACGGTGAACAGCGTCAGCTTCAACGCGGATACCGCATCGGGCTGCGTCAGCGAGGCGATCCAAGTCCCGAAACCTTTGGCGAACGCGGCGCCCAGCACCATCAGCAGCGGCAGCACCACCAGCGAAAGCATCACGAGGATCGCCAGCGCGATCAGCGCCCAGCGCAGCCATGCCGGTTCCTGCAGGTCGTCGTGGCGGCGGGCGTCAGACATCGCGCTTGGCTCCCTTGCGTTCGTGCGCGAAAAGCGAGGGGATCGCGTTGATCGCGAGAAGGCAGACGAACGACGCCGCCAGCAGCAGTGCGGCGATGGCGACTGCGCCCGGATAGTCGTACTCCTCCAGCCGGATCGTGATGAGCAGCGGCGCGATTTCCGTCTTGTACGGCAGGTTGCCGGCGATGAAGATCACCGAGCCGTATTCGCCCAATGCACGCGCGAACGCGAGCGAGAAGCCGGTGAGCAGCGCCGGCAGCAGTTCGGGAAGCACGACGCGTCGCAACGTCGTAAGGCGCGATGCGCCGAGCGAAACAGCCGCTTCTTCCTGTTCACGGCCCAGCGCTTCCAGCACTGGCTGCACCGTGCGCACCGCGAATGGAAGGCCGATGAAGATCAGCGCGATGACGATACCGATCGGCGTGTAGGCGATCTTGATGCCGAGCGGTTCGGTGTACCGGCCGACCCAGCCGTTCGCCGAATAGATCGCGGTGAGCGCGATGCCGGCGACGGCGGTGGGCAATGCGAACGGAAGGTCGACGAGCGCGTCGAGCAGGCGCCGGCCCGGAAAGCGATAACGCACCACGACCCACGCGACCAGCGCGCCCGCGACGGAGGCGACCAGTGCCGCCACCAGCGACGCGGTGAAACTCAGCTTGAGCGATGCCTGCACGCGCGGGTCGTGGATCGCCCGCAGCCAGCCTTCCGCGCCCAGCCCCGCCGCGCGGATCGCCAGCGCGGCCAGCGGCAGCAACACGACCACGCTCAGCCACGCGAGGCCCAGGCCGAGGCTGAGGCCGAAGCCCGGGAGCGGGCGGCGGCCTCGACGGGTAATCAGGGCGGGGAGGGCGAGGGTGGACATGGCGTCATGAAGTGATCGAAGTCGTAGCGCGTGTAGACGTGCCGGCGCGGTGAGACCTGCGCCTTGTTGCGGTCATTCCCGCGAAGGCGGGAATCCATCTTTCCGACGAATCCCCTTTTCCGAATGTCGTGCCACATCGGACAGATGGATCCCCGCCTTCGCGGGGATGACAACTGTGGAGCGGGGAAGATCGAAAGCGTCCAACGCGCAGCATCAAGATCACCGCGGCCGATAGATCTTGTCGAAGAACCCACCGTCGGCGAAATGCTCGGCTTGCGCCTTCTTCCATCCGCCGAACGCGGAGTCGATCGTCACCTGCTTCACCTGCGGGAAGCGCGCCAGTTCCGCAGCGGGAACCTTGTCGGGCTCGGCCGGGCGATAACCGTGCTTCGCGGCCAGGCGCTGGCCTTCGGGCGTGTAGAGGAAACGCAGGTACGCTTCGGCGACCTTGCGCGTTCCGTGGCGATCGACGTTCTTGTCGACCCACGCCACCGGCGGTTCTGCCTTGATGCTCAGGCTCGGCACGACGATCTCGAACTTCTCGCGCGTGTCGGCATCGCTGAGCGTGAGCAGCGCTTCGTTCTCCCACGCCAGCAGCACGTCGCCGATGCCGCGCTCCACGAACGTGGTAGTCGCTCCGCGCGCGCCGGTGTCGAGCACGGGCACGTTCTTGAACAGGCGCGTGAGGTAATCGACGACCTTGTCGCCGTCGCGATATTCCTGCGACGCCCACGCCCATGCGGCGAGATAGTTCCAGCGCGCACCGCCGGAGGTCTTCGGGTTCGGCGTGATGATGCCGATGCCCGGCTTCACCAGGTCGCCCCAGTCGCGGATCTGCTTCGGATTGCCCTTGCGGACGAGGAACACGATCGTCGAGGTGTACGGCGCGCTGTTGTGCGGCAGGCGCTTCTGCCAGTCGGCCGGCAACAGCTTGCCGTTGTTGGCGATGGCGTCGATGTCGGCGGCGAGCGCGAGCGTGACGACGTCGGCTTCAAGCCCGTCGATCACCGCGCGCGCCTGCTTGCCGGAGCCACCGTGCGAGGCGCGGATGGTGAGCGCCTCGCCCGTCTGCTGCTTCCATTGCGCGGCGAAGGTCTGGTTGACGTCGGCATAGAACTCGCGCGTCGGGTCGTACGACACGTTGAGCAGCTGCACGTCCTTCGCGTGTGCAAGGCCGTTGGCGAGCACCATGGCCAGGCAGAGCGCCGCATTGCGGATCAGGGTTTTCATGAGTGGATTCCTGAAGGGCGGAGTTTCGTTGGGAGCGTCAGAACGAGAACTGCGCGCGCGTGAAGAACGCCTTCTCGTCCTCGCGATCGGCGCCTGCGGCGGCACCGCCGTCGAAGTCGGTCTGCGTGTAGTTGGCGACGAGCTTGAAGTTGCCGGTGAGATACCAGTTCACGCCCACTCCCCAGCTCTTCGCGCGTTGCGCCACGGCGTTCGGGTCGGCGAACACGGGGAACGCGTCCTCGTCGATCTCAAGTTCGCCGTACCTCGCCACCAGTTCCCATGCACCCCAGCCTGCACTGCCGACCGTAAAAGGATGGTTAGGCCGCGCGACGCCGCGGTATCCCGCGTCTTCGCCGGTGAGGACGTAGCCGGCCAGCAGCTGCCACGCGGTGTTTTCGACCTTCGCGCGCGCACCCGTGGTGGGCAGCAGGACCTCCTGCTCGGAGCTGATGTATTCGGCGAGCGTGCCGAACGCATTGCGGTAGTAGTACGCCTGCGGCGACCAGCGCGTCTGTTCGCCATCGGCGATGACCGCGCTGCGGTAGTTGAAGAATTGCACCTGCCCCGGCGTGCGATAGCGCGGCAGGAAGTTGTTGCCGGTGCCTTCCTTGTCGCCCTGGCTGCCGGCGATGCCGAAGCCCAGGCCGGACAATGCGTTCGCGTCGTTCTTCCACGGTTCGACGAACACACGGCCGGCGAATTCGAAGTTGTTGTCGGGATTGGTCGTCGCCGCATCGCGGCCATCGACGGTGCCGTTGTACGCGCCGACAACGTAGCTGACCGTGCCCTTGGCGACTTCGCCCTGCAATTGCACGCCGATGTCGCGGCCGGGTGCGAGTTCGCTGGGGAAGCCGAGTTCGATCGCTTCGGTCGCGTTGCTCGCCTGCAAGCGCTCCAGGCCGACCGGTGCCTTCGTTTTGCCGATGCGCAACGTCGCGGCGGGGCTGAAGCGCAGGTCGGCCCATGCATCGAGCAGCGTGACGCTGTCGCCGGCAAGTTCGGGCGTGAGGCGGAACGCGAGCAGCGGACCCCAGCTGCCTTCGATCGTGAGCTGCGCGCGGCGCCACAGGAAGGTGTCGTTCTGCGGGATCGCGTCGTCGTCGATGTAGAAGCGGCCGTCGGCCTGCGCGAGGCCGCGGAACTTCAGTTCGACATCGCCCGGCGGCGGCGATTTCACCGACAGGCCCTTGGCGGCGCTCAGGCTCACCACGGGCGTGTTGGCGACGCGCGCTTCGGCTTCCTCGGCCTGCAGGTCGAGCTTGCGTTCGATGACTCGCAGGCGCTGGTCGAGGTCGGCCAGGCCATTGGCGTCGACGGCCTCGCCGGCAGCGGGCGCGGTGCCCAGGCGTTGTTCGATTGCCTGGAGGCGGCGCGCGAGTTCCTCGACGGTGAGCGGCGCCTTCGATTGTGCGTGGACGGGTGCGACGAGCGTCGTCGTCAGCAGCGCGCAGGCCAGCGCACGGCCGGCTAGCGCGGGGACGGACGATCTTCGCGTTCGATAGCTGGGCATGGCTGGACGTTCCTTGGAGGGGAGGGCGGGCCTCCGGACACGTTTCCGGCGGCACGGCGCGACTGTCGCCGGCCGTCCCGCGCCGCACAAAGGCGGGTGCGTCATGCGGTCATGCCGAAGGGGCATGAGCAGGGGGCGGGTGCTAAGAGCGCGTGAAGCCACCGGCTCGGAGGGCACAAAAAACCGGCGCCTTTCGGCGCCGGTTTCGGATCACACGACTGACGCGACCGCGACCGTTACGGGCGCAGGTTCGTCGCCGTGCACAGCAGGATCACCGCGCCCTGCAGCGGGTGGATCAGCTTCGCGTTGCGAAGGCGCTGCTGCAGATCGACCATGCACTGCACGTACTTGCCCGGGTTCTTCGTGGAGGTCTTGCACAGGTTGTTCCAGGCCTGCACGTTCGCACCGACGATGAATCCACCCGGCTCGAGCAGATCGACCGTGGTGTTGCACTTGCCGATCCGCGCATCACCCGCGATCGTCTTCCAGCCGATGTCGCGATACAGCGCCGGCGAGAGGTCGACGTTGTACTGCGCCTGCACCGTCGGTGTGTCGAACGGTTCCTGCAGCGCGTTCGGCGACAGCGTCGTGTCGTAGTGCGAGAACGTCGAACCGCCCGCGACGACCGAAGGCGCATACAGACGCACGCGACCCTTGTCGTCGGCACCCTGCAACAGCACCGGATCAACCTGGAAGGTCACGTTCACCGGCAGGTTCGCCTTGAACGTGTTGCCATCGGCCAGGGTGATGCGGATCGCCGGGATGGTGATGTTCGGATCGCTGCCGCCCAGATCCGGCGGCGGGCTGCCCGCGACGTTGTCCGCCACGACCATGCCGATACCGCCGGCGGCCTGCACGTTCGCGGCCTTCACCACGAAACCGCAGGTGCCGCGATCGACCAGCACGATCTTGCCGGCGACCGCGTTGGTCAGCGCCGTACACGCATCGCCCGTGGTCGGACCCGCGGCGTTGGCTTCATCGACTCCAAGCACGACCTGCCCGGTGAAGTTCGCCGGCGTCGCCACCGGACCGAAGCTCGCCGTGCCGTACAGGTAACGTCCCGCGATGCCTGCCGGTGCCGTCACGGTGAAGTACTGGCGGTTGTCGAGCACGAGTGCCGCTTCGTTCTTCACGCGCTGGCCGGACCACACCAGGCGTCCGGAGGTCTTCATCACTTCGGCGCGCTGCGCAGGCGTGCTGGCCGGATCGTTGAATCCGATGTTCAGCACGTTGTCGTAGGCGTTCTGCGTGTAGGTATCCGAACGCGGGCCGGTGCCGTCGAAGTCGCCGAACTGGCCGGTGAACTTGTCGAGGAAGCCCTGGAAGCCCAGGCCGTGCCCGATTTCGTGCATCACCACGTTGAGGAAGTTGATGCCGCCGGCGGGCGTCTTGCCGTCCAGGCCGTAGTACCACGTCGTACCGGCGAGGCAGTCGGGCTTGCCGAGATCGCCGTTGAAGCGCGACACGATGTCGGCCGGATCGTCCGGGATCGGATCCAGATCGACGCCGGCGATCGAGTCGGCCAGGGCCGAGTGGTACCAGATGCCCGGACGCGGTGCGCCGGGGAAATCGCGGTCGATCCAGTTCGCGCCGGCCGAACCGAGCGTTGCGCCGGTGGCGGTGCAGCTCAGTCGCTGGAACGAAGCGCCGACCTTGATCGGAACGTCGCTCTTGAGCACCGAACCCCACAGGTCCATCGCGAAGCGATAGACGATCTGGCGCTGCTGGCCGACGGTCGTGCCCGGATTGAGGCCGACCGGTGCCACGGCGGTCGGATCGTCCAGGCCAAGTCCCGTGCCGGCATCGCCGTTGAGCAACACCAGCTGCGAGGCCGAAGCGTTCAATGCGAAAGCGCCGCCGAGTGCGAGCGCGCAGGCGAGAAGTTGCTTTCTCATTTGAGCAGCTCCTCGTTGTTGGCTTCGACGGAATCGACGGACGCTGCAGGCTCGGCATGCTCGACGACGAGTTCACCCGATGCATCGCGATGCGCGACCACCGAGCTCATCATCGATTCGGGCACCTTCACCGACACGCCACCATGCGCCGACTTGCGCACGGTCGCGCGCGCAGCAGCTGCATCGGCGGGCGCTGCGAAGCTCTTCGCCATCGCCGGCGCGATCTTCGTCTGCTTGCCCTGCGTCAGCGCCTGGTCGAGCTGCGCGCTTTCGCTCGCGGTGAGCGGACGAAGCTGTCCGGTCTCCGCATCGATGCCGACCTTCACGCCGGCGACGGTTACTTGATGGGTAGAGGACTGGGCTTCTGCGGCCTGGACACTGAAGCACAGTCCAAGCGCTACACCTGACAACCAAAGCGCGGATCCGATCCTTTTCATGGGTCACGTCCCGATCTGAAGGTGATATGCCCCCGGTCGATTCCGCCCTCGCGATGGCCATCGCGAAGAATCGACAGTGGGGATTGGGTGTGGGCTTCCCCCTTCAGCCCGTGCCGACTATGCGCCTGCTTCCACGCACGCCACAAGCTTGCGCCGCAACATCGCGCGGCCTACGTATTCAGCGGGAAAATGCGGCCATGCATGCGTCCGCGTACGGTTCGCGGATGTGAAGAACATCATCACGCGGCGCGTCGTTCGACGCGCGCGTGTTGCCTTCAGATGATGCCGCCGCCGATGCCGAGCCGGACGATGCCGACCACGATGACGATGCCGTTGAGCACCAGGCCGGTCTTCGCACGACCGCGATTGCCGGGGCTGGTGAAGGCGATGCCGATGGCGGCGATGATCGCGCCCACCGCAGCGAACGGGATGAGCAGCCAGTTGCCCCATCCCAGCAGCGGAATCAGCGCGATGACCATCCAGATCATGGCGACGATGCCCCAGAGCAGGCTGATCAGACCCATTGCGATGACTCCTTGTGGTTGGCCGGTTTGCGCGGGTGCGCGCCGAGCGACCTCGAGCTTAGTGGGCGCCTGGTCCGGCGGAAAGGGCGCGTGCGACGAACGGGGCGACTGGCGTGATGAAGGCCGGGAAGTCGGGGGTGAATGCGTCTTCGCGAGGAGACACCGTCATTCCAGCGAATGCTGGAACCCACTTTGCTCCTAGCTGTGCGCTTGGCTTGCTGACGCAAGATCAAGATGGGTCACAGCTTTCGCTGGAATGACGGAAAGGTGGCTCACCGATCCCACCTTCCAGAGTCAATCAGCCATGCACACCATCAATCTCGACGCGCAACTCGCGACGGCACACCGCTGCATGCAACACAACGCGCGGCACCTCGCGCGGCAGGCGTTCTTCTAAAGCGCGCGCCACCAGGTCGAGTTCGTCGCGATCGCGCACGTATACCTTCAGCGGCGAATGCGCGCCGAAACGCGCCGGCAACGCCGGACGCTGCGCGCGCGCGGCAGCGATGAGGCTGTCGAAGTTCGCCAGTGTTTCATCCAGCTGCGTCGCGACCGAATCGGCGTGTTGCGATTCATGGCCGACGATCGCCGCCGTGCCCGACAGCATCAACGGCATCGCGCTGCCGGCCGGCGGCAACATCGCGCGTGCGAAGCTCGGCGGCTGCGGGCCGTACTGGCGCGGGTAGCGGTAGGCGCTGATCTGGCGCGGATTCTCCAGCGGCGTGCCCGGCACGCGCGAAGCAAGCCAGTACACCTGCAATCGACGCGGTGCGCCTTCACCGCTCTCACCAGCCGCGTGCACTTGCCCGATCGCCGTCGCCGCCGGCAGCGTGTGCGGATCGACTTCGCCCAGCCCGCGCGCGCGGCCGACGCAGAACTGGCGATAGCGCTCCAGGTCGCCTTCGCCGACGGTGATGCCGTCCAGGTAATTCCACACACGCAGCAGGTGCGGCGTGCCGTGCGCCTGCAGGAACTCGCCGAGCCGGCGATACAGGCGGTCGGCGGTGGTTTCGATGTCGCTTGCGCGACGCGACGGATCGGCTTCGCCTTCGTCGAGTTCGATCGCGCCGAACAGCAACGCGCCGTCGTCGGCCCATGCGACATCGCCGTCGCGTCCACGCTGCACCGGGCCGCCCGCGCGCCAGACTTCCAGCGGCGCATCGCCATGCGGTTCCAGCGCCACGCGCAGGAAGCGGGGGTCGTCGTTGTGCGGTGCGTTCGCACCGAACGCGATGACGGCCAGCACGTCGGGTTCGCTCAATACGGACTCGGGCGTTCCATGCACGTACTCCACTGACCAGCGCGGCTCGTGGAACGGCATCGGCTGCACCGCGCTCACGACTGGCGCTCCGGGCCGGGCTGGAGCGTATCGGCGGCGCCGTGCAGTCCGACGTCCACGCCCACCTGCCGCTTGCGCTTCAACCAACCGCGCAGTGCGAGTGGCGCCATGCGGATCGCCGTCACCGTGTAGATGAAGCGGAACAGGCGCAGGCGCTTGAGCACTTCCGGGTTGTCGAACACGTCGCCGGCGAGCATCGAGATCACCGCCTGTTCCACCTGCCACACGTTGCGCGGATGGTTGAACAGGTGGCGCATCACCGGCGTGGTGAAGCGGTAGATGAACCACTGGAAATGCTTCAGGCCGCGCTTGAGGCGCGTGTCCATCTCACGTTGCAGTGCCGCTTCGCGCGACGGATCGCGCAGCACGCCGTCCACGAGCTGCGCGGCCTGCTCGGCGCTGTTCATGCCCAGGTATACGCCGGAGGAAAACACTGGATCGACGAACGCATACGCGTCGCCGACCATCACCCAGCCCGGGCCGTTCATGCGTTCGCAGGTGTAGGAGTAGTTGCCGGTCACGTGCAC
>Ga0209256_1003004_pt1 | contig 12519 bp, 10 predicted proteins | sample AraplaCol_mCL_r2_2_FD_184270 | JGI IMG/M metagenome (GOLD analysis project Ga0209256, IMG submission 184270) | Arabidopsis root microbial communities from North Carolina, USA - plate scrape MF_Col_mCL_r2 (SPAdes) (version 3) | ecosystem: Host-associated > Plants > Roots > Endosphere | place...
TGACGATCAGTCCCGTGTCGCCTTCGATGATGTTCATGTTGGCCAGGTCGTTGCCACGGATCTGATAAACGCGATCGGTGACTTTGAACAGGCCCGCTTCATTGTTCAGTTGTGCCAGTCGCCAGAGGCTGGGATTGACCGTGTCTGGTGCATCGGCGGCGGACTCGAAGGCATAGGCGTCGAAATCCCATGCGACGCTGCCATCTGCGGCCTTGATCGTGCGTTCGGGAAAGCGCGCCACCAGCCCGCGCCTGGCATCTTCATAGTCGGCCCGGTCCGAGAACGGCAGCTTGCGCAGCCATTCGGCATTCGACTGTGCGGTCAGGGGAGTGGCCGGCTTGGGCGCGGCGGAGACACTCATCGCGGTAAGCAAGGTGGTAACCAGCAGGGCGGGGCGAGCGAAGCGCATGGAAATCAGTCTCGGATTGGACGAAGCGTCTATTGGAAGCGTGTCACACCTATAATTCAATTGCAAAGTTTGTATTGCAGTGATGCATGGAGTGCATACGTGAATCTGAAGAGGCTCGAACATCTGGTGGCGGTGGCCGAGGAAGGCTCACTCGCCGCTGCGGCACGGCGCGTGCATCTGAGCCAGCCGGCGCTCACCCGCAGCATCCAGGCACTGGAGGAGGAGGCTGGCGCCGTGCTGCTCGACCGCGGCGCGCGCGGGGTCACGCTGACCACGGTGGGACGTATGGTGACCGAACGCGCGCGGCGCATCCTGTTTGAATCGGGCTGCCTGGCCCGTGACCTTGCTTTGGTGCGCCAGCACGAGATCGGCAGCGTGCAAATCGGCCTGGGCGCCTTCCCAGCCGCCATTCTGTTGCCCGAACTGCTCGGTGCCCTGCATCGGCAATGGCCGAAACTGCGTATCGCCACCGAGGTCAGCCACCCGCGTGCGTTGCTGGATGCGCTCTACGCGGAGCAGGTCGATTTCGTCGTGATCGAGCACAGCACGATCCCGACCGCCGCCGAGCTGGAAGTGGTGCGCCTGCCAGCCGGCCCCGGCGGCGTCTTCGTCCGCGCCGGCCATCCGCTGGCCAGCGCGCCTGTGGATCTTGCGACGGTACGCGCCTCGGCGCTCGTCTCCGTCGTCTTTCCGCCGGAAACCCATGAACGCCTGCGCAAGCTACTGCGCTGCAAGCCCGGCGAAGACCTCCCGTTCCAGGTGGAAAGCAACGACTTCCGCGCGCTGACCCACCTCGTGCGCGATGCCGACGCGCTGCTGCTCGCCCCCGCCCGCGCGGTACGTGAAGAACTGGAGGCAGGGCGCCTCGTGCCGCTCGATATTGCCGAACTCCGTGACATCCCGATGCAGTTCGCTGTCGTCTGGCTGACCCAGCGGACGCTGTCGCCAGCGGCGGAAAGGGCGGTGGGGGTGATTTTGGAGGTGGCGGGGGATGGTGTTTCGCAGTGAACGGGTTGACGAGTTCCCAATCTATATTCGGTGTCAACTACTAACCGGAGCCGATTGTGCCCGCAGAGCTAGACCCTGACAGCGATTGGCAAACGTCCTCATTGCTGAGGATTCTCGCCCTTGGACAACTGCAGATCAATCGGCGCCAGTTTTCCGAAATTCAGGACGTGTTCGCAGAATTGGATGAATTGGATGAATTGGATGAATTGGATGAATTGGATCGCCGGGACAAGTCCAATAGTTTGTCGAATACACATCCTGCCAAATGAAGAAGCGCCCAAACGGGGCGCTTCTTCATTTGGCAAACAAACTACCAAACCGCTTACTCTTCCACCGCCGTACCGACGATGTTGTAGCCGCCATCGACATACGTGATCTCGCCGGTCACGCCGCTGGCCAGGTCCGACAGCAGGAAGGCGGCCACGTTGCCGACTTCCTCGATCGTGACGTTACGGCGCATCGGGGCCACGTCTTCGAAGTGCTTCAGCAGCTTGCCGAAATCCTTGATGCCCGAGGCGGCCAGCGTCTTGATCGGGCCGGCCGAGATGCCGTTGGCGCGTATGCCCTTGGGACCCACGGCCGATGCCAGGTAGCGGACGCTGGCTTCCAGCGATGCCTTGGCCAGGCCCATCGTGTTGTAGTTGGGAACCACGCGCTCGGCGCCGAGGTACGTCAGCGTGAGCAGCGATGCCTTGTCGTTCAGCAGCGGCATGGCGGCCTTGGCCATGGCCGGGAAGCTGTAGGCCGAGATGTCATGGGCGATGCGGAAGCCTTCGCGCGACAGGCCGTCGAGGAAGTCGCCGGCGATGGCTTCGCGCGGCGCGAAGCCGATCGAATGCACCAAACCGTCGAATTTATCCCAGCGTTGCCCCAATGCGGCGAACGTGGCGGCGATCTGCTCGTCGCTGCCGACGTCGCAGTCATAGATCATGTCGGAACCGAATTCCTTGGCGAAGTCCGTGATGCGGTCCTTGAACCGTTCGCCCACGTACGTGAAGGCCAGTTCGGCGCCTTCGCGCTTGCATGCCGAGGCGATGCCGTAGGCAATCGAACGGTTGGAAAGCAAGCCCGTGATCAGGATCCGCTTACCTGCCAGAAATCCCATAGAAACTCCATGATTGGTTGTGTGGACGGGCATGTTTTGTGCACCGGGCCGTGGCCTGGTGCATCGGCGGGAATCATTGCCCGCATTTTGTTGCGCCGCGTAGAGGGAATGTCCGGATGGCTGGTCGCCAACCGAACGCATGTAAAATTGTCGCACAACTTCGCCCGGCCACAAGCCGTCGGGCTGTCTCGGGCACTGTGGAGGTCTGCAACCGGATGCTGATTCATGCACGTTGGCCGCGTTGGGCGGCAGGGCGGTGCTTCCGTCGACGCGCGGCGATGCAGTGGGGTCTGGCGCTTTCGATCATGGCTACGGGTTTTCCCGTATCGGTTCATGCCGGTCATGGCTTCGCGCTGCATGGCGACCTCAAGTATCAAGCCGATTTCTCGCATTTCGACTACGTCAACCCGACGGCGCCCCAGGGCGGCACGCTGACGCTTGCCAATCCGGACCGCCGCACCAGTTTCGACAAGTTCAACCCGTTCACACTCAAGGGCACGGCCGCGCCGGGCCTGACCTCGCTGATGTTCGAAACGCTGCTGATCAGCAGCGCGGATGAATCGGCCAGCGCCTATGGCCTGCTGGCCAACGACGTGACGGTGGCGCCAGACCAGCTTTCGGTCACGTTCCAGATCCGTCCCGAGGCGCGCTTCAATAATGGCGATCCCGTGCTGGCCGCCGACGTCAAGTATTCCTACGACATGCTGATGAGCAAGTCCGCCAGCCCGGGCTACCGCAGCATGTGCTCGGACGTGAAAGCCGTGGTGGTAACCGGCGAGCGTTCCGTACGGTTTGACTTCAAGCAGCGGAATGCCGAGTTGCCGCTGATCGTGGGGCAATTGCCGATCTTCTCGAAGAAATGGACGGCCAAGGTACCGTTCGAGAAGGTCACGTTCGAAGAGCCTGTGGCCAGCGGCCCCTACCGGATCGAGCGATTCGACGCCGGGCGCGGCATCATTTTCCAGCGCAATCCGGCCTATTGGGGCGCAAAGCTGGCCGTGCGCAAAGGCACGTTCAACTTCAATCGCGTGGTCTACCGGCTCTACAAGGACGAGACCGCCCGGCTCGAGGCATTCAAGGCCGGCGAGTTCGATGCGATCGTCGAATATCGCTCCAAGAACTGGGCCAAGAGCTATGTCGGCAAGCGGTTCCGTGACGGCAGCCTGATCAAGACCGAGTTTCCGCACCGGAACGGCGCCGGGATGCAGGGCTTCGTCATGAATATGCGCAAGCCGATTTTCCAGGACGTGAACGTACGCCGGGCGCTGATCCTCGCGCTCGACTTCGAATGGCTGAACCGCCAGTTGTTCTACGGCGCTTATCGGCGGCTCGACAGCTGGTTCTCCAACAGTGACCTGGCCGCGAGCATCACGTTCGACGGCAAGCCGGGCCCTGGCGAGCTGAAGCTGCTGGAACCACTGCGTCACGAACTGCCGCCGGAAGTGTTTGGCGTGGATGTGGTGCAGCCCACCACCAATCCGCCGCGCTCGTTGCGTGACAACCTTCGCGACGCGCGGCGCCTGCTGGCGCAGGCCGGCTGGACCTACGCCGACGGCGCGCTGCGCAACGCCAAGGGCGAACCGCTCGTCTTCGAATTCCTTGACGATGGCGGTGCGATGAGCCGCGTGATCACCGCCTACGTGCGGAACCTGGAGAAGCTCGGCATCCAGGTGCACCAGCGCACCACGGACTTTGCGCTGTACCAGAAGCGGCTGGAAGATTTCGATTTCGACATGGTGTCGATTCGCTTTCCGGACTCCCAAAGCCCGGGCAACGAACTGCGCGACCGCTTTACGGCCGAGGCGGCTGGCACGCCGGGTTCGGACAACCTGTTCGGGCTCAAGTCTCCGGCGGTGGACAAGCTGGTGGACGCCGTGCTGCACGCCGAATCGCGCGATGACCTGATCGTGGCGGGCCGGGCACTCGACCGTGTGCTGATGCATGGGTACTACATCGTGCCGAACTGGTACAGTGCGTCCCACCGTGTGTCGTACCGCAAGGAGCTGTCCTACCCGACGCGCCTGCCGTATTTCTACACCGCGGAGGGCTGGATTCTCTCCAACTGGTGGCGCAGCGACCTCGCGCCCAAGACGCAGTAAGGACACCGAAGGCCAATGCTTGCCTATCTGCTGAAGCGAATCCTGCTGATGATCCCCACGTTGGTAGGGGTCATCACGCTGACGTTCATCGTGATCCAGTTCGTGCCGGGCGGTCCGGTCGAGCAGATGATGATGGAGATGAAGGGCCGTGGCGGCGCCGCGGAAGCCAGCGGCGGCGGGGCGGAATACCGCGGCCGGCGTGGCGTGGACCCCGAGAAGATCAAGGAAATCCAGGCGCTCTACGGCTTCGACAAGCCGCCGCTCGAACGTTATTTCATGATGCTCAAGCGCTTTGCCCAGTTCGACCTGGGCCAGAGCTATTTCCAGCACCGCAGCGTCTGGGAACTGGTGAAGTCGAAAATGCCGGTATCCATCAGCCTGGGGCTGTGGACTTTTTTCCTGACCTACCTGATATCGGTGCCGCTCGGCATCTCGAAAGCGATCCGGGCGGGCACGCGCTTCGATGTCATCAGTACGATGATCGTGCTGGTGGGCTACGCGATTCCCGGCTTCGTGCTGGGTGTGCTGCTGCTGGTGCTGTTCGGTGGCGGCACGTTCCTGCAATGGTTCCCGTTGCGCGGCCTGACCTCGGACAACTGGGAACAGCTTTCGCTGATGGGCAAGGTCATGGACTACCTGTGGCACCTGGTCATGCCGATCACGGCGTCGGTGGTCGGCAGCTTCGCGGTGGTGACGATGCTGACCAAGAACGCGTTTCTCGAGGAAATCCGCAAGCAGTACGTGCTGACGGCACGGGCCAAGGGCCTGTCCGAACGGCGCGTACTGTGGAAGCACGTGTTCCGCAATGCACTGATTCCGCTGGTCACCGGATTTCCTGCGGCGTTCATTGGCGCCTTTTTCACGGGTTCGCTGCTGATCGAGACGCTGTTCTCGCTCGATGGCCTGGGCCTGCTCTCCTATGAAGCCGTGCTGCGCCGCGATTATCCGGTGGTACTCGGCACGTTGTACCTGTTCACGCTGATCGGCCTGGTGACGCGCCTGATTTCCGATGTCTGCTACGTGATGGTGGACCCCCGCATTCATTTCGAGGGGATGCACCGATGAGATTCCGCGCCAAAGCCGCGGCAGGTGTCCCGAACCTGCCGCACTCGCTCTCGCCACGCCAGCGCGCCTGGCAGCGGTTTCGCCGTAACCGGCTGGGGTACTGGAGTTTGGTGCTATTCGTGATCCTGTTCGTTCTGAGCATGGGCGCCGAACTGCTGTCGAGCGATCGTCCGCTGATGGTTCGCTACAAGGGCGAGTACTACTTTCCGATCGTCAAGGTCTACTCCGAAACCACGTTCGACGGTGACTTTCCCACGCCCGCCGACTACCTTGATCCGTTCATCCGCGACCGGATCACGAGCAACGGCAACTTCGCGATCTTCCCGCCGAACCGGTATTCCTACGACTCGCTGAACTACTTCGCCAAGGAGCCGAACCCGGCGCCCCCGTCGGCAGAGAACTGGCTCGGCACCGACGACCGGGGCCGGGACGTGCTGGCCCGGCTGCTGTATGGCTTCCGCGTCTCGGTACTGTTCGGGCTGGCATTGACGGTCATCGGCGTGCTGGTCGGCACGCTCACGGGCGCCTTGATGGGTTTCTTCGGGGGCCGCTTCGACCTGGTTTCCCAGCGTGCCATCGAGATCTGGAGCTCCATGCCGGAGCTCTACCTGCTGATCATCTTCGCCTCGATTTTCGAACCAAGCCTGGCGCTGCTGGTCATCCTGCTTTCGCTGTTCGGGTGGATGGGCCTGTCGGATTACGTGCGTGCCGAGTTCTACCGCAACCGCTCGCTGGACTACGTCAAGGCGGCCCGCGCGCTGGGACTCTCCAACGTGCAGATCATGTGGCGCCATATCCTGCCCAACAGCCTGACGCCCGTGATCACGTTCCTGCCGTTCCGCATGAGCGCGGCCATCCTGGCGCTGACCAGTCTCGACTTCCTCGGCCTGGGCGTGCCGCCAACCACGCCGAGCCTGGGCGAACTCCTGGCGCAGGGCAAGGCCAATCTCGATGCGTGGTGGATCTCGCTGTCGACCTTCGCAGTGCTGGTCGTGACGCTGCTGCTGCTGACCTTCATGGGAGATGCCCTGCGCGATGCGTTCGACACCCGCCTGGGCCTGGCGCAATTGCGGGGTCGCGTGGATCCCAAGGTGCCGGCCGGCAGTCCCGCTGCGGAGGCCACGCCATGAGTGCCGTGACGCCGCTGTTCGATGAATCCGTGGCGCCCCCGGCGCCCGGTACGCAACTGATGTGCGTGGATCGCCTGTCCGTGACGTTCGGCGAAGGTGAGCACGCCACGCGCGCCGTGCGCGAGGTGAGTTTCGATCTGCGCGCCGGCGAGCGCTATGCACTGGTTGGCGAATCGGGCTCGGGAAAGACCGTCACCGCGCTGGCCATGCTGCGGCTGGTTGGCGATGCGCAGTACCACGGAGCGATCCGCTTCGAAGGCAAGGACCTGCTCCAGGTGTCCGATCGCGAGATGCGCGGCATCCGTGGGTCGGAAATCGCGATGATCTTCCAGGAGCCGATGACGGCGCTAAACCCGCTCTATACGATCGGCAACCAGATCGTGGAAACGCTGGCGCTGCATGAGGGGCTGGACCGGCGTGCTGCGCGTGCCCGGGCCATCGCGTTGCTGGAGCGCACAGGTATCAGCGACGCTGCCAATCGCTTCAACAGTTTTCCGCACCAGCTTTCGGGCGGGCAGCGGCAGCGGGCGATGATCGCCATGGCGCTGGCCTGCCGCCCCAAGCTGCTGCTGGCCGATGAGCCGACGACCGCGCTCGACGTGACCATCCGCGCCCAGATCCTCGACCTGCTGCGCAGCCTGCAGGCGGAGTTCGGCATGGCCGTGATGTTGATCACCCATGACCTCAACATGGTGCGGGCATTTGCCCAGCGCGTGGGCGTGATGGAGAAAGGCGTGCTTGTGGAAACTGGCGAAACCGCCGAGGTCTTCGCCAATCCACGCCATCCGTACACACGCAAGCTGATCGATAGCCGGCCGAAGCGCGAAGTCTTGCCGCTCGTGCCGCTCGCTCCCGTGCTGCTGGAAACCGACGCGCTGTGCGTCAACTACCAGAAGAAGAAGCCCGGATTTGCCGGCTGGTTCGGCAAGGAAGCCTTTGCGGCGGTCAAAGACGTCACGCTGCAACTGCGTGAAGGCGAGACTGTGGGCATCGTCGGCGAATCGGGTTCGGGAAAGACCACGCTGGCCCATGCGGTGCTGGCGTTGCAGCGCAAGAGCGGCGGGGCGATCCAGTTTCTGGGGCGCAGCTTCGACGCCTGCTCCACGAAGGAGCGCAGCGCGTTGCGTTCGCGCATGCAGGTGGTCTTTCAAGATCCGTTCGGATCGCTCTCGCCGCGCATGACGATCGAGCAGATCGTGGGCGAGGGCCTGGCCCTGCATCAGCCGGGACTGTCGCCGGAAGCCACGCGAGAACGTGTGATCGAAGCGTTGCGCGAAGTCGGTCTCGACCGAACGGCGCTGGGACGCTACCCGCATGAGTTCTCGGGCGGCCAGCGCCAGCGCATCGCCATCGCACGTGTGCTGATTCTGAAACCGCAGGTTCTGGTGCTTGATGAGCCGACTTCGGCACTGGACGTGTCGATCCAGCAGCAGGTGCTGGCGCTGCTTTCTCAACTCCAGCACAAGTACAACCTCAGCTATCTGTTCATCAGCCACGACCTGGCCGTGATTCGTGCGATGGCGCACCGAGTCATCGTGATGAAAAACGGTGAAGTGGTGGAATCCGGTGAAACGGATACGGTGCTTGGTGCGCCGCAGCATCCGTATACGCGCAAGCTGATGGCTGCAGCACAACTTGGCGCACCGGGATGATGTGATCGCAGGGTCTTGTTTAACGGTCGTGTCACATGGATTCTTTATAGCGAATCCGAGAAACAAGATGACTTTTTTGCGCTAGTTCGTTGATTTGCTAGTCTTTTGCGGGGAATTTGTAACCAACTTTGACACGTCAAGGTGGGTGCTTTAGTATCCTGCGATAAGTTTTGTCGGGGGTGGTTCGTCCGCCGCATGCAGGCCTTGGGGAAGGCCGGAGTTGCACGCGGCTGGTGCAGTCCAGTTGGCGTACTTTTTGCGTACGTTCCGCCCTGATGTTTTCACGCTGTCCGGCTATGTCTGACAAGCCGGTCAGATTTGTCCGATCATCAGGAGAGCCAATGCAAACGGTACTTCATTCGCTGGCGCGTGCCGCTATCGGAATTGCCATTGCCTGCGGCGCGACTGTGTCGAATGGAGTGCTGGCGGATACGGTCTTCAAGGACCCCGACTCCCGGATCGAAGCGCGTGCCGACCAGGCCGCCGATCATCCGGAACACAAGCGTGGCTTGTTGTCGTCGGTCATGAATTCCACCAGCAACGTTGCCAGCAAGGCTGGCGACCTGGTTGTGAACGCGCTGGGCCTGATTGGTGTGCGTTACCGCTTCGGCGGCAACAGCCCCGAATCGGGCCTGGATTGCAGCGGCTTCGTCCGCTACGTGTTCAACGACACCTTCGGCTTCATGTTGCCGCGCCGATCCGTTGAAATGAGCCAGGTGGGCACCACCGTGGTGGCCAACGAACTGCGTCCGGGCGATCTCGTGTTCTTCAACACGATGCGCCACACCTTCTCGCACGTCGGCATCTATATTGGCGACAACAAGTTCGTGCATGCGCCGTCCACCGGCAGCAAGATCCGCGTGGATGACATGCGGGCCTCGTACTGGGTGACGCGTTACAACGGCGCCCGCCGCATCGACGATTCGGCACGTGGCTCGGTGGACAACACGGGCAGCATGATCGAGACGCTCAAACGTTTCGATCCAAATGCCCAGGGCCGCTCGATGCTTGTGGGTGGCTGACCGGATCCCCGATCTGGTTCCAACAAAAAGGACTGCCTTGGCAGTCCTTTTTGTTTGTCGCGCTAACTGCTACCCGCCGCTACCGTCAGGAGGGTGACACTGGCTGTCGGCTCGGTTGACGCTTTTTGTCAGCGTTGTGGTCGAGGTGACAACAATCGCGAGACGTCCCAGGAAGTCAGGGGGCGGCGCCGATTGTCGCCACGGGGCGGTTGCGCGACTGTGCGAGCTTGTCTTTCAGCGTGGCCAGCACTGCTGCCGTGGCCTGTTCGCCAGCAAGGATCGCCCGGTTGCGCGATGCAAAGTCGCTGCCACCCATATCGGGCAGGTCAGGGCGGATCACCACGTCAGCGCGTGCCAAAGACATCTTGTTGATCGAGTTGCCCATGATGGCGGTGGTCTGCAGCAGCACGCCGCTCTGACCATTGTTCTTCTGGCTCGACGGATCGGCCGAGATGTTGACGGCGATAATGAAGTCAGCGCCCATCTCGCGGGCCGAATCTACCGGCACGGGCTCCACCAGGCCGCCATCGACATAGTCCTGACCACCAATGGAAACCGGCTGGAATACACCGGGGACGCTGCTCGATGCGCGCACGGCCTGCCCGGTATTGCCGCGCCGGAACAGGATGCGCTCGCCGGTCTTGAGGTTGGTTGCCACGATGCCCAGCGGCAACTTCATCGACTCGATCGGCCGATTCTTGACCAGCCGGTTGACGTAGTTCTGCAGCGCCTCTCCCTTGAGCCAGCCGCCGAACTTGGTGCCAAACGGCAGCGCCCAGTCGGCAATCGCCGCCTCGTCCATCGTCAGCGCCAGCTTGTTGAGTTCGAAGCCATTCATGCCCGTGGCATACAGGGCGGCGACCACGGACCCGGCACTCGTGCCCGTGACGATCTCGGGATGGATGCCCTGGGCCTCCAGCGCCTTGATGACACCGATATGGGCAAAGCCGCGCGCGGCGCCGCCGCCCAGTGCCAGACCGATGCGAATCGGGCGCGGCGGGGCGACGGGCGGTACTGTTGCGATAGGCGGGACCGTCGGTGCGGGTTTGGGGCCGAACGAGCAGGCCGCCAGTAGCAAGGCCGCCGAGGCGCCCAGGAAGTTTCGTCGTTGCATCTGGAATGGGAGGCTGGGAAGTGACGCGTCGGGCATTGCGGATGCCGACGAGTCTGAGACCGGTGGCAGGATAAATGATTCCAGGGCCGATGGGTGGGTGCGCTGCGCGCGGATGGCGGTAGGGGAGGCGTATAATGCGGCATCCAGCGAAATCCGGCCTGCGCGCACCCGTGCGCGGGCCTTTTTGTTTCTCCCCGACCATGACACAACGCGTCCGCACCCGCTTTGCGCCGAGCCCGACCGGCTTCATCCACCTCGGCAATATCCGCTCCGCGCTCTATCCGTGGGCTTTCGCCCGCCGCATGAAAGGCGACTTCATCCTGCGCATCGAAGACACCGATGTGGAGCGCTCCTCCGAGGAAGCGGTTGACGTGATCCTGGAAGGCATGGCCTGGCTCGACCTCGATATCGATGAAGGCCCGTTCTACCAGATGCAGCGCATGGATCGGTACCGCGCCGTCGTGCAGCAGATGGTGGACAGCGACATGGCCTACCGCTGCTACATGAGTACCGAGGAACTCGACGCCCTGCGCGAAGCCCAGCGTGCCGCGGGCGAGAAGCCGCGCTACAACGGTTTCTGGCGTCCGGAACCAGGCAAGACGCTGCCCGAGCCGCCCGCCGGCGTGCAGCCCGTGATCCGCTTCAAGAACCCGATCGGTGGCAGCGTGGTGTGGGACGACGCCGTGAAGGGCCGCATCGAGATTTCGAACGACGAACTCGATGACCTGGTGATCGCGCGCCCGGATGGCACGCCCACCTACAACTTCTGTGTCGTCGTCGATGACCTCGATATGAAGATCACGCACGTGATCCGGGGCGACGACCACGTCAATAACACGCCGCGCCAGATCAACATCATCCGTGCGCTCGGCGGCGAGGTGCCCGTCTATGCCCACCTGCCTACGGTGCTGAACGAGCAGGGCGAGAAGATGAGCAAGCGTCATGGCGCGATGCCGGTGACCGGTTACCGTGATGAAGGGTTTTTGCCCGAGGCCGTGCTGAACTACCTGGCACGCTTGGGCTGGGCACACGGCGATGCCGAGATTTTCTCGCGCGAGCAATTCGTCGAGTGGTTCGACCTGGAGCATCTCGGCAAGTCGCCAGCGCAGTACAACCCGGAAAAGCTCGCCTGGTTGAACAACCACTACATCAAGACGGGCGACAACGCGCGTCTGGCGGACCTGACGCGCCCGTTTATCGAGGCCGAGGGTGGCAAGGTGGAAGGCGCCGATCTGGTTGGTGTGATCGCACTGGTCAAGGACCGCGCCAATACGCTCAAGGAGGTGGCTCAGGCCGCGATGCTGTTCTATCGTGGCGAGCCCCAACCCGACGCCGCTCTTAAGGCCGAGCACCTCGCAGACGAGATCCGGCCCGCGGTGCAGGCACTGGCGACGCAGTTGGGTGCGCTGACCGAGTGGAAGCGCGAGGCCATCAGCGCCACGTTCAAGGCCGTACTCGCGGAGTTCGGTCTCAAGATGCCCAAGCTTGCAATGCCTGTGCGTCTGCTGGTGGTGGGGCAGTTGCAGACCCCGGCCATTGATGCTGTGCTGGAACTGATCGGTCGCGATACGGTGCTGCGCCGGCTGGCCGCTGGATAAAAAGTGCGGAAAAGTCTCGGCGGGGGCTTGCGCTCAGGCCGGGACTTCAGCATAATCTCGTTCTCCCTGCTGCACGGCGCAAGTCAAGCAGCCCGGTTGAAAAACAGGAAAAAGGGACTTGCAAAATGCGGTGACTGATTTATAATCGCCGCTTCGCTGAAACGCAGTTAGTAAGTAACAAAGCGGTCGGCGGCAAGCAGTAGCAAGGCAGTAACTATTGGGGCTATAGCTCAGCTGGGAGAGCGCTTGCATGGCATGCAAGAGGTCAGCGGTTCGATCCCGCTTAGCTCCACCAAAGTTTCTGTCCCCTTCGTCTA
>Ga0209256_1003007_pt1 | contig 12483 bp, 14 predicted proteins | sample AraplaCol_mCL_r2_2_FD_184270 | JGI IMG/M metagenome (GOLD analysis project Ga0209256, IMG submission 184270) | Arabidopsis root microbial communities from North Carolina, USA - plate scrape MF_Col_mCL_r2 (SPAdes) (version 3) | ecosystem: Host-associated > Plants > Roots > Endosphere | place...
GATCTGCTCGGCGCAGGCCACGTGCATCGCCGTCGGATAGGTGTCGTTCGACGACTGACTCATATTGACGTGGTCGTTGGGGTGGACGGGCTTCTTGCTGCCTATCTCGCCGCCCAGCATCTGGATCGCGCGGTTCGAGATCACCTCGTTGGCGTTCATGTTCGACTGGGTGCCCGAGCCGGTCTGCCAGACCACCAGCGGGAAGTGCTCGTTCAGCTTGCCTTCGATGACTTCGTTGGCGGCCGCGACGATGGTCTCGGCGATCTTCGGGTCCAGCTTGCCCAGGGCGAGGTTCGCCTCGGCGGCGGCGCGCTTGACGATGCCCAGGGCGCGGACGACGGGAAGCGGCTGCTTCTCCCAGCCGATCTTGAAGTTGCCGAGCGAGCGCTGGGCCTGAGCGCCCCAGTATTTGTCGTTCTCGACGGCGATCGGGCCAAAGGTGTCGGTCTCGTTGCGCGTGGCGGTCATGCGGCGGTCTCCCGGGAAAAACGGTCGAGCGGGGGTCTAGACCCAAGGGAGGCGCAGGGCAACGTTCCGCGCTTGCGAAGAGGCGCGACGGGCCCTACGCCTCGCTGATCCGTCGAATAGGAGTCCGTCATGAGCCCTCACATCGCCCTCCTGCGCGGCGTCAATGTCGGCGGGCGCAAAGTGCTGAAGGACGACCTGCTGGGCCTGGCCAAGGACCTGGGTTTCGACGAAGCCAAGACCCTGTTGGCCAGCGGAAACCTGGTGTTGTGGGGGAAGGCCGGTTCGGACGCCGATATCGAAAGGCGCCTGGAGGAGGGCCTTGAGAAGCGCATGGGTCTGCGCACCGAGTTCTTTGTCCGCTCGCCCGCCGAACTGAAGGCCGTCATCGAGGCCAATCCCTATCCGGACGAGGTCAACAGCCACCCCAACCATCTGCTGGTGCACTTCATGAAGGCCCGGCTGCCCGACGAGGACGAGGCGATCCTGCGGGCGGCGATCACCGGTCCCGAGACCTTCAAGGTTGGGACGCGCGAGCTCTACATCGACTATCCCGACGACGTCGGCCACTCGATGCTGGACCGTGACTGGAAAAAGACCAAGCGGTCGCCGCCCGGCACAGCCCGCAACTGGAACACGGTGATGAAGCTGGCGGCGATGGTCGGCGTCTCGTGATGGACGACGGCTGGACGCATCACGGCAAGGTCCGGGCCCGCGAGGCGGACGGCCAACTGACCTTGGTGGTCGACGGCCTGACCACCCAGGCCAAGTACTACAAGCCGCTGATCTATGAGTTCTTCCGCAAGGTCTGGCGCGGTTCGCGGCCGGCCTGGGGCGAGTTCTCGGTCGAGATCGGCATGGAGTTCGTCGGCGAGCCGCCGTGGATGGACCTGGACAACCTGGCCAAGGCCCTGCTGGACGCGATCAAGGGCTACGCCTTCCACGATGACGCCCAGGTGGCCCGGCTGCTGGTCGAGCGCCGTCCGGCCGAGCGCGAGCGGATCGTCATCGTGGTGAGGAAGCTAGACTCGCGCTTTCTGCGGTCCACGCTCGAAGACTGACGCGCCCACCGAGACCAGCAACACCAGCATGAAGGCGCCGTAGCGGCCCAAGCTGGCCGGGTCGTCCGACATCAGTTTCTGGAAGTTGGCCAGCACCAGTTCGGCGCCGACCAGGATGGGCAGGCCGAAGGCCAGGGCGGGGAAAACGCGCCGAGCGCGCGGCGTGCGGCGCAGGCGCGCCGTCGCCTGGAAAGCGAACGTCACCCCCGCCGCCGCGGCGAAGGCGTTCAGCGCGTAGAACCAGAAGGCCTGTTCCAGCAGGCCTTGGCCATAGGCGGCGTAGAACAACGTGGCGGCCAGCCAGGCGGTCAGGCCGGCGAGGCTGAAGATGGCGGCGTCCAGTTTTGACACGATCGGCTCCCCCCGAGGCGTTTTCGGGAGCAGCGCTGCATGGGACGTGCCGTGTAGGGGGTTAGGCGTTCCAGAACTCCAGGAAGCCCCAGGCCGCCAGCAGCAGGGCGAAGCTCAGGAAGATCAGGGTCGTGCAGGTGAAGGCCAGCTTGCGCAGCGAGGTCCAGCTGTCGACCCGACGGCCGCCGCGCCACACCACCGGCAGCATGGCCAGGGTGGCGATGGTCAGCAGGGTGGAGACGAAGGCGCAGGCCGAGGCGCTGAGCAGCCAGCCGCTGGGCCAGCCATAGACCACCTTGGCCACGTCGACGGCGCCGCCGGCGAACACCCCGACGCCGACCAGGGCGATCAGCCAGAGGATGGACTGGATGGTCTGCAACAGGCTGGCGCGGGCCTGGGTGGGGGTCTGGCGCGCTTCGCGGCGATCGCGGGTGGCCACGCCGATCAGGGTGGCCAGGGCCGCCAGGGTGGTCAGCAGGGCGAAGGCGGCCAGCAGACCGGGCTGGTGCGGGAAGCCGATGCGCTCGAACGCCGACTCGCCCCACGGCGAGAAGAACCGCACGACCTTGCCGTTGTCGCGCTGGAACACCAGCAGGCCCGAGCCGCTGACCGGGGCGAAGGTGTCGGGCTGGTCCGTGGCGGTCCATTGGCTGGACTTGCGGCCGACCGTCAGGGTCAGGCGGCCGTCCGGCGCGGCGCGTACGCTGGCCTCGCCGATCAGGCGGTCGATGAAGCCTTCCAGCCCGCCGTAGGAGCGGCGGGTGGTCAGGAACGTGCCTTCATAGGCGCGGGCCTCGTCCTGGGTGATCCGGCTGGCGGCGGGGATCTCCGGGCGCGGGCTGTAGAAGCGCTCGAGGATGGCCGCCGGCAAGGTGGCGGGCAGTTCGGCGCCGGTGTCGGTGTTGACCGCGACGAACACGCCCAGGCCCAGTTCGGGAACGATGACCATGTTGGAGTGGAACCACAGGGTCGCGCCAGCATGGCCGAAGCCCCGGCCGCCGCCGGGCAGAGGGATGTCCTGGAAGCCGGCGTTCCAGCCCGGCGCGCCCTCCGCGGGACGGTACATGGGCGTGCGGAACAGGGCGTTGGCCTTGGGCGAGAAGATCGTCTTGCCGTCGATCACGCCGCCGTTCAGCAGCAGGGTCATGTAGCGAGCCATGTCTCCGGCCGTGCTGGAGGCGGAGCCGGCGGGCGCGATGTGGCCGATGAATTCCGGAGCCTCGGTCTGGAAGCCCAGCGGGGTCCAGCGGAAGCCGTCCGACAGGTCGGCCGCCAGGGCCGGCGACATCGGGGCCGGCAGGCCGTCCCGCCATGGGCGGTTCTCGCGGAAGGTGGTGTGGGTCAGGCCGGCGGGCAGGATCACCTCGTCGGCGACGACCTTTTCGAACGGCTGGCCGGTGACATTGGCCAGGGCCGCGCCGGCTAGGCCGACGCCGTAGTTCGAATAGGCCGGCAGTAGACCCGGCTCGCGCACGCGATTGGGGCGCTCCTGGCGCAGGTACAGGTCTAGGGGGCGCTCACGGCGCGGGTCGCGCTCGAACAGCTGGCCCAGCACGCGGTCCTCGAACCCGGCGGTGTGGGTCATCAGGTCGCGCAGCCGAACCGGCGTCTTCTTGCCCTGGTCCTTCAGTTGCAGCTTCTCGGGCAGATAGATGTTGATCGGCGTGTCCAGCCGCATGCGCCCGGCGTCGACCTCGTTCATCAGGGCGATCCAGGTGAAGGTCTTGGAGATCGAGCCGATGCGGAACAGGGTCGTGTCGGGATCGACCTTGCGGCCGTCCTTCAGGCTGGCGACGCCGTAGCCCTTCTTGAGCACCACCTGGCCGTTCTGGACGACGGCGATGGTCACGCCCGCGATGTGGTCGCGGATCATGCGGTCGCGCACGACGCCGTCGACGTAGGACTCAAGGTCGGCGACCGGCAGGGGCGCTCGATTGGAGATAACCGGCGAGGGCGATGGCGAGGGCGTGGCGGCGGTGGTGGTCGCCGGAGCGGCCGGAGGCGCGGGCGGCGTTGCGGCCGGGGCCACGGGACGTTGGCGAGGGGCGCGGCGACGGACCGTGGCCGTGTAGGGAACCGGAGCCGAGGGCAGGGTTGCGGTCGGAGCCGGCGGCGAGGCGGCCGGGGCGGCGTCCTGGGCTTCAGCCGTTGTCAGGCCGAGGAGACCGCAACCGATGATCGCCGCCGAAAGCACGGCCCTGAACGAAAGACGCAGCGTCACGAACAAGACCTCGCCGGCTCATGGAGAATAAGGGTGAGCCAACTTCTAGGGTGTTCCGGCCGGGGATCAAAGAGGCAGAGGCCAGGCTTCGGCCTCTTTCCCGTGGACGCTTGAAGCTTCAGCGCGGCGCGGCGCGCGCGGCTGGTGGAGCGGTATCCCGTGCCGGGGACGGGAAGGCGTAGAGCGGCAGTAAAGGGCGCAGGCCAGGGCCGATCCACAACTGCGGTTCCGAAGCGGGTTCGGCCCCCGTATCGCGTTCGCGCCGGGCCACGCAGGCCTGGACCGCCCGGCCAAGGGCCGCGAAGTCGCGGGCGTTCGGGGCCGACGACAGGAAGCAGTCGTCGAAATAGGGATACTTGTCGTCCTCGCTGCAGCCGAACGAGGCGCGGTCCGCCCGCGCGGCCGTCAGGATCATCCGGTCGTCGCGCTGCAGGGGTTTGACGAAGACGCCCGAGAAGCAGGCCGAGACCACGATGATCGAGGGGCGGGCCGGGCAGGCGTCGTCGATCACCGCCGCCAGCAGGCTGGGCGGCAGGATGTCTTCGTTCAGGACCGCCCCTTCGGGCGCGCCGTGGCTGGTCAGGTAGAACAGGCAGCCGGCGGTGTTCTTCGCCGCCAAGTCGCGCAGGCCGGTGTGAATGCCCCGCAGATCGGTCTTGCCGGGCTTGATGGCCGGATAGCGTCTGGGGCGAACCGAATACTGGCGGATCGCGCCTGGCGAAAAGCCCAGGTTGGCCAGCGTCGCGCCGACGTCGCGGCGGGCGTTGTCGAACGCCTCGGTGGGGCCGCCCGAGTGCGCGTGCCAGTCGCCGGCCACCACGACGGCGGCCCAGTTGGCGAAGGAAGCCTGGGGGCGAGGCTGGGCTTGTGTCGGCGAGGGCGCGGCGAGCAGAGGCAGCAGCAAACCCAGCATCAGGCTCGCGAACCGCCGCATGGCCGCGTTACTTCTTGAACTTCGCGAACGGCGTCGGGATCGCCGTGGCGCTGGCCCTGGCCAGCAGCCGGCCCTCGGGGTCATAGAGCTCGCCTTCCAGGAAGCAGACCGTCCTGCCCCACTTGACCACCCAGCCCACGCCCTTGAGCGGGCCGGGAATGGCTGGGCGCAGGAAGCTGGTCTTCATCTCGAGCGTCGGCACCACGCAGGTCATACCCGAGGTTATCATGCCCGCCACCGACATGGCCTCGTCCAGCATGGCGCAGACATAGCCGCCCTGGACCTGGCCCATCGGATTGCCGACCGCCTCGACCGAGGGCTCGAAGGCGATCTCGACCCGCCGCTCGGCCTGGCTGACCGACAGCATGCGGAAACCCAGGGTGCGGGCGCTGCCCGGCGGGTTCTTGGACGCGTGGAAGCGTGCGAGGATCGCCTCGTCCGTCAGGGTCTGCGGAGTCTCCGAGGCGACGTCGCTCACGCGGCTATTTCTTGCGGAACTGGTCGAGGGAGATGATCTTGGGAGCCTCTTCGCCGCCCTCGGTCGCGGCGACGGTTTCGGGTTCCGGATCCGGCTCGGGCTCCTGCGGCACGATTTCCGGGGCCTCGAATTGCAGGGCGAACTGCACCGAGGGATCGTAGAAACGGGTCACCGCCGCGTAGGGGATCGACAGCCGCTTGGGTTGGCCGCCGAACTTCAGGGTCACCGAGAAGAAGGTCTCGCCCGGCGCCAGGTCCCAGTACTGGTGCTGCAGGATGATGGTCATCTCGTCGGGATACTTGCCCAGCAGGTCCTGGGGACCGGAGACGCCCGCCGCCTGGGTCTTGAAGGTGATGTAGAGGTGGTGCGGTTCGGGCAGGCCGCCGGGCGCGGCGGCCTTCTTCAACGCGGCCTTGACGACGCCGCGCAAGGCGTCCTGGGCCATCGCCTCGTATTGCATCAGGTCTTCAGGCGGATTGGTCTGGGCCATGCGGTCCATCGTAAAGCGGAAACTGAAACGAAGCGCGCAGACTAGCGTGTCGCGGGGGCGACGAGAAGGTGGGGCAAAGGCGTTTTCTCCTCACCCGTGAAACGGGGGAGGTGGATCGGCGCGCAGCGAGGAGACGGAGGGGCGCTGTGGCGGCTGAGAACGCCCCCTCCGTCACGATGCGTATCCGCATCGCGCCACCTCCCCCGCTGCGCGGGTGAGGAGAGGGCAGGCCTCGAATGTCTTGGGAAAGTGGAGGGATTCTGTTGGCAGGCTCCCGCATCCCTTCGCAAGGAAGAGGAGGGAGCCTCGGCGATGTCGTGGAAAGTGGAGGGATTCTGTTGGCAGGCTCCCTCCGGGCCCCGCCTAGGGATCTGAACCCCTAGGACTTAAAGGTCGAATTCACCGGCGCTGCATTACGCAGCGATGGCGAACTCTTCAGCGAAGTTATCGTTCGCAGTTAGTTTAGCGGCCCGATACGGTGAGCCACGCCGAGAGAAAGCAGACACCTTTACACGTCTGTCGATGCTGATCGGCCCCATGAATTCCCGTGATAACTCGGGAGGTTTTGGTGGAGCCGCCGGGAATCGCACCCGGGTCCAGTCCGCTTATTACGTGCGCGTTTATCCCCATAGTCCGGGCGAACCCGAACGGACTCAATATAGGGGCTGGGAAGCGTGGATGGAAGACCGTCCGTGTCCGCGACGATGTCGCGGGTGACGGCGCTCGGTGCTGGGCGGCGGCGTCAGGCTGAGACGACCCTCGGTCAACCGGCCCTTCAGCTGCCCGCCGCCGTCCTCGAACAGACGCACGTCGTCGCCGATCAGTTCGTAGTGGCCTTCGAAGACCAGTTCGCCGTCATGATGTTCCTCGAACCGGCCGTCGAGGCGAAGTTCCAGGCTCACCGCGCCATTGGCGCTGGCCCAGACGCCGGACGTGCGGCGGCCAATCAATGGAAAGCTCCCTGGGGAACGACGGCGGAAGCGGCGGTGATGAGGGCGGTGGCGGCCAGCCAGGCGGCGACGAACCACCGTGGCGCGGCCTGGGGCCGGCGGGGCGTGTAGCGTGTCATGGTATCCTCGGGGGCGGACGGCCGCTGCGTCGCTCGGTCCGGAAGCGAGCGCTTCAGGAAGGGGCGGCGACGGCGGCGATGCGGGACACGCTCACCATGACCCATGGATCACCGTTCTCGATAGACCGATGCTGCCCCTTGATTGCACGATCCTGCACATCACCTCTGACAGACGTGACGGACCGATCCCTCAGGCGTAGGGCAATCTCCATCAGCAAAAGGAAATGTCGATGGTCGAGCAAGGCGAACTCGCCGCGCTGATTGAACGATACGCGCCTCACGATGGCGACCATGCGATCTGCGAGAAGGCCTCGCTGCATCGCTCGGACCAGCCTACGGAGCCCAAGCACGGGGTGTTCGGCGCGGCGGTCTGCGTGGTGGCCCAGGGGCGCAAGCAGGTGCTCAGCGGCGGTTCGGTGCTGGTCTATGACCCGATGAACTACCTGGTCGCCTCGGTCGACCTGCCGGTGATCGGCCAGGTGATCGAAGCCTCGCCGAAGGAGCCCTACCTGTCGTTCCGCATGAACCTGGACCCAGCGGTGATCGGCGACCTGCTGCTGCAGCTAGGCGGCGAGCCGGCCCTGGCGCAGGATGGCGGGCCCCTGATCGGCGCCATGGCCGTCAGCCAGGTCAATCCGCCCCTGCTGGACGCGGTGATGCGGATGGTCCGCCTGATCGAGACGCCCCGCGACGCCGCCGTCCTGGCCCCGCTGCTCGAGCGCGAGATCCTCTATCGCATGCTGCTAGGCGACCAGGGGCCGCGCCTGGCCCAGATCGCCCGGGCCGACGGCCGCATGCGCCAGGTCAAGCGGGCGATCGGTTGGATCACCCAGCACTTCAACCAGCCCTTCAGCATCGAGCAACTGGCCGCCGAGGCCCGCATGAGCCCGTCGGCTCTGCATCGCCATTTCAAGGCCGTGACCGCGCTCAGCCCGCTACAGTACCAGAAGCAGATCCGCCTTCAGGAAGCCCGCAAGCTGATCCTGGCCCAGCACCTGGACGCAGGCTCGGCGGGTCATGCGGTGGGCTACGACAGCCCTTCGCAGTTCAGCCGCGAATACGCCCGCCTGTTCGGCGCGCCGCCGCTGCGCGACGCGGCCCGCCTGCGGGCGCGGCCCGAGATACTGCTCGACACCTAGGGCGCGCCATCGGCCTTCCTGGCGGTTTTGCCCCATTTCTGGTCAGGCCGAAGAAGGACAAGCTCGCCGAGCTTGCCCGCGAGGCGGCTGGGAGAGGGAGGTTTGCGATGTCCAAGTTCGTGGCCGAGTTCATCGGCACGTTCGCCCTGGTACTGTTCGGCTGCGGCGCGGCCGTTCTGGGCGGCGACCATGTGGGGCAGCTGGGCATAGCACTGGCCTTCGGCTTCGCGATCGTGGCCATGGCCTACGGCATCGGTCCGGTGTCGGGCTGCCACGTCAATCCGGCGGTCAGCCTGGCGGCCTTCGTCGCGGGGCGGATGAGCGCCAAGGAGATGGCCATCTACTGGGCGGCCCAGGTCGCCGGGGCCATCGCCGGGGCGGGAGTGCTGATGGTGATCGCCGCAGGGCACGCCCAGGGCCTGGGCCAGAACGGCTGGGGACCCGGCTATCTGGGCGAGTATTCGCTTCAGGCCGCCTTCATCTTCGAGGTGGTGATGACCGCCCTGTTCGTGATCGTGATCCTGGGCGCGACGGGCGCCGACGCCGCGCCCGGTTTCGCGGGGCTGGGCATCGGCATCGCCCTGGCGGTGATCCACATCGTCGGCATCCAGGTGACCGGCGTCTCGGTCAACCCGGCCCGTAGCCTGGGCCCGGCCGTCTTCGTGGGTGGCCAGGCCTTGGCGCAGCTGTGGCTGTTCTTCGTGGCCCCAGCGATCGGGGCGGTGCTGGGCGCGCTGCTCTACCGCTTCAACCTGCTGAAGGTGGGTTGAGGCGCGCCCAGACCTTCGGGTCTTAGTGCGGCAGGTCGGACCAGTTGATCACGACCGAGTTCTTGGACTGGCCGACCAGGGTCAGCTTCTGGCCCCGGTCGTCGCTGAACACGTCGAAGATGTAGCGGGCGCCGGGCGCCTCGACGTTGCGTAGGACCTTGCCGGTCTGGTCGAAGGTGACCACGGCGAACGAGGTGCGGTTGTCCGCGTAACTGAAGATCCAGGTCTTGGTAGGGCCGTAGGCGATGACCGGGCAGGACTTGCTGGTCGGCGCGCCGTCGGTCGGCGCGTTGATGCAGGCGGTCTGCAGCCCGGCGGGGATCGATGGAACCTCCGCGGACGGGATGAACTGGATCTGGGGGGTGTTCGGCGCCGCCTGGGCTTGGGCCAAGCCCGCCACGCCGAGCGCGGCGACGGCGCCCAGGGCGGCCAGAGTGGATTTCAGAATGACGCGCTTGGCCATGGATTCTCTCCCGAGTTATGGCCAAGTTTGATAGCGGCGTTATCTGGAAATTGCAATTTCTAGCGGCGAGAGCGGATAACGCACGTAATCCGTTACGGCGACGTCGCAGCCGAGGTCTCCGATGTCTCGTCGGGCGACACCGGGACGGCGGAGGGCTGAGCGCGGCTGCCGACGCCGGCCTTGAGGCCGCCGCCAGAGGCGATCAGCGAGTCGTAGGCTTGTTGCTGGCGCGAGAAGTCCGCGCCGCGCGCGAACATGGCGTCGAACCGGGCGTCGCGGCCCGAGGCCGCCGACAGCGCCGCCGTCAGGGCCGGGGCGATCGAGCCCACCTCGGCGTCGTCGCAGGCGCGGCGGAGGTGGCGAGCCTGGCCAGGAACAAGCAGGGTGACGTCCCACGAGACTCCCTCCAGGCAGACCGGCTCCACGGCGCCGCCGCCGTAGTCGACGGTCACCGAGCGCGGCTGGGCCCACATCGGCGCGCCGACCAGGGCCTTGAGCGGCGCGATCTGCTGGGTGGCCAGTTCGGCGTCGATGTCGACCCGGCGGCCGATTTCGGGCGTGCAGCAGCCGAGGCCTGCCCGGGCCTGGACGAAGGCGCGGCCGTCGCGGCGCACGGTCACGCGGATCACCGCCTGGCGCACGCCGGTGGCGGGGCGGGCCCAGACCTCGAGAACGAGCTCGCCGGGCTTGATCAGCTGGCTCTGCAGGGGCTGCAAACCCCAGAGGCGGTAGAGCAGGGGATCGACGCCGTTGTCGATGGGGACCAGTTGCTCGCCCTTGCGCAGCCGACGGCCCTGGAAGGGGTCCTGCTCGGGGGGCGGCTTGGGGATCTCAGGCGACCACCAGACGGCGGGGTCGGGCGGCGGGGCGGGAGGGCCTTGAGGCGCGGGTTGCTGGCCGGCGAGGGGGAGCCCCGTCAGGAGGCCGGCCAAAAGCATCGCGCCGATCATGGCTACATCCCTTCAACACCCCGCTCGATGGAAAGCACGCCGGTGCGCGACAGTTCCACAAGGCCCAGCGGCCGCATCAGGTCCAGGAACTTGTCGATCTTGGACGAGACGCCCGAGATCTCGAACACGAAGCTTTCCAGGGTGGTGTCCACCGGCTTGGCGCGAAAGATCTCGGCGATGCGCAGGGCCTCGACGCGGTCGGCGCCCGAGCCGCGCACCTTGACCAGGGCCAGCTCGCGCTCCACGCCGTTCGGGTCGCGGGTCACGTCGTGCACGCGGCGGACGTTCACCACCTTGTTCAGCTGGGCCTCGATCTGGTCCAGCACCTGGCGTGTGCCGCGCGTGACCACGGTGATCCGGCTGGTGTGGGCCTTGCGGTCGGTCTCGGCGACCGTGAGGCTTTCGATGTTGTAGCCGCGCGCGGCGAACAGCCCGACCACGCGGTGCAGCACGCCCGGCTCGTTGTCCACGAGGAGGGCGAAGGTCGCGCTTTGCTCGACTTGTTCAGTGGCGGCCATGTCGTAGGCGGAGGCGGGGGCTTCTATGGTCATGCGTTCGTTGTAACCCAACCCGGTCCTCAGACCAGCCCGGCGCCGGCCGCGCCGATGACGTTTCCGATGTCCTCGACGTCGCCCATGATCATCTCGTTGTGGGCCTTGCCCGAGGGGATCATCGGCAGGCAGTTCTCGTGCTTCTCGACACGGCAGTCGAAGACCACGACCTTTTCGCTGTTGATCATCTCCAGGATCTTGTCGTCCAGCTCGGCCGGGTTGTCGCAACGGATGCCGACGGCGCCGTAGGCCTCGGCCAGTTTCACGAAGTCGGGCAGGCTGTCGGAATAGGAGTGGCTGTAGCGCTCGCCGTGCAGCAGCTGCTGCCACTGGCGGACCATGCCCATCCATTCGTTGTTCAGGATGAAGATCTTGATCGGCAGGTCGAACTGGATCGCGGTCGATAGTTCCTGGATGCACATCTGGATCGAGGCTTCGCCGGCGATGTCGATGACCAGGCTGCCCGGATGGGCCAGCTGCGCGCCCAAGGCGGCGGGCATGCCGTAACCCATGGTGCCCAGGCCGCCCGAGGTCATCCAGCGGTTGGGCTCCTCGAAGCGGTAGAACTGGGCGGCCCACATCTGATGCTGGCCGACCTCGGTGGTGATGTAGGTGTCGCGGCCCTTGGTCAGCTCGTACAGGCGCTCGATGGCGTACTGCGGCTTGATCGTTGTGTCGGAGCGCCGGTAGGCCAGACATTGCCGGGCGCGCCACTGGTCGATCTGGGCCCACCAGTCGGTCAGGGCGGCCTTGTTGGGTTGGTGGCCGCCGGCCTTCCAGGCGGCGATCAAGTCTTCGAGCACGCTGCCGGCGTCGCCGACGATCGGCAGGTCGACGCGGACGTTCTTGTTGATCGACGAGGCGTCGATGTCGATGTGGATCTTCTTGGAACCCGGCGAGAAGGCGTCCAGGCGCCCGGTGACGCGGTCGTCGAAGCGCGCGCCGACGCAGATCATCACGTCGCAGTCGTGCATGGCGTTGTTGGCCTCGAACGTGCCGTGCATGCCCAGCATGCCCAGCCAGGCCGGATCGGCCGCCGGGAAGGCGCCCAGGCCCATCAGGGTCGAGGTGACGGGAGCGCCGGTCATCGCCGCGAACTCACGCAGGGCGGCGCTGGCCTTGGGACCGGCGTTGATGACGCCGCCGCCGGTATAGAAGATCGGCCGGCGGGCCTGGGCGATCATCCGGGCCGCCTCGGCGATGCGGGTCTGGTCGCCCTTGACGCGCGGATTGTAGGCGTGGGTCGAGGCGACCTCGGTCGGACCGTAATATTCGCCCTTGGCGAACTGGACGTCCTTGGGGATGTCGATCAGCACCGGGCCCGGACGGCCGGTGGTGGCGATCTTGAAAGCCTCGTGGATGATCTGCGGCAGGTCGCGGACGTCTTTGACCAAGTAGTTGTGCTTGGTGCACGAGCGGGTCATGCCGACGGTGTCGGCTTCCTGGAAGGCGTCGGTGCCGATCAGGTGGGTGGGGACCTGGCCGGTGATGACGACCATCGGGATCGAGTCCATCAGGGCGTCCATGATGCCGGTGATGGC
>Ga0209256_1003009_pt1 | contig 12474 bp, 11 predicted proteins | sample AraplaCol_mCL_r2_2_FD_184270 | JGI IMG/M metagenome (GOLD analysis project Ga0209256, IMG submission 184270) | Arabidopsis root microbial communities from North Carolina, USA - plate scrape MF_Col_mCL_r2 (SPAdes) (version 3) | ecosystem: Host-associated > Plants > Roots > Endosphere | place...
GGGGTGTCTTGATCGTTCATTGATGTGCATTAGCAGTTCTTGATGCACACGACCGCCGTGCGCACCGAACGACCAATCCTGCTCAAACCCATCAACAAGAACAGAGGGTGCTGAGACGACGCTTACGCAGAACAGACATTCACCGAAAGACTAGATTTGCGCCCATGACACGTTCACGAACACCTCAAAAGGCCGCTGCGGGCAAGCTCATCGCGGCGATTCAGAAGGAATGGGGCAACGAAATTGGCGAGCCAGGGGCAGTCGGAAGCGAAAACGTCATGCATGCGGCGCACCAACTGCTGCAAGCCGCATCCAAGCTCGGGTCAATCAAGAGTGTCATCGGGCAGGGCTCCGTATCGGCGTATTTGGGCGCGCAGTGGGTTCAGGCCCATTCGCAAATCTTGCCGTACATCGCGGCCCTCGAAGACGCCAATGAGCGACGGAACTGAACGGCCGGGAGCGGACTTTGAACCTGCCCTTCTATCGTGTCGCCGTCGTCTGTAGGGGATTGACGGAGCCTCAGCTCGTTGAGGCGGCAGCCGACATGCTGCTGGAGTTCGCCGAACGCCCGTGGCAAATGGATGTTAGATGCGAAGCGAAAGACGGTGTGCTCCGCCTATCTGCGCTGAATGACTTCGATAGCGATGGTCAGGCGCTACTCGATGAGTTTCGGGATGCAGTAGTCGCCTACGTCCGCTTCGATGACCGGGTGAGCTTCGACATCGAGTCAGTAACGGCGCAGGGCGGCATCGCCGATGGCTAGGCAAGTTTCCGCCAGAAGTGGAATTTGTACAAAACCCATCAGCGATCATGCTAGGCAATAGGTCTCTGCGAAGACGTCCAACTGTCTTCGCGCTTTTTCTGCTCTACGCCGCACCGGCATGGTCCATATCGCCTGGGGCGTATCACATCGAGGCGAAGTTCATCACCGGAACACTTGAACTACAGCTAGGCGAGGAAGCGCGAGTTGAAAAATGGTCGGACCAACTCAAGCAGTCATTCGGAAAGCCGGGATGCGTTCTTCAAATGCTTGTCCGAGCCACTGCAGACTCCAGGACCGATGGCGCACGCAAAGATCACGAGCACGCACTCGCACTGGCGCGCGGCGAAGTGTTGAAGCGTGTCCTCGAAAAGTCCGGTCTTCAAGGCGCTGCACTTCTTCGAGCCGGCGTGAGTGGTGCGGCAAACGACACCGAATCAGACACTGCGGTATTCGTGGTCAGGCTGGCACCATCGATACGTTACGCCGCGACGAACTCCGGTTTCGAGGTCATTCCCGCGCTTGCGGAGTGTTCGCGAAACTGAAAGTTATGTCCATTTCTATTCAAATACGACCTTGAAACAGGGCGACCAAATCATCGAGTTGCGCATTTCCTGCGGAAAATTCGTCCAACATCTTCTGATCCTCGGCTGAAATTTTTTCATTTTTTCGAATCAATTCCTCACGAAGAGCGGAAGCCACTTGCACTCGCTTCTCTTTGTCGAGAGACTTATATTTTTCATTTATCCTCTCCAGTTCGATCCGAAATTTATCCGATCCACTCATTATCGCACTCCTATTTATTCGGCACAGCAAAGAGAGGGACTTTCTCCCAATAGGGACACTCAAGCATATATTGCCTAGCCATATCGTTGTACATCCCTTTCACAGCAGAATTATCCACCTTGGCAATATGATTAGTCAGATCGAAGATTTTAATTTTGGTGTAGGTCGCCTTTAGGAACAGCAGCTGATCGCGGCAATAGCGATCTTCCGGCGTATTGCATCTTGAAAATTGCCACTCGTTCTTAGGCCCGTTATCCTTAAAGTCAAGCTCATCTTCCCAGTTAGAAGACATTGCCGGCGACTGGTGCTTCAATAGCTCCGAAATTGCGTCCTTACAAGCCGGAATTAAAGCGCACCCTCCAATCACGACCAGAGGCACACCTATTTCCGCAACTTGAGCCAATCGCCCATCTGGATCTTTAAAGGCAAGCGAGTTTTGGTAGGCATATCCAAAGCGATTCCACCCTCCGTCCAGGCCGATGGGGTCACCCTGTGTGTACCTTCCAAGGGCGGGGATGTAGGTCCGATAACCGTTATAGAAAAGGCCGCTTTCCGTGTCGTAGTACTGCCCTGGATACCTCAAATTAAAATTCACCTCGGAGATGTTGGTGGTGCCGACGTTCGGCGTCGCCTCCAAGCTCGCGAAGCGGTATTTCGCTAGCGTCGGCTTGTCTTCTCCAAAGGCGCTATAACCCCATTGCCAGACGGCTTGGCCGTCCGCGTTGGTCAGCTTCCGCGGGGTGTTCAGGTGATCGCTGTGCACGGCATAGGTGGTGCCATCGATGACGGCCGCGATCGGCATCGGCCCATTGGCCGTGGGCAGGTAGATGTACTGGCTCTGCCCTGCACTGTTCGTACCTCCGCTGCCCACCTCCGCGATCAGCGTGCCCTGCTCGTCATAGGTGTAGGCATAGCCCAGCTGCTCCGCCTGCGTCGTGCCGGGGCTCCACAGCTTCGTGAAGAACGCGATCAGGCTGGCCATGAAGCCCGGGTCGGCCTCGTCGCCCTGGGTGGGTGGGTACAGCGGCTCCGTCTTGAACACCCGCTGCCCCAGCGCGTTGTGCGCATAGCGCGTGGTCGGGCTCACATCGGTCGCGCCTGTCGTCGCAGCCGCCAGCCTGCCCTCAGCGTCGTAGGTGTAGCTGCGCAAACCATCGGTGAGCAGGTCGCCGTTGGAGTTGTAGCCGTAGGTGACGCTGGTGTTGCTTGATCCGTTGATTGTTTGCGTGAAGCCCGTGAGCCGGTTGCTGCTTAAGCCGACCGTGTAGATGCGGTTGGTGGTCTGGCCGTTCAGCACCCGGGTGCTGCTGGATCGGTTGCCGTTGGCGTCGTAGCCGAAGCCTGCGGAATCACTTGCCGCGCTGCCCGTGGCGTTGAAGCTGGTGATACGCCCCACGCTGTTGTAGCCCACGCTCCAGGTCACGTTCACATTCGCGATGGTGCTGTGGGTCGGGTCGGTGTCGCCGGGCTGCCAGAGGTTCTGAGTGAGGCTCGTGATGCGGCCCGCGGCGTCATAACCGTAGCTGCTGAACTCGGTGCTTGTGAGCCGGCCCGCGGTGTCGTAGATGCGGCTGGCCCCGAGCTTCGGGTTGCTGGAGGTGAAGGCCCAGGTCCAGGCGGTGGGCTGGCCCAGCGGGTTCCAGGCGATGCCGCTGACCAGTGGGTTGCCGTTCCAGTTCAGGCCCGTGAGGCGGCCCGTGGCGTCGTAGGCGTGGCTGAGCGAGCCACCGTTGGGGTAGCCGATGCTCGCGAGGGTGCCGTTGGGGTTGTAGGCGTAGCTGACCTGCTGGACGCTTCCATTGGCCAAGGTCTGCTTCTTGAGGGTGACCCGTCCGAAGGCATCGCGGGTGTACTCGGTGGTGCCGCTGCGGTCGAGGATCTCCGAGAGATACCCCTTGCTGTTGGCCGTGAGGTCGTAGCGCAAGGTGGCGGTCTTGCCGTCAGCGAAGACCATCCCGGTGGGGCGGCCCAGGGCGTCTCGAGTAATCGTTGTGGCTTGGCCCAGGGCATCGGTGACCTGGCTGGGGAGGCCGAGGTTGTCGTACTGGGTGCTGGAGCCACCTATGTCGGCGCTACTCTCTGTAGTGGCATTGCCCTGAGCATCGCGGCCATAGGCCGTCACCACGCCCTTGAAGTCCTTGGCTTCGGTGACGGCGTCCAGGGCGTTGTACTTCAGGGTAGCGCTGGCGTTGGCCGCGTCGGTGATGCTCTGAATGCGGCGCAGGCCGTCCAGACCGTACTGCGTGCTCTGATTCAGGCCATTGGTCCGGGAAATCAAAACGCCGTTCGCGTCATAGCCAAAAATGCTGCTTTGGTTCGCGCCCTCGGTCTTGGCGGACACCCGGTTGATGTTGTTGATGGTGCGCGCCACGCTCCAGGCGACGTTGCCAGCACTGTCCTTGATCTGCTCGGCGGTACGGTTGCCCATGCCGTCCAGAGTGTAGGTGCCCGATTCGCCTCGGTTGTTGCTCCAGCCGATCAGACGGTGGGCGGCGTCGTAGGCGTAAGTTAGGACAAGGCCGCTAGGCAACGAGACCGTCTCCACCACGCCATAGGGCTTGTAGGTGAGAACGGTGGTCTGGCCCCCGGCGCTCTGGGTCAGCAGGTGGTCGCGCTGGTCATAGGTGTAGGTAGTGACCAAGCCATTGGGGGCTGTGGCACTGATGACACGGTTGGCAAGGTCGTATGCGTAGCTGGTGACATGGCCCAAGGCATTGGTCAAAGTAAGGACGTTGCCACGGGTATCGTAGGTATAGCTCGTTACCGCGCCGTTGGGTTCGGTGGCCGTATCTACAAGCTGCCGCGCGTTGTATGTCCACTGCCAAACTTGAGCCTTGTTCGTGGCCGTCTCTGTAACGGTCTTGGACAGGACATTGCCAACGGCGTCATAGCTGTACGCAGTCGTGCGCCCTGCTTCGGTCACCAGCGTTGGAAGCGAAAACGTCGAATTCCATTGCGTGCTGACCGTCTGAGCTTCAGGGGTATCAGATGCCCTTGTAACTGCAGTAGGCAAGTCCCTGACCGTATCCCAATTGGTTGTGGTGACGTTTCCAAGAAAGTCAGTTTCTGACGTCAAACTTCCTGAAAGGCTGCGCGCTGCTGCATCGTTGCGCCCCGTCGCCGACACAGTCGAGCTGCTCGTTACCAGCAACTGACTTTTCTCGACGGTGTATCCGTACGTTCTGCTAGTACTTAACGGATCGATCACTGTGGCCGAGTAGCTGCTCGGATAGTTAACCTGATACCGCTCCACACCACCAGCCAACTCGGTCGTTGTCGCGCGGCCGTCGCTGTCGTAGCCGAATGTGCCCCACCTAGCACCAGCCTCGTCCAGGATACCGGTGAGCGCTCGGGGAAAATTAAGTAACTCGTAGACGTAAGAACGCGAGAGCCCGCCAGGATATTGCGCGGCGGATAGCCTGCCAGCTGCATCGTAGCTGTAGTTCACAACACGCCCGTCGGCGGTAGCCACAGTAGAGAGCCGCCCGGCGGGGTCATATGTCAAAACCAGTGCCCCGCCAAAACCGTTGCTCACCCCGATAAGTCTGGAACTTGAGTCATAAGTCAGCGCCGTCGTCCATCCATTTCTTTTAGTGATGGACTGCAAATTCCCGCCCGAACTAAATATCAATATCGCGTCATCACTGGAACGAGCATATCGATACTCGCCGGTCGAAAGCTGATCAACCCTCCCGGTGTTTCCCCTTTCACGCCAAGAAGCGGATCCAGACAATTGACTAAAAAAGGTGAAATTTCCTTCGGGAGAACGGATGTAGAGATTGTATGGAGCGCCTAGGAGTCGCCATGCGTACTCGTGACTCCAACCTTGGCTCAAACCGACATCCGGCCTTTCGTCGGGGAAAATCGCCCAAGAGCTGCGATAAATTCTAGAGAAAGAAGGAGCATCCACCCCTTTGCCAAGAAAATCCGTTTCATATCTATATTTCTCCCCACTCGCCGGCAAAATCGGGTTTCCTGCAGATACTCCACCCATCTTGCAGATTGGCGGGGGCAATGACCGCTTACGCTCCACGAGCTTCGTACATGTTGCCGCAATAACCAAGCCGTTAGATTCGACGGGATTGTCGTCTGCCCCCCCACCATCAGGGCAATCGATGAAAGCAGTTCCTGCGACAGTAAACTCGCCTTCCGTCCCCTCTCTCTTAATATTGCAGAACGGATAAAAAATGGCAGCAAAAGAGGCATCCCACACGCGATACCCGAATGCTGCTGGCTGATAGTTGTACGCAGTCCCACACGTTGTTCTCGTTCTCGGCGGAATAATTCCCTCAAAATCATTTAGCGCAGCAAGCGTCGCATCGATGCATTTATTAACATCGGTAAAAATTGCCACGGAATACTGACCACCACCCAGATGTTTATCAAAACACTTATATGTAATGCCGGCCGGGTAATTAATCCTCACCTGTTCTGCACGAGCGCCATCCGCAAATAAAGCGATGCCGCATATCCCTAGCACTCTGAAAAAACAAAATATAAAGTGGAGATTTTCCTGAAAGAGAAGCTTCAAGAGCGACAACGAGGAATTCGATTTCAGCCGCTTAGGCTCTCTTGAACTTGAGGGGTTGGCAGTCAAGCCGCCCGTTACGAAAATTGAGTTCGCGATATCACACACGACATGTGCAGCACCCACGTTCCTTCCTCCCCCAAATAGTTCCTCACATTTTGGTGACAATTTTTTTCATTGGCAACTAGCCTTTTTGTTCTCAAACTATTTGGCAAAGTAGTTCGGAAGGATTTGCTTGGTTCGTGGGCCAAGCTGGAACGCCGAGTGCGATGACGATCACCTCGCGCGTACCCACTTCAACTCTCCGCTTTGCGATTCGAATTGGGGTTCGTCGTTAGCAGGCGCTCGCGACTTGGCCTCCAGCGAGTAGCAACATTCCCATCAAGAGCCCACCGGCGCAGCACAGCGCTCGAGTGCAGTCCTCAACTCGCCCTCATAACCCTCGCGCAACTCAATCTCGGCCATTGCCGCCGCCGCGAAGCGGTCAAGATCGACGCCAGGCGCAAGCGCCTCGGTCGGCATGGCTGGCCGCGCTGGCCACTGCACGCGGCACTCGATGGGAATCGGCGTCTTTGCCGACTGAAGCGGCGCCACCCCGCAACCGGCAAGCACCGCGCAAAGGCCCCCAGCGCCCCCCAGACGCGCCCAAAGCTTCATTGCCCTGCCCTCCCCTTCAACCATCCGTCAATTCGCGCCTGCGCGCTCGCGCAGGCATCCCCGGGCACGGCCGCCGGCGTCGCGAGAATCGTTTGCGCTCGGGCCTGATGGCCGAGGGCTATCGAGCGCGCCGCAGCCTGCGCCTTCTTCGCCTCGGCCGCGCGCTTGTCAGCCAGATCACGAAGCTCTTCCGTCGCATCGCTGCAGGCGGATGGCCGCGGTCGCTCGCTTCGCCACGGCGCGTCGAGAACAGCTCCGGCGCGAGTAGGCGGGAACCGTCTGCCGCAGCGACAGCCAGCGGCGCGGCGCCGAGCAGGCGTTCGCTCAGGCCGGCAATGATGGCGTCGAGCTTCTGCGGGTGGATCAGCAGCGGCGTGTTGAAGATGCGCGCGGCGATGTGGGGGTATCTCATGCGGTGGTTTCCTCGGTCTGGTCGTTGCCGGTGCCCTCTTCGCCGCCGCTACCGCTGCCGCCAGATGCGTCGGGCTGCTCGTCATCGCGCGTCGTCTGGCCGCTGGCAGCAAGTGCCACGGCGATGGGCTGCGCGGTGGTCAGGCCACGCTCGGCGGCCATGCGCAGTTCGATGGCGCGCTGGTCCATGACCTCTTCGAAGTCGTCGCCCTGCTCCGCGCATTCCTTCTCCAGTGTCGAAATGCCGGTTTCAATGCGCAGCGCCGCGGCTTGCGCTTCCTTGACTGGATCGACCCAGCCGCGACCGCCGAAGATGAAGCGCGCACGCAGGTAGGCGTAGCGGTTCTCGTAGAAGCCGGGCGCCTCGATCTCGCCGGCGTTGATCGCCTCTTCGAGCCACAGCTCATAAATGGCGCGCAGCCAGTAGTCCGACAGCCAGCGGCGGCGCCCGTGGAAGTAGCGCCAGGCTTCGAGCAGTGCCGCGCGTGCGCTGCTGTAGTTCGACTTGCTGAAGTCCTTCAGCAGCAGCTCATAGGGCAGGTTCATGCCGGCCGCGATATGCCGCAGCGAGGCCAGCATGAACGCCTCGAAGGCTTGATTCGGGCGGCCTGGCGTGAAGCTGGAGAGGCGTGCGCCGGCAGGCAACGGGATGACCGCGGCGCCCTTGAGCTGGCGGATGTTGCGGGTCTGCGCGACCGAGGCATTCCACGCATCGCGCGGGTTCTCGCCGAACAGCTCGGCAGCGGATGCCGGATCGAGATCCGATTCGAGGAACGCCGCGACCAGTGAATTCGCGAGACTCGCCTGTAGCTCGTTGGCCGCGTACTTGCCGGCCATGTGGAATTCGCGCATGACGGCCGAAACAACCGGCTTGCCGCGCGACTGGCCGGTGCGTTCCTTGTCGTGCAGATGGATGACCCGACGACGGCCCCACGGAGTGAAAGCGGGCACGCGGTCCCACTCCATGAACTGGGCTTCTCGCGTCATGCCGTAGAAGCCGAATGCGAAGGCGTCGCCCGGATGGCGCTTGAGGATGTGGTATGCGACGGGGGCGCCCCACTTGTCGAACTCGATGCCCTTGCGGATGTCCTCGCGGTGCTCCATGCCGACCGGCGTCGCCAGTCGGTCGGACTCCACCATCATGAGCCGCGTGTTCCACCGCGCGCCAGGACGGGGCAGCCACAGTGGCAATGCCAGTGCGTCTCCGTTGAGCATCGCCCCGCCGAGCGCCTGCAGCGTCATACCGAGCAGGTTCTGCGTGCGCGCGGCATCGCACTCGGGCGTTTCGGCCCAAGAGCGGAACTTGGCTTCGGTGACGTTGCCCCACTCGCGGGCCCGCTCGCGCGTCCAGCCGAGCAGGCGGTAATCCGGCGTCGCGCTCAGACGCAGCACCGAGCCGACGATGTTGTCGCGCAGGGTCTGCATGCCGCCGGCCATGAGGCCGTTGTTGCGGCCCAAGTCACGCGAGCGCGCGGTCAGGGTGTCAAGGTCCGGCAGTAGGTCGGCATCGGCACTGCCGGCGACTGGGTTCCAGTCGCGCATCGCGAGGTCGGTGCCCGAGGCGGCGTCGTGGGCCGCCATGGCCGCGCCAGGGCGTGCAGGCGCGCTTGCGCTTGCGGACGGATGGCGGTGACGGGTGCGGCGCGCCATCTCAGACCATGTAGATGGGGCCACGCGAGCCGCCGCCCGAGCGGCGGTCAAGCTCTTCGCTCACGGCGGCGATTTCCTTGCGGATCTCGGCGACGTTCTGCTGGTACTGAACAGACCGCCCGTTATGGGCGGCCGAGGTGGGAGTGGTTAGCCGATCCTGCAGCGACGCCATGAGGCGCGTGCGGGTGGCTTGAAGTTCGGCAACTGAGAGGTGGCGGTAAATGCCCATGCATGCGATGACAACAGTTCATCGCGGACATTTCCGCTGGACAAGAGTCACAAATCGCAGTCCGTCTCGGACAAAATGCAGAGCTGCATGCAACGTCGAAACTAACCTCTGCGTATTGCCTGCTTGCAATCACTAAGCGCTGGCATCAGCCTCAAAAGAACTATGCAATCTACGTTTTATGGTTACTACCCTCCAACAGACCTTCAATATGGGTTGCTGTGGAAGGATGCAACGATTGTTTTAGATACCAACGTTCTCCTAAATCTCTATCGCCTACCAACGACCGCCCGCGATGAATTTATTTCAGCGCTGGAAAACCTAAAGTCGCGACTATGGATTCCACATCAGGTGGCTTTAGAGTTCCAACGCCGGAGGCTGACGGTGATCGCAAGCGAGCGAAGAAATACTGAAGACGCTGTGAATGCAGCAAAAAAATTGGCGGGAGAGCTAAAGACAAAAATTGAAGCACTTCAAATCGACAAAAGAGGCATTGGAATAGACGTCAAACCATTAATCGAGGATTTTGAAAGCGCAAACTCAAAACTCGTTGATGCACTGGATATTGCGCACGCTAGCCAGTTTGAGATATCAGCTTCCGACACTCTTAGAGAGTCGCTCGATAAGCTTTTTGAAGGAAAAGTCGGAGACGGGCCCAAAGACCAAAAAGAACTTGACTCTCTTTCTTTGAATGGCGATGACAGGTATGCCAATAAGATACCGCCCGGCTTCGCAGATGTAGACAAAGAAAAGAATCCGACCGAAGCGTATTTCTTTCACGACCACCTCAAGTATGAGAGAAAATTCGGCGATTTGATACTTTGGCGTCAAGTCCTGTCACATGCAAAAATAAGATCCATCAAGTATCTTATTTTTGTGACAGCTGACAGAAAGGACGATTGGTGGTGGCGCGAACAAGGGCGAACAATTGGAGCTCACCCTGAGTTGCTCAGAGAGATGAAGCGCGAAGCCGGGGTGGAACTCTTCTGGATGTACTCTCCAGCTCAGTTTCTTGAGCATGCCAATAGGTTTACGACGGTTGAAGTTTCATCCCAATCGGTTAACGAGGTAGAACAAGTTGCATCAGACGATTTGAAAATTATTCAGGCGACAGAAGTAAGAGCTAGCCCCAGTTTGATTGAACGCGCAACCACACTTCGTGCTCGAGCGATACAGGCCTCGAAGCGTCGACGTGAACGGGCCATGAGCTATGTCGAAATGGTGGAAGACGGTGCCCATGGCGCCGTCTTCAATTGGCTAATCAGAGAATACGAGGGTTTAGACATTAGGCCTCAAGGTGATTCGAGTTTTCTTGCAGAGACTCGGGGTGGCGACCGGCAGAGATTTCAATTCGATGTCTATTCAAGCATCGATGCGTTAATCACTTTGAGTACAGGAGAATACATAGTCGATACGATCCTTGATGCAGAGATCAAGGGATTTTCATTTTTCACCTACATTGCCATACTCACTGAACGAGAATTTTTAAATGTCACAGGCGTGACTCTACAAGGTCTCACCAAGCATTTCCAAAAAATACTCCCCAACTACCCGGGCCACAAAATAGTTATTGGCTTTTCGACCGGCCCCGAATTTTTTCCAATCCTGAAAATTGACCCGCTAATAAACTAAATAATCATTTCCGCAATCACGCGTTTGGCGCCATTCGTGAACCGTCGGCGGCAGAGGGGCAGCAGGGCCTTAGTCAAATTTCATTTCTTAGCAAGAATTCTTCGCACATGGCGGGGTGTTACGCCATAAGCCTGAGCAAGCTCGAAGAGATTTCTTCCATTGAATCTTTCAGCTATCTCATTGTGAACCCGATTTCGGTCGCGGGAGGTTCGCTTCGGCAAATACACATGCGTTCCTCCCAAACGCAGGACAATGCGCTCGACGAGACTCGCAGCGGCAGCCTCAGGTATTGGGACACCGAAGCATTGCGCGACTGCACGCGCTTCCTCTTCAATGATCGCGAGAGGCTCGTCAGGACAAGGGAGCGGGGCAGAACCTGTCATATTCAATTCAATTCGATGGGAGAAAAGATGTCGATCTCGACCCGAGAGAGCTTTGCTTCACTGGACGCATTGGCCTGCGGCAGCGAATGAAGTTCCAGCGCGGTAGGCTTTGTATTCATGATGGGAATCTCGACTGAAAAGAGATCGCGCGGAGGCTGCACAGCCGCTTCCAGATCAGCCCAGCGCTTATCCGTGTAGTTGTGCAAGCCGAGCCCAAAGGCCGCATGCAACGCATAGTTCCTGTTATCGAGCACCTCGTTGCGTGGCCTACGCTTCACCCAGCGGAACACTTCCTTGCCGTTGACCTTCACAAGGATGCGCTGCTCAGCCGTAAGCTGCTCGAACCACTCACGCGGAAGCTCCGAACTGAAGTGAATGAAGCCGGGGCCAGGCTGCTCGATGGCGAGCTGCCCAAGCAGCAGATCCTTCGCCGTATCGACCCCGACATTCCAAAGCTTGATGCCGTTAGGAATCTTCTTTCCATTGAACCGCACCTCTTGCGGACTGCTCGGCCCGAGCACTGGCACGTTTTCTTCACCACGTCCCTTCACGGCGCGTAGCTTGGGCAACAGATGCTGCGTCTTGCGCACCCAGTTGTAGACCGCCTGCGTCTGGTCGCTCGAATCGATGGAGATTGCACTCAGCCCCAGCGACCCTCCGTGCCAGGCTTGCACGTAGCGGCCCGAGAGATAGGCCGTCACCGGCGCCCAGTCGTCTTCGGACGCGGGGTTGCCGTAGATGACATGGTGTTCGACGTGCCATGACTCGAGTCCACGGCCCCATGCCCATACGTCGATCTCCCAGCGGTCACGCTGCACGTCCACGCCGGCCGTTAGCACGAGGCCGCCGGCGGGTACGGTCCTGAGCGCGTAGGGCTCTGCACGCAGCTGCAGGGTATGCTCATCGGTGCGCTCACCAACAATCTCCCATGTCTCGCCGAGCGTCTCATTGACGAAGAGCTGCATGGGGCCATGCGTCGCCGCGCGCGAGTGCTTCGCATGCTTCTTCGAATTCCTTGACGATGCTTTCCCAGGTGCGCTGGGGGCTGTACGCCGCCCAGACATGCAGGCCGAGGCTTTGCGGCGGGCGCGTCGGCATGCCAGCGGCATCGCGCCAGAGGCGGTCAGGCCCGAAGGTCTTGCCGGTCTTCTCGCACACCCAGCGGCCGGGCATCGGCAAGCCGCCTTGCAGGAAGTCGCTTTGCCGGATTGGCTTGCGGCGGTGCGGGCAGACATGGCGCACGCTGGCCGGATTGCCGCGCTCCCATTTGAAGCCGTGGAGCTTTTCCTTGCCGCCCCACGAGAGCGGGTGCTCTAAGGCTACGCTGAAAAAGGTCCACGGCCACCCCGGCTGATTCGTTGATCCGAACATGAAGCAACAGACCTTGGCGATGGCTGCAGACAAAGGCTTTGAGCAATTCCGCCGCCCGACGAAGCGGGAC
>Ga0209256_1003016_pt1 | contig 12453 bp, 12 predicted proteins | sample AraplaCol_mCL_r2_2_FD_184270 | JGI IMG/M metagenome (GOLD analysis project Ga0209256, IMG submission 184270) | Arabidopsis root microbial communities from North Carolina, USA - plate scrape MF_Col_mCL_r2 (SPAdes) (version 3) | ecosystem: Host-associated > Plants > Roots > Endosphere | place...
GAGGCCAGGATAGCCTTGTAGTTGCGCCACAGGTAGCGCGGGTTGAATGGCTGCCGCTTGTCGCGCGGCAGCGTATCGGGCAGGCGGCGGTAGCAGACGATGAACAATAGCACCGTGTAGCCGGCCAGCGCCAGGAAGATGGTGCGCCAGTCCGAATACTTGACGATGAAGCCGCCCAGCACCGGCGCCACGGCCGGTGCGATGGAAAAGATCATGGTCACCAGCGACAGCAGGCGCGCGGCGGCCGCATCGGCATACAGGTCGCGGATGATGGCGCGGCCGACCACCACGCCGGCGCCGGCCGACACGCCCTGCAGCACGCGGAAGAACCACAGGTACTGCACCGAGTGCGCGGCCGCGCAGCCGACGGTGCCGAGCAGGAAGGCCACCAGCGAGACGAGGATGACGTTGCGGCGCCCAAAAGCGTCCGACAGCGCGCCATGCCACAGCACCATGCCGGCAAAGGCCAGCATATAGGCGGTCAGCGATTGCTGGACTTCGATCGGAGTGGCGTGCAGCGTGGCCTGGATGTTGGGGAAGGCGGGGAGATAGGCGTCAATCGAGAAGGGGCCCAGCATCGACAGGCTGGCCAGGACGGCCGCCAGTGCGCCGGGCCCCAGCGGCTTTCGCTGCGGCGTTTCCGGTGCGGGAATGGCGGAAGGGGCGTCAGGCGGAAGCGGGGGTGTCGGCGCAGAAAGCATCAGGGCATTCTACGCCGTTCCAGCTTTACTCGCTGGCAGGCGCGTCGCCCTGCGGCTTGCGGTTGAAGCCGGCCACCATGTCGAAGCGGAACAGGCGGCATTCGAGCGCGCCGTTGAAGAATGGCGTCTTGCGCGATTCTTTCAGGCGCAGCATTTTCGGCAGGCCCAGGTCGGCAGTGAACAGGTAGGCGGTCCAGCCGGAGAAGCGCTGCTTGAGCGTGGTGGAGAAGGCGCTGTAGAAGCTCTTTGCCAGCTCGTCCCCTTCCAGGCTGGCATCGCCGCGCACGCCAATCCGCTCGCCGTACGGCGGGTTGGTCAGCAGGATGCCCGGCGTGGCAGTTGGCGCCTGCACCTGCTGCGCTTCGATCTGCTTGAGCGGCACGTCGAACAGGATGCCGGCGCTCTTCAGGTTGTGGCGCGCCATCGCGACCATGTCGCCGGAAATGTCGGAGCCGAAAATGGTCGGCTCGGCTGGCAGCGGGTTGGGCTTGAAGTCGGTTTTCATCTTCTGCCACGGCTCGGGATCGAAGTCGTGGAACTTCTCGAAGGCGAAACGGCGGCGCGCACCGGGCGGGATGCCCTGCACCATCTGCGCCGCTTCGCACAGGATGGTGCCGGAGCCGCACATCGGGTCGAACAGCGGCACGCCAGGCTTCCAGCCCGAGACGCGCAGCAGGCCGGCCGCCAGGTTTTCGCGCAGCGGAGCGTCGCCGGTCTCGGTGCGCCAGCCGCGCTTGAACAGCGCTTCGCCGGAGGTGTCGAGATAGACCATGAACTGGCGCTGGTCGAGGAAGCCGAAGATGCGCATGTCCGGCTCGCGCGTGTTGACCGAGGGGCGCTTGCCGTACATGTCGCGGAAGCGGTCGCACACGGCGTCCTTGATTTTCAGCGTGGTGAATTCCAGCGATTTCAGGGGCGACTTGATGGCGGTGACGTCGACGCGGATGGTGTGGTGGATGCCGAACCATTCTTCCCACGGCTGGCCCAGGACCAGGTCGTAGATGTCGTTTTCGTTCTGGTAGTGGCACACGCCCATGCGCATCAGCACGCGCGAGGCGATGCGCGAGTGCAGGTTGATGCGGTAGGCGTCGTACAGGTCGCCGGAGGCGTGCACGCCGCCGGGGACCTGGTTGTGGACCTTCATGGTCGGGCTCATGGCCGCGATTTCGGTCAGTTCTTCCGCCAGGGCGGCTTCCAGGCCGCGCGGGCATGGGCAGAAATAGGATGGCATTTTGGGGGACCCTTTATCCGTTGTAAAAATCAAAACCGGCACTTCGGTGTCCGACCCTGCGGGTCAGACACCGGTTTGCCGGTTTAGAATGGCTTGACGACCACCAGGATGACAATCGCCAGCAACATCAAGACCGGCACTTCATTGAACCACCGGTAAAACACATGGCCGCGCGCATTGGCGCCGCGTTCAAATTTCTTCAGCAGCGAGCCGCAGGCGTGGTGGTAGCCCAGCAGCAGGAACACGAAGAACAGCTTGGCGTGCAGCCAGCCCGGCATCTTCGCGCCGTATTGCAGCACCACCAGCCAGATGCCGAACACCACCGCCGGCAGCGCCAGCATGGTGGTGAAGCGGTACAGCTTGCGCGCCATCGTCAGCAGCCGTTCGGTCGTCGGGCCCGGCGTCTCCATCGCCAGGTTGACGAAAATGCGCGGCAGGTAGAACAGCCCGGACATCCAGGACACGATGAAGACGATATGCAGCGCTTTGATCCAGAGCATGTTTATTTTCTAGTTTCGCCGTGGCCGAACACCACGTATTTGAGGGAAGTCAGGCCTTCCAGGCCGACCGGGCCGCGCGCGTGCAGCTTGTCGTTGGAAATGCCGATCTCGGCGCCCAGGCCGTATTCGAAGCCGTCTGCAAAGCGCGTCGAGGCGTTGATCATCACCGACGAGGAATCGACTTCGCGCAGGAAGCGCATCGCGGCCGAGTAATCCTCGGTGACGATGGCTTCGGTGTGCTTGGAGGACCAGGTGTTGCAGTGCTCGATGGCGGCGTCCAGCCCGTCCACCACGCGCACCGCCAGGATCGGCGCCAGGTATTCGGTGGCCCAGTCTTCTTCGGTGGCGTGCGCCAGGTGCGGGTAGGCGGCAGCGGCCAGGATGGCGTAGCTTTCCGCGTCGGCGCGCAGCTCGACTTTCTCGGTGGCGTAGCGCTGCGCCAGCTGCGGCAGCACGTCGGCGGCGATGGCGCGCGCCACCAGCAGCGTTTCCATGGTGTTGCAGGTGCCGTAGCGGTGGCATTTGGCGTTGAAGCCGATGTCCAGCGCCTTGGCCATGTCGGCCTTGGCGTCGATGTAGACGTGGCAGATGCCGTCCAGGTGCTTGATCATCGGCACCGTGGCTTCTTCCATCAGGCGCGCGATCAGGCCCTTGCCGCCGCGCGGCACGATGACGTCGACGTACTGCGGCATGGTGATCAGGGCGCCGACGGCGGCGCGGTCGGTGGTGTCGACCACCTGTACCCCGTCAGCCGGCAGGCCGGCGCCTTGCAGTCCCTCGGCGACGAGACGCGCCAGGGCGCGGTTGCAGTGGATCGCTTCCGAGCCGCCGCGCAGGATGGTGGCGTTGCCGCTCTTGATGCACAGGCCGGCCGCGTCCACCGTCACGTTGGGGCGCGCTTCGTAGATGATGCCGATCACGCCCAGCGGCACGCGCATCTGGCCCACCTGGATGCCGGACGGGCGGATTTTCACGTTCGAAATTTCGCCCACCGGGTCCGGCAGCGAGACGATCTGGCGCAGGCCTTCCACCATGGTGGCAATGGCCTTGTCGGTCAGCGCCAGGCGGTCCAGCATGGCCGGCGCCAGGCCGGCGGCGCGCGCGGCTGCCAGGTCCTGCTCGTTGGCCGCGCGCAGGGCCGGCGCTTCGCGCTCGATGGCTTCGGCGATCAGCGCCAAAGCACGGTTGCGGGTGGCGCTGTCGGCGCGCGCCATGCCGCGCGAGGCGGCGCGGGCGCGGCGCCCGATGTCTTGCATGTACTGCTTGATGTCCATTTGTTTATCCTCTTGCGACGCGCAAAGCCAATTGCAGCATGGCGTCCCACTGGTCGCCGGCGAACGCCTTGGCGCGCAGGCCCTTGACCATGCGGTCGACCTGGGCGGCCTGCTGCATCGCCGCCTCCAGGGTGGGCAGCGAGATGCGGCGCAGCGCCGGCTCCATCAGCCGTTCGCGCGGGCCCCAGATGCGGTATTCCTTCAGGAGCGCCGGCAGCGGACGGCCCTGGGCCATGCCTGCCTTTAATTTTAGCAGCGTGCGGATTTCTTCGGAGACGGCCCACAACACCAGCGGCAGCGCTTCGCCTTCGCCTTTCAAGCCTTCCAGCATGCGGATCAGGCGTGCGGTGTCGCCGGAGAGCATGGCTTCGGACAGCTTGAACACGTCGTAGCGCGCCACATTGAGCACGGCGTCCTGCACCTGCTCGTGGGCCAGCTTGCCCGGCTCGTGCAGCAAGCCGAGTTTCTGGATTTCCTGGTGTGCCGCCAGCAGGTTGCCTTCGACGCGGTCGGCGATGAAGTCCAGGCTGGCGCGCTCCGCGCTTTGCCCTTGTGCGGCAAGGCGGTTCGCAATCCATCCCGGCAGCGCGTTGCGCTCGATGTTCGGGATGTCGATGTACACGGCGGCCTGCTGCAGGGCCGCCACCCACGCTGCCTTCTGCGTCTGCCAGTCGAGCTTGGGCAGGGTGATCAGCGTGAGATTGTCGGGTGATAAATCTTTCGCGTAGGCTTGCAGGGCAGCGCCGCCATCCTTGCCCGGCTTGCCGGTCGGGATGCGCAGTTCGATCAGCTTCTTGTCGCCGAACAGGCTCATGGCCTGGTTGGCGGCCAGCAGCTCGCCCCACTTGAAGTTGCGCTCGACGGTCAGCACTTCGCGCTCGGAATAGCCTTGCGCGCGCGCGGCGCGGCGGATCTTGTCGGCCGCCTCCAGCGCCAGCAAGTGCTCGTCGCTGGTGATCACGTACAGCGGGGCCAGCGTCTTGGCGACGTGACCGTCCAGGGCGTCGGCGCGCAACTGCATGGCGCGCCTTTAGCGGACCGGTGGCGCGGACGGCGCGGCAGGTGCGGTCACGTCGGGCGCCGCCAGCACGCCAGGCAGCACGCCGGACGGGGTCGGCGCCGGCGCCGGGGCGCCCAGCTTGATGGCGGCCATGCGGCGCATCATCTGCTGCACCAGGTCGGCCTGCATGTCCTTGTACAGCAAGGCTTCTTCCTGCTCTTTCGCCAGCAGCTGGGTTTCGCTGAAGGTGATCGGGCGGCCCAGCACGATATTGGTCGGCGCCAGCAGCTCGTTGCCGGCCTTGTCGGTCACGCGGAACAGGATGTTGTAGCTGAGCAGGTATTCGCGCACGCGGCCATTGCTGTTCAGGGACAGGATGGACTTGGTGCGCGTCTTTTCCGGGTTGGTCAGCACTTCGATCACGCCGTCGGCGTCGGCCTTGTTCGATACCACGGTGGTGTGGCCGTTGACGCGGATATTGCGTTTGAGTTCGATCGCCAGCGGCGACGACTCCGGCAAGCCCACGTACATCGCATTGAACGGCAGCGTGTAGCTGCCGCCCGAGCCGCGCAGGTGGAAGCCGCAGCCGGTGGCCACGGCAGCTACGCCCAGCGCGCCCAGCGCCAGCAGCGTGCGGCGCACGGCGCCGCGGGATTTCAGAGTCGTCGTCATCTTTGCCTTACACCACGATATTGACCAATTTGCCCGGTACCACGATGACCTTCTTCGGCGCGCCTTCCAGGAACTTCTGCACGCTTTCCTCGGCCAGCGCAGCCGCTTCGATGGCGGCCTTGTCGGCGGCCTTCGGCACTTTCACCGAGCCGCGCAGCTTGCCGTTCACCTGGATCATCAGCTCGATCTCGGACTGCTCCAGCGCGGCCGGGTCGACCTGCGGCCAGGCGGCATCGAGGATATCGCCGGCGTAACCCATTTCCTGCCACAGCACGTGGGTGATGTGCGGCGCCACCGGGTTCAGGAGGCGCAGGAAGATGGCATAGCCTTCCGCCAGCACGGCCGGCTCCACGCCTTTTGCCGATTCCAGCGTGTTGAGCATCTTCATGCAGGCCGAGACCACGGTGTTGTACTGGATGCGCTTGATGTCGTAGTCAGCCTGCTGCAGCACCTTGTGCACTTCGCGGCGCAGCGCCTTGCCCTCGTCGGTGGCGGCAACGGCGGCCAGCGGCGAGCCGGCGGCGCGGATCGCATCGCGCTGGGCGAAGCCGAAGTTCCACACGCGCTTCAGGTAGCGGTTGGCGCCTTCCACGCCGGAGCCGGACCACTCCAGGGTCTGCTCTGGGGGCGAAGCGAACATGGTGAACAGGCGCGCGGTGTCGGCGCCGTACTGCTCGATCTGCACTTGCGGGTCGATGCCGTTGTTCTTCGACTTGGACATCTTCTCAATGCCGCCCAGGCTGACCGGCTGGCCGTCGGCCTTCAGCACGGCCGACACAGGGCGGCCGCGGTCGTCGGTGGTCAAGGTCACGTCGTCCGGGTTGAACCAGTGCTTCTTGCCCGATTCTTCCTCGCGGTAGTAGGTCTCGTTCAGCACCATGCCCTGGGTCAGCAGGTTGGTGAAGGGCTCGTCGAACTTCACCAGGCCGAAGTCGCGCATCACCTTGGTCCAGAAGCGCGCATACAGCAGGTGCAGCACGGCGTGCTCGATGCCGCCGATGTACTGGTCCATCGGCATCCAGTAATCGTTGCGCTCATCGATCATCGCCTTGTCGGAACCTGGCGAGGTATAGCGCATGTAGTACCAGCACGAGTCGACGAAGGTATCCATGGTGTCGGTCTCGCGGCGCGCCGGCTTGCCGCATTTCGGGCAGTCGCACTTGAGGAAGGCTTCATGCTTGTTCAGCGGGTTGCCGGTGCCGTCCGGCACGCAGTCTTCCGGCAGCACTACCGGCAGGTCCTTCTCCGGCACCGGCACGGTACCGCAGGTGCCGCAATGGATCATCGGGATCGGCGTGCCCCAGTAGCGCTGACGCGAAATACCCCAGTCGCGCAGGCGGAAGGTAGTTTTCTTCTCGCCCAGGCCCTTGGCCGCCAGGTCGGCGGCGATCGCTTCCAGCGCTTCGCTGTAGCGCAGGCCGTCGTACTTGCCCGAGTTGGTGACCACGGAGACAGTCTTGTCGCCGTACCATTCCTGCCAGGCCTCGTCGCTGTAGGCCTGGCCTTCAGCGGCAATCACCTGCTTGATCGGCAGATTGTATTTTTTCGCGAAGGCGAAGTCGCGCTCGTCGTGTGCCGGCACGCCCATCACAGCGCCGTCGCCGTAGGTCATCAGGACGTAGTTGCCGATCCAGACTTCAACCTGTTCGCCGGTCAGCGGGTGGGTCACGAACAGGCCGGTCGGCATGCCCTTCTTCTCCATCGTTGCCATGTCGGCTTCGATCACGGAGCCCATCTTGCATTCGGCGATGAAGGCTTGCAGTTCCGGCTTGTTCTGCGCAGCGTGGGCAGCCAGCGGGTGCTCGGCGGCCACGGCGCAGAAGGTCACGCCCATCACGGTGTCCGGACGGGTGGTGAACACATACAGCTTGCCGTCGTTGATCAGCTTGCCGTCCGCGCCGGTAATGGTGTGCGGGAAGGCGAAGCGCACGCCGGTGCTCTTGCCGATCCAGTTCGACTGCATGATGCGCACGCGCTCAGGCCAGCCTGGCAGCTTGTTGTCGACGTAGTCCAGCAGCTCTTCGGCGTAATCGGTGATGCGGATGTAGTACATCGGGATTTCGCGCTTTTCGATCAGCGCGCCGGAACGCCAGCCGCGGCCATCGACCACCTGCTCGTTGGCCAGCACGGTCTGGTCGACCGGGTCCCAGTTCACGGTGCCGGTTTTCTGGTAGATGATGCCCTTCTCCAGCATCTTCAGGAACATCCACTGGTTCCACTTGTAGTACTCAGGCTTGCAGGCGGCCATTTCGCGCGACCAGTCGATCGCCAGGCCCATCGACTGCATCTGTTCCTTCATGTGGTCGATGTTGGAATAGGTCCATTTCGCCGGCGGCACGTTGTTGGCCATTGCCGCGTTTTCCGCCGGCATGCCGAAGGCGTCCCAGCCCATTGGCATCAGCACGTTGTAGCCATTCATCCGCAGGTAGCGGTACATCACGTCATTGATCGTATAGTTGCGCACGTGGCCCATGTGCAGCTTGCCCGAAGGGTAAGGCAGCATCGAGCAAGCGTAGTACTTGCCTTTAGGGAAACGCGGGTCGTTTTCGACCGCTTTGTAGGCGTCGATCGCCTTCCAGTGCGATTGGGCGGCTTTTTCGACGTCTGCTGGACTATATTTTTCTTGCATGATGGAGCGCACTAAAATGAAAGGATATGAACCGGACATTATAACAATGCATTGGTGCGGCGCGTCAGAATGAGATATCAGGAATTTCCACCACCGCCGGGGCTGGCCGGGCTGGTCGACTGCCTGTGGCTGTCCGATGCCCCGGCCGGCCCCGTGCCGGCGCCCGTTCCCGCCCCGGTTTTGCACCGGGTGCTGCCCGATAATTGCACCGATATCCTGTGGCAGGACAGCGGCGATGCCTTCTTTGTCGGCATGATGAGCACCTGGTTCGATGTGCCGGCCACGCGCCGGACGCGGACGGTGGCGGTGCGCTTCCGCCCCGGGGCGGCCAGCCTGTTCGTCGGCCCGGTGCCGCTGGCGGGACTGACCGACCGGCGCGCTGGGCTGGACTTGCTGTGGGGGCGCTCGGTGGCCGACCGGCTGGGCGACGCCCTGTGGTCGGTGGCGCGCAGCGATGCGGAGCGCCTGGCGCTGCTGACCGATGCGCTGTATGCCAGGCTCTCTGTCGCGCCGGCCGGTGCCCGTGCCGCGACCGCCCTGGCCTCGCGCGTGACGGCGGCGGCACCTGCCGGCCAAGCCCTCGCCTTGCGCGCCGTTGCCGAGCTGGAGGCCAGCAACGGCGCGCTGCGGGTCGAAACGCTGGCGGCCGCGCTCGGCGTCTCGCGCCAGTACCTTGCCGCCCAATTCCGCGACCACGTCGGCCTGTCGCCCAAGCTGTTCGCCCGCATCAGCCGCTTCCGCGCCGCCCGCGCTTCGGCCCTCGCAGCTGCCGCCGCGGACGCCGCAGGCCGGCACGGCCACGACTGGGCCACCCTCGCCCTCGACAACGGCTATTTCGACCAATCCCACCTGATCCGCGACTTCCAGGACTTCACGGGCGCACCGCCCGACGCCCACTTGGGCAATCGGTAAGCCTTCCAGGCCTGTCGCGAGAAAGTGCGATTTTTGGCCCAAATTGGCCTCCCCAAACCGCTATTTTCTGCGATTTTCGGGAACTTTCCGCGATTTCGCATGTCCAAAGGAAATAATCACGGAAAAGGGCCAAAAATCGCACGAAATAGCGGTCTGGTCAGACCAATTCGGGGCAAAAATCGCACTTTCTCGCGAGGGAGAAGAATATGACACCGAACCTTTGTATTGCCGTTTCCGCGCCCACGCTGCGCGCCCTGCTCGACTTCCACAGCGAGCACAGCAACGAGATCGACCTTGCCGACCTGGCAGACCTCGCCATCCGCGATCGGTTGCGCGTTTCCAATCACATGATTACGCGTTATGCCGCTGTCGTGGGTGACGACCTGGTCCACGAGACCATGATGATGTCCCCCAACCGGTTTGCGCAAATGACGTTAGGTTCAGCGCGCAATGCCTGGGAGGTGGTCTACATCCAGATGCCAGGCCAGCGTGAATGGAAACAAGCCCTGCGCCTGCGCTGCGCGCTGGAAGCCGACGAGCGCTGGGCAGTCGACCGGCCAGCCGCACCGACACCGGCTCCGGCAGTGGCGCCGCCGCGGGTTAGCGCAGCAGCAGCCCCGCAACGATCCCTGCCCGCCGGGGTCCTGCATGCGCCGCAATTGCGCTCCGACTGCGAGGAGCGGCGCAAGGTATCCCGCCGTGCAGAAGACCTCTTGCTCGACTAGTTTCCATTTTTCCAATCGCAGGGGTGGCGGGCGTGGCAAGATGCGCCCATCCACCACCCACAGAGGAGAACACCATGATCAAGGGCTTGCGCACCGCCATCTACCCTACCCCCGACCTGGAAGCCGGCAAAGCCTGGTACAGCAAGGTCTTCAAAGCCAAACCCTACTTCGACCAGCCCTTCTACGTCGGTTTTGAAATCGGCGGTTTCGAGCTGGGCCTGGTACCCGATGGCAAACCGGTCAAGCACGGGGTGCAGGCTTACTGGGGCGTGGACGACATTGCCAAGGAAGTCAAACGCATCGTTGCGCTGGGAGCGAGTGTTCACTCCGACATCCAGGAAGTGGGCGAACGCATCCTCGTGGCCGAGCTGGCCGATCCTTTCGGCAACTTGCTGGGCTTGATTGAAAACCCGCATTTCGACAGGTCCAGGGTCGCGTGATACCATGCACCCCCTATGCGCAAACGCAATAACAAATCCATCCTGATCAAGACGCCCGACCAGGTCGAGCTGGCCCGCGTGGCCGGCCAGCTGGCGGCTGACGTGCTGACCTTCATCGCGCCGCATGTCAAGCCGGGCGTCACGACCGCCCAGCTGGACAAGCTGTGCAACGACTACATCGTCCACACCCAGAAAGTCATCCCGGCCAACGTCGGTTATGGCGGCTTTACCGGCACCGTCTGCACCTCGGTCAACGAGGTAGTCTGCCACGGCATCCCGTCGGCCAAGAAGGTGCTGAAGGATGGCGACATCATCAACATCGACGTCGCCGTCATCAAGGATGAATGGTTCGGCGATACCAGCCGCATGTATTACGTCGGCACGCCTTCCAAGGCGGCGCAGAAGCTGTGCGAAGTAACGTATGACGCAATGTGGGCTGGCATCCGCGCCGTCAAGCCGGGCAACCGCCTGGGCGACGTCGGCCACGCGATCCAGAAACTGGCCGAAGCGGCCGGCTACAGCGTGGTGCGCGATTATTGCGGGCATGGCATCGGCATGGTGTACCACGAGGACCCGCAGGTGCTGCACTACGGGAAGCCGGGTACCGGCCTGCTGCTGGAGCCGGGCATGGTGTTCACCATTGAACCGATGATCAATGCAGGCAAGCACGCCACGCGTGCGCTGCCGGACGGATGGACCGTGGTCACGGCCGACAGGTCGCTGTCGGCGCAGTGGGAGCACATGGTAGCCGTCACCGAGACCGGCTACGATGTGCTGACCCTGGCGCCGGGCGAAAAACTCAGTTCTTGAACGTTACGTCCAGGACTTTAAACACATTCTTGGTATTGGTATTGCGGTATTCGGTCTCCAGAGCGACGCCGTAGTGCTGCAGCATCACATAGGTACCGCGGCCTTCCAGTACGTTGCGGAAGCTGTATTCGCAATCGAGTTCCAGCGCCTGTCCTTCCAGCTTGGCGTTCAGTTCCGCCGCCGGGAAGCTGCGCTTGAAGCTGCAGCTGCGGTCAGCATCATCGAAGTTGGCGATCTGCTGGGAGTAGCCCTGGGAGGACTTGAACAGCATGGTCTCGCCGGCCTGGGTCGGCACCGGATCGATACGGCTCACGTTCTTGGCCTCCACGATATTGCCGGTGTTGGCCGCGCTCAGCATCACGGTCTGCACGCGCAGCGGCAGCATGCCCTGGTACACCAGGCCGAAGCTGTTGGCGAACGGGATGTCGTTGCGCGACAGTTCGGTGCGGCGGCTGTACAGGCCATTGCCCTGGTCGATCAGCGTCACCTTGGAGCTGCTGGTTTGCTTCTTGCCGCTATTGTCTTCAGTGGTCACTTCGCGCTGGACTTCCATGCGGGCGAAGCGCGCCGGGGCAGCTTTGGGCAGCGCGGCGAGCACTTGCGGTGGCAGGTTGGCCCGGGCGAAATTCTGCGCCATGTATTGCTCGGGATTGCTGGTCACGGTCGATACCGGGACGACAGACGAGCAAGCGGACAGCAGGCCGGCGGACAGGAGCAGCGGGAGATTGGCGTAAAGCTTCATAACTTCCTTTTTGGCAAGATAAACCCGCCATCATAGGGTCAGCTTACCAAATTTGCAAGTCTATCAGGCAACGGCCCCGCCACGGCCGGCGCCAGCCTGGACGGCTTACCTGAGGGTGAGTTTGAGCGCCGGCTTCTCGCCGTAATCTTCATAGCGCTCGTTGATGCCGCCCACGCAGTAGGTGATTTCTTCCAGCAGGTCCGCCGGCACCTTGTCCGCATCGGTGATGACGATCTCCAGCACCTCGTTGGGCTTGAGCCTGAACTTCGTCATATTGTCCTCATCGCGCAGGTAGGACAGGCAATCCACCCAAGCATCGATGGTTGCGGAATACCCAGACGGGAACCCAAGTTCCGCCTGGCAGGCAGCATGGAACGCCGCCTCATCGCCGATCGCGGCGCCGTTTAACGTGGCAATCGCCATTATTTCTTTTCCTTCGGATCGGTGACAAACCCAATGCGGGTCAGGCCATGCGACTGTGCCGCCGCCATCACCTGCGCCACCACTTCATAGCGGGTATCCTTGTCCGCCCGCAGCTGCAATTCAGGCTGCTGCGGCAAGCCCGCCGCCTCTGCCAGGCGCTGCTCCAGCTCGCCGGTCTGCAAGGCATCGTTATTCCAGTAAACCGTGCCCGCAGCATCGATTGCCAGGGTCACGGTATCCGCTTCCTGCTGCAGCGCCCTGGCCTGCGCCTTGGGCAGCTCCAGCTGCACCGCATTGGTAAACATCGGCGCGCTGATGATGAAGATCACCAGCAGCACCAGCATCACGTCCACCATCGGCGTGACGTTGATGTCCGCCATGGATTCCTTCTGCC
>Ga0209256_1003034_pt1 | contig 12393 bp, 13 predicted proteins | sample AraplaCol_mCL_r2_2_FD_184270 | JGI IMG/M metagenome (GOLD analysis project Ga0209256, IMG submission 184270) | Arabidopsis root microbial communities from North Carolina, USA - plate scrape MF_Col_mCL_r2 (SPAdes) (version 3) | ecosystem: Host-associated > Plants > Roots > Endosphere | place...
GATCGGCATCGCATCGGGGCCAAAGTAGAAAAATCACCCGCATGGCCTCGGGCCAATAGAAATGAAATTCCACCAGCCGTAATTGGAGTGGAGCGAGACAATGAAAATCAACATGTTAGCCGTTGAGAACAAATCCTGATGTTCGAGGCGGGGAAAAGCGGCAACCCAGGTGGTCGCCCAAAGCACAAGCCATTTCAAGAAGCGCTCAGGATGGAGATGCTCGCTGCTGAACGTGGCGAGGAATGTCTTGCTCCTATCGGTTCTCTTCGCTGGAATGCGCGGGAGCTTCTCAAGAAGGGCGATGTTCCGTCTATCCGTGAGATTGCTGATCGGCTTGATGGCAAGGTAGCGCAAGCAATTGTCGGTGGGGACGAGGATGACAATCCGGTCAACGTCGTCCATCGCATTGAACGCCGTATAGTCCGTGCGAACTCTTCAGATTCCAACGGCTGAGGCTTTCGAGCCTCTTCTAGCCCCATCTCGATACAAAGGCGCGAAGGGCGGACGAGGCTCAGGCAAATCGCATTTCTTCGGTGGCCTCATGATCGAGGATCATCTTGCAGAGCGCGGGATGCTCTCGGTCTGCATTCGCGAAGTGCAAAAGACGCTGGCCGATTCTTCTAAGCGATTGCTTGAGGGGAAGCTGGCTGATTTCGGTTTAGGTGAGGCGGACGGCTTCAAGGTCTTCCGCGACACGATCGAAACGCCAGGAGATGGCGCGATCATCTTCCAAGGCATGCAGGACCACACGGCGGAATCAATCAAGTCGCTCGAAGGCTTCAAGCGCGCTTGGTGGGAGGAAGCGCAAACGGCTTCGGGTCGATCGCTTAACCTGCTCCGCCCGACGATCCGCGCTCCCGGCTCGGAGATATGGTTTAGCTGGAACCCACGCCGCAAGGTCGATCCTGTTGACCTGATGATGTGCGGAGACGAACGGCCGACCGGCTCGGTTCTCGTTACGGCCAATTGGAGAGATAATCCTTGGCTCACTCCTGAGCTGGAACAGGAACGCCTCGACTGCCTTCGCATGCAGCCCGACCAATACGACCACATCTGGGAGGGCGGGTATTTGAGCGTTGCTTCGGGCGCCTACTACGCCAAGCACCTCGCAGACGCCAAGGCAGAGGGCCGCATCGGTCGCGTAGCTGCTGACCCGCTCATGACCATACGGCTCATCTGCGACATCGGCGGCACTGGCGCACGAGCTGACGCCTTCACGATCTGGGCATGCCAATTCATCGGCAAGGAGATCCGGTGGCTCGACTATTACGAGGCGGTTGGACAGCCTCTGGCTTCGCATCTCAACTGGTGCAGGTCAAAAGGCTACACGCCAGAGCGGGCGCAATTCTGGCTGCCGCACGATGGCTCGACCAACGACAAGGTTTACGACGTTTCCTACGAAAGCGCGCTCCGTGACGCTGGCTATCGCGTGACGGTCGTTCCCAACCAGGGGAAGGGCGCGGCATCTGCCCGCATCGAGGCAGCAAGACGGCTGTTCCCGAACATGTGGTTCAACGAGGCAACGACCGAAGGCGGTCGCGGCGCTCTCGGTTGGTATCACGAGAAGAAAGACGACGCTCGCGGCATTGGGCTTGGGCCTGAGCACGATTGGGCATCACACGGCGCCGACTCCTTCGGGCTTGGCTGTGTCGTCTACGAAGAACCGCATGCACCACGAAAGAAAGACCCGCGCGGCCACGTCGGCGCAGGGGCATGGATGGGCTGATGGCTGACGAGAACAAGAGCACGGACACGGACGACCTTCTCAGCCAAGGCCGCACTGCGTTCGAGCGTTGCCAGGACGCAGAGTCCGACAACCGCCAAGCCGCGCTTGATGACATCCGGTTTTCTCGCCTCGGTGAGCAGTGGCCCCGTTCGATCGAGCAACAGCGCCGCAATGAGCAGCGCCCATGCCTGACCATCAACAAGATGCCCGCATTCATTCGCCAGGTCGTCAACGACAGCCGTCAGAACAAGCCGTCTATCAAGGTTCACCCTGTCGATAGCAACGCAGACCCGAAGACGGCGGAAGTCATCAACGGCCTGATCCGCAACATCGAATACACGTCCAACGCTGATGTGGCCTATGACACGGCGATTGAAGCCAGCGTCTCGGGCGGCTTCGGCTATTGGCGTGTCGGCATGGACTACGCCTACGAAGACACGTTCGAAATGGATCTGTCGATCGAGCGTGTAGCTAACCAGTTCTCCGTCTATGGCGATCCTGACAGCATGTGCGCCGATTCCTCCGATTGGAATGTGGCGTTCGTCGTCGAGCCGATGCGCAAGGCTGAGTTCAAGGCCAAGTACGGCAGCAAGAAGAACGCAGACGACGAAGCGGTCAATGTAGACTTCGAAAGCGATGCATGGGCAAACGCCGGCGTCTGGATCGAAGACGAAACCGTCATGGTTGCCGAGTGGTGGAAGCGCGAGCCGATTGAAAAGGAGATCGTCAAGCTTTCCAACGGCCATGTCTATTCTGCCGAGGATCTTGAGCAGGACATGGACCTGCAAGCACTGATCGAGGCCGGAACGCTTCAGGTCGTCGGCACGCGCAAGACGCGCTCGCACAAGGTGACGCAGATCATCATGAGCGGCGCCGATATCCTTGAGAAGAACGATTGGCCCGGTTGCTACATTCCAATCATCCCGGTTTACGGCGATGAGATTGTGGTGGAGGGCAAGCGCTATTTCCAGAGCCTGATCCACAGCGCCAAAGATGCGCAGCGGATGTTCAACTACTGGCGCACGACCTCGACGGAGCTTGTTGCTCTCGCGCCGCGTGTTCCGTGGATTGGTCGCAAGGGAACGTTTGACAGCGATGTGGATCGTTGGGCAACGGCGAACACGACCAGCCATTCGTTCCTTGAGTATGACGGCGAAGCGCCTATCCGCCAGCCTCTCGACGTTGGGCCGGCTGCAGGAGCGCTGCAAGAGGCTCTGAACGCCTCTGACGACATGAAGGCCATTATCGGCATTTATGACGCGTCCCTTGGCGCTCGATCGAACGAGACATCGGGCAAAGCCATCATGGCACGCCAACGGGAAGGGGACGTGGCGACGTTCCACTTCATCGACAACCTTGCCCGCGCGATCCGCCATACCGGCCGCATCCTGATCGACCTCATTCCGAAGGTCTACAGCGCAGAGCGTGTCATTCGAGTTCTGGGCGAGGATGGTTCACCTCGTTCGGTGCAGATCAACAGCGGCCAACCTCAGCCTGTTATGGGTCCAGACGGCAAGCCGCAGGTTGACGAATACGGCGAAGCCATCATGGCGATGCATGACCTCACGGTCGGCAAATATGACCTGACGGTGACGACTGGCCCGAGCTTCACGACACGCCGCGAGGAAGCCGCCATGCAGATGACGGAGTTCGTCAGGGCCTTCCCTGCTGCTGCGCCTGTCATTGGCGACATTCTGGCGATGAACCTCGATTGGCCTGGAGCCGACGAGATTGCCGAGCGCCTGAAGAAGATAAACCCCGCGCTCAAGGATCAGGGCATCCCGCCCGAAGTCCAGCAGATGATCCAGCAGGGCCAGCAAGCCATTCAGGGACTGACCCAGAAGGTTCAGGCCCTCGAAGCCGACAAGTCTATCGATCAGTTCAACGCCGAAACGAACCGCATGAAGGTCGTAGGCGACATCAACAACGATAAAGCCAAGACAGCAGTTTCCGCAGCCGGTCAGCTCGCATCGCTCGACCGCCCTGCACCCCAACCCGCGCGCCAAGGGTAAGCGGCGCTCTTTCCTACCACCAACCCGAAACGGAGTGGACCTCAATGCAAGAGGCTTTAACGGCTGTTGCCGATGCACAGGCTATGCCTGCAGGCGGAGAGCAGCAGCAGAATGCAGCGAATGCCGGCGAGACTCAGGAAGTCGAACTGGAGAATGACAACGAGGTCGTAGAAGGCGAAGAGGGCGAAGGGGAAGGCGACGAAGCCGCCGAACCAGAGCTTGCCGACATCGAATACGAGGGAAAGGCGTACAAGCTGCCCCCGGAGCTGAAAGACGCTCTTCTCAGGCAGGCAGACTATACCCGGAAAACACAGGCAACGGCGGAAAAGGAACGTGTCCTTGAAGCGCGTCAGGCCGAGGTTGACCGGGCGTACCAGACTTCTCAGGAGGTCATCGAAGCTCGGGCTGTGATCCACCATCTGGATTCGCAGCTCAAGCAGTATAACGATCTTACGCCACAGCAATGGCAGCAGTTGGAAAGCGAAGACCCCATGGCGGCTATGTCGCACTGGCGTACTTTCCAGCAGTTGAAAGATCAGCGCGGTCAGGTCGCTCAATACCTCGACAAGACGCATAACGACTTGTCCGAAAAGGCGAAACAGGCAACTGCAGATCGCCTACGGGAAACACGCGCGTTTGCGGAAAAGGAACTCAAGGGCTGGACGCCCGATCTGGATAACAAGATCACCGAGTTTGCAACGAAGGACCTCGGCTTTTCAGTCGACAGCCTTCGCGACCAGTACACCCCGCAGGTGTATCGCACGCTCTATCTTGCCCACATCGGCCACCTTGCCCTCCAGAAGCAAACAGCCGCCCCCAAGCCCAGCGCCCCGGCAGCCCAACCCCTCACGAAGGTTACGACGCGAGCAAACCCGCCTCCCTCGGGACTCGATGACCGTCTTACCGGTGATGAGTGGCTGAAGCGCCGCAACGCGCAACTGGCGAAGAAGGGCTAATCCCCACCATTCGGCCAAGGAGCCATTGAATGAGCAATACGATTCTCACCCCTACCGCGGTGACGCGTGAAGCGCTCCGCATCCTCCACCAGAAGCTTAATTTCGTCGGTTCTATCAACCGCCAGTACGATGACAGCTTCGCCAAGGCAGGCGCCAAGATCGGTGACACCCTGAAGATCCGCCTTCCGAACCAGTACACGGTTCGTACCGGCAAGACGATCGCCACTCAGGACGTTGCAGAAGACAGCGTATCCCTGCAGGTCGCCACCCAGAAGGGTGTTGACGTCAACTTCTCGTCTGCGGAACTCACCCTTTCGCTCGACGACTTCTCCAAGCGCATCCTCGATCCGGCAATGGCGGTTCTCGCTGCCAACATCGAGGCCGACGCCATGAGCATGTACAAGGATGTCTACAACGCGATTTGGACCCCCGGTTCCGCGATCGTGTACAACAACATCCTGTCTGGCCGCGTTCTCATGAACAACGCCCTGGCGCCCCTGCCAAACCGCACGGCAAACCTGAACTCGCAGGACATGGCAGACCTCATCAAGGACACGAAGACCCTGTTCAACGATCAGGCTCAGTTGTCCAAGCAGTACCGTGAGGGCTACATGGGCCGCGCCGCCGGCTTCGACTTCGTGGAAAACACCCTCTGGCCCGGTAACACCCGCGGCGCAGAAGATGCCAACTACGTCGTCAACACCTCGACGGGCATCACTTCCGGTTCGGCAACGATTGCCGTCACCGGCGGTACGGGCGCGATGGTCAAGGGTGATATCTTCACCATCGTCGGCGTCAACTCGGTCCACCCGGAAACGAAGGTCGACACCGGCGTTCAGCAGCAGTTCGTCGTTACTGCGGCAAACGCTGGCGGTGCTGGCAACATCACCGTTTCCCCGACCCCGATCACCTCGGGCGCCAAGCAGAATGTCGTTATCAACTCGGCTGGTGCAGGCAAGGCCATGGCTTTCGCCGGTACCGCGTCGGGCTTCGACAGCACGTCGCTGCTGTATCAGGAAGACGCGTTCACCTTCGCAACCGCCGACCTGATCATGCCGAACGGCGTGGATTTCGCACGTCGCGAAGTTCAGGACGGCATCTCGCTGCGTATCGTGCGCCAGTACGACATCAACAACGACAACCTCCCTTGCCGTATCGATGTCCTCTACGGCTACAAGACGCTTCGCCCGCAATTGGCGACCCGTCTCCACTTCAACTAAGGGCTTCGTGAAAGGAGCATGGACATGGCAGTTGAATTCCTCGGCGCCGGTTCCCCTGACGGAACCAACCTTGGCCGCAATACCACAACCGACAAGATCGGTTTTTATGGCACTACCCCCGTTGTTCAGCGGGCATCATCTGCACAGGCATCCAGCTTGATTGCTGCAACCACGTCGCTCACGGCGAACATGGCGGCTGCAATCCAGGAGATCATGGCGACCATGACGGCGCTTGGTCTCTGGAAGGGCTCCGCCTGATCATGAAGGTAGTTATTGGGGTTCCGACCCTCACGAAGCCCCATGACGCAACCATCATGGCAATTGAAGAAGCAGTCCCGGCGCTTGATCGTGCCGGGATCGCACACAGCCTAGTAGCCGAGATTGGCTGCCCGTATATCAGCAGCGCCCGCGCGATCCTCCTGCGCAAGGCGTTTGAGTCCGACGCTGACGCAATCGTCTTTCTCGATCACGACGTTTCATTCCGCCCTGAAGACCTCGTCACCCTGATCGACGCCTCGGGCGACGTGGTTGCAGGCACCTACCGCTTCAAGAAGATCGAAGAAGAATACATGGGAGCGCTGGTCGATGCAGATGATCACCGCCCGATCGTCCGTGAAGATGGATGCATCAAGGCTGATCGCGTCCCGGCTGGCTTCCTGAAGATTACACGCGCCGCAGTGGAGCGGTTCAAGCAGGCCTTTCCTCACCTGATCTTCAAGGATCGTGACGGCTTCGAATCTGTCGATCTGTTCAACCATGGAGCCCATGACGGGCTCTGGTACGGCGAGGACTACGCGTTCTGCCGGAATTGGGTCTCGATCGGCGGCGAAATCTGGCTCGTTCCTGACCTGAACATCGATCACCACCACGGCGATACCGCCTTCCGTGGAAACTACCACGAATTTCTCCTGCGTCAGCCTGGAGGCTCGAATGAGCATCTCGAACTACACCGAGCTTAAGGCCGCAATCACCGACTGGATGGCGCGATCCGACCTGACGGGCAATGCTGCGGACTTCATCACGCTTGCAGAGGCGCGCATGAACCGCCTTCTTGGCCCTGTCGGCACGACGGCGCTGCTGACCGGTGTTATCGGGGCTCAGACACTCAATATCGCGTCCTTGTCGGTGCAGGAGCCTCAGAACCTCTACGTGACAGAGGGCGTATCGGAATATTTCGTCGTTCCGCGCGCACTCGGCACCTATTCCACGACATCCATCCAAGGCCGGCCTACCATGTGGGCCATCGAGGGCGACACGATCACGCTCGATCGCCCCATGATTTCTGCCTATCCCTTCCGGTTCGTCTATCTCGGCCGCTTTGCTCTCTCTGATGCAGCGCCGACCAACGAGTTCCTGACCAACCACCCTGATTTGTATCTCGCCGCTTCGATCGTTTGGGGCTGCGCCTACGTCAAGGATCAGACGGTTGGTGTCTGGAAGCAGATGCTTGACGAGTTCACGGCAGAGGTTGCCAGCGACAACGCCGGCAAGAAGCGCTCACAGCTCACCGTTGACCCCGGCCTCGGCACGATCGGCCGCTACCGCTACAGCAGCTTCACGGACTCGCAGGTATGATGATCTCGTTCCCGGCATTCGAGCCGGACAAGAGCCCCTTTGAAGGTACGAGCAGCGCCAACGTCGTCAACGCCTTGCCTGTCGCCAACGGCTGGGGGCCGATGCCTGGGCTGTCTGTCATCACGTCGGCATTGCCGAGCGAGTGCAGGGGCGGCGTCTACGTGCGCACGGCGGCTGGTAACTACGTCGTTATCGCGGGAACTGCCACGCGGCTCTACAAGCTGAACACGACCGATTACACATGGACGGACATTTCCGGCCCTTCGGCGCCCTATAACGTGCCGCTGCAGGACGCTTGGACCTTCACGCGCTTTGGCGACAAGCTGATCGCTCACAACATCATCGACAACATCCAGGTCTACGACATCGAGGCGGCGGGCAACTTCGCGGATCTCGGCGGTAGCCCTCCGAAGGCGAAATATTCGTGGGTTGCCGGTGATTTCCTCGTTCTCGGCTATCTCGACAGCACGAATGGGCAGAAGACTGTTCGCTGGTCTGGAAACAACGACATCACGTTCTGGACCATAGGCCAGAGAGGCGCTGACTTTCAGGAATTGCCCGAGGGCGACGAGGTCATGGGCGGCTTTGCGGAGCAGGGCGGCTTTACGGTCATCCAGCGCGCGGCAATGCAGTTTTTCCCGTTCGCCCCGTCGTCCGGTTTTACGTTCACAAGGACCGTGCTGAACCCGAAACAGGGAACGCTTGCGCCCCGGTCGATTGTGTCCATCGGGCCAAGCCGGTTCTTCTATCTCTCGGAAGATGGGTTCTTCGGCGGCGTCGATCGCCAGCCAATCGGCGCGGAGCGGGTGGATCGCTGGTTTCTTGAGCAGATCGACCAGACCTATCTCGGGGATGTTCAGGGCTCGGCCGATCCATTCGAAAAGATCGTCTGGTGGAAGTATCGCGCTCTCAACGGCAATTTCTACCGTATCGGCTATGACTGGCAGCTTGACCGCTGGTGCACGACCGACATCGCGGTTGGCGAAATGATGGCACTGGCAACCCCCGGCGTCACCTGGGACGGCCTGTCTCTGCTCTATTCGAAGATCGAGGACGTGACTGAGCCCTTCGATAGCCGGTTGTTCACTGGTGGCCGGCCGACGTTCGCAACGTTCACGACCGACAACAAGCTTGCATGGTTTACCGGCCCTAACCTGCAGGCGACGATCGACACGGCGGATATCGAGATCGACAGCAATACGAGAACCTTCGTCAACGAGGCGCGGGTAATAACGGATGCGCCAAGGGATCAGTTCACCCTTGCAGATGGTGTTTCCGCCTATCACGGCGACAGCATCACCTTTTCAAGCGCCAATTCAGCCAATCGTGCTGGTGTCGTGCCGTTCCGGTCTGACGGACGGCTGCACAAGTTCCGGCTCGTCATCAACGACGGCGCCGTCTGGTCGATCGCGAGCGCGGTCAACGCCCATGGTCTTGGAAGCGGTGAACAATGAGCGTTCAAGGCACGTATATCGGCAATGTCGCCCAACCGGAATCAGTTGTCCTAGCGGGGACGTCGAAGACAGACGTCGTGACGGCGCCAGATAGCTCCCTGACGATGGCATCGGTGTCCTTCGCCAATGACACGGCAGGCGCCGTCGTATGCAAGCTCTACTGGTTCAGGACTGCCAACTCCACGGATTATCTGGTCTGGGAAAACAGCGTCCCGGCAAACAGCACGCTTATCGTCTCTGACATCCCTATCCGGCTCCTTGAGGGGGATAAGATCAAGGCGGTTGGGAATACGGGCGTCTGCGTCACGGCCATCAACCTCATTAATTTCCCGCTCGGCCGATGAAGATAGGCATCGCGAATGCTGCCGAGGTCGATGCGGCTTGGCCTTTGATCGCGAAGGAAATGCAGCGCGGGTGCGACAAAACAGGCGGAGGAACATCGGCCGGTGATCTCTGGCAAATGTGCCGCTCGGGGAATGCCTTCCTGTTCCTGATCTTCACTGATGATGGGATCGTCTGCGCCTCCGTTTGGAGGTTCGAAAACTGGCCTTCCGGTACGGTTTTCCGATGCATCGGCCTAATGGGTCATTCGATGAAGGTCTGGGTCAAGGGCCTCTACGACTTCGCAATGCAGCAAGCTCAAATCGGCGGCACATCCCGCCTCATAGCTGAAGGGCGCCCCGGTTGGGTTCGCGTTCTCTCCAGATATCTCAGCCAGCCAGTCAAGCCGCTCTGGCAGACATTCGAGGTGACATATGCCGGGTAATGACAAAAAGCAAACATCCTCGACCACCACCCAGCCATGGTCAGGCGCCCAACCAGCGCTGAACACGGCGTTGGCCGGTGCGCAGAACCTCTACAACAACGGCACTGGGTCGCAGGTCTACACGGGCTCTACCGTTGTCGCTCCATCCAACGAAAGCTGGGATGCGGCAGGGTATTCCTCGCAACTCGGCTACAACAACATCAAGGGCGGTCTGTCCCCGCAGCTCCAGAGCGTCATCAACAACGGCGGCTATAACGCAGCCCAGCAGAACGCGCTGGGAGGCTTTCAGGGGCTGACGGCGAATGGTGGGTTGAACTCTGCCCAGCAGAACGCGCTCGACAATTCCAAGGCGCTTGCAAACGCTTCGTGGTCTGTCTCCCCTGAACTTCAGAAGATCATCAACCAGACGAACGCCGACGCAAACACCAATATCAGCCTCGCGAACTCGGCAGCCGGCCGCTACGGGTCTGGCCTCGGCAATTCCGCCGTCGCCGATGCAGTGAGCAAGAACACCAACAACCTGCTTTACAGCGACCTGAACAACTTCAACACCCGCAAGGATGCGGCCAACTCCAGCCTGTTCAACATGGGGCAGCAGGGGCAGCAGAACCTTAGCAACGCCTACGGGAATATCTCAAACCTCGGCCAAACAGCATTCGGCAACCTTGGCACGGCCTATAGCGGGTTGCAGGCTCCGATCAACAATCTCGCGCAGGCGGGCGGCTTCGTGGACGACTACCAGACGCGCCTCAAGAACGATCAGCTTCGCATCTTCGACGATTCCAATAACAAGCCGTGGGAGCAACTTGCGAAGCTCAACGCTATTGCTTCCGGCGCGGGGCAATTGGGCGGGACGCAGACGACGAGCCAGCCAGGACAGAATCCATGGTTATCTGCGCTCGGATATGGCGCCACGGGCCTTGGCCTTCTCGGTTCATTTTAAGGGGTAGACAATGGCGATTTTCCCCACATTCGGCGCACAGGTCATGCCGGCGCTCTCCAATAACTCCGAATCCTTGCTTCAGCTCGGGGCTGGCCTTCTTGGCGGCAGGACGGCGCAGGAGCAGATTGCCGGTGGTGTTGGCGGGTTTGCTGACGCACGCCTGCAGGCCAAGCAGCGCAACCGCACGCTGGAGTTCCTTCGCCAGCAGAACCCAGATCTGGCAGCAGCCGTCGAGAGCGGAGCAATGTCGGGTGGGGATGCCTACAAACTGTTCTATCAGCAGAAGCTTGAGGCGCAGAAGCCACGCAACAACCTTATGGCTGTCGGCAAGAACCTTTACGACTACCAGAACGGCCAGTGGATTTCGCCTCCTGCCTCGATCGCAGCCAGCGATGAGGAGTGGGGCCTGACGCCAGTATGGGGTAAGGACGCTACCGGCAAGACGGTTCTCGGGCAGGTGTCTAAGGCCGGGAAGTTCAAGCCGCTCGACACTGGCGACTTCACGCCCACACCTGTCATCCAGAACCTTGACACCGGGACGGCTATCATCGGTCAGAACAGCCGTACGGGCGAAGTTGTCACCAACACGCCGAAGGATGTCGCAGGCGCTGCAGCAGCGGCGAAGGTGGGCGCGGCGCAGGGCGATGCAAAGGCTCAGTATCAGAGCCTGTCGAGTAAGATGCCGGGGCTTACGCAAGTTGTCGGCGAGTTGAACGAACTGGGACAGAAAGCGACCTACACAGCGACAGGCCAAGGCGTCGATTTCGTTCGCAAGCAGCTCGGCATGGACCCGCGTCCAGAAGCCGTAGCGCGAGCCGAATACATTGCCAAGGTCGATAACCAGGTTCTCCCGCTGCTCCGTGACACCTTCGGCGCAGCCTTCACGCAGAAGGAAGGCGAAACGCTCCGCAACACCCTTGGCGACCCTGACAAATCTCCGCAGGAAAAGCAGGCAACCCTTACAGCATTCATCGAGCAGAAGCAGAGAGACTTGGCTGCTTTGGCGGCGCAGAGCGGCGGGCAGATGCCTGCACCGTCTCAAGCAGGCGGCAGGACATCCTCCGGTATCTCCTTCAGCGTCGTGGAGCCGTAAATGCCTACACTCAACATCGAAGGCAAAAAGGTGAAGGTGGACGACTCGTTCCTCCAGCTTTCGCCCGAGGACCAGGCGAAGACCGTTGACGAGATCGCTGCTCATATCGGAATAACGCCGGAAGGTCAGGATGCGTCCCCTGCAGAACAGCCGACAGCCGATGACGACAGCCAGAAGGGCTTGCGCTCCGAACTCTCGGCCATGACACAGAACCCCGCGAAAGCGCTCTATGACCAGCGCCCGACGTGGCAGAAGCCGCTCATCGCCGCGCAGGACATCGGCAACATCATCGGGGATGACCTGACATTCGGCTTCGGTGACAAGGCGGCGGCTTTGATTCGTGCTCCCTTCACCGACAAGACCTATGCGGAAGAGCTTGCCGCGAACCGCCAAGGCACACAGAACGCTCGCGATCGGGCCGGTTCCGCTGCTTATGGCGCTGATGTGACGGCTGCTCTCATGCTGCCGCGGCTTCTTCCTGCGCAGGCTGGCGTTGTCGCCAACCCTGGCACGTTGGCGAAGCTTGGACGGTTTGCCGGTGGCGTCGTCAAGGGCGGCGCACAGGGTGCGGCAGTCGGCGCAGCTCAAGCGGCCGGACACGATACGGACATTGGCGAGGGCGCTGCAACCGGCTTGGCGTTCGGGGCG
>Ga0209256_1003038_pt1 | contig 12376 bp, 9 predicted proteins | sample AraplaCol_mCL_r2_2_FD_184270 | JGI IMG/M metagenome (GOLD analysis project Ga0209256, IMG submission 184270) | Arabidopsis root microbial communities from North Carolina, USA - plate scrape MF_Col_mCL_r2 (SPAdes) (version 3) | ecosystem: Host-associated > Plants > Roots > Endosphere | place: USA...
ATGCCTATGTGGAGCGGACGGCGCGGCATGCGAAGCTGATCATCGTGCGGGCGCTCGGCGGGGCGAGCTATTTCCACTATGCGCTGGAGGCGCTGCATGCGGTCGCGGCGCGCAGCGGTGCGCTGATAGCGGTTCTGCCGGGGGATTCCAAGCCGGATGCCGGGCTGACGCCGTTTTCCAATGTGGCGCTGGATGATCTGAATGCGCTCTGGGCCTATCTGATCGAGGGTGGCGATGCCAATGCGCGGGGCTTTCTCGCCTATGCGGCGGCGATGCTCTCGGGAGAAGAGAAGCCGGCGCCGGCTGTGCCGTTGATGAAGGCCGGGATCTGGTGGCCGGGGCGGGGGCTTGTCGGGGTCGAGGAGTGGCGGAAGCTCACCGGTTCTGTCGTCTCCCCACAGGGGAGAACATGCCCGGCAGGGCAGATGAGAGGGGCGAGCGACGGAGAGAGCGAGCAACAGGAGCACGATTTCGAGGTTTGTGGGGTGGCCCCCTCATCCGACCCTTCGGGCCACCGACCGGGGTCGAGCCACGGGTCTCGACCCGTCCTCCGGACCCCCGCTGGGGAGACGGGACAGGCAGCACCCGTCGTTGCCATCGCCTTCTACCGCGCACTCGTGCAGAGCGGCGAAACCCGCCCGGTCGAGGCACTGATCGAAACCCTGCAGGCGCAGGGTCTTCACCCTTTGCCGGTCTTTGCCTACAGTCTCAAGGATCCCGTCTCCAAGGGCATCCTCGAAGCCATCTTCGCCGATCTCCAACCCGACGTGGTCATCAACACGACAGGTTTTGCCGTGTCCGCACCCGGCGCCGATCGCGAGCCGACGGTGCTGGAGGCCAACGACGCGATCGTGCTGCAGGCGATCTTTTCCGCCTCGTCGCGGGCCGCCTGGGCCGCCTCATCGCAAGGCTTGTCGGCCCGCGATCTCGGCATGAACGTCGCGCTGCCGGAGGTGGATGGCCGCGTGCTTTCGCGCGCCGTCTCCTTCAAGGCTGCCGCTCGTTACGATGCCGCGGTCGAGGCTAATATCGTTTCCAGCGAGCCGGATGCCGGACGCATGGCCTATGTCGCGGCCCTTGCCGCCAATTGGGCGCGGCTGCGGCAGCGACCGGTTTCAGAGCGGCGTGTCGCGCTGGTCATGGCGAACTATCCGAACCGGGACGGACGGCTCGGCAATGGCGTCGGGCTCGATACGCCCGCCGGGACGATCGAGGTGATGCGGGCGATGGCGGAGGCTGGTTATCCGCTCGCCGATATTCCCGATGATGGCGATGCGCTCATGCGGCATCTGATGGCCGGGCCGACCAATTCCGGTTTCGACGGCAAGGTTGTGCGCGAGCGGCTTTCCTTGAGTCGATACAAGGATTTCTTCGCCTCTCTTCCCAATCAGATTCAGGATGAAGTCAACGCGCGATGGGGCGATCCGAAGGCCGATCCCTATATGCGCGAGGGTGCTTTTGCGCTCCCCTTTGCGCGTTTCGGCGGGCTGCTCGTCGGCATCCAGCCTGCACGCGGCTACAATATCGATCCGAAGGAAAGTTATCACTCGCCCGATCTCGTGCCGCCGCACGGCTATCTCGCCTTCTATGCCTTCCTGCGCCAAGAGTTCGGCGCCGATGCGGTGATCCACATGGGCAAGCATGGCAATCTGGAATGGCTGTCGGGCAAGGCACTGGCGCTGTCGGAAGCCTGTTATCCCGAAGCGATCCTCGGACCGCTGCCGCATCTCTATCCCTTCATCGTCAACGATCCGGGCGAGGGCACTCAGGCGAAGCGCCGCACGGCCGCCGTCATCATCGATCATCTGACGCCGCCGCTGACGCGGGCCGAAAGCTACGGGCCGCTCAAGGATCTGGAGGCGCTGGTCGATGAATATTACGAGGCCTCGGGCGTCGATCCCCGGCGTATCCGGCTGCTGTCCCGGCAGATCCTCGAGCTTGTTGCCGACATCGGGCTGGATCGGGACGCGGGGATTGCAAAGGGTGAGAGCGAAGGCGAGGCTTTGAAGAAGCTCGATGCCTATTTGTGCGATCTCAAGGAAATGCAGATCCGCGACGGGTTACATGTGTTTGGCGTGTCGCCCGAGGGCCGGCTGCTGACGGATCTCACCGTGGCGCTGGCGCGGGTGCCGCGTGGGCTGGGTGAGGGCGGGGATGCGAGTTTGCAGCGGGCGATTGCGGGGGATGTGTTGACTTTCCCCCTTCTCCCCAGCGGGGAGAAGATGTCCGTCAGGACAGATGAGGGGGCAAGCGACGTGAGGAGCGAGCGGCTGAGCGAAGGCGAGGCCGAGCCTATGGCCCCCTCATCCGACCCGTCGGGCCACCTTCTCCCCGCTGGGGAGAAGGGGAGCCGCGTGCTTCAGCGTTCCTTCGATCCACTTGATTGTGACATGGCCGGCAATTGGGTCGGCTCACGTCCGGCAATCCTGGCAGAAATCACCGATGCCCCCTGGCGCACGAACGGCGACACAGTCGAGCGCATCGAACTGCTCGCCGCCAAGCTCGTTTCCGGCGAACTCGCTTGCTCAAGCCTCTGGTCCCAAACCAGACGGGTGCTCGACGCAATCGAAGCTCGCCTCAAACCTTCCATCCTCGCCTGCGGTCCGGCTGAAATCACCAGTCTGCTGCGCGGCCTCGACGGTCGTTTCGTCCCGCCCGGTCCATCCGGTGCACCGACGCGCGGGCGGCCTGACGTGTTGCCGACCGGGCGGAATTTCTACTCCGTGGACAGCCGCGCGGTGCCGACACCGGCCGCCTACGAACTCGGCAAGAAATCCGCCGAATTGCTGATCCGCCGCTACGTGCAGGATCACGGCGAATGGCCTGTCTCCTTCGGGCTGACGGCCTGGGGCACGTCCAATATGCGCACCGGCGGCGACGATATCGCCCAGGCGCTGGCGCTGATCGGCGTGAAGCCGGTCTGGGACATGGCCTCGCGGCGCGTCACCGGCTACGAGATCATTCCGCCAGCCATGCTGCGGAGGCCGCGGGTGGATGTGACGTTGCGGATCTCCGGTTTCTTTCGCGATGCCTTTCCCGAGCAGATCGCGCTCTTCGACAAGGCGATCCGCGCTGTCGGCGCACTCGACGAGGATGCGGCCGACAATCCGATAGCCGGGCGCATGCGCGGCGAGGCGGCGCGGCTAATCGCTGCCGGGCTAGACGAGAAGGCGGCGGCAAAGCGGGCGGGCTATCGCATCTTCGGGTCCAAGCCGGGTGCGTATGGGGCGGGCTTGCAGGCGCTGATCGATGAGAAGGGCTGGGAGCGGCGGGCCGATCTTGCCGAAGCCTATCTCGTCTGGGGCAGCTATGCCTATGGTGCGGGTGAAGAAGGCAAGGCCGAGCGCGGCGTCTTCGAGGAGCGGTTGCGCTCCATCCAGGCTGTTGTGCAGAACCAGGACAATCGCGAGCATGACCTGCTCGACAGCGATGATTACTACCAGTTCGAAGGCGGCATGGCGGCGGCGGCCGAGGCGTTGGGCGGAGTGCGGCCGGCGATCTATCACAACGATCATTCACGGCCGGAAAAGCCTGTGATCCGTTCGCTCGAAGAGGAGATCGGGCGGGTGGTGCGCGGGCGAGTCGTCAATCCGAAATGGATCGAGGGCGTGATGCGCCATGGCTACAAGGGTGCTTTCGAGATTGCTGCGACGGTGGACTATCTCTTTGCCTTTGCGGCGACGACGGGGGCTGTCGGCAACCATCATTTCGAGGCGGTCTATCAGGCTTTCGTCGCTGATCCCAAAGTGCGCGATTTCATGGAGGAGAAGAACCCGGCGGCGCTCTCCGAAATGAAGGAGCGGCTGCTGGAGGCGATCGAGCGCAGGCTCTGGACGCCGCGCAGCAACTCGGCGCAATTCGACCTTACAGACATCAACGAAACCAAGAAAAAAGCAGGCAGCCAATCATGAGCGAAGAGCCAGTCGTACCAGCCGAAAAGGACGATGCACGTCACAACGAGAAGATGGCGAAGAAGAAGGCCGCGCGTGACAAGATCATGGCGACCAAGACGGATGAGAAGGGCCTCATCATCGTCCATACCGGCAAGGGCAAGGGCAAGTCGTCTTCCGCCTTCGGCATGATCTTCCGCCACATCGCCCACGGCAAGCCTTCGGCCGTCGTGCAGTTCATCAAGGGTGCGATGTGGACGGGCGAGCGCGATCTGATCGAGAAGCATTTCTCCGACATCTGCCAGTTCCACACGATGGGCGAGGGCTTTACCTGGGAGACGCAGGACAGGGCGCGCGATGTGGCGGCAGCAGGGGCGGCCTGGGAAAAGGCCAAGGAGCTGATCCGCGACGAGCGCAATTCCATGGTGCTGCTCGACGAGATCAATATCGCACTGCGCTACGACTATCTCGATATCAACGAAGTCGTCGAATTCCTGAAGAACGAGAAGCCTTACATGACGCATGTCGTGCTGACGGGGCGCAATGCCAAGGACGAGCTGATCGAGATTGCCGATCTGGTGACCGAGATGGAGCTCGTCAAGCATCCCTTCCGCTCCGGCATCAAGGGTCAGCCGGGCGTGGAGTTCTAAAGCAATTCCAGCAAATATGTCCGCGGTTTTGCGTCCGGAATTGCGCGGAAAAGGTCTAGTTGGCCAGATGGCTGCGCAGGATCGCGGCCGTCTCCTCATCGGCCGGGAAGAGCGTTTCGATCGCGAGTTCCGACAGGGTGATATCGACGGGCGTGCCGAAGACTGTTGTCGTCGAGATGAAGGAGAGCAGGCCGGCCCTGGTCGAAAGCTGCAGGGGCACGGCGATGCCGGCGAGGTCGGTATGGGGCTCGACCGCCTCTTGGGGCGCGGGGTAGGAGAGCAGTTCCTCCAAGAGCTTTTCCAGCACGGGATCGCCCGAGACCGATATCTGCTGGCGTAGCCTATCGAGCAGGTGGGCACGCCATTCGGCGAGATTGGCGATTTGCCGTGCCAGGCCCTGCGGGTGCAGGCTGAGGCGGAGCACGTTGACGGGTGGTTCCAGCAATGTGGGATCGGCGATGGTTTCGAGCAGCGGCGTCAGGGCGGCGTTGGCGGCGATCAACGTCCAGTGGCGGTCGATCGCGATGGCAGGATAGGGCTCATGGCCTTTCAGCACCCTGTCGATGGCGCGGCGTGCAGGAAGAAGGGCCGGATCGTCCAGTTTGCGTTCGGCAAAGACGGGGGCGAAACCCGCTGCGAGAAGCAGCGGGTTGCGATCACGCAAGGGCACGCCGAGGCGTTCGGCGAGATGCAGGAGCATTTCGCGGCTCGGGGTCGAGCGCCCGCTCTCGATGAAGCTCAGGTGCCGTTGCGAGATATCGGCTTCCAGCGCGAGATCGAGCTGGCTCATGCGGCGGCGCTGGCGCCATTCGCGCAGATGATCTCCGAGAGAGCGGGCGGTCGGGCTCATCAGGCGGCTTCCGGCAGTTGGTCGATGAAGCCGCGGACGGATTTCAGCTTGCCGTCTTCGAATTCGGCGAAATCCGTGCCCTTGATCAGCGCTTCGCCATTGTCGGGACCGAGGCCCCAGGAGAAGCGCAGGTTGTCGCCGTAGCCATCGGCGGTACCGATCAATTCGAAGCGGAAGCCGGGGAAGCGGCTCTGCACGGCCTCGACCAGCGAATTGATCTGCTCGTGGCCTTCGCCGCGCATCAGCGGGTCGATATAGGTCGCGGCTTCCGTCCAGCTCTCGGCGATCAGGGCACGGCGGCGGGTGGCATCCGTCTCGTTCCAGATCGCGAGATAGCGCTCGGCGTTGGTCCTTGCCTTGTTCATCTGGGTGTCGTTCATCGGGTCGTCTCCTTTTGATCGCCTGCCATGTTCAGGCAGGGCGATCATCGGCGAAAGCGGTGCAGCCTATCAATTACGCCTGACGTAATGGAAGCCTGATTGCCGGTATCAAATCCAGGTCGCGGCTTGGTGATTTGACAGGTGAGGAGCGAGCCCGAAGATTTGCGGCAACTCTTTTGCCCCGGGAGGAGAAACCCCATGAAAACCCGTTCCTGCAAGGCTTTAGCCGCCTTCGCCATCGCACTTCTCGGCGCTTCGGCCACGCAAGCGAATGTGATCGACGACTGGAATACGATCAAGGTGCCCGCTGCACCGGTGCTGAGGCCGGTCAATGTGAATTTATCGGATACGGCGCTGCTGCTGCTCGATTTCAACGGCGCGCAGGACCCATCGAAAGGGCCGTGCAACACGAAGACCAAGCCCCGCTGCATCGCCTCGCTGCCGAAGGTGGAAAAGCTTTTGAACGAGGCACGCAAGAGCGGCGTGCCCGTCATCTACAGCATTACCGGCGGCGCCACGAAGGGCGATATCGCCAGCGTACTGGCGCCGAGAGAGGGCGATCCGGTGGTGCAGGGCGGCGCCAACAAGTTCATCAACACCGATCTCGAAAAGATCCTGACCGAAAAGCACATCAAGACCATCATCGTGGCCGGCACGGCATCCGAAGGCGCGGTCCTGAATACGGCGGCCTATGCGGCGCTGACAGGCATGAACATCATCCTGCCGGTCGACGGCATGTCGTCGACCGATCCCTATGCCGAGCAATATGTCGCCTGGCATTTCGCCAATGCGCCGGGTGTTTCGGCCAAGACAGTGTTGACGACCATCGACGAGATCAAATTCTAGACGCCAAGCCAGACACGCAGCGGGTTTGCGGGGTCGGAGAGCAGCTTTATCGCAAAGGCGATGCAGACGATGACGAGCAGCGGCTTGATGAGCCTTGCGCCGATGCGCATGGCGAGCCGCGAGCCGAGCTGCGCGCCGAGGAACTGGCAGGCACCCATCAGCAGGCCGATCTTCCAGAGCGTGGCGCCGAAGCTTGCGAAGACGACGAGCGCGCCGAAATTCGAACCGAGATTAAGAAGCTTGGTGTGGGCGGTTGCCTTCAGCATGCCGAAGCCGGCAAGCGTGACGAAGGCCAGCATGAAGAAGGAGCCGGTGCCGGGGCCGAAGACGCCATCGTAGAAGCCGATGACCGGCACCAGCGTCAGCCCGAAGAGGAAGGGTGTCATCCGGCGGTGCGTGTCGGAATCGTTGAGGTTCGGCTTGACGGCGAAGAAGAGGGCGATCGCCACCAGGAGCACCGGCATGACGGCCTGCAGAACCTGGCCGGGCACGAGCGTGGCAAGGGCCGCACCCAGCGAGCCACCCATGACGGCCATCAGCGCCATCGGCAATTGTTCCGAAAGCTTCACATGGCCCTTGCGGGCATAGGCGATGGTTGCAGAGGCGGCTCCGAAGAGGGATTGCACCTTGTTGGTGCCGAGGGTCTGCAGCGGCGGAATGCCTGCAATCAGCATGGCGGGGACGGTGATGAGGCCGCCGCCGCCGGCGATGGAATCGACGAAACCGGCAAAGAAGGCAGCCGCGCAGAGCAGCAGAAGCAGATGGATGGCGATGTCAGGCAAGAGATTATTCCGGGAGGGGCATTCGGGGCGGGGGCTTTCGGGCGGCCTTGTTGCATTTCCGGCCATGAGCTGCAATGGCATGGCGGACACAGCGGGGTGCAATCGGCTGATGGGAATGAGCGACATCACCATTGATGAGACAAGGCGGCATGTGCTCGGGCTCGGCTGCGAGCGCGGGACTTCGCCTGCCGAGGCGATGGCTTTAGCAGCCCAGGCATTGGACGCGGCCGGTATCGCGGACATGGCGCTGTCTGCGGTTGCCTCGATCGACAGCCGCAGACAGGAGCCGGCGATCCTTGCCGTTGCCGCGCATTTTTCCGTGCCTGCCGTGTTCTTCGACGCGGCGCGGCTGGAAGCGGAGACGCCGCGGCTGAAAAATCCCTCCGAGATCGTGTTTGCCCGTGTCGGCTGCCATGGGGTGGCGGAAGCGGCCGCCCTTGCGGCCCTGGGCGCGGATGCTGAACTCGTGCTCGGCAAGATCAAATCTCGACATGCGACAGCGGCCGTCGCCCGCATCGGGTTGCACAAAGCCTGACGGGCGCTATGGTGGCGGCACTTCGCGGCGCCATCCGGCTGCCGGCGACTCGCATCCGGAGCACTTCCGATCCTGATTCACGGATTTGCTCTATCCCTTTGTTTTTATGCAATTTCGAGTACAAGGCCGCCGCACGGTTTTGCTGGAATTGTTCTGGAGGATACACATGCACAAGGTCATTTATGACACCGATCCGGGCGTTGATGACGCAATGGCGCTGCTTTTCCTGCACCGCCATCCGGAGATCGATCTAGTCGGCATCACCACTGTCTTCGGCAATGCCTCGATCGAGACGACGACGCGCAATGCGCTGTTCCTGAAGCGGGAATGGGATATCGCGGCCCCCGTTGCCAAGGGCGCGAGCGTCACCATCGATCCCAAGCGTCACGAGCGCCCCTGGCCGACCATGGTGCATGGCGAAAATGGCCTCGGCGACATGCCGGTGCCCGAGACGATCGATCTGCCGCTCGATCCGCGTCCGGCATATCGCTTCATCATCGAGACCGTGCGGGCCAATCCGGGCGAGGTGACGCTGGTTGCCGTCGGGCGCATGACGAACCTCGCGCTGGCGCTGAAGGAAGATCCCGGCATTGCAGGCCTCGTGAAGGAAGTCGTCATCATGGGCGGCAATTTCTATGTGCCGGGCAATGTCTCGCCGGTTGCCGAAGCCAATATTCATGGCGATCCGGAAGCGGCCGATATTGTGCTGACCGCGCCGTGGAAGGTGGTCGTCATCGGTCTCGATGTGACCGCGATCACGACGATGAGCAGGGCCTATCTGCGCGACATGGCGGACAAGGGCGACAAGGCGGTCAAGCAGCTCAACGAACTCTCGCAATCCTATATCGACTTCTACAAGCATGCGGTCGAGGACGGGATGATGGTGCATGACAGCTGTGCTGCCGTCTATGTCGTGGCGCCGGACCTGTTCAAGACGATTACCGGCGCGCTGCGCGTCGTCTGCGGCGGCATTGCCGATGGCCAGACGGTGATCAAGCCGGACGGCCGTCGGTTCCCGCCGGGCGACTGGGATGGCCTGCCGAGCCAGGTGGTTGCAACCGGTATCGAGTCGGAAAAGGTGCTCTCCCTGATCCGCGATACACTGCTGCGCGTCTGATTGCCTCAGACGGGCCGGATGCGCGATCTGCTGCCGGCCCGTTTCCAATTCCGGAATCCAATCAATCGTTTATCTGGATTGCTTGCGAGCTTGATTCCGGTTCTTGCGGAGTTGATTCAATCGCGTTTTGTCAACTTCCAGTGCGCGGCCCTCGACGCCGTTGACCTCGTCATCCGGCGGGCCTAGATCAGCTGGATGATCGATGGTGCATTCTCACATCTGCCGGCGCTGGAGCCGGGCAGCGTCTGGCTTGTCGGTGCCGGTCCGGGTGACCCGGGCCTGCTGACGCTGCTAGCTGCGAAGGGATTGGCGGAAGCCGATGTTGTCGTCCACGACGCGCTGGTCAACGAAGACTGTCTGAAGCTCGCGCGGACGGGTGCGGAGCTCGAATATGCTGGCAAACGCGGCGGCAAGCCCTCGGCCAAACAGCGGGATATTTCTCTGCGGTTGGTGGAACTGGCGCGGGCGGGCAAACGCGTGCTGCGGCTGAAAGGCGGCGATCCCTTCGTTTTCGGCCGTGGCGGGGAAGAGGCGCTGACGCTGGTCGAGCACAATATCCCGTTCCGCATCGTGCCAGGCATCACGGCCGGCATCGGCGGGCTGGCCTATGCCGGCATTCCGGTCACGCATCGCGAGATCAACCATGCCGTGACGTTCCTCACCGGCCACGATTCCTCCGGCATCGTGCCCGATGCGATCAACTGGAGTGCGATCGGCAAGGGTTCGCCCGTCATCGTCATGTATATGGCGATGAAACATATCGCCCAGATCAGCGCCAATCTGATTGCATCGGGCCGTTCGGCATCCGAGCCTGTCGCCTTCGTCTGCAATGCGGCAACTGGCGAGCAGCAGGTGCTGGAAACCACGCTTGGAGAAGCGCCTGCAGCTGTTGCCGCTTCCGGGCTGGAACCGCCTGCAGTCGTCGTCGTTGGCGAGGTGGTACGGCTTCGCGCTTCGCTTGACTGGCTCGGCGCGCTCGGCGGGCGCCGCCTGCAGCCCGATCCCTTTCGTCATGCCGGCGGGCAGGGAAAGGAGACGGCATGAGCGGATTGCTGATCGCTGCGCCATCCTCCGGCTCCGGCAAGACCACGGTGACACTCGGGCTGCTCCGGGCGCTGCGCGACCGCGGCGTGGCCGTTGCGCCCGGCAAGGCCGGCCCCGACTATATCGATCCGGCCTTCCATGCTGCGGCGAGTGGCTCGCTCTGCCTGAATTTCGATCCGTGGGGCATGCGGCAGGAGCTGATTTCGGCTAACGCGACACTGCATCGTTCCGGCGACCGCGTGCTGCTCATCGAGGGCATGATGGGCCTGTTCGACGGCGCGGCCGACGGGCGCGGCACGGCGGCGGAACTTGCGGCGCAGCTTGGGCTTTCCGTGGTGCTCGTCGTCGATGCCTCGCGGCTGTCACAATCGGTGGCGCCCCTCGTCAGCGGCTTTGCGGGATTTCGCGCCGATGTGCGCATTGCCGGCGTCATCCTGAACAAGGTCGGCAGCGACCGGCATGAGATGATGCTGCGCCAGGCGCTGGAAGCGATCCGCATGCCCATCGTCGCTGTCATCCGCAAGGATGCGATGCTGGCGCTGCCCGAGCGGCATCTCGGGCTGGTGCAGGCCGGCGAGCATGGGGCGCTCGAGGAATTCATCGAATATGCGGCCAATGCCGTTTCCGAAGAGTGCAATTTCGAGTTCCTGATGCGCATCGCGCGGCAGGGCTTGAACCGGCCTTCGGCTGCCAATATCGCCCGGCTGATGCCCTTCGGCCGGCACATCGCCGTTGCCCGCGATATCGCCTTTGCCTTCTGCTATGAGCACATGCTGCTCGGCTGGCGGCGGCGCGGGGCGGAGATTTCCTTCTTCTCGCCGCTTGCCGATGAAGCGCCGGCAGCCGATGCCGATGCGATCTATCTTCCCGGCGGCTATCCGGAACTGCATGCAGGAAAGCTGGCGGCTGCGCAGAATTTTGCCAGGGCGATGAGGGCCGCGGCGGCCCGCGGCCTGCGCATCTACGGCGAATGCGGCGGCTACATGGTGCTCGGCGACGGACTGATCGATGGGGAAGGCGTGCGCCATGAAATGCTCGGCCTGCTGCCGGTCGTCACCAGCTATGAGACGCGCCAGCGGCACCTCGGCTATCGGCATGTGACGCCGCTTGCGGGCGCCTTCTTCGACAAGGCGATGACGGCGCATGAATTTCACTATTCCACCATCGTCTCCGAAGGCGAGGGCGACCGGCTGTTTTCGACGCAGGATGCGCTTGGAAACGATCTCGGTACGGCGGGCCTCAGGCGCGGGCAGGTCGCCGGCTCCTACATGCACCTGATCGATCTTGCCGGGACAGCCGCATGAACGCGCCCATCGTGCATGGCGGCGGCATCACCGCGGCGGCGGCAAGCTTCGGCGGCCGGCTGGAGGACTGGCTCGATCTTTCGACCGGCATCAATCCCAACCCGGTGGCGCTGCCGGAAATCCCTGCAAGGGTCTGGCATCGGCTGCCGGATCGGCATCTTATCGAGACGGCGCGGCATGCGGCGCGGGACCACTATCGCAGCGGTGGAATCCTGCCGCTGCCGGTTCCGGGCACGCAGTCCGTCATCCAGCTTCTGCCGCGCCTGGTTCCGGTCGGCGGGCTTTCCGCCGAGGGCCGGCGCGTGGCGATCCTCTCCCCGACATATGGAGAGTATGCGCGAGCTTTTACGGCTGCCGGTTTCGTCGTCGATGCGGTTGATCATATCGATGATATCGGCACGCAGCATGGACTGGCCGTCGTGGTCAATCCGAACAACCCGGATGGCCGGATCCATGCTGCCGACAGGCTGGAAGCACTGCATGAACGGCTGAAGGCGGGCGGCGGTTTCCTTGTTGTCGACGAGGCTTTCGGGGACACAAGCCCGGACACGAGCCTTGCGCCGCGTGCAGCGAGGCTTTCGAACCTGATCATCTTCCGCTCCTTCGGAAAATTCTTCGGGCTGGCGGGGCTGCGGCTCGGCTTTGCCATTGCGCGGGGCGATATTCTTGTGCGTTTCGAGGACTGGCTCGGCCCCTGGGCCGTATCGGGTCCGGCGCTTGCGATTGCCGGTTCGCTGTTGAATTCTGATGTCTCCGGGATCGCCACCTCGATTGCCGAGCGGCAGGCGGGCCTGCATGCGGTGCTGGCCGGGGCCGGCCTTGTCATTGCCGGTGGTACACCGCTTTTTACCCTTGTTGCCGACGCCAGGGCCGGTGACATTTACACGACTCTCTGCCGCCATCATATTCTCGTCCGCCGGTTCGATTATGCGCCGGACTGGCTGCGCTTCGGCCTTGCCCCCGACGCTGCCGATGATG
>Ga0209256_1003039_pt1 | contig 12375 bp, 11 predicted proteins | sample AraplaCol_mCL_r2_2_FD_184270 | JGI IMG/M metagenome (GOLD analysis project Ga0209256, IMG submission 184270) | Arabidopsis root microbial communities from North Carolina, USA - plate scrape MF_Col_mCL_r2 (SPAdes) (version 3) | ecosystem: Host-associated > Plants > Roots > Endosphere | place...
TGTCGCTCTTGGCGGTGAACTGAACCTGAGCGCGCGTACGGGCGTTCCAGTCCGAGGTGCCCTTCTGATCCGGGCCGCCATAGACTTCAAAACGCAGGTAACCGCTGACCTTGAGGCAGGTTTCGGTACCTGGGATGTAGAAGTAGCCCGTGCCGTACGCGTCGCAGACGCGGACGTATTCAACTGCCTCGCGTTCAGCGGCGACGATTGCGTCAGCAGCAAAAACCGGCGTGGACGCGGCAGCAAATGCTGCGGCGGAGGTCAGCAAAGCCATCCGTATGTTCATTTGAAAATCCATCTCCCTTCGATGGAACCGCCGCCACGAGGATCGGGCATTCCAATAATTCACCTTTCGCGTGAATCAGCGAATCTGATTATAGTCATCCCACCCTCTGCTAGATCTATCAATTCGCCGCCTGCCAAAATCATTGCCTGCGACCGCCATTTCAAATGATTGTTGTTTTCATGTGACAAATACAATTTGCTAATGCGTAGGGCGCCTCTTCCCGCTGACCGCAAGGCAACCATCGCCCCATTACCCGGACGTGTCAGTTGCTCCAAGAAAACAAGAAGGTGAAGCGCAGGAGCCGTTCCACCGGCGATGCATGCCGTAGCAGGGGTGTAAGATACCGTATACTACCCTACTTGGAGATGTAACATTCTTTGCCGTTGCAATCTCATCGGATACCATTCCAACTAGCAAAACTCGAAGTCCGCATTTCGATGTGTCCAATGCCCCGCAGGAATGCGACAGTGGGAGGAATGATGATGATGGAAGCGGGAATCTACGCAAAATTTGTCGATCTCAGCCCCTTTGAGATCAAGGACGAACTCATCAGGCTAGCTCAGGCCGACAAGTCGGGTCGAACATACCTCAACGCCGGGCGAGGCAACCCCAACTGGATCGCAACCAAGGCGCGTGAAGCTTTCTTCCTTCTCGGTCAGTTCGCACTGACCGAGGCCAAGCGTGTTTCCTTCGATGAAGAAGCTGGTCTCGCGGGAATGCCGCCCGTCGACGGATGCTACAAGCGGCTGAAGGCATGGGTGGAAAAGCGCAAGGGTGATCCGGACACGCCTGGCGCCGAGACGCTCGACGCCGTGGTGGATTTCGCCATCAAGAAATTTGCCTTCGAGCCTGATAAGTTCGTCAACGAACTCACGGATTCGATCATCGGCGACCACTATCCGGTTCCCGACCGCGCACTGTTGCACAACGAAGCAATCACTCATGAATATCTGATGTGGGCCATGTGCGCGGGCCACCGCCCCTCCGCGAAATTCGACCTCTACCCGGTCGAGGGAGGCACCGCAGCCATGTGCTACATCTTCAAAGCCCTGAAGAATGCTCGCCTTCTAAATTCCGGCGATACCATTGCACTCGTCACGCCGATCTTCACGCCCTATCTCGAGATGCCGCATCTCGAGGACTATTCGCTGAAGCAGATCCACGTTTCGGCGGAGGCGGAAGACCGTTTCCAGTTGACCGAAGAAGACCTGAAGCCGCTCGCGGACAAGTCCGTCAAGGCGCTGTTCATCGTCAATCCTGGCAATCCTTCCGCGGTCGCGATCGATCCGGAAAGCATGAACCGACTGGTCAAATTCGTCAAAACAAAGCGCCCCGACCTGATGATCCTGACGGATGACGTCTACGGCACCTTCGTTCCGAATTTCGAATCCGTCATGGGCCATCTGCCTCACAACACGATCGGCGTCTACTCCTATTCAAAGTACTTCGGATGCACCGGCTGGCGCCTCGGTGTCGTCGCCGTCGCCCAGGACAACATCTTCGACAAGATGCTCCGACAGATGCCCGAGGCCACGCAAAAACTTCTCGACGCACGCTACAAGGCTCTGACGCCGCATCCCCGCGATCTCAAGTTCATCGATCGCGTCGTCGCCGATAGCCGCGATGTGGCGCTAAACCACACGGCCGGCCTGTCGCTCCCGCAACAGGTGATGATGTCGCTGTTCAGCCTCGTCGAAATGATGGACGAGGAAAAGATCTATCAGAAGGCGTGCATGGCCATCTGCCAGCGCCGGTTCGACAGGCTGATGAATGGAATGGGGATCGAGTTCAAGGCTCGCCCCTATTTCGACCGCTACTACGGCATCATCGACTATGAATATTGGGCGCGCAAATATGTAGGCGACGAGGTAACGGATTGGGTGAAGGAGAACATTCACCCGCTCGACATCGCCTTCAAGCTCGCCGAGGACCACGGCATCGTGGTGCTGAACGGATCGGGCTTCGAGGCGCCGAACTGGTCGGTGCGCGTGTCCTTCGCCAACCTGCCGGACGAGGCCTACGATTCGATCGGCCGGGCCATCCGCGCGGTGGCGAGAGGTTACCTCCAGGCCTACCGCGCCGCCAAGGGCGAGACGGCCCAGCCATAGGCCGGCCGCCGCTCGTGCTTTACGAAACGACGTCGCAGAGACCCTACGCAGGAGATCGTCGCTATGTTGCAGTGGTTAGCCGGAACGCTTCAGAAATATCCTGAGATCGCGATCTTTCTATCGTTGGCGATCGGCTATTTCGTCGGCAAGTTCACCTACAGGGGGCTGGGACTGGGCGCCGTCACCTCAACCCTGCTAGCTGCAGTGATCATCGGACAGCTCGGCATCACGATCTCACCGAACGTCAAATCAGTGTTCTTCCTGATGTTCCTCTTCGCGGTTGGCTACGGCGTCGGGCCGCAATTCGTGCGCGGCATCGCCTCCGACGGCCTGCCGCAGGCGGCCTTTTCCGTGGTCGTCTGCATCTACTGCCTGATAGTTCCGGTGGTGGTTGCAATGATCGCCGGCTACGACGTCGGCTCGGCCGCCGGCCTCTATGCGGGCTCGCAAACCATTTCCGCCTCCATGGGACTGGCCACCGATGCGATAAACCGCCTCGGCCAGGCGGCCGAGCAGACCCAGGCGACACTCAACGCCATGCCGATCGCCTATGCGGTGACCTATATCTTTGGCACCGCGGGCTCGGCAGTCATTCTGGCACTCGTCGGTCCGCGGCTCCTTGGAATCGACCTCGTCGCCGCCTGCAAGGATTACGAGACGCGCCACAGCGCCGCGTCGGAGTTCGGCGGAGCGGGATCGGCCTGGCACCGCTTCGAACTCAGGGCCTACCATATCAAGCCGGAGGGCCGCGCCGTGGGCATGACCGCGAAGCAAGCCGAGGCGATGGTGCCGGACGCACGCGTTTTCGTCGAGCGCATCCGCCGTGACGGCCGGATCGAGGAGGCGACCGCCGATACGGTACTCAAGGCCGGAGACGTCGTAGCCGTGGCCGGTCCACGCGACGTACTGGTCGAGGTGCTTGGCCAGGCCGCCGAGGAAGTGAACGATCCCGAGCTTCAGAACGTCCGCACCGAGGGCGTCGACATCTACGTCACGTCCAAGGCAGTCGACGGCAAAACGTTGTCCGAACTCGCCAACTCGCCTACGGTGCGCGGCGTTTTCCTGCGCAAGATCGTTCGCGGTGCAACCGCGACCGTAATCCCGATCCTCCCCGACACCAAGATCCACCGCGGCGACATTCTAACCCTCGTCGGCCGCCCGCAGGACATCACCGCGGCGACGAAAGACATCGGTTACCCCGACCGTGCCACTGACATCGCCGACGTCGCCTTCATCGGCGCCGCGATTGCGCTCGGCGCGTTGGTCGGCGCGTTCGTCCTCAACATCGGTGGCGTGCCCCTGACGCTGTCCACTGCCGGCGGCGCGCTGATTTCCGGCCTCGTCTTCGGTTGGCTTCGCTCGGTGCATCCGACCTTCGGACGGATCCCGTCCTCGACCGTCTGGTTCATGAACTCGGTCGGCCTCAACGTCTTCATCGCGGTGGTCGGCATCAGTGCCGGCCCCGGCTTCGTCGCGGGACTGAAAGAGCTTGGAGCAAGCCTGTTTCTCTGGGGCGTCGTTGCGACTACCGTTCCGCTGATCCTCGCGATGTACACGGGAAAATACCTATTCAAATTCGACCCGGCCATCCTGTTCGGCGCCTGCGCCGGGGCGCGCACGACCACGGCGGCGCTCGGCATGATCACCGACGCGGCCAAGAGCCAGGTTCCCGCGCTCGGCTATACCGTGACCTATGCGATCGGCAATACGCTGCTGACGATCTGGGGAATGGTCGTGGTCATGTTGTTAGGCTAATTTATCGTAGGGGCGACTGGCGACCTAATCTTAGGGCCACCAGCCCAAATTATCACACCATCGCCGTCTTCAGGGGCTGGCCGCAACGGAGGCGGCCGTAGAGTTCGAAGCCGTTGGCAGGCACCAACAATCCATGTAGAGTGGCTACGCGAAGATCCCGCCAAACGCGTCCCAATTTGTCGGCCGCTCCCGCAGCCGATCCGCCATACGCCAATGCCAACATGTCCACCGCATCGATGATGAGGCGGACGGCTAGTGCGATGTCGCGGCGAATGCGAGCGCGGTCAAGCAGTGGCATGTATTCACCCATGGACTCTGCATTGAGGTCAAGAGCTTCGGCCGCGCACCGCACGAGGATATCCGCCGTATCGATTTTCGCGGTAATTTCGCCGACCTGCAAATGTGTCACTGCGGATTCGATCTTCGTCTCATTGAGGCCAAAGATTACGCGGCCGGGCAATCGATCAAGGAAGATGTCAAGGGCAGTCTGTGCCGCGCCCAAGATCGGGAAAAGCTGCGAAATCGTAAGCAAAGGATCTACAGCAGTGCGATAGAGCGGCGCGGTTGCCAGCGCTGCTTGAGTCTCGCCTGCAAATAATGCAGAGGCCGGCGTCACAAGATCTCCGGGTACGAAGACGTCCTTGACAAGCACGCCGGAACTACCCGTGCCTCTGAGACCCATGACGTCCCAATCGTCCAAAATTGTAATGTCTTCGATGGGTATGAGAGCAAAGCCCAGGTCAGTGATGTCCCCAGCCTCGTTTACCAGAGGTATCGCAAGCAGATCCCAGTTGGCATGATAGACCCCAGAATTGAAGGCCCATCGGCCTTCTTCTATGACATAGCCTCCTGATGCTTTACGGACCTTGGCCTTGACGAGGGACGCAGCAACGCATCCGCGGAAGCCACCAGGCGTGGCGGACAGCCGGTCTTTGATATGCTGGGGAAACAGCGCATAAAGGATCCATGCGGCGTTGTTCATCAGAGCCGCAACCCAGCCAATGGATAGATCGCCGCGTCCCAGTTCCGTGATTGCGGCTTTTCTGGTCTTCACATTTGCTTGTAAGCCGCCATAGTTTCGGGGCGTCGACAGATCAAACAGCCCCTTCTCGAGGATGCGGTCGAAAAGATCGCGTGGAATTCTGCCGAGCGCGTGAATTTCCTCAGAGCGGCGGCGAATTTCCGGTACAAGCTCACCGGCGCGGGCGACAATCGTTTCGTCTATTCCCGCCGAAGAATTGGAATTGGGATCACGGTTACTCATCGCATTTGGTTCCCTGTTTTGCGGAGGCGCCTGAGATGACAGCCTCTTGTCCAGCTATTCATCACACTAGCGGGCGTGCCGGCCGCACGCCCTTGCCCATCCATTCAGCTGCCACGATGAAAGCCCGGGGTTGCAGCCATCACGCTAAGTACCGGACGCGAAGTCTTCAGCAATCTGCATCAGTGCCGCTGCGAGCCGGTCGGGCATCGAGAAGAACGGGGAGTGATCGCTCGGCAAGGTAATTACTGGCGAGCAGGGTAGGACGGCCTGCATGTCACGCTGTTGTTGCAAGGGGATCGCGGCATCGTCGGCCAGTTCGACATAGCCGCGAGGCAGTTGCGCAAAGCCTTCGCCCGTCTGTATTAGGTCCGTAAAGAGAGCGAACGGTTGAGGCCTCAGCCGGACGAGTGCGCGCTCCACTTTATCGGATGGGCATTTGCCATAGAAAAATTGCGGAGCGATCCGCAGATCGACGAACGCACTGCCGTCCGGCTGCATTATCAGCAACTCGGCACCGGCCTGCGGCCCGGCCGAGCGCGTGCTCGCCGTCGCAATGCTGTCGCCATCGGGCAGCACGTACGCGCCGACATAGATCAGCCCCGAGATCCTATCGCTCGCATCTTCCGCCGCCTGACTGATCACCGCCCCACCGGCGCTATGCCCCACAAGGACGACGGGCTCTCCGATCGTCGCGAGCAGCTCCGATATTCGGCCAGCACAGCGCGCAAGCGAGACCTCTACGGGCGGCGTGTGATCTTCGCCGAGCCCCGGCAGGTCGGGTGCATAGGCCTTGTGCCCAGCCGCCTCGAGGAGCGGCACGACATCCTCCCAGCACCATCCGCCATGCCACGCTCCATGAACAAGAACGAATACCGCCATGAAATCAGCTCCCGGTTTATGTACGCCCGTCTGATCGAGGAGCGTCGGCTCGTGCGAGATTGGGTCACCACATCATCGAAATGCAGCAACGACAGAAGATACTGTGCGAGCACTAGTCGGTGTAGGGCCGAATAACAGGACTCACGATCTCAATTTCCCGGACAGTGGACCTGTTAGAGGCGCATGGCCTCGACAGCAAAGTCGATTATCGCTCGACCAGAGCATAGACATCGATGGCATTTTCCTGCCCTGGCACAGCAAGCGGGCCGACGCATTCGAACTGGCTTGCGCCTCCAAGTAGCGCCACGAAATATCAGCCTTTTCCAGATGGCAGCTTCGTTGGATCTCAGTGTCCGCGCTTCCAAGAAACTGTGTCCTTGATTGCACGGCTATCGAATGATGGTGCAGGCGGTACACTAATCTCAAGTGGATGGCGTCACTGGGTTGGCGCCAAAGGAGAATTTCCGAATCCACAGGGGGCGACTGTGCAAGGATACAAAGCGGTATGAAACCCGCCAACCTCGGATCGACGTCATCACAACCTTCATCGCAATCGTCGAGGCCGGACGTGGTGTTTCCAAGTCCGTCGTTAGCCAACTATTGGGAAAAACCTTAGCGCGGCACAGCAGGAGAGAAATCATGGACCAGATGATTATCAACGGCGTAAACAGTCAGACGTTCGTCTGCTCAAATCTCGAGCGCATCGAATACTTCTACACTGTCGTTCTCGGACTTCGGGTCGTGAAGCGTACGGTCAGCCATCTGGATGGACGGTTACCTGTCATCACGTTCGGGTTCAACGGTCATGCTGAAGAGCTTCCGCGCACGCAGGCTGTCACCTATCTAGAATGGAACCCAATTTTCTACATGATGCCAAAGGATGGATTTACCGATCCAGCCCTGGTAGCGGATGCCGTGTCCAATCCTCGCGCTGGTGATCCCAAGGGACGCTGGGGCGCCGGTACGAACCATCATCTGGCTCTTCATGTTCCTAACCGGAATGGTCTGTTGAAGTGGAAGCGCCGTCTTACGGATTTGGGGATCCATGTTACCGGCCCATATAACCGAAACTATTTCCACTCGATCTATCTTCGCGATCCGGACGGCGCGATCATCGAAATCGCGACATCGGAGCCGGGTTTCGGTCACGATGAGGCAGTTCTGGGCTCGGAGTTCAAGCGGCAGCCGGAAGAAAACCTCGTTGGCGGCCGCAGCGAGTTGAGCGTCGCGTCCGAAACTTGGCCGTCGCCAATGCCTGCCGTCACCGACGATTATGCGCTGCGTGGTTTCCACCACATCACCTCTATATCTAGCAATGCGGAGCGGACGGAAAAATTCTTCGTCGAAACGGTCGGATTACGCCTGATCAAAAAGACTGATTACCTTGATGAAGCGGGCGCAACCCATTACTATTACGCCTGCGACGAAGACTTGTCTCCAGGTTCGGTGATTACGTTCTTTGGCTTACCAAATTATGTGCCGGGCCGCCTCGGAACCGGACTTTCGCATCACTTCACGCTTGAGGTCGAAAATGAACCTGCTCTTGCCGATCAGCGTAAGCGTCTGAAGAGAGCGGGTGTCGACGTGTCCCGAATCCAAGATGCAATTTATTCGAAGGTCTTCCATTTTCGCGATCCTGACGGTCACATTTGCGCCGTCTCGACGCCGAGTGATTTCACGATAGATGAGGACAAGGAAGATCTCGGTCAGTCGTTGTGCCTGCCTGAGTCGCTCGAGCCAACACGCGCTGAAATCGAACGGCATCTAGCGTTTCGTCCAGCTCCGACGCCGGTCTAGCCGATGCTTGGTTTGAATGAAGGCGCGGCGCACATCGCGCGTACATTTTAAGAGGCATCGCTTCACTATTGGATGCCCCACGATGTGGGTCACAGAGTCAAGTCTTCGCCACTACATGCGCAACAGAAACAGTCAGGACGGCTACAAACCGGAAACTCGGGACGGTTTGATCGGGCGCGTTCCGTCAACCTCCGAGATTAATTCGCCACCCAGGATTTCTGTTTATCTCACGTCTGTTTCATTTCACGGACGATCTCGACTTCCTGCTACTTCCGAGAGTGCCCTGGGTTGCGCCTTTGCATGGTAAGGATTCCATCGAAATTCAGGACTGGGCCGAACAGTACGCGAAGCTCTGATGACCTACGCAGCGCCTTTAACGTGACCGGTTTTGCAGCGATCAGCATTCCGCGCACGGCCTCGTTGCAGGCCTTGGACGTACCGTCGAGGCCGGGCGTCAGATGGAGCAGAGCCACTTTGCCGAGCCCTTCACCACGCCAAGCAGGCGGCCGACTGAGAGCGTAATGAATCTGGAAATTGCCTTTGCTTCGTGCGGCATCCGAGATTTCACGTTGACCGCCCTCGCATCTCGACCGAGACATGAGTGTCAAATATGTAGCCCGCTCCACGCTCCGTGCGTATCAGCTTGGGAGTGGAGGGATCAGTCTCAAGCTTTCTACGCAGCCTAAGGATGAGAACGTCGATACTTCGATCGAATATTTCCTCTTCGTGCATGCGGGTGGCCGACAACAGTTGCTCTCTGGACAGAACCTGCCTGGGAGAATCGAGAAAAGCGGTCAGAAGATTGAATTCGGCAGCGGTCAGTTTGACTTCGCTCTCACCATCGCTGAGGTGGCGCTGTTTTACGTTCAGCACCCATTTGTTGAATGAATAGACCTTTCGGTCCTTCTTGTCGGTCGCGACTGGGCGGACGCGGAGCGCGGATCTTACCCGCGCCAGGAACTCCCGCAGCGAAAACGGTTTCGTCACGTAATCGGACGCGCCGAGTTCAAGTCCGACAACTTTGTCCGTCTCGTCGAGTCTGTCGCCGCTGATGATTATGATCGGCGCGTCTGACTTTCCGGACAATGTTCGCACAATTTCAAGACCGTCTTCGTGCCCCAGATTAAGGTCGACGATCGCGAGATCGATCAGTTCCGATTGAAGGACCTGGCCGAGTTGATAGCTGTCTTTCGCACCGCTCACTCGAAATGCATGCTGCGAGAGGTAATCGATAAGAAGGCCACGCATCTTGGTGTCGTCATCGATGACAAGGATATGTTTCATTACGATCCTTTAGCGCTCGATCGGCGCGCTGCACGCGAGGCCCGCTACGACACTTCAACCCTGCAATCGTATGCTGCAATTGAAGTGTTCCTTGTAGACAAACGTCGACCCTGAAATACACGGTACAGCCGTGTCGCAGGACTGCTCGCCCCAATCGCATACGTAAGCATGCGGCGACCAAATGCTGGTCGCCGATTTTGCTGAGGTTACCTGGGACCAAACTTGCGGCCATTCCGGGCTAGATAAGCAATGGCACTTCGAGAAAGTCCGATGTCCGCGAGCGTGTGATCATCCAGACTTTGAAGTTCCATCATGGTGCGATGCGCACGCAAATCTCGAAAGACTTGCCCAAAGCGATGCAATATTCCACGGTGTTTCGCTTTCGAGTTAAACATATCGTTCTCCTTTCCGGCGCAGCTTTCGTCTCCGCAGCTACAATTGCGTTTCCAAGTGGGAGTGTTGGTTTCCGATGAATTCTACGGGACGACACGTCTCGCCGAAATTCAGGCCGACGGTAAATGCTCAATTGCAAACGCGGAAGCCATCCGACAAGAAACATAGAGTCCGAAGACTACGGACGATGAGCGATGAGAAAATACGCAGGAGTCCCGAGGTTCGTCGGCAGCAGTCCTGTCGACTGGAGCCGCCCTGGGCCACTCGAAAGAAGTGCGGCCTTGCCCCGCGTCATCTACTGCAAAGCCACCCTGCGCAAGGCTCGCTCGCTGAGATCGATGGCGCATCCGCTGATCCTTCGATGGATCAGCGATAAGAGTATGAATGCGGAAGCCTTATGGTGGTTTAGAAGGGTCATTGGACTGACGACGGAGGACATGTCCGCGCTCAATTGATATATATATATATATATATGTATAATTTATCGGACAAAGGGAGGGGCAGTTGCCGATGAGCACGCGCAAAGCGGTATGAAACCCGCCAGTCTCCGCATCGACGTTATTACGACGTTTATCGCAATTGTCGAAGCGGGAAGCATGCGAGAGGCGGGACGCAGGCTTGGCATTTCCAAGTCGGTCGTCAGTCAGCGTCTTAGTGCATTGGAAGCGGCATTGGGCGTCAGATTGCTCAGTCGGTCAACACGTCAGCAGGCTCTAACAGATAGAGGCCGATACTTCTTTGATCGATGTCAGAAGGTCGTGGAAGAATTTCAGGCGGCAGCTGAGGAGATTTGTGAACAACAAGATGAATTGGGGGGTACAATACGCATTGCGGCGCCAGTAAGCTTCGCTCGACTGCATCTAGGGGGCGTTTTTTCGCAGTTTCTTTGTGCGAACCCGCTAATCGATCTGCAGATCGACTTTGATGATCGAGTGCATGATCTGGTCGGTGATTCATACGATATGGCAATCAGGATCGGAAGGCTAAAGAACTCAGCCCTCATCATGCGCCGCTTTGGGCACAGTCATCGAGTGGTCGTATGCTCACCTCGTTACATCGCAGAAAACGGCAAGCCCGAGACCGTCGATGACTTGGAAAACCATTATGCCGTAAGCTACGCCAATATCACGCCGCAGTCGGAATGGATTTTTCGTCGAGGCCAAGAGCTAAAGAGCGTTACACCAAAAAGCCGCATGCGGGTAAACAGCGGTGACATCCAATTGGCCGCAGTCAAGGCAGGGGTAGCGATTGCTGCGCTGCCGCTTTTCATCGTTCACGAAGCGATAACCAAGGGCGAAATCGAGCTGGTCAACTTTGATTGGCAACTCGTACCTGACGATCTCTGCATCATTTACCCACAGAACCGGTTTTTGCCGCGAAAGGTTCGCGCCTTGTCTGCGGCAATCATCGCCCATGTCGGAAGTCCGCCATACTGGGAAAGCTCCCTTAGTGCGGAACAACAGGAGAGATTGAAATCATGAACCATGATGATCATCAACGCGCCGGCTCTGCCAAATAACTTTTGCATGAGGGCACGCGCATCGCGCTTAAAACCTCTGCGGCGGCCTGAGCGGCCTCTGAGGTGAAAACTTTCATAGCCGAGATGGCGAGCGGCCTGCTTGCTGGGCTCATCTGCAATTTGCACCATATCCGATCTTGCGCATCTCCAATAGTTGCAATCGGGGCGCGGAACAAAGCCGCATTTTTTTCGAGTGGCCCAGGGCGGCTCCAGTCGTCGGCAGGACTGCTGCCGACGAGCCTCGGGACTCCTGCGTATTTTCTCATCGCTCATCGTCCGTAGTCTTCGGACTCTATGTTTCTTGTCGGATGGCTTCCGCGTTTGCAATTGAGCATTTACCGTCGGCCTGAATTTTGGTGGGACGTGTCGTCCCGTTCGACCTGACGAACTGGGTAGACGGATCGTGATCTCGCATCACGCATGTCTAGATCCCGAGAAGCGCCGCATCATGACGACGACCTATAGCGCGCGATCCAGCGGTGTGCAGCGCCGTCTTTCTACACTGGCCGTCGGGCTTGGAAACCCGGCCAAGCGAATACAGCAAATCGTGCAATTGCAATACGTTTCATCCGGTTTTTCATCGATCCGACACGCGAGGGGCGCCGAATAGATGCGATCAAGGGCTGCCCAAGACGCGCCCGCAACGATCAGTGTATCGAAGATAACGCCCAATAAGAGAGTACTATGACGTTCAAAAATAGGCGCTGGGCCATTGTGACAGACACGAGCGTCGTCAGGGCGGGAGATGTGCCGCCTTCGGAGATGGTCACCAAGGCGCTCGCCGAGCTACCGGCTGGCGATGGCGCCGTTCCCGCCGTCGAACAGATCCCGGTCGAGGTTGGCACGCTCGCCGACCAGGGCACGCCGATCAAGGGCAAGCTGCAGCTGATCGACAATCAGGTTGACGCGGCCAAGATCGTCGTCAACGGCCTGCAGCGTATCCGTCCGGGCGCAGTGGTTGCGCCGCAGGCGGAAGAGAAAGTGGCGACGGCCCAGTAAGCCGAAGCATGCGGAGCGTCTCGGCGCTCCGTGGAATTCCCAACATGACGTGACCCGCCGGCGGCTCCCAACCGCCGGAGAGGGTCGTTGC
>Ga0209256_1003040_pt1 | contig 12371 bp, 10 predicted proteins | sample AraplaCol_mCL_r2_2_FD_184270 | JGI IMG/M metagenome (GOLD analysis project Ga0209256, IMG submission 184270) | Arabidopsis root microbial communities from North Carolina, USA - plate scrape MF_Col_mCL_r2 (SPAdes) (version 3) | ecosystem: Host-associated > Plants > Roots > Endosphere | place...
CGGAGATGGTGCTGGAGCGCCGCGCGCCCATCCACCACGAGCTGGTCAACGTGATGACGCCGTCGTTCACGCCGGACTCGAAGCAGCTGGTGCTGATCCTGGCCGACAACGGCTGGCGCCAGCCCTACGCGATGAGCCTGGCGGCGGGCGCCGACCGTTCGGTGACGCCGCTGGTGAAGGGCGAGTTCGAGGCCTTCCAGGTGCTGGGCTTCACGCCGGATGCGAAGACGATGTTCGTCGTGTCCAACAAGGACGACTACGCGGCGATGAATGTCTGGCGCGTCGAGCTCAAGGACGGCCGCATGACGGCGCTGGGCCGCTCGCCGGACTACCACCGCAACGCGGCGGTGGCGCGCAATGGCCAGTGGGCGGCGGCGGTGGCCGGCAACTGGGCCGAGCGTCCCGAGCTGAAGCTGCTGAAGGGCCAGGCGGCCGCGTCGGGTGCCGAGCCCGGCAAGCTGCTGACGCAGAGCCACGACCCGGCCTGGGCCCAGGTCGACGTGCTGCGGCCGGAGCGCTTCAGCTTCCGCAACCGCCACGGCGACATGATCCCGGCCTACGTCTTCAAGCCGCTGGGCTGGGCGCCGAGCGACAAGCGCGCCGCCATCGTCTACACCTACGGCGGCCCGCTCAACGATCGCCATTCGGTGGAGACCGACAGCTTCCAGCCGACCGGTTATGTCTTCGCGATGTACATGGCGGCCAAGCATGGCTACGTCACGGTGACGGTGGATCCGCGCGGGCATTCCAACTACGGCGAGAAGTTCGCCGATGCCAACTGGGAGCAGCCGGGCGCGCCGCAGACCGAGGACCTCGAGGACCTGGTCGCCTACATGAAGGCCAACCTGGGTGTCGACGGCCAGCGCATCGGCTTGAACGGCTGGAGCTTCGGCGGTTTTCAGACCCAGTACACGATGTACACGAAGCCTGATCTGTTCGCGGCCGGCATCGCCGGAGCGGGTCCGACGGAATGGGAGAACTACAACAGCTGGTACAGCGGCCGGACCATCGGCAAGGTGGACCGGACCAAGCCGGTGCTGCGCAAGTATTCGCTGCTGCCGCTGGCCAGGCAGCTGAAGACGCCACTGCTGCTGGTGCACGGCATGCAGGACCCGAACGTGCTTTATCAGGACACGGTCAACGTGTACCGCGCGCTGCTGGAGTCGGGCAAGGAAGGGCTGGTCGAGCTGTTCCTGGATCCGGATGGGGAGCACGCCCTCGGCGGCGCGGTGAAGCCCGCCGGCTGGCACCGCAAGTACGAGGCGTTCTGGCTGGCACACCTGGGGGCGGCGCAGCGCAAGTAGGACGCCAAGCCTACCCGTGCCCTGAGCCGCGGATGTCGCCTGTCACGACGCCCGGCCGGCCGCTCACGCCGTCCGGAGCTCGCGGCATCCGCCAGCATCAGGACGGGCACCTGGCTCCCCTGGGCGCGCAGCAGGCGGCACAGGCCCAGCCCGTCAAGCCGGGGCAGCGCCAGGTCCAGGAGTCGGCGAGGGACACCCACCCGCCCGCCTCGCGGCGGGCGGCCCCTCACGGCTTGGCCGACTGGTCGTTGTCGTTGATGCGGCGCAGCTCGCCGCTGCGGCGCGCCTCGTCGAACTGCTGCTTCACGTCCTGGCGGGTGGTCGCCGGCTTCTTGGCCGCGCCGGCCGTGCCAGGCCCCGCGTGGGCACGCGACTCGTGGAAGGCGTGGTCGACGTCGCCGTTGGCGCGCGCGGTCGCCAGCTCCGCCTTGACCTGCGCCCGCGTCTTGGATCCGCTGGTCTGGGCATCCGTGCTCTGGGTCTTCGCGTGGGCGGCCGACTCGTGGAAGGCGTCGCGCTTCGCGCCGGACTTGCGCGCTTCGGTCAGGGCCTGGCGCGCCTGTTCGCGCGTCTTGGTGCTCTTGCCCTTGACGCCGAGCTCTTCCTTGGAGTGCTGACCGTTCTCGTCGAACGCCGCGTCGATGGCGCCGGAGGCCTGCGCGCGGTCGCGCTCGGCCTTGACTTCATCCCGGGTGGGGGGACGCGCGGTCGCGTCTTCGGCATGCGCCCACATCGCGGCACTCGCAGCGGCGGCGGCGAGGATCGACAGCAGGGCCGTCCGGGTCGTGCTTCGAGTGTTGCGGTTCATCACTTTGCTGTTCCTTTCACTTCCTGTCAGACGGCCGGACTCGGCGTGCTGCCTGTCGGACGTCGCACCACTGCGCGGTGCAGGATGAATTCTCAGAACCCGCAATGAACGTCAGCGGCGAGCCCAGTTAATCGAATGTGAGCGAGAGATGAACGGATCATGAAAGCAAGCCCCTGCTTGCGCTGTTCATGTGCTGCTCATGCGCGGTTCATGTCCGGGGCCACCGACGTTCATCCCGCGCGGCCAGACTTCATCGCACACCACGCCGTGGTGCGATGCCGGGGCCGCCTGATGGTGGGGCCAGGCATGCGACTGGAACTGAAAGGAACAAGCAGGTGAAGTACCGCGACGCTCGACGCGCCACCCGTCTCATGCTCATGTCGGTCTTGATGACCATGGCCACCGGCGCCGCGATGGCGCAGTTCGCCGAGAACGGCCAGTACACGCCCCGCGAACTGGGCCAGTCCGGACGCGCGATGACCCGGGCCCAGGTGGTCGAGGAGCTGGCGCGCGCACGCGCCAATGGCGAGCTCGATCCCGTGGTCATCGAGCTGGGCGAGCAGGCCCTCTCCGGGGCGCAGCGCCGCCAGGCCCTCACGCGCCAGGAGGTGAAGCAGCAATTCGACGAGGCGCGCCGCAGCGGCGAACTGCGCCGCCTCAACGACAACGATCAGTCACCCCAGCCGGGCCGGGACGCCGGCGGCGGGGACGAGGGCGGCCTGACCCGCGAGCAGGTCAAGGCGGAACTCGCGCGCGCTCGCGCGGCTGGGGAACTCGACCACGCCTTCCACGAGTCCTTCGCGCACGGCCAGCCTTACGGGCAAGGTCCGGTCGTCAGGTCGGCCACTACGCGTGCCGAGGTGAAGCAGCAGCTGGACGAGGCGCGCCGCAGCGGAGAGCTCAGGCGGCTCAAAGACAACGATCAGTCGCCGAAGCCGTAAGGCTGCCGCGGGCGCGGCGAGGACGCAGGACGGGCGACAGGCGACGGCGCGCGCTCAGGGCGTCGCGACCACCGTCTTCACGCGCTCGCCCGGCTTGGGCGGCGCCTCGCCACCGTAACGGCCGTTGAGCAGTTTCAGCTGCGCTTCGGTTAGCACCGAGCCCTTCGCCATCTCGGCGAAGCCGCCGGCCGGGAAGGGCCGCAGCGCGATCTTCCACGGCCGGGCCTGCTTGCGGTCGTCGGCATTCAGCGCGCGGAAGCTGCCCTCCGCCTGCGTGAGGCCCTCGCGCCGCGCCTGCAGCGCCTGGCCGTCCTTCGCGGCGTAGACCAGCGCGTAGACCGCGCCCTTCGAACTCGTCACCAGCGTCAGCTCGGCGTTGCCGCGCTGGCCCTGTGCGTTGCGACGCACGCCGGCGAAGTGGGTCGCCTTCAGCCCGTTGATCGTCTTCGCGTCGGTGCGGCCCTGCTCGGCGCCGAGGTTGCGCAGGATCTCGTCGTGCGAGTTGCCCGCCTTGGCCGGCACCGGCTGCAGGATCAGCGCCGCGTCGCGCTGCGGGCTCATGACTGTCACCGCGTCATTGCCGTTCTGGATCGCCCAGCCCGCCGGCGCCGTCAGCGCGAAGTCCAGGTCCGGGTGCAGGAACTGCTGTCCCCGCACCAGCCCTTGCGCCGGGCTGTCGCCGAAGACCATGCCCTCGATCGCCTGCAGGAAGGCGGCGCGGTTCTCGTCCACCGCCTGCCCGGCGGTCAGCTGCGAGGCCTCGTCGCGGATGCGCTGCAGGCGCTGCTCGTTGCTCGGGTGCGAGGCCAGCCAATTGTTGCCCGTCTGCGGCTGGCGGCCCTGTGCCCGCGCCTGGTCGGCGGCGAACTGCTCCTGGTCCTTCAGCACCTGGATCACGTCGACCATGTGCCTGGGGTCGTAGCGGTTGCGCGCGAGGTACTCGGCGCCGAGCTGGTCCGCCTGCAGCTCCTGCTCGCGGCTGTAGGAGGCGATGTAGCCGGCCGCGGCGTTCTGCGAGAGCTGCCCGGCGATGTCCGTCGCGCCGCCGACGCCGCGCGACTCCAGCACCGCGCCCAGCACCGTCGCGGCGAGCACGCCGATGCCGGCGTTCTGCTGGCGCGTCGCCCGCTGCGCGCCGTGGCGAGCGGTCACGTGGCCGATCTCGTGGCCCATGACGCCGGCCAGGTCGGCCTCGTTCTCCATGTAGGCCAGGATGCCCCGGGTGACGTAGACGTAGCCGCCCGGCAGCGCGAAGGCATTGACCTCCGGACTGTCGAGCACGGTGAAATGCCACTCGAGCTCGGCCCGGTGCGACTGCGCGGCGAGCTTGTTGCCCAGCGCGGTGACGTAGGCCTGCAGCCGCGCGTCATCGACGACCGCGTACTCCTTGAGCACGCCCTGGTGGGCCTCGCGGCCGGCGGCCACCTCCTGCTGCAGGCTCATCGCGCTGCGCTCGGTGCGGCCGGAGACCGGGTTGACGACCTGGGTGCCGCAGCCGGCGATCGTCAGCAAGGCGGCGGTGGCCAGCACCGCGAACGGAAAGTGGCGCTTCATCGGATCAACTCGGCGGGACGGAAGAAGGAAAAGGGAAGGGCGGGACGGCGGGCGTGAGGCCCGCCGGCGGCAAGGCGGGGAGCGCTCAGGTGGCCTGCTGGCGCAGCGTCCACAGTGTCAGGACGCCCTCGGGCACTTCGCGGCTGAGCGCGTCGCGCCAGTGCAGGTCGGTGAGCTTGTCCTGGTCCTCGGCGCTGAGCTGGCTCTCGTCGCCGCCCAGCAGCGCGATCGGCGCCAGCGCGGCCGCGGTCTTGACGTGCTCGAACAGCGGCGCCCAGGCCTCGCCGTCCTGGTCCACGCCGATCATGAAGCCGGTGCACCAGTCCTCGGCATCGACCAGCTGCTGGTCGCCTTCCTCGGCGACGCTGAAGATCGGTTCCCATTCGTCCTGCTTCGACGACCACTGCACCGCCAGGCTGTGCACGTGGCGCAGCAGCAGCAAGGCGATCTTCTTGCGCTGCTTGCCGCTGGCGAAGGGGTCGCCGCCGCCCCACACCGGGCTCATCCATTCGGCGCCGGGCTTGTCGCTCAGCGACAGCGGGCTCAGCAGCTGCGCGCTGAGGTAGCCGTCGAGCGCCTCGATGTTCATCGCCGCGTCGTTGTCGATCTCGGACAGGAAGTCGTCGAGGTCCGACAGCTCATCGTCGGTCAGCGGGGTGTATTGCGCCTTGTCGGGCTGGTACTGCGGGAAGTCCATGTCGGATCCTGGAAAGTCGGGCGGGGTCGGGCGGAGTCGGGGAAGCGGCGCCGGCGAGGGCGGGCGCTCATCCGTGGCGGCCGTGACGGCTCTTGGGCTTGCGGCCGTCCATGTCGGTGAGCTGGGTCTTGAGCAGCGCCATCAGGACCCGGGCGTTGGCCTCGGTCATGACCAGCAGCGTGCTGGGTTCGATGCCCTCGACCGGTTCACGCTCCTTGACGAGGGCGTCCACCTTGAAGGTCACCAGGCCGCTGGTGCTGGAATTCGAGGCGGCCTTGAACTTCTGGACTTCGATGTGATGCGTCTTCATGGGGCGTCATTCTCGGCGATGGCGCAGGCGCTGGATACCGGTGACCACGGCCACGACGACGATGCCGGCCAGGATGCCGGTGATCGCGTCGCCGAGCAGTTCGACGAGGGTGCGGGCGAAGCCGCTGGCGCCGAGTGCTTCCACGACATGCTGGATCGCATGATGAAGGAAGGGCGCGCCGTGCGTCAGGATGCCGCCGCCGACCAGGAACATCGCGGCGGTGCCGGCCACCGACAGCGCCTTCATCAGCCACGGCGCCAGCCAGAGCAGCCCGCGGCCCAGCGCCTGCTGCCAGGCCGCGGCCTTGCGGCTGAGCCACAGGCCGGCGTCGTCCAGCTTGACGATGCCGGCGACCAGGCCGTACACGCCGATCGTCATCAGCAGGGCGATGCCGGAGAGCACCAGCACGCGGGTCATGAAGCTGGCCTCGGCCACCGTGCCCAGGGTGATGGCGATGATCTCGGCGGAGAGGATGAAGTCGGTCCGGATCGCGCCCTTGACCTTGTCCTTCTCCAGCGCGGCCAGGTCGATCGCCGGGTTCCTGGCGGCCTCGGCCAGCGCGGCCTCGTGGGCGTCGTCGTCGGCGGTGTGCAGCCACTTGTGGGCGAGCTTCTCGACGCCCTCGAAGCAGAGGTAGGCGCCCCCGATCATCAGCAGCGGCGTGACCAGCCAGGGCGCCCAGGCGCTGATGGCCAGCGCCGCCGGCACCAGGATGGCCTTGTTGATCAGGGAGCCCTTGAAGACGCCCCAGACCACGGGCAGTTCCCGGTCGGCGCTGACGCCGGTGACCTGCTGCGCATTGAGCGCCAGGTCGTCGCCCAGGACGCCGGACGTCTTCTTGGCGGCCATCTTGGAAAGCAGGGCCACGTCGTCCAGGACCGTGGTGATGTCGTCGAGCAGTGCGAGCAGGCTGGAGGCCATGGCGGAGGTGTCCCGTTCCCTGAGGGTGATGATTTGTGCGAAGCCCGTCTTTGTACCCGAAGCCGGGCCTCAGCTTCGTCGCGGTCTTGCCGGTGGTGGCAAACTCCGACGCCATGAAACGCCGCACCGCCACCCAGCTTTTCGCCGCCGCGCTCGTCGCGGCGTCCGCCACCACGGTCCACGCCGCCGACGCCGCTGCCGGCGGGCCGGGCCCGTACGACGAACAGGCCGACGCCCGCGCCGACATCAACACCGCCGTCGCCCGCGCCGCCAAGGAAGGCAAGCAGGTGCTGGTGGTCTACGGCGCCAACTGGTGCAAGGACTGCCTGGCGCTGAACAAGGGCTTCGGCCAGGGCCACCTGGGCGGCGCGGTCGACAAGCGCTTCGTCACGGTCAAGGTCAATGTCGGCCGCTTCGACAAGAACGTCGACCTCGCCAACCAGATGGGCGTGACGCTGAAGAAGGGCATCCCCACCGTCGCGGTGCTGGGCGCCGACGGCCAGGTGCTGGGCACGACCAAGGGCGGCGAGCTCGCCGATGCGCGCAACATGGGCGAGGACGCCGTGATGCGGGTGCTGGAGTCGCTGGGCAAGTCCTGAGCGCAGCCTTCGCGGGGCACGGACCCATGCATAGGCAGGCATCCGGTTCCAGGCTTTGCTGTTGAGTCCTGACCCCCGATAGCGCTCTGGCTATCGACCGGGGACGCGGACCCCGCGATCAGGGGTCAAGTCTTGCGCCCGTGGCCGCGACAGCGGTCCGGGCGCTTGTCTTTTGTGCGGTCTTCGCCTAGTTATTGGGCATGGCCAGGCCGCTTCGCATCGAGTTCCCCGGCGCCGTTTATCACGTGGCGACGCGTGGTGATGCGTCCGTGTTCGCGGACGACGAGGACCGGCTGGCGATGCTGGGCCTGATCGAGCAGGCCGCCCAGCGCTTCGATGCCCAGGTGCTGGCCTACGGGCTGGGGCGCGAGCATTACGAGCTGCTGCTGTTCACGCGGCAGGCGAATCTGTCGCGATTGATGCGGCATCTCAATGGGGTGTACACGCAGGCGCACAACCGCCGGCATGGGCAGATCGGGCATGTGTTCCAGGGGCGCTTCAAGGCGGTGCTGGTGGATCGGGAGCATCTGCTGCTGGATGCTTGCCGGTATGTGGAGCTGATCGGGCGGCGCGCCGGGTTGGCGTCGTCGCCGGTGGCGTGGCGCTGGAGCAGCCTGCAGGCGCATGCGGGGCTGGTGGCGGCGCCGGAGTGGCTGGAGGTCGAGGGGCTGTGGACCAACGTGCTGGGGCGCGTGCCGCAGAACGCGGCGGATCGGCGCAAGGCGGCGCAGCGCTACCAGGCGATCGTGGAGTCGGAACCGGACCTGGATATCTGGGGGCAGTTGCGGCAACAGATCTTTCTTGGGGATGCGGCCTTCGTGCAGCGCACCGTGCGGCAGAGCGAGCATCCGCCTCGCACCCCACGCCCCAGACGCTGGGGCGACTGGCTCAAAGCCTCCGCCAGCCGCGAAGAAGCCCTCTATCGCGCCCACACCGAAGGCGGTCAATCCATGACTGCTCTCGCCCGCGAACTCGGCCTGTCTGTATCCCGCGTCAGCCGCCTCATCTCCTGCCACGAACGGCAGCGCTAAAAGGCTGCCACTCGTCGTTGCAAATGCTCGCCATAGCCCCGCTATGGCTGCGCTTTGCGCCTAGATTGGCAGCCTTTTAGCGCTGCCGTGGCGGGCAAAGGTCGTGGCGGGGCGAAAGGCCGTGCCGGAAAGCCAGTGGCGGTTGCCGAAAGCCCGTGGTGGGGCGCGGCGGAGTCAGTGCAGCGCGTGGGCGGGCGCCGCAGGGCAGGCGGCGATCGATGCGTCGGATTCGGTGGCTTCGTGCCACGCGGCGGTCGTCAGGTCACGGGCAGCGCTCAGCTGATGACAGAGTTCCGCCACGCCCAGACCATCGGCCTCGCCTTCCGGCAGCGGCAGCGCCGAGACCTCGCTCGGCAGATCCGCCAGCGCACCCAACAGCTGGAAGAGCAACTCCAGATCAGGCGCCGCATCCGGCGTCTGCTGCTGACGCGCCAATCCCAGGCTACGGCACAGGTAGAAGCAGGCATCCGCCGCCTGATCGCACATCGCGTGCGACATCGCCAGTTGCTCCAGCGCCTCGGCACGAGCCGCCTGCGCCGCCGGATCCTCGGAACCATCCGCCAACGCATCCAGCGCGGCAGACGCCGGCGGCGCGACCATCACGTCGTCATCCTGGGGCAGCAGCAGAGCAGCAGTTTTGGGGTTCGCCATAAGGATTCAGCTGGGAACAGCGGGTCAGCCGGTCAACGGAAAGGATCCTAGGGAAGCCGTGGCAAACGCGCCTCCCGCAGCTTGGGGGGAACGCCAACCCGGCAAACGCCGTGGATCTCAATCCCGTGAACTTGTCACACTTCGTGACACGAATGGCAGAGCTTACGCAGTTCCTGGCTTATTTGGGTGAATCACTTCACCTTCTTGGGGCGGGACCAGCCGGAAATCACGGTTTGTCGGCCGCGCGCCACAGCGAGGGCGCCCGGCTCGACGTCCTTGGTGATGGTGGAACCGCCACCGATGGTGGCGCCGTCGCCCAGGGTGACCGGGGCCACCAGCACGCAGTTCGAACCGACGTGCACGTCCGCGCCGATGGTGGTGCGGTGCTTGTTGGCACCGTCGTAGTTGGCGGTGATGCTGCCGGCGCCGTAGTTGACCCGCTCGCCCACCGTGGCATCGCCGAGGTAGGCCAGGTGATTGGCCTTGGCCCCCTTGGCCAGCGTGGAGTTCTTGACCTCGACGAAGTTGCCGATGTGGACCTCGGCGCCCAGCTTCGCACCGGGGCGCAGCCGTGCGAAGGGGCCGATGAGCGCGCCCTCGCCGACGCTGGCGCCAGCGGCCTCGCCATCGATGTGGGTGAATTCATGGATGCGGGCGCCGGCGCCGATCGTGGCGTTGCGGATCACGCAGTTGGCGCCGATGCGCACGCCGTCGCCCAGCGTGACCTCGCCTTCGAAGACGCAGTTGACGTCGATCTCGACATCCTTGCCGCAGTGCAGCGTGCCGCGCAGGTCGAAGCGCGAAGGATCGGCCAGGCGCACGCCGGCAGTCATCAAGGCCTCGGCCTGCGCGAGCTGGAAGCGGCGCTCCAGGTGCGCCAGCTGGGACGGGCTGTTGACGCCCAGGACCTCGGTCTCGTCCGCGGTCTTCACGCCGACCACCGGCACGCCCTCGGCGACCGCCATCGCGACGATGTCGGTCAGGTAGTACTCGCCCTGCGCGTTCTTGTTGTCGAGCTGGCCGACCCAGCGCTTCAGCGCCTCGGTCGGCGCGGCCATGATGCCGGTGTAGCACTCGCGGATGCGGCGCTGCTCGTCGCTGGCGTCCTTGTGCTCGACGATGGCCTTGACCTGCTCGCCATCGCGCACGATGCGGCCGTAGCCGGTGGGATCGGCGTACTCGATGGTCAGCAGCACCAGCCGCTCGCCGCCGCAGGCCTCGACCAGGGCACGCGTCGTGGCGGTGCTGATGAGCGGGGTGTCGCCGCTGAGGATGAGCGTGCTGCCGCCGGCCGTGAGCGCCGTGACGGTCTGCTGGATCGCATGGCCGGTGCCCAGCTGCGGCTCCTGGCGCACGAAGCGCACGTCCTCGCCACCGATGGCCGCCTCGACCTGGTCGGCACCGTGGCCGGTGATGACGATGCGCGCGTCCGCCTGCAGGGACGCGGTGTTGGCCAGCACGTGTCGCAGCAACGCGCGGCCGGCCAGCTTGTGGAGCACCTTGGGCAGGCTGGACTTCATGCGGGTGCCCTTGCCCGCGGCCATGACGACGATGTTCAGCGACATAAGAAAAATCGCGGTTCCCTGTTGGAGAGACCGCGATTATCGGGGTCGCCCGCGACGACCCCGAGGCCGGCGCCGTGACCGGTTGTCGCCGTTTGTTGGCACCGGCGGCAGGCGCCGTCCGTGGCGACCCGCCGTGGTCCTGCGCCTGAAGGCTTACTTGGAAGGCGTCAGCTGCACGCTCACGCGGTGCGGCTCGGGGCGGGTGGCCGGGAAGTCGGCCATCGAGGCCTCGAACAGCGCGCCGAACAGCTCCTTGCCGCCCTCGGTGAAGCCGTCGCTGGAGGCGCGGGCCTCGTACAGCGGCTCGTTGGACTTGCGGTCGCGCAGCAGCATGGCGACCTCGCGGTCGTAGCGGCGCTCCATCATCGGGTCCATCGGGTAGGCGTAACCCCAGCGGCTGTAGTACGGCCGCCAGGCGGGGCCGTAGCGCCAGCCCCAGTAGCTGCCGTTCCAGCGCCACCACAGCGGGTCGTCCCACGGCGCGGTGGCGGTGCGGGTGATGCGGGCGCCGAGCGACACCAGCACGTCCGCCGCCTTTGGATCGCTGGCCTCGGTGAAGCCGGCCTTCAGCAGCGCGCCCCGGGCGGCGTCCTCAAGCGTCGCCTGACCCGCGGCGTCGCGTTGCTGCGAGGGCAGCCGCTCGAAGGCGAAAGTGCCCGCCTGCCGGGCGGCGGGCCAGGAGCCGAAGCTCTGGGCATCGGCCGAAACGGAATTGAGCGAGGCACACGCGGTGAGCGACAGCACGGCTGCCGCGCCGAGGCTCGCCAGGGCCAGTCGACGATTCAAGGTGAACATGGAAACCTCCAGGTCAAATGCCGCTGACGGTCGTCAGCCGGGGCAGTTGCCGCGCCCGGTGATGACGCCAGTACGCGGCGTGACGGTGCAACGATTGTGGCCTCGCGCGGTTGACCCGTGTGTGGGAGCCGCGTGACGGCACGGTCAATGCGGGGTATCTCTTCGTATGGAAGCACGAAGCCGGCGTGCGGCATGACTGCTACGGTCGCTGGCCCTCACGCATGAACCGTTGTCACTCCAGCGATGGGCGCTCAGTCATCCGCCGCCGAATAGGCCTCGCCCGCATCGTCCAGCGGTGCCGGGGCTTGCCCGGGGCGAACCAGCTTGACCACCCCGGTAGCCGGCGCCGGCGTGCCGCACTGCTCATCCTCATCGAACGCGATGTCCCCGTCGGCGACCGGCGCCCCGGTGGCCTTGATCGTCTGGAACGGGAACAGCTCGCGATCCATCATGTGCGAGGTCACGATGTTCCCCATCGCGGTGAACATGTTGTCGACGCGCCCCGGGAAGCGGCGGTCCCAATCCTGCAGCATCGCCTTCACCGTCGCCCGCTGCAGATTGGGCTGGCTGCCGCACAGGTTGCACGGAATGATCGGGAACTCGCGGTGCTCGGCCCAGCGCTCCAGGTCCGATTCCTTCACATACGCCAGCGGCCGGATCACGACGTTCTTCCCGTCGTCGCTGACCAGCTTGGGCGGCATGCCCTTCATGCGGCTGCCGAAGAACATGTTCAGCATCAGCGTGGTGACGATGTCGTCGCGGTGATGGCCCAGCGCGATCTTGGTCGCGCCCAGCTCACCCGCGACGCGATACAGGATGCCGCGGCGCAGCCGCGAGCACAGCGAGCAGGTCGTCTTGCCCTCCGGCACCAGGCGCTTGACGATGGAGTAGGTGTCCTGCTCCTCGATGTGGAAGTCCACGCCGCGCGACTTCAGGTAGGCGGGCAGCACGTCCTCCGGGAAGCCGGGCTGCTTCTGGTCGAGGTTGACGGCGACGATGTCGAACTTGATCGGCGCGCGGTCGCGCAGGTTGATCAGGATGTCCAGCAGCGAGTAGCTGTCCTTGCCGCCGGACACGCAGACCATGACCTTGTCGCCGTCCTCGATCATGTTGAAGTCGGCGATCGCCTGGCCCACCTGGCGATGCAGGCGCTTGCTGAGCTTGTTCATCTCATGCGCATGCTTCTTGGCCGCGG